>OEIV010000785.1_pt1 | contig 16106 bp, 12 predicted proteins | sample 1539231 | NCBI WGS metagenome assembly OEIV01 (sample SAMN03794762, study PRJEB22550) | activated sludge metagenome | feature: wastewater treatment plant; material: activated sludge; isolation source: Wastewater treatment plant of a petroleum refinery complex | place: Argentina: Buenos Aires ...
CGGCATGCCATCCGCGCTCGCCGACGAACAACCCAAGGTTCAACACGACCGCGACGCCGCGACCGACATCGCCGCGCGCTCAGGTTTCCTATTCCCCATGGCCCGATGCCTCCCTCGATATACTCCCCCCATGACCCGCAACACCCGTGGTCGACACTTCCTCCCGGCTTTCGTCGCCGCCTCCCTCGCCGCCCTCCTCGCCGGCTGCGACACCGGCGACGTCAAGCCCGGCGCCGAGGGCCTCCTCTCCCTCGTCACCGAACCATCCGCGGTCGAGTCCGCGACCTGGGCCATCGATCCCTACGACGCCGACAAGCGATACCGCGGCACGCTCTTCCTCGCCTCCAAGCCCTACGGCGGCGACGACGTCTACCTCCAGCTCTACCTGGACAATCTGAAGGACGAAGACGCCGGCGTCCGCGCCGCCGCGCTCCGCGGCCTGGGAAACCACGGCAAGCCCGAGCACGCCGAAATCGTCGCCGTCTCCCTCCGGGACAAGGACCCCATCGTCCGCCGCGAGGCCGGCCGCGCCCTCCAACGCCTCCACTATCCACGGGTCGTGCCCGACCTCGTGCGCGCCGTCAACGAAAAGAACGAGCAGGACGCCGATGTGCGCCGCGAGGCCGCCACCGCGCTCGGCCAGTACCCCGACCCGCGCGTGCTCCAGCCTCTCATCGGCTCGCTCGGCGAGGACACCAGCCTCGCCGTCCAGCAGGCCTCCCGCGACTCGATGCGCACGCTCACGGGGCAGGACTTCGGCTTCGACCGCCGCCAATGGCTCGACTGGCTCGAGTCCACCAAGGAGCCGTTCGCCGGACGCCTCGCGTATCTCTACCCCGCGTTCAACCGCGACAAGGTGTGGTACGAGTACCTGCCCTTCGTCCCGCCGCCGCCCAACGAGGCCTCCGCCGTACCCGCCGGTTCGTCGCCCACGATCGGCCCGGAGTAGCAAGGCAATCTCATCGCAGTGGCCTCGCAGAATGCGGCCGATAAAGCCGAACTCGAAGGCCGTGTAGGTCACGAAGAAGTGACCCTGAACTCGCCCCCATTCAAGAGCTTCAAGCTCTTCAAGTTCACCCCTTCTCCGCTGCTTCCGCTCCCTGTTCTCCACGACCTCCGTGTTCAACTTTTTCTCTTCACCATTCCCCACTCCCGACTCCCCACTCCCCTCTTCATGCGAGCCCTCCGAATCATCTCCGGCACGCTCACGCTCGACCCAAAGGCCGCGGAGCCCGCGCCGGGACCGGGCGAGGTGCTCGTCCGCCCCGTGGTCGCGGGCATCTCCGCGACCGATCGCCACATCGCCGCGGGGCGCATCGCCTCCGGCGCGATCATGGGCTCGGAGTTCGTCGGCGTCGTCGACGCCGCGTCGCCCAAGCTCCCCGGCGCGCGCGTCGTGGCCTCGCCCGTCATCACCTGCGGCGTGTGCGACCTCTGCAAAGGCGGCCTGCCCAACCACTGCCGCGCCCGGCGCGTCATGGGCACCCACGCCCGCGACGGCTGCTTCGCCGACCGGGCCTGCGTCCCGCTCCTCAACATGCTCGAGGTGCCGCGCTCGATCGACGATGAATCCGCCGTCTTCGCCTGGCCGCTCGCCTGCGTCGCGCACATCAGGAATCTCCTGCCCGCGACGCGGAAATCGTCGTACATCACCATCCTGGGCGACGGCGTCACCGGCCTGCTCGCCGCCCAGGTGCTCGCCTCCACCAACGACTTCGTGCGCCTGCTCGGCAAACACCCGGACAAGTTCGGCCTGTGCGAGAAATGGGGCGTGAAGCACCGCCACGTCGACGAGCCCGGACGCCGGCAGGACCAGGACGTCGTGATCGACTGCACCGGCGCGCCCGGCGGCCTGGCGCTGGCGATGCAGATGGCCCGCCCCCGCGCCACCATCCTCACGCTCAGCACGCCCTCCACCGCGCCCGGCGCCTCCGGCGGCTCGGGTGTCGATCTCTCCCCCGCCGTCGTCAACGAGCTCACGATTCAGGGCGTGCGCGGCGGGCGCCTGGCCGAAGGGCTCGAGCTCCTCGCGCAGCGCCGCGTCGACGTGCTCAGCCTCATCACCGCGCGCTACCCGCTCGCCCAGGCGCGCGACGCGATCTCGCGCAGCGCCTCGGGTCTCAAGGTGCTGCTCACCTTCGCGTGAACGATCCGACCAACCTCGATCCCTCGATTCGGTTCCCGCGCCGAGGGACCATCTTCGTGTCCGTGCGGCCTTCCCCGCTCGCGCGGTCGCGGTCGAGCGCCGTCCCGCTCGCTTCTACACCCACCCGAGGAACCGCCACGCCGCCCGCGTGGGCCCGATGATCTCGCCCGCGTGCCGCGCGTCGAACTCCGGCACTTCATCGATCGGCAGCCACAGCGTCTCCGACACTTCCCAGTTCAGCTCGCCGCCGCTGGTCGCATCGAGCCGGTGGCGCAGGTGCGCCCGCATCAGCACGTCAAACCCGCCGCCTTCGCGATCGTCGAGGAATCCGAGCGGCACGAACCCGTCCGCCTCGATGCCCAGCCCCGCTTCTTCGTGCGTCTCGTCGCGCAGGTGCTCGCGCAATCGATCGAGCGTCAGCACGCCGCCTCGCTCCGGGTCGTCGTCGGGGGGCGGCACGCCACCGGCCGGGCCGGATTCCCACAAGTTCGGGTACACCCGCGTGCGCGCGCCGCGCCGGCCGAGGAACACACGATCGCGCCCGCCCGCGTCGGTCGCCGTCACGATCGCGCGCACCGCGACCTGCACGATCCGCGAGCCCGTGTGCTCGCGCACCGCCAGCCGGCGATAGCGCGAGCGCACGGCGCGAACAACACCGCTCGCTCCATCGAGCCCTCGCACTTCAAGGATCGACCCGTCGAACAGACGCGGGTTGCGCGCGCACATCTCACCCCACGCCTCGTCGTCCGCGGCGCTCCGCGTTTCACCCGTCTCGATCTCGACATGAATCGACGAATGCTGCGCCGGCGCGGGCCACAGCTTCACCAGCGGCGCGGCGTCGAACACCACGCCCCCCGGCGCCGCCCACAAAGCCGCGTCCGATCCGCCGCCGTTCGGCGCGTTCACCCGAGGAACTCGCTGATGCTGCCGAGGACGCGCCCGAGCTCCGTGCCGCCCAGGCCCAGCTCCTTGGCTTCCTTCTCAAGCTCGGTCGCGAGCTTCTGGTTGGCCGCGGTCATCGCGTCGTTGGTTGCTTCGCGCACCAGCTCCGCGACGCGCGAGCGGGCCGCCGCGTCGCCGCCCGGGAGCGACACGCCCGAGGCCAGCTCGACCGCGACGACGCGCATGCGTCCGTTCACCGTGACCTTGACGGCGCCGTTGCCCGACTGGCCCGTGCAGCGCATCCGGTCGGCGTTGTTCTTCAGGCGCTCGCCCGCCGCCGCCAGCTTTTCCTGATTGGCCATCAGCCCCGCCAGCGCGCCCAGTGACTTGAACTTGTCGAACATCGTGCGATCCTCTCGTGCTTCGGGCCTGATCTCAGGTCCGTGCGATTTGCCTGTCCGTCCCGCCGACCGCGCTCCGCGGTCGGTGCTCGCTTCATCGTGGCACGGACCTGTCTTCAAGTCCGCGTTCCTGCGCTCCCTCGATTCCTCTCACGGAACTCCCGCGCGGAATCCCGAAGCTCATTCCTTTCGCCGCCAGAGTCACGCCCCACTCGGTCGCGCGTCGACGCGAACGAGCCGCGCGCCGAACAGTTCTTCCGCCGCCGTCACCAGCGGGTGCTTGCGCATGTCCTCCGCGCTCGCCGCGCCGCGCTCGCCGTTGGCGCCCGGACCCGCGGCGTCCGGCCCTTCACCCGCGACCTCCGAGGCCCGGAGCGAGATCGAGATGGTCCGCCCGCACGCCTGCTGGAACGCGGACGCGAGCTCACCCTGCACCGCGCGCGCCGCGCTGACCGCCAGCGCCGAGCCCTCCAGCATCGCGCCCGTCGCGTCCAGGCTCGCCAGCCGAAGGTCGCCCAGCACGGCGCGGAGTCGACGGCTCGCCGCCGCGATCCGATTCACCTCCGCCCACACCGCCGCGACATCCAGGGGCATGGCCCGCGGCGCGGGCGCGCTCGGCACGGGCGCCCTCGGCGTGGGTTCGATGCTCGGCCCGCGCACCACCGCCGGCGCGAGGTTCGCACTCGGCGCAAGAGCGCCCGCCCCGTTCGCCGCCGCATTCCCGGCGCCCGGGTTCATCTCGGCGTGGGCCCCGCGTCCGCGCACCTCGCTCGCACTTGACCCGCGCTCGCGGGCGGCTTCCTCTCGGATCGCCGCGAAGTTCGCGCGTCCGCCCGGCGGTGCGGCGTCCGCCCGAGCGCTCGGGCTCGTTTCATCGGGGCGCGTCGATGCCGGTGTCGGCGGAAGCGCGGCGGAACCCGCGTCCGCCGCTAGCGTTTTTTTGCGGAGGGCTCCGACCTCGCCGTCGTCACGACAGCAGAACCCGCCACCACCGCCGTCACGTCCGCGATCTTCTCCGTCAGCGACAGGCGGACGATCAGCGCGTCCAGCATCGCCCGCGGCGAGGAGCTGCTCTTGCACGCGCGCTGCACGTTCTCGCACAGGGCGATCATGTGGACGAGGCCCGCGGCGTCGAACATCCGGGCCCGCGCCGCCTCGCTCTTCCTCGCCGCGTCGGAGAGATCGACGAGCGTCGTGTCCGGGCCGCACGCGCACATCACCATGAGGTCGCGCACGCGCTCGGTCAGCGACTCGATGATCTGATCGATCGAGATTCCCTTGGAGAGGAGCGAGTCGGTGCGCGTGAGCGCCGCGCCCGCGTCGCCCGCCGCGATGGCGTCGAGCAGCGAACCGACCAGCTCGCTCTCGGGAAGCCCGAGCAGTTCTTCGAGGAGCGCGAGCTTCAGCTTCTTCTCGCCGGTCGCCATCACGCGGTCGAGCAGCGAGAGCGCGTCGCGCATCGAGCCGTTGCCCGCCTTGGCCACCGCGTGGATCAGCTCGGGCTCGGCTTCGAGGCCCTCTTGCTTGACCACGGCGCGCAGGTGCTCGCCGATCAGCGTCGAGGGGATGGGCCTGAAATCAAAGCGTTGGCACCGGCTCTGGATCGTGGGCGGAACCTTGTGCGGATCGGTCGTGCACAGGATGAACTTCACGTGCTCGGGCGGCTCTTCCATCGTCTTGAGGAGCGCGTTGAACGCGCCCGACGAGAGCATGTGGACCTCGTCGATGATGTAGATCTTGAACTTGCCCCGCAGCGGGCGGTACGCGGCATTCGCGATCAGGTCGCGGACGTTGTCCACGCCCGTGTTGCTGGCGGCGTCGATCTCGATCACGTCCGAATCGCGCCCCGCCATGATCGCCGCATCAACCTCGGGCGTCCCGCCGTTGAGCGCCACCGCGAAGAGGCGCGCGCTCGACGTCTTGCCGACCCCCCGCGTCCCGCAGAAGAGATAGGCATGCGCCACCCGCCCCGCCGAGATGGCGTTGCGGAGCGGGCGGGCGATCGGCTCCCGGCCGATCAGCTCGTCGAAGCTCTTGGACCGATAGCGCCGTGCAGGGACCGTGTACGTCATAGGGGCGATTGTAAACCCCGCCGGGGGAGCGCGTGCCGCTTCCCGGAAACATCCCAACCGCCCCCCGCGAATCGGAGGGCGGCATATTCGTGCTTTGCGGTTGATCTCCCCGGGGTCGACGGCCAGGACACCGGCGGCACCGGACGACGGCCGCTTATGGCTGCTGCGGTCAAGCCCTGACCAGGTTCACGGGCCATCCGTGCACCGGGCCCGGCCGTCGACCTCGGGGAGGCCGCGACAGCATACGCCCCACCGGCCCGCCGGTACACTCCTCATGGTGACCGATCCAACCCACAACCCCGCCCAGCCGACCGACCCCCTGGCCCAGGCACGCCGCCGACGCGCGGTCCTTGTCAGCGCCATGCGCATCGTCTTCTGCGTCGCCATGGTCTCGGTCACCCTCGTCCGGCTGCTGGTCGTCCGCCCCGATTCCGCCGCCGACGAGCGCGAACTCGTCCAGCTCTGGTACCTCACGATCGGCCTGGCCGCCGCGCTGGCCGCCGTCTTCATCACCCTCGACCTCCTCACCCCATCCAAGAAAATCGCCACCGTCACCGGCGTCTCCATGGGCCTGCTCATCGGCCTCCTCGCCACGGTCGTCGTCTCGTTCCTCATGGACCTGGTCGAGAAGGGCTACGGCCTGCCGCCCGCCTGGACCTCCATGGTGAAAATCCTCCTGGGCATCTCCTTCTGCTATCTCGGCGTCACCATCGTCCTCCAGACCCAGGACGACTTCCGACTCGTCATCCCCTACGTCGAGTTTTCCAAGCAATTCCGCGGGCAGCGCCCCATGCTCCTGGATTCCTCCGCCCTCATCGATGCGCGCTTCGTTGAGGTCGCGCAGACCGGACTGATCCACGCCCCCATCGTCATCCCCAGCTTCGTCGTCGCCGAATTGCAGCTCCTGGCCGACAACTCCGACCGCGCCAAGCGCCAGCGCGGGCGCCGCGGCCTGGACTCCATCGCCAAGCTCCAGCGCACCGCCTCGGTCGAGGTCTCGCTCCAATCCTCCACCGTCCCCGGCACGGGCGTCGACCAGATGCTCGTCGAGCTGGCGCGACAGACGCAATCCACCATCGTCACCACCGACACCGGCCTGGCCCGCGTCGCCGCCATCCAGGGCGTGCAGTCCCTCAACATGCACGACCTCGCCAGCGCCCTGCGCCCGACGGTGATCGTCGGCCAGACCCTGACCATCACGCCCGTGCGCGCGGGCGAGCAGCCCGGCCAGGCCGTGGGCTATCTCGAAGACGGCATGATGGTCGTGGTCGAAGACGGCGCGGGCGCGATCGGGCGCGAGGTCGTCGCGACCGTCGCCTCCACGCTCCAGACCTCCGCGGGGCGCATGATCTTCGCCCGCATCGGCGAGGGACGCACCAGCGAAGCCCGCTCGAATGAACCCGGCCGGGGTGACGCCGGCGGCGAAGCGGCTTCGAGCGCCGCGCCGTTCGCAGGCCCGATTCCCGGGGGAGAGGCCCGGGCCGCGCCCCCGCCCGGCCCCCCGCCCGCCGCGCCGCCCGCCGCGCCGCCCGCGCCCGCAAACTCCGATCAATCCGCGCGCGAATCAATAGACGCCGGCGGCCAAACGCCCGATCCCGCCAACCCAAGTGCGCCCGGCGCGGCGCCGGCCAATGGCACGCCGCCCTCGAACGACGCCCCGCGCCCCGGCCCGATCGGCCCCTCGGGCAACCAGCCCCGCCGCGCCAGCTCATGGCGCAATCCGAGACGCTGAGCCGCGGCCCACCCGACTCACGACTCACGACTCACGACTCACGAGGTATTCTCTTCGTGACTTCTTCTACAGCTTCTTCAGCGCACCGACCAGCGCATCGATGTGCGATGATTCGTGGGCCGCGGAGATCTGCACGCGGAGGCGAGCGTGACCTTCCGGCACGACCGGATAGCCGAACCCGATCACGAACACGCCGAGTTCGAGCAGGCGCTTGCTCATGGCGATCGCCTTGGCGGTGTCATGGACGATGATCGGGCAGATCGCCGTCGGCGACTCCAGCACGTCGAAGCCCGCCTCACGGATTTTCGTCCGCGCGTACTTCACGTTGTCCTTCAGCTTCTGAACCCGCTGCGGCTCGCGCATCACGATCTCGATCGCCTTGTTCGCGCTGCACGCCACGCTCACCGGCAAGGCGTTCGAGAACAGCGTCGGCCGCCCGCGCTGCACCATCAGCTCCACCATGTCGCGCTCGCCCGCGACGAACCCGCCCGCGGCCCCGCCCAGGGCCTTGCCCAGCGTGCCCGAGAAGAGATCGACGTGCCCGTTCCGCGCGCCGGGCCCGAACATGTCCCAGTGCTCGTGCGTGCCGTGCCCCTTGGCGCCCATCACGCCGTGCCCGTGCGAATCATCGACGACCAGGATCGCGCCGAAGCGATCGCAGAGCTTCCGCATCGCGGGCAGGTCGGCGATCGAGCCTTCCATGCTGAACACGCCGTCGGTGACGACCCAGATCTGCCCTGTCACCTCGGGGTTCTTGCTCGCCTTGTCGAGCGCCTCCTCGAGGCTCGCCTCGCCGGTGAGCTTGTTGTTCTTGTAGATGCCCTTGAGCAGGCCCTTCTTGATGACGGTCGCGAGGCGCACGGAGTCGATGATCGAGGCGTGGTTCAGCTCGTCGGAGATCAGCATGTCGCCGGGCTCGCAGAGCGTGGGAAAGATGGCCTCGTTGGCGTTCCAGCACGAGACGAACGTGTACGCCGCCTCGGTGCCCATGTACTTCGCGATGGTGTGCTCGAGCTGTTCGTGGGGCGTGAACGAGCCGCAGATGAAGCGGACGCTGGCGGTGCCCGCGCCGTAATCCCGCATCCCCTTCAGCCCCGCCTCGACGACCTCGGGGTGATTGGCCAAACCGAGGTAGTTATTGGAGCAGAAGCAGACGCATTCGCCGTAGCCCTTGATCTTGACGACGGCGTCCATGGGCGACTGGAGCTCGCGCAGGAACTTGAACTGCCCGCCGCTCTTGAGATCGGAGAGTATCTTCGACGCCCGCTCACGAAAAATCGGCTTGCTCACGGATCAACCTCCGAGCGCCGTCAACGAACCGGACGGCCCGCTCGGGCAATCCTACGGCCCGGGAAGGATGGCCGGCGAACCGGCGCTCCTCGCAGGCTCGAACGCACCAAGGCGCCCGCGAGCGGCTCACTCCTCGTCTCTTCGTCTCATTCAAAAAAACCGCCGCTCCCTTTCGAGAGCGACGGTGTGAGAGCTCAAACGGATTCACCGGCTCCGGGCCGCTGAAAACACACTCAGCGACGACGACGCAGAGCGGCAATGCCGACCAGCGCGAGCGCGCCCGCCGCGCCGGGGGCCGGCACGAGGTAGGTCGAGATCATGGGGTCGCCGGGGCCGGCGTAAAGGATGTTGGAGAGGAAGGTGCCGTTGGGCTGAAGGCCGACGGGCGTGTGCCCGACCGACCAGCCCGAGCCGGACCAATCGAGCCCGGCCACGGTGACGCCGGCGTAGAGCGGGCTGGCGTTGAAGCCCGTCGCCGCGCCGGTCTCAATATCGATGATCTGCATGAAACCCGCCGCGGCCAGGTATTGATTGCCGTTGTTGGTCCAGTCGGGGTTGTGATCGGTGCCGATCCAGAGCCCGCCGCCATTGTTCTGGAACCAGTTGGCGGTGTTCTGGATGTAGGTGCCCTCGTCGCTGGAGGTGCTGTTGCCGTTGAAGTACACGCCGTAGGAGCGTCCGTCGATCACCGCGCTCTTGGAGCTGTTGTACCACGCGCCGACCGCCGCCGCGTCCGACGCGCCCATCATGTTGGACGCCGTGATGTCGAAGATGAACAGGTTGTCGACCGTGTTCGAGCCCATGTACGCCGCCACCGCGCCCGGCGCGGGGTTGTACAGGTGCGTCGCGAACGGATCGGCAACCGCGACCGCGTTGTAGACGTTGTTGACCGACGCGCCGAAGCCGCCGTCGTACGTGATCACGACGGTGTTGCCCGCCAACGCGGAGCCCGCCATCGCAAGCAATGCCAATGCAGCAACCTTCTTCATATCCTATCTCTCCAACGCCCCCACAAGATCGAACACACGCCGGAACAGAGGGTCACCTTCCCGGCGGCACACGAACCCCGCGCGGCGCACGCCGCCCGGGTGGAAACTCGCGATCGAACAACAAACCCAAGCTCTCAACCAAGGCGCTCCGCGCCCAAAAAACCGCACGCACGCGGCGGACCAACTTCCCACGCCGCTTCACCAAACCCCGCTTCCGTGCATGCTTCTGAGCAGCCTATCCACAAGTCGCCTCGCGCGAAGCCTCCACAACATCGATGTGGGGTAAATGCCCGGTAATCTCGTTCCCACACATTCTCACTCATTGCACATGTGAATGTACGAAAAACAACCGCCGCCCGGTGAACGAGCGGCGGTTGAGAGGGTCATGTTGTATGTCGCCGGCGAATGCCCGGCGAAGTTGACTCAGCGGCGACGACGCAGGGCGGCGATGCCGACCAGCGCCAGGGCGCCCGCCGCGCCGGGAGCCGGCACGAGGTAGGTCGAGATCATCGGGTCGCCGGGGCCGGCGTAGAGAATGTTGGAGAGCGTCACGCCGTTGGGCTGGAGGCCGACGGGGGTGTGCCCGACCGACCAGCCGGAGCCGGACCAGTCGAGGCCGGCGACGTTAACGCCGTCGTACAGCGGGCTGGCGTTGAAGCCGGTCGCGGGGCCAGACTCCAGGTCCAGAATCTGGTTGAAGCCGGCGGCGGCGAGGTACTGATTGCCGTTGGTGGTCCACTCCGGGTAGTGGTCGGTGCCGATCCACATGCCGCCGCCGTTGTTCATGAACCAGTTGGCGGTGTTCTGGATGTAACGATCTTCGTCGCCGCCCGAGCCGCCGTTGAAGTACACGCCGTACGAACGACCGTCGATGACGGCGCTCTTGGAGCTGTTGTACCACGCGCCGACCGCGGCCGCGTCCGAGCCGTCCATCATGCTGGAGGTCGTGATGTCGAAGATGAACAGGTTGTCGACGTCCTCGCTGGCGAGGTACGCCGCCACCGCGCCCGGCGCGGGGTTGTACAGGTGCTCGGCCATCGGATCAGCGCCCAGGACGGCGTTGTACACATTGTTCACGCCCGAGCCGAAGCCGCCGTCGTACGTGATCACGAGCGTCTCGTGCGCCGAGGCCACGCCCGTGGCGGCCAACAAAGCCAGAATCGCGATCTTCTTCATAGCTGTCTCTCCTCTAATCTTGCCCCACGAACCCACGCCCGCCCGGGTCTGGGGCCAACCGACCCCGAGCGGAATGGAAACACGACCGACCGGCCCATGCCGGCACGGCGGAAACGACTTGTCGATGGGACTCGACCGACGACCTCGAAAGCCGACGCATCGCGGAAACCGACGCCGACGGAAACACGGCGTCACGATGTTGGCGCGTCAACCCACGAGTCTCGAGTCAAGGGATCCCGTCTCTACTCTCAAGAGACAGTGTACTGACGCGGGCCGCGCGGTCAATCTCGATTCGACACCGCCTGAGATCAATTTGCCGGTCGTCAGCATTCGCCAACCCCACGCCCTGCCTTGTGCTCCGATAATCCTCCCATAGAACCTCAATTCCACGCGTTCAATCACCCAACCAGACCTTGAACGAAGCTCCGCTCGTCTGGTAGCATTCTCCCGGAGTGCCGGGCGGGATCGGAGTCCGACACGCCCGTCCATCCGAAGGAATCACGCCCCGAACCCCCGGTGCCCGACATGTTGTGTGCGGCCGCCCACCTTGGGCTCGCGCCTGGAGAGAGACATGACCATCCGTCGCATCCCGTCGTCCGCCAACCTCTTCGACACGCTTGAGCCCCGCCAGATGCTCGCGGCCGACCCCGTCACACTCGACAACCCACTCTGGGTCGCCCTTCCCGGGAGCGTCACGGTCGACGGCGTGCTGAACGAGGCGGACTGGTCCAAGGCGTTCAGCGTCGAACGCGCCCAGCCCTATCGCAACAACAGCGCCCTCACCATGAAGCTGCTCTACAGCTCGACCGGGCTTTACGTCGCCTTCGACGTCAAGGACACCCAGCTCTGGGCCGACGGGCGCGCCGGCGGCGTCGCCCTCCGCTACGAGATCGAGACCGACGATTCGATGACCGTGTACTTCGATCCCGACAACTCACGCGATGAGTATTTCCAAGATGGCGATCGCGCCTTTGGCGTCAACCTCGGCAACCCCACCGACCCCCCGCTCGGCCAGGGCGCGATCCAGCTCAAGAAGCACATCAAGGGCGACGGCGCCGGCGGCGCGCCCGACGTCAACGGCGCCGCGATCCCCGCCGGGCTCACCTGGCTCACCGCCCGCAACGGCACCGTCAATAACAACGCCGATACCGACGTCGGCTGGGTCACCGAGATGTACCTCCCCTGGGAGGCCCTCGGACTCGCCGCCGCGCCCGTCAACGGCCAGACCATCGGCATGAACTTCGACGTCATCTTCGACAACGAAGGCCAGACCCGCGACTTCACCGACCATCGCAACGCGTCCGACCGCTTCACCACCCCGACCTTCGTCGACGACCACGTCCAGGGCGTCCACTCCAGCTACGCCTCCAGCCAGGCCGGCATCCGCGGCCCGGTGAATTACGCCGCCCTCATGTTCGTCGACCCTTCCGCCGCCTCCAAGCCCTCCGCCATCGCGAACCTCGCCGCCGCCAACGTCTCGGGGTACTCGGCGTTCCTCAATTTCACCGCGCCCGCGGGCGTTTCAACCAACAGCTCGGGCCACGTTTCGGCCTACGAAATCCGGTACAGCGAGAATCCCATCTCGACCGTGGGTGACTGGCTCGGCGCGACCAAGTTCGCCAACGCCTACGTGCCGCGCCTGGCCGGCCTCTCCGAATCGCTGCGTCTGATCGGGCTGCTTCCGCAGACGACGTACTACGTCGCGGTGCGTGCCGTCGACGCCGCGGGGAACCTCGGCGATCTTTCCAACGTCGCGACGTTCACGACCCAGACGCTGTCGCAGGACGTGTCGTTCGGCAAGCGCGTGGTGCCGTCGCCCATGGGGCGCACGCTTGTCACCGAGGCGGGTGCGCCGTTCGTCCCGGTCGGCGACCACCTGGGCCTCTCATGGAGCTACACGCGCTCGCTCTTCCCGGGCCAGGTGTGGGACAACATCAACGGCGGATACCACAACTACAACTCCACGCTCCCCGCCGAGGGGGCCGCCGGACCCTACTTCGACTCCCTCCTGTCCAACGGCGTCAACACCATGCGCGTCTTCCTGGAGCTTCAGAACCTCCTCTTCCCGCCCTCGCTCCCCAACGGCACCTACTGGCTCGAGTTCCCGGCCCAGACGTACAACACCAACATGCGCGCCTTCATGCTCAACGCGCTCCAGCAGGCCGACCGCACCAACATGTACCTCATCTTCTCCCCCTTCGACACCTTCTCCTTCGACGAGGCCTTCGCCACCGAGTTTCCCTGGTCAACCAACAACGGCGGCCCGCTCACCGACATCAACAACTTCTTCCAGACCGACGCCGTCCTCGACCTGGCCAAGGCCCGCATGGCCCAGCTCTTCACCTGGCTCAACGAGTCCGCCTTCAAGCCCTACGCGCACCGCCTGATCGGCTGGGAGATCCTCAACGAATGGGACAGCTATGAATGGACCCTCAACTCCGAGGGCAACAGCGAGGCCGGGCGCGAGACCGAGATGCGCCGGCGCGCCCAGTTCGTCACCGCCCTGGCCGACTACACCAAGGCCCAGGACCCGCGCCGACTCACGCTCAACAGCACCATCGCCCAGGACCCACGCGGCCCGCTGGCCCGCGCCGACTTCTATTCGCGCTCCTTCGACGCCGCGGTGCCACACCTCTACACCAACTCCAGCGAAGAACCCATCAACAACCCCGACAGCGACACCTCGATCCGTCCCGCGATCGAGAACGCGTCCATCACCAGCTATTGGATGACGCACGCCGAGCACCGGCGCCCCATCATCAACGCCGAGTGGGGCATGACGCGCACGGATTGGCCGGGCGGAGTGCCCGCGTACTCCTCCGAGTTCACCCAGGCCGAGGACGAGGCCATCTTCCGCACCATGATGTGGTCGGGCCTCGCGTCCGGGCAGGCGGGCATGGGCCTGCGCATCACGACCGATGAACTCACCTCCAACGGCAACCTCCTCACCAGCAACATGCGCAGCCTGCAGAAGACCTTCGCCAACTTCATCACGAGCAGCACCCTCCAGCTCGACTACACCAACTTCAACTTCCGCACCCTCAACAGCCGTCTCACCGCCACCGGAACCATCAACGCCGTCGCCGATCAGTCGCTCCTCTCCTGGGGCGTTTCCGACGGCTCGCAGGGCGTGCTTTACATCCTGAAGGACTCGCGCGTCGAGGCCGGCGACGTCACCAGCGGCCTGGTCACCATCACCGGCCTCCGCGCCGACCAGGTGATCGACATCGAGATCTGGAGCACCGCCGCCGGAACCTCCGCCGCCACCTCCACCGTCTCCGGGAAGTTTGTCTCCAGCGGAACGCTCAGCTTCAACCTGCCGACCTTTGACACCGACTTTGCGGTCAAGTTCAAGGCCCGCGCCGCCAGCAACCTCACCCAGCGCGTCGTCGGCGTCGACTTCGACGACCAGCTCCTCGAGTTCTATCTCGACGAAGGCGAGCAGCCCATGCTCCGTGTCCAGTCCGATTCAGGCGGCGTCGCCAGCACCCAGAACCTCGCCGCCAAGGCCGGCTTTGTCGGGCGCGTGATCGACATGACGCCGTTCACCTGGGCCGGCACCGTCCACCTCGCCCTCACCGACCAGAACCACCACCTCTGGCTGCTCACCGCCAGCAACCTCGGCACCGGGACCTGGACCGGCACCGACCTCACCGCCCTCATCAGCGCGCCCGGCCTCACCGGCGACCTCACCCACTATTCCCCGAGCTGGGGCGCGATCCACCTCGCCGGGCTCGACGCACGCGGGCACGCCATCAACTACTGGTTCGTCCCCGGCTCTACCCCCACCTGGCAGTTCTCCGATCTCACCGATCTCTTCAGCGGGCCGCTCATGTCCGGCGGACTCACCGGCTATGTCACCGGGTGGGACGGCCTGAACCTCGCCGGCCTCAACTCCTCCAACCAGGTTGTCGTCTACTGGTGGGCGCCCGGCCTCTCCAACTGGGAAACCATCAACATGACCACCACCTTCAGCGGGCCAACCTTCACCGGCCAGCTCGACGCCTACGTCACGCCCTGGGGCGGTCTCAACATCGCCGGTCGAACCAGCGACAACAAGATCTACACCTACTGGTGGGCCCCGGGCCTCGGCGGCAACTGGGTCGTCTCCAACATCAGCGAGGCCGCCTCGTCTTCGACCGTCGCCACCTACGGCACCGAGGTCGTCGTCAGCACGGATGGTGGCATCAACATCGCCTTCCTCGACGATGCCAGCAAGCTCCACATGCTCCGCTGGACCCCCACCAACCAGAACTGGCGAGACCTGACGCCGGATTCTTCCGCGCCCGCCATGTCCATGCCCCTCGGCTCGTCGTCCTCCGGCAGTCGCCTGCACCTGGCGGGCCGGAGCTCAAACTCCGACCGCGAGCTCGTCGTCTTCGATTTCCTGTTCTCGCCAGGCGAAGTCTGGAGCTACTCGGAAACCGGCGTGCCGCTGGAGATCTGAGCAGGACCAACATCCCATGCAATTCTGTGCCACCGACCGCGCTTCGCGGTCGGTGTTTCTTTCCGACTGCGCTTCACTCTCGCGTTCATCAACGTTGTTCGATCTCAACTCCGCGGTATCGATGCACGCCTTCCAAACGCCGCAATTTCGCGATACGCTGCACGGATGTCTGAGTCGCGCGACCCCTTCGACAAGGCCGCTCTTGAACAGTTCCTCGCTGAGCGCGACGTCCCTTGCCCATCGTGCGGCTACAACCTGCACGCTCTCAAGGCCGACCACTGCCCCGAGTGCCACGCGTTCATCCCATTCCCGTTTCCGCTTGACGCCGTCGCGCGCCGCAGCGCTTGGTACAAGTTCTCGCTCGTGGTGCTGGCGATCGGAGGCGTGCTGCAGTTCGTCGCGTTCGCCCTGCTGTACCACTACGCCGCCCCATTCGTGAAAGAAACCAGCGGCTGCCTCATCTGGGCGGCGTTCCTTGTCTTCGGCACCATCCTCGACGCGTGGTTTTTCATCTGGATTCGCAAGTCCGCGGGTCGCGTGGCTGCCTGGCCTCAGAAGGACCGTTTCTGGCTGGTCTTCGCTGTTCTGGTCGCCTCCTTCCTCGGCCTGGCGTTGTGCGTGGTCGAAGACATTCTCCTGTAGCATCCGCACATGCCTTCCTGCATCCCCTGATACCATCCCCGCATGATCTGGTGGCCGTTCCATCGATCCGACCTGCCTTCCCGGGCCGAGCAGATGCGCCTGGCTCATTCCCACTGGCTCACCGGCGCGCTCGCCTCAGGCCGTCCCTACCCGAAAATCCCCCTCCGGCGCGTCGCCGAAGGAGGGTTCTCGGCCCTTGTCGCCACCCCTGACGGCCGCCAGTGGGCCGACTTGTGGTGGAACGCCGCCCTCGATCACGTCAACGACGAGACTTCGTCGATCTAGTTCGGCCGTTTTCCCCGACCAACTCGCGCCGCATCCGGCGCACG
>OEIV010000786.1_pt1 | contig 16094 bp, 17 predicted proteins | sample 1539231 | NCBI WGS metagenome assembly OEIV01 (sample SAMN03794762, study PRJEB22550) | activated sludge metagenome | feature: wastewater treatment plant; material: activated sludge; isolation source: Wastewater treatment plant of a petroleum refinery complex | place: Argentina: Buenos Aires ...
CATTATAATTTTCCATGAGGAACATACAGGCTTCAGCCAGGTCGTCGGCAAACAGGAATTCCCTTTTGGGCATACCTGAACCCCAGATCTGTACATCAGATTTACCGGCTTCTTTTGCTTCATGAAATTTTCGGATGAGCGCCGGTAACACATGGCTGTTTTCAGGATGGTAATTATCATTTATGCCATACAGGTTGGTTGGCATAACGCTGATAAAATTGGCACCGTACTGGTCCCTGTAACTTTCACAAAGTTTGATGCCGGCAATTTTTGCAATGGCATATGGTTCATTGGTATATTCAAGCGGGCCGGTAAGCAGGTATTCTTCCTTAATTGGCTGAGGAGCCAGTTTAGGATATATGCATGAACTTCCCAGGAAGAGCAGTTTGGTTACTTTGTTCCTGTATGCAGCATGTACGATGTTAGACACAATCATCAGGTTGTCGTACAGGAAATCTGCCCGGTAAGTATTATTGGCAACTATTCCGCCAACTTTGGCGGCAGCCAGGAAAACATACTGAGGTTTTTCAGAATCAAAAAAAGCATCAACCGCTGCCTGGTTCCTCAAATCCAGTTCTTTGGATGTGCGGCATAATAGGTTTGTAAAACCGGCCGCTTTTAATGCCCTTACGATTGCAGAACCCACCAGCCCGTTATGGCCGGCCACATATATCTTGTCTGTTGCGTTCATCATGAATGTGCAAATGATTTATTCTGCAAAATAGATTCATTACGGGCAAAAACGCCATCATCTTCCACTTTGGCAATCATATTATAACCAAGTGAGGGGAGGCTTACCTTAAGCAGTTTGTTCTTAATGGTTACCAGTTTGCCTTCGATGGCATATGACGAAGCATTAAAATTTCGTGCGTTTTCATCAAGGTTTACAACGATGCGTTCCAGTTTAATGTCTTTATGGTCGTTAGTAAACTCCTTAATGGCTGCTATTTCCTCATCTTTTATAACTGCCGGTTTACCCAACCAGTATAACAGGTTTAGCACCCCGTCGGTATTTTTCAGCATAGCCAGTTCTTCCTGTGTAGCGTGAACAAACACATAAGACTGAAACAAGGGTTTGAAAATCAATTTTAACTTCCTGAAATTCTGTGTCTCCACACAACTTAACGGACAAAAGTTTTCAATTTTCTTTTTGCTTAACACAGCGGCAACTTTCTTCTCATGTTGCGGTTTTGTGTAAACAGCGTACCAATTTTTCTGCATAATCATTTTTTTTAAAAATTTGAAATTTGCAGTTAATCAAGGATGGACGTAATTTGGAAGGTAAGGCATTGTCTCTCTCAGACACATTTGATTGATTTGAGAAATTGATTTTCATGATATTCGAGATTTAGGATTTAACTGATTTTTTGTTATTACCATACGCTTTGTTTCCATACACGTAGTTATAACCATAACCATAATTATTTCTGAATAATCCCCTGGTCTTAACCCCGTTAAAAACTATAGCCGGGTTATGGATCGGGTTTATTTCAAGATTTTCGTCAACTCTTTTAACCAGCAGTTTAGGTGTATAGCCATGCCTCATCACATACAGGGTGGCATCACACATTTCTGATAAGATATACGCATCGGTTATCAGTACGATCGGTGAAGTATCAATGATCACCATATCGAAACTGTTGTCAAGGTATTCTATCAGTTCGCTGATCTTACCATTCAGCAGCAATTCTGACGGGTTTTCCGGCAAATCGCCTCCGGAAATAAAAAACATATTCTCATGCCCTTCTAGTGGCTTAATGATATCTTCCGGGTATTTTTTCCCCTGAAGGAAATCAGTAACTCCAAACTCGTGGTGCACACCGAATATCTTAGACTGGGTTGGCATGTTCAGGTCAAGGTCAACCAGCACCACTTTTTTACCGGTAAGTGCAATACTTACTGCGAGGTTTGAAGCGATGAAACTTTTTCCTTCACCGGAAATATTGGAAGTAACCAGAATTTTCTTGTGGGTGGCGTCGATACCCAGGAATGAAAGCGATGTTCTCAGTTTCCTGAACTCCTCCACAATGAAACTCCTTTTGCCTGCCTTGATTACAATCGGGTTCTTTGATTTCTCAAAAGCCACTTCACCGATGATAGGTATGGCTGTGAGCGCTTCAATTTCTCTCCTGTAAAGGATTTTACCGGTGAACGCCTCTTTGAGGGTGATTACGCCTACCCATAATGCCATGGCTGCGGCCAATGCCACGAGGTAAATCAGTTTTTTATTGGGGCTTACCGGGAATGCTCCGGCCTGGGCGGTATCAACCACCCTGCTGTTTGAAACGGTTGATGCATAGGAAAGGGCGCTTTCTTCCTTCTTTTGTAACAGGAAGGAGTAGATGCTGCTCTTGATATTTTGTTCCCGGCTTATGTCGAGCAACTGGCGCTCTTTCTGCGGTACTGTATTTAAAATGGAATTATAATTGCTGTTGGTTACGTTCAGGTTCGATTTGGCTGCAGACAAGCTCTGGCGCTGGCTCTGGATGTTCTCCATAATATTCGGCCTTATCTTGCTGATCTGATCCTTCAGGGAAACCAGTTTGGGATTATTCTCTCCAACGGTGGTTTTCAGTTTTTCATATTCCAGTTCAGAGGAATACAACTTATCTATCAGTCCTGATAACATCGGATCGTTAACACCAAGTGTTGATGGTACGATACCGCCGCTGTTGCTTTTATCTGATACAAATTTCTCTACCTGTTCCAGTACTGAAAGCTGCATGTTCACTTCACTCAGTTTCTGATCGTTGGCGCTTACATTCTGCAGGTACAGCTGCCCTTGTGTACTGATATCAACGGCACTTTTACCTGATTTATACTGTTGTACTTTCTGTTCAATGGCTGCCAGGTCTGCTGCAACAATGTTCAGCCTTTCCTCTACAAATTTCAGCGTATTGCGTGCCAGCAAATTCTTATCAAGAATGGCAGATTCTTCATAAGCCTGGATCAACCCGTTCAGGATATCTTCTCCCCTTTCAGGAATTTCGTCCCTGTATCCCAGGTTAACAACGGTAGATAACTTACTGGAAGGCGCCACATTCAGGTTTGGAAGGATCTTCATTGCAATCACCTTCGGGTCAACCAGTGAAAAGAACAATTGCTTGTGTTCATATCCCGGAGACTGGTATTTGTTAGGAATAAATTTCAAAATACCATAAGGCGTATTCAGAAACTCGTTCATGCTGCACTTATACTTCTTGTTAAGGGTAACAATCTGTGTTTTTTTGTCGTAATCCAGTTCAATCTTATCGTTGCCTTTCAGCGAATCCGGATTGAATGCCACCACCGTTACCGGAGATGTGGTATAAGCGGAAACTGCCTTTACTTTTCCCTGGTCAAAAACCGGTGCATACAGGTGATATTTCTTAACTACCTGGTCCATCAGGGTACGCGACTGTATCACTTCAATCTCATTTTCAACAATCTTTTTTGAAGAGATCATATCCAATGATTCGGTAAGCTTGGAATCTTCGTTACCCTTTTTCTCATCTTTGATGATCAGGGTGGCATTAGCTTCATATATCGGGGTGGCATACCTGAGGTAAACGAATGCACCCGCAACAGATAATACGGCAAATATGATAAACAGCGGCCAGTAAGGAAGGAATTTCGACACCAGCATCTGGCTGAAATTCTCTTTCTGCTCTACCGTTTTCTTATGTTTACTTTTTTGCATGGTACGTTTTCTCTATTACTTGATCAGGCTTGTGATTACAACCACGATGATGGAAAGGCTGCTTAACACAATCGGCACAACCTGTTGCGACCTGCTTGAGCTGGCCACTTTGGTTTTATTCGGTTCCACATAAATCACATCGTTGGGTTGCAGGTAATAGTATGGTGAACTTAAAAAATCACTTGAATTAAGGTCTATATGCCTGGTAATGCGCTGGCCGTTTTCTTCACGTATCAGCAGCACATTATCACGGCGACCGTAAATGGTAAGGTCACCAGCCAGCCCCAACGCTTTTATCAATGATATTTTTTCGCTGGGAACAGTTATTACAGTAGGCCTTCCAACTTCACCCAAAACGGTTACCTCAAAATTGAGGTAACGAATATCAACAATCGGGTCTATCAATAATTTTTTTGATAACAATATATTGGTGATACTTTCTTTCAGTTGCTTTTTGGTAAGCCCCGCTGCCACTACGTTTCCAATGATGGGCAACTGGATGTTCCCTTCCGGGTTTACCAGGTATCCGCCGGCAATTGTTTCTGTTCCTGTTGCTGATGCAATCCTGGTAACAGAATTACTGGAAGGATTAAATATGGCAGATGCTTCCGGGTTAAGGCTGCTGATGGTTATTGTAAGAATATCATTTGCCTGGATGGGAGCTTCTACTGTTGCCAGGGTAGATTTAAAAGCCGCATCCTGTACATTTTCAAAATAGGCCACTTTCCTGCTTGTATTACAAGAAACCAACACCGAAATAATTAAAATAAAACCGACGAATCTGCTTGCCATAATAATACCATTAGGGTTATTTATAAAAATATAAATATTGGGAAGCTTTTAGATAGGGTTGGAGGTAAGGTTTCTTATAGGAAAAGACTGAGGTATTTGGTAGGATAAAGAGGTAAGTAAAGCTAAGTTGTTGAGGATGTAGTTTGTGGCCATATCCTGAGCGTAAAAATACTATTAAAAATCCTAATTCCAAATTATACGAAGATTATTTTATGGTTATCTGCAATAATTTAAGCATACAAGGAAGTGATAAAGACATAAATAATTGATTATCATAAAAATGAAAAATAAATTATGTTATTATTTAATGTAATTATACCCTGATTAATACATTACTAAACCTTGTTTAGAATACCGTTTATACTTTATTCATATTATATTGATTATAAGATACTTACAGAATATATTTTATATACCCTGCCCAATAAAAAACTGTATCAAAGAAACCGGGATCTTATAATTTGAAAGTAAACAGAACCTGCTTTAATTTTCTGGCCAGGTTTCAATTTTCATTAAATGATCCAAATCGCTTTGATACAGCTCCGTGATTGCATGGCTGAAATGTTCCTGTATTATTTTCTTATTCTTTTCTCTACATATACCTGGCCGTCTGAAAAACATTTCAGTTTCAGGATTTTACTCACCCCCTCAGCCGTTGCATAATAAACGGTCTGGCCTTCGTACAACATTTCAGTTACAGTGTTTAAAATGGTATATCCCTCAAATTCCTGCGTTAATGCCCTGGAAACGTTTAATGGAATTTCGGATAACTGCAGTTTTCGTGAAACACCAATCAGTTCACCTTTTTCATTGTAGGCTGCACTCACTTCTTTTTCATTATAGCTGAAAGAAGCGAAGTAAAGGTTTTCTGTTTGCTCCCAGGAAACATTCAGTGCCCCGGAAAAATTCTTTTCAAATGCCTCCTTCACGGTTTTAGAAATCTTGTCAATACCGATACCGGTGTTTGCAAAAGCGCTTGTACTGATCAACAGAACAAAAGCGGCAACAATGGCTGTTAACTTTTTCATGTCTATACTTTTAATTGGTTATTTAATACTGCGGCATGGCTTACCGCATTTTACCATACAAATCTAAATGAAGCCGTTACCCGGTTCATTTTAAAAATGACCATGTACAGCAATGGATGATAGTATTAGATAAACGGTAAACAGCTTTTGCCCGGTTACTGGAATCAAAACCATGAAATCCAATACAGGCAATGGTTTACAGCAGTTTCTTAATGAAATTATAAATCATGCGATGGTGCTGTTAAAAAGTGATAAACAAATGTTAGCGGTTTGGATGTACATTTACACATGAATTACCTGGCGCACGCACATTTGTCTTTTGGCATTCCCCAGGTGCTGGTTGGTAACATGATCAGTGATTACGTGAAAGGAAAAAGTCAGTACCTGTACAGCCCGGAGATACAAAAAGGCATCAGGCTCCATCGAAGCATCGATAACTTCACCGATTCTCACGCCGTAACCAGGGAAATGAAACAGGTTTTCAAACCGGCATACGGTTTATATGCAGGCGCATTTACAGATATTGTATATGATTATTTTCTGGCAAACGACAGCAATGAATTTGCTTCTATACCACAACTGGAATCATTCAGCACGGGTACTTATGAGGTATTGGAGCAGCATGCAGGAGAATTACCCGCAGGTTTTCAGTCTATCTTTCCTTATATGAAACTGCACAACTGGTTATTCAATTACAGGCATACCTGGGGAATACAAAAAAGTTTTTACGGGCTGGTGAAACGGGCCAAATACATAGATAACCCCGATAGTGCATTCAGCATATTCTTAGATAATTTGCCACTGCTCAACATGTATTATGATGAATTTTTCCCTTTGTTAAAAAATCATGCGGTACAAACGCTGGAACAATTATTACATACCGATTAATATATCTTTGAAAAAACAGCCATATTGATGAAGCAACTTATTTTATTCTTTCTCGCATGCGTATTTAACAGCCAGTTGGTTTTATGCCAGTCGAAATCTCCTCAACTGGATAAATCCCCTTTGGATATCAGTTATTATCCCGACAACTATCCCCTGCTCAGGATCCAGGAAAAAGCAAAGGAACCATTAATGGCAAGAATCGTGTACAGCAGGCCGCAAAAAAACGGAAGGCCCATTTTCGGAAACCTGATTGAATACGGTAAATTATGGAGATTAGGCGCAAATGAAGCCACCGAAATTGAATTTTTTCAGCCGGTTAAGATCAGGAACTACAAACTGAAAAAAGGCCGGTATACCATATATGCCATACCCGACAGCAGTAAATGGACAATCATACTGAACAGGGAAACAGATATCTGGGGTTCATTTAAATACGACAAGCAAAAAGATATGTTGCGGGTTGACGTGCCTGTTGAAAAAACTTCGGCACCGGAAGAATACCTGTCAATGTATTTTGAAAAAATAACAACCGGGTTTGCATTACAGGTAACCTGGGATGATATAAAAATCAGTTTACCCATTTCATTATAACAAATATGTTCATGCTGAAAAAACCAACACGCCTGTTAACCTGGCTGTTCATATCAACTTCATTAATCCTGTTTTCTTGTAAAACAAAAGTTGAACATGCAGGAAATAAGGTTTCCACTATAGTTGATACGCTGATCAGTAAGGAAAAAATTAACCCGTATACTACTTATGACAAATCGCCACTTGATATAAGCTATTATCCTTCCTCATATCCTGTTTTGAAAATGAACGGAACCGATTCGGGCAACCTGGCGTGCAGGGTCATTTACAGCAGGCCGCAGAAAAAGGGCCGTATGATTTTTGGAAATACAGAAAACTGCCTTTGCATATATGGCAGGGAATGGCGCCTTGGAGCCAATGAAGCCACTGAAATAGAATTTTTCAAGCAAGTGAATATCAACGGTCAAGCTGTAAATAAAGGCCGGTATGTTATTTACTGCATTCCTTTTCCTGATAAATGGACAATCGTTTTAAACAGCAACCTGTTTACATGGGGACTTCATATGGACCGCTCAAAAGATATATTACAAACTGATATTCCTGTTACAACCCAAAACCCGGCACTGGAAGATTTTACCATGATATTTGAAGACAGCCCTTCCGGAACTGAATTAATAATGGCATGGGATAATGTGAAAACCGTTTTACCTATCAGCTTTACAAAATAATTTTTGGCTACCCCTTGTGGAATAAGGATATTTACAACATGTGTGGCATTGCAGGTATCATCTCCCCGGATAAAAATTTTTTAAACCCCGATGTCCTTAAAAATATGGCTGCGGCAATAGCGCACCGCGGGCCTGACGGTGAAGGGTACTGGATAAACAGGAAAAACAATGCAGGCCTGGCACACAGAAGGCTTGCAATCATTGATCTGTCTGCAGCCGCTGCCCAGCCCATGCATTACATGCAACAATACAGCATTGTTTATAACGGGGAGATCTACAATTACATTGAACTGAAAAGAGAGCTGAAAAAATCAGGTTATCATTTTTTCACTGAAAGCGATACCGAAGTAATCCTTGCTGCATACGACTGCTACAGGGAAAAATGCCTGCAGTATCTCGACGGCATGTTTGCATTTGCCATCTGGGATGAAAAAGAACAGTGTTTGTTTGCAGCAAGGGACCGATTTGGTGAAAAACCATTTTACTATTACAGCGAAAAAAATGTATTTGCCTTTGCCAGTGAAATGAAAGGATTATGGGCAGCCGGATTTGACAAGACAGTTGAAAATAAAATGATCCTCAATTACATCACGCTCGGTTATGTACAAAACCCGGCAAACAAATCACAAACTTTTTATAAGCAGATCTATTCACTTCCGCCCGCACATTACCTGAAATTTCATGCACCGGAAAATCACCTGGTGATTGAACATTACTGGGATATAGATAAACAGGTCCAGGTAAAGACAGGAGAAGAACCTGCTGTTAAAACGCTTGATACTTTCCTGTACACTTCTGTGCACAGGAGGCTGAGGAGCGATGTGCCGGTTGGTGCCAGCCTCAGCGGCGGGCTCGACAGTTCCTCCATCCTGTATTACATCAGCAAACAATCCGCTAACCTGTCCGGAAAACTGAAAACATTTTCTGCTATTTTCCCGGGATATGAAAAAAATGAACAGCAATATATCAAACAGGTTTCAAAACATTTCGGCGTTGAAAATTATACGATAGCCCCCACTGCACAAAACCTGCTGAACGATTTTGAAAAACTATGCTACCACCAGGAAGAACCCTTCCCCTCTTCCAGTGTTTATGCCCAATACAAAGTTTATGAACTCGCCAAAACACATCAGGTAAAAGTATTGCTGGATGGCCAGGGCGCTGATGAAATATTTGCAGGTTATCATAAATATGTTCACTGGTATTTGCAGGAACTGATCAGCAGAAATAATTTTTCTGCAGCTTCCAGGGAAAAACACCTGTTACAGCAAAACCATGTCAGTTTTCCCTGGAACCTGAAAAATATCCTTGCCGCATTTCTTCCATCACATGCTTCCATAGCACTGGAAAAGAAAGAATACAATAAGATCATCAGCAATACAGAAGTAACAGGCACCATGATGGCTTACCTGAAAGGAAGGGAATGGGAAGGCATTCATAAACCGGTTGTAACCAAATTGAATGATATACTTTATTTCAATACCATACAACATGGCCTGGAAGAACTGTTGCGGTACTGCGACCGCAATGCCATGGCTCACGGCAGGGAAGTAAGGCTTCCATTCCTGTATGATGAAATGGTTAAATTTATCTTTTCGCTTCCCTCTGTATACAAAATCAGGAACGGGTTCACAAAATACATACTGAGGGCAGTGATGGAAAACAAACTTCCGCATAACATCGTTTGGCGTACAGATAAGATAGGTTATGAACCTCCTCAAAAGCAATGGATGAGCAACCCGTTGATGAAAGATTACTTATATGAAGCTAAAGCAAAACTTGTAAAGGAAGATATTTTAAAACCACATGTATTAGCTAAAAAAGCCAGGGCGCAACATGCACATGATGCCGACAATTACGACTGGCGTTACCTGTGTGTGGCACAAATGATGCATAAATAACCCTGCATTGTATATATATTGATTAATTTTGACCTTCAAAAAAAAACCAAGATGAGCGATAAGAACATACTTGCCGGCAAAAAGCTTGCCACCAGGATCATTCATGCCGGCGCCGAGCCTGATCAGGGAACCGGTGCTATCATGACACCTATATTTCAAACTTCCACCTATGTGCAATCTGCACCGGGCGTTAACAAAGGATATGAATATGCACGTTCCCAGAACCCAACAAGATTTGCGCTTGAAACAGCCCTGGCAGTTCTTGAAAACGGGAATTTCGGGCTTGCGTTCAGCAGCGGTGTTGCAGCAACGGATGCGGTGATAAAACTCCTGTCGCCAGGCGATGAAGTGATTGCTGCCAATGACATGTATGGCGGCACGTACAGGCTCTTTACAAAAGTGTTTGCAAAATTCGGTATCCGGTTCATCTATGTTGATACAACCAATGCTGCAAACATTGAAGCGGCCATAACTGCCAATACAAAACTGATCTGGATTGAAACGCCCACAAACCCATTGATGAACATTACGGATATTAAGGCGGCTGCCGCCATTGCAAAAAAAGCAGGGGCGCTGTTATGTGTAGATAATACGTTCGCTTCCCCTTACCTGCAGAACCCGCTGGACCTGGGTGCAGACATCGTGATGCATTCATCTACCAAATACCTTGGCGGCCACAGTGATGTGATACAAGGCGCGCTCATCATGAATGACCAGGCCCTCCGTGAACAATTATACTTCATCCAGAAAAGCTGCGGAGCAGTGCCCGGGCCCATGGATTGCTTCCTGGTTTTAAGGGGCATCAAAACGCTGCACGTAAGGATGCAACAGCATTGCCTGAATGGTGAAAAGATTGCAATATTCCTGCGCAAGCACCCTAAAGTTGGAAAAGTTTACTGGTGTGGTTTTGAAGACCATCATAATTATGAAATAGCTAAAGCACAGATGAGGGGTTTCGGCGGTATGATGAGTTTCACATTGAAAGACGACAGCATTGAAGCAGCTAAAAAAGTGCTGTCTTCCACCAAACTTTTTTCACTGGCCGAAAGCCTGGGAGGCGTGGAGTCGCTTATCAACCATCCTTCCAGCATGACGCATGCCAGCATACCCAGGGAAGAAAGGATTAAGAATGGCTTGTCTGACGGCCTCATCAGGCTGAGTGTTGGAATAGAAGATGCCTATGACCTCATAACAGACCTGGAACAGGCAATCGGGTAATCAATTAATAACAGTAACGAATACATGCAGGATACATTAAAAAGATTCCTGGACCGGAAGGTTGATGAATATAATCAACCTTCTTTTATTTTGACTGACCCGGTTTGCATACCGCACCGCTTTACTAAAAAACAGGATATTGAGATCGCCGGTTTTTTTTCAGCCCTGTTCGCCTGGGGCAACCGTACCTCCATTATAAATAAATCCAAAGAACTGATGCAACTGATGGACAACAGTCCGCATGCATTTTGCCTGAACCATACAAACAACGATCTTCGCAACCTGCTTCACTTCAAACACCGTACGTTTAATGCAACTGACCTGCTATACTTCATTTCATTCTTTAAAATGCACTATAGCAAAAACAACTCGCTGGAAACGGCTTTTACCGCATGTATCCAAGCCGACGATACAGATACAGGCAATGCGCTGAATGGCTTTTACGATTATTTTTTCTCTATGCAGGATGTTCCGGGCAGAACAAGGAAACACGTAGCATCACCTGCAAAAAAAAGCAGTTGCAAACGGTTGAATATGTACCTGCGCTGGATGGTTAGGAATGACCGGCATGGTGTGGACTTCGGCATTTGGAAAAAGATAAGAAGTTCACAACTGGTTATACCCCTGGATGTGCATGTTGCAAGGGTTGCAAGGCATCTTAATTTATTGCAGCGTAAACAGACCGACTGGCTGGCAGCCATTGAACTCACCAATACATTAAAACAGTTTGCACCCGGCGACCCGGTGAAATATGATTATGCGCTGTTTACCCTGGGTGTAATTGAAAAATTTTAAGCTATGGATAAAAGCATTATCAATTATCTAAGTGAGCAGTTTGAATTAAGTGTAAACCCGGAAGTGAATACAGATCAACTGGAAGCAATCATCGCAGAAAGGATCAACTACCTGGTAATGAATGATTTTCCCCGGCTGCTCCGTTTGCTTTACCGGATTGACATCAGTGAAACCAAGCTAAAATCGCTGCTTAGCAGCAATCCTGAAGTGGATTCGGGCAGGATCATCGCAAGAATGATCATAGAACGGCAAATGGAAAAAATCAGGTTAAGGGAGTATTTTAAAATAACAGGTACAGATGCCGGTGAAGAAGAAAAATGGTAACGGATATAAATAAACGCAGTTATACACTGCCTGTCAATTAAACATGTTGCTTGTTCCGTTCAAACATAAGCGACTGCACCTTCTCTTTGTCTTCATTTTCCTTTTTTAGGTCGAACATGGTACCAAAAACATGGTCCCATAAGGTGCTGCTTACGCCAAAACCCCTGTCGTCGTTCTTGTAATGATGCAGGTGGTGGTTGCGCCACAAACCTTTCATCCATTTAAAAGGCGGGTTCCATGCATGTATGGCATAGTGCATACTACCATAAATGAGGTAGCCGAACAAAAAACCCGGGAAAACAGGGAAAACGTTTTTCCCAATTGCTGCAAAAATAAGTAAAAACAGTACCAGTGCGATGATAAGGCTCGGTACTGCAGGCATGAAAAGCCGTTCCTTATCTCTCGGGTATTCATGATGGTTACCATGAAGTACATAATTGATTTTTTTTCCCCGTTCAGTTTCTGCATGATAATGAAATACGAACCGGTGCAATAAGTATTCTGTGAGGCTCCATAATAACATACCCGCTATGAATAACAGGAAAAGCGACAGGCCGCTATAGCCCAGTTTCCCTGCAGAATAAAATGGCAACAATATAATCACCGGTGTGTACATGCCCCAGATAACGAGCGGATGGGTCTTAGTAAGGTATTCTAAATAATGGTTATTAAAAAGCTGAGCCTGCCCTTTATTATGAATCTTTTTGAATTCCATTGTAACTGCATTAACAGTTACAAAGATATAAAATCATTTATTTTTTTTCATGCAGCCATGTATGTTAAATTTGCTTCTTAACATTTACATATGAAACTGGTTACTTACTTAAAAGACGGACACGATCAACTTGCATTGCTAATAAACGGTTCGTTGTATGATACAGACCTGCTTCATCCCGACCTTCCTATCAGCATGGCGATGTTTCTCAATTACTGGGATGATGTTTTTCCTGTTGCACTGGCAGCAGAAAATAAAGTGAAGGAAGGATTGGGGCGCACCGTAATCTCCATGCCTTTTGATGATGTTCAGATTCTTGCTCCTGTTCCGCATCCTACCAGTTGCCGTGATGGGTATGCTTTCAGGCAACATGTGGCGGCTGCCAGGCGTAACCGGCATGTAGAAATGATCCCTGAATTTGACCAGTTCCCGATTTTCTATTTCACCAACCATAACAGCATACAGGGGCCCGGCGACATTTACTGTATGCCCGATCATTTTCAAAAACTGGATTTTGAACTTGAAGCCGCCATTGCCATAAAAAGGGCAGGCAGGAACATCAGGGCTGCAGAAGCGGATGATTTTATTGCCGGGCTGATGATCATGAATGATATGAGCGCCAGGACATTGCAGATGGATGAAATGAAACTGAACCTGGGGCCTGCTAAAGGAAAAGATTTTTCTACTGTTATTGGCCCAATGCTGGTAACATTGGATGAACTGGAAAGCTATGAAGTGCCATGCAAGGAAGGGCACACCGGCAAAGCCTGGAACCTTTCCATGACATGCCATGTGAATGGCGTACAGGTAAGCCAGGGCAATGTAAGTGAGATGGACTGGACATTTGCAGAAATCATTGAACGTAGCAGTTATGGGGCAAACCTGTTTGCTGGTGATGTGATTGGTAGCGGAACAGTAGGCACCGGCTGTTTTCTTGAACTTAATGGAACAGGTAAACTAAATAATCCCGGTTACGTGGAACAATGGTTACAGGAAGGCGATGTGGTGGAAATGGAAATAGATTGTTTGGGGAAACTGAGTAATACCATTGTGAAAGAGGATAGTGATTTTTCTATTTTGGCGTTAAAGAAGATTTAAATGTTTGCCGCAGAGTCGCTAAGACGTAGTGTTTGCAACTAAATAAAGATTACTTGTTTAAGATATACAATCTTGTTGTATGTTTCTTAATATTGGATTGTTTATAGCCGCTGAGGCGCAAAGGCGCAGAGTGGATTTCAATTACAAACCAATATGACAAAAGAAAAATTAAACCAACTTGGCAGTAAAATTCTTGATGTTTGCATTTCTGTTCACAAAGAATTGGGGCCAGGATTATTGGAATCAGTTTATACTTATGCATTACTAAAAGAATTAGAATTTAGTGATATCAAGGCAATTAAAAATTTATCTATCCCTCTGTATTATAAAGGATATGATACCGGTAAATATTATGAGCTGGATTTGCTGATAGAAAATGAAATAGTAATTGAAATAAAATCAGTTGAATCAATGCATCCTGTATATATGGCTCAATTAATTTCCTACCTTAAACTATCTGATAAGAAATTAGGATATCTTGTTAATTTTAATGTAGTAAAAATGATTGAAGGATTTAAAAGAGTTGTAAATAATTTTTGAACCTGCGTCTCCCCGCCTCTGCGGTAAAAAAAACACCATGTTAACACTCAACCTAAGAGATTTAAAACCTGCAGATGCCCAAAACTACCTGCAACACGCCATTGCACCCAGGCCCATCTGCTTTGCGTCTACCATTGATAAATCAGGCCATGTAAACCTGAGCCCTTTCAGCTTTTTTAATTTATTCTCATCCAATCCGCCAATAGTCATATTTTCCCCGGCCAGAAGGGTGAGGGACAATACAACCAAACATACATTGCAAAATGTTGAAGAGGTTCCACAGGTTGTAATCAATATGGTGGACTACGATATGGTTCAGCAAACGTCGCTGGCAAGTTGTGAATTCCCGAAAGAAACAAATGAATTTATCAAAGCGGGGTTTACAGAAGAAAAAGCTATCATGGTATCTCCACCAATGGTTAAAGAGAGTAAAATTAAACTTGAATGTAACGTGATTGAAGTAAAACCGTTAGGAACTGAAGGCGGAGCGGGCAACCTTGTTATATGTGAAGTGTTATGTATGCATATTGATGAAAGCATCCTTGATGAAAATAATAAGATTGACCAAACCAAACTACAGCTTGTAGCCAGGCTGGGTGGTGATTGGTATTGCAGGGTGGATGGATCAAATCTCTTCAAGGTTGCCAAACCGAATATTCAGTTGGGCATTGGAATAGACGCCCTTCCTGAAAGCATCCGTAAAAGCAGTATCCTGAATGGAAATAACCTCGGCCAGCTTGCCAATGTACATGAATTACCAGCAGTTGACCCATCATACCATGATGATAACCTGAAACAGATCATCCAGTATTATTCCATCAACCCGGACGAAATGGACAATGAACTGCACCGGTACGCCAAAAAACTGCTGGATGCAGGAAAAGTAAATGAAGCCTGGCAGGTATTACTGGCAGATATTTAATTGAATAACAGGAAATTGTTAATTGGTCTTTACTTGGCAGTAATTTAACTGTTGCATTTCCCGGTTTTTGTCCTTACCTTTTATACATTAAAACCAAAGAAATGAAACCTGTCATTCCTTTTCTTATTTCATGTATACTTTCTTGCGTTATCGTGAAGGCTCAAATAAGCGAACACTTAAAAAACAGTAAACCGAAATACGATTTCCTTTTAAAAAAACCTGTTCCGGTTACGGAAGAAGCAAAGAAAAAAGCAACACTATTTTCCATGTACACAAACAGGCAGTTGCCGGCACATAAACTATTCGCTGTTTACATTCCGGTAAATTATAAAGATCAAAGGCAATCAGAATATTTTTTGTTGGATATCGGTGCATCTATTCTTTCAGGTATACTTGCTGAGAAAATGCATTACCAATACCCGGCAAACCCGGCTTATTATAATATGAATAATTATTGGCGGGAACGGTAATACATTAACCCCCGGATTATTTTTCTTTACTGGAGTTTTGAGCCAAAAACTTTTCTCAATATTTCCGACGTTCTTGCAGCAATATTATCTCGGATGTTTTTTTCTTCCTTCGCTACCAGGTCAAACAAGGCATCTGTTGCTTTTGCTGTTACAAAACTGGTAAGGTCTGGATTTATCTTCTTAATGGTTGTTGGGAAATTATTGTATGTATTCACCATGTCGCCATAATATTTGGTTGCACTTACTTTATCCAGCGAAGACTGTATAACAGGCCTGAAAGCAGCTAAAAGCTTTTCCGTTGTTTTCAACCTGAAAAAATGGGTCGCACTGGTATCACCGTTTTTCACCAGTCCAATCGCATCCTGCAACGTCATGTTCTTAATGGCATCAACAAAAATTGGTTTTGCATAACCGGCAGCATCTTCTGCCCCACGGTTTATCTGCAATATCGCCTTATCAACCTGG
>OEIV010000787.1_pt1 | contig 16082 bp, 20 predicted proteins | sample 1539231 | NCBI WGS metagenome assembly OEIV01 (sample SAMN03794762, study PRJEB22550) | activated sludge metagenome | feature: wastewater treatment plant; material: activated sludge; isolation source: Wastewater treatment plant of a petroleum refinery complex | place: Argentina: Buenos Aires ...
CGAATACCTTTGGTGGAAACAGGCGTGTGAACATGCTGAAGAGGCATATAACAACCTCATCTTCTCCAAAGCCACTCCACAACAAGCCCGATCCGTCCTGCCCAACAGCCTCAAGACTGAAGTGGTCATGACCGCCAATCCCCGTGAGTGGAGACACATATTTACCGTACGGTGTCATCGGGATGCTCACCCTCAAATGCAGGAAGTGATGCTCCCTCTCCATGAAGAATTTAAAACCCGTTGGCCAGCCTTGTTTACTTTATAATTAGCTTATGGACCTGCTATTGAAATGGATGACTCCTTTACCTAAAGCTCCCAACCATAAGCTTTTGTTGGGGTTCCCATTTTATGGGATAAAGGACCATGTAAAGTTTAACACCCCCCAGTGTATCAAACTCATTCCCGTCCACGCTGGATGGGTAAATCCACTACCGTTAGCTTAGGATGGAAGAATGGTAATCGTTGAAGGTATGGACAACACGGGTAAGTCTACCTTAGTACAGTTGCTAGCTGAGGAATTTAAGCTGTGCAAAGTACGTGTGCTCTTCCGATCTAGTAGCTACCTACTGCAAGCCTAAATCATTGGAAATGATCCATGATTATGATTTTTGGCTAAATTTAAGTCCTCAACCCATGATTATGGACCGTCATCCGGCCATATCAGATTTAATTTATGGGGAATCACTGAGGGGAATGTCTTATATTTCTGAAAAAGAGTCTCTAGCCTGGGCTAAAGACCATCTAATCATTTATTGCAGACCTGATTTGGACAAAATACAAGAGACTTTTGATGAGCGTCCACAAATGAGGGGTGTTAAAGAGAATCTGCTACGATTGTTGACGTTTTATGAGACTTACATGGAAGTTGTAAATCACGTGTTGTATGACCATAATAACTTAGATGAGGTAAAGCATGCCGTACGAGAATATCTTCAAAGCTCAAACTGAGTTGATGCATAAGTATCATGACATCGAAGTAGCCAATAATGCCCTTGAAACTGATAAGGTTCCGGTGGATATTCAGTCACGAGAAGGGCAGGCTCGACTGCGCCGCTTTGCCTGGTTTATTACTGAGGAAGTGGTCGAAACACTGGAGGCAAAATACTCCATAGCTCCACTGCAAACATTGCATGAGGAACTGTCGGATATTCTACATTTCATGACAGAGTGGGCTATTTTGTCGGGCGTCGGTCCTCAGGACTTACCGGAAAAACTTGCATTAGGCTCTAAGGAATTTGCTTTCCTAACCCGCAATTCCGAATATACGCAAAAAGCTTCTGAGGTAGTTTATTGGGTGGGTCATGCCATAAGTCTCCTTAAGGGAAAACCCTGGAAACAGTCCTATAAGCCCACAGATGAAGCAGAATACCAGAACCGAGTGGTTCGGGCTTATGAAGCTTTGCTAACACTCATGCATCATTCCGGAATTGATATTGATGACTTAGACCCCGTTTACTTTAGGAAAAATGAGATCAACCAATCCCGGATCCAAGGAGGCTACTAAATGAGGGATCATGTAGTCGATGAATCCGACATGGCCACTGAGCGGGAAATGTTAGACACTGAACTGGCTATCAAGGCGGCTTTAAGTAAGCAACACCTTTTACCTGCCACTGGCTACTGTTACAACTGTGATGCAACCGTTCCTCCGGGACACCGGTTTTGTGACGCAGACTGTCGAGACGACTGGGAGGTCAGAAATGTTGGTTGATCTGTGTTATGCCGTAGCTAATATGCCACATGATCATTGCACTTATACGGGAGTCCGTAAGATTGTGCACGGCATAGGGCATACGCTACACAAGCTCCCTGAAATTAACTTAGAAGAGTTAGGTTACCGCGGGGGTAAGACGGCTCAGTTAATGCGAAACTATTTTAACGAGGCTGAAGTTGAAGCCGCTAAGGTCAAACTAAAAGCCCGTCGGGGATCTGAGCATACGTCCGTGGCACTTAATACTTTGGGACAGGCCAAAGATACCCGAAGCCAAGGTAACTGCATACGCTCAGTCATTATTACTCAAACCCGAAAATGGACTGAGGTAGATGTTATCTACCGATCAACCGAGCTAATCCAGAAACACACAGCCGATTATGATCTGTTACCCAGAATCTTGGATAGGCTAGAATTAGCTCATGAACCCCGAGAATATCGACTTTACTTCGCTAACGCATTTTTAACTGCATTGTTTGCTCCTTTGCTCTTCCAACACACCGATCCCATAGAGTTTTACGAGCATTTGAAAAAATATGACCCTAAGTACTATCGGACATTCTTAAATGCTACGGCTAAATTCTTCGAGCCTACCTGTAGGTACCACTATAAACACCGCGAGAAGATGTGGAAGATCGCTCAAGAAAAATTGGATTGCAAGACATTAGCTCAATACTGCCAAGATAATGGAGCCAGTTTTGAGCCCGGAGATTTACTGGAGGAAGATGAATGACCACACATTGCATGATTGATTTAGAAACCTTTGGGACTGCCCCGAACTCCGCTATTCTTCAATTAGCGGCTGTTAAGTTTGATCCTTTTTCGGATCAGCTGGGAGACACCTTCAACTTGCCTATCGATCCACAGTCTTGTCAAGATGCAGGACTGTCGATTGACTTGAACACCGTCCTTTGGTGGATGAATCAGGATGATATCCTCCGAAAGCGTATCGCATCGCCTCAGCGGAACCGGGAGCCCCTAAGGGAAGCTCTTAAGCTCTTTGCTCATTGGCTTCCTAAAGAAACTAAGGTTTGGGGAAATAGGGCGGCTTTCGATCTACCCATACTGGAATCAGCCTATAGAGCTTTTAAAGCTCCGACTCCCTGGAAGCATGGGGATGAACGATGCTACCGGACTATGAAGTCTTTGGCTCCAAGCGTTGGAAGGTGTGTCGGAGCTCACCACGACACTTTAGACGACGCCGTTTCCCAGGCTAAACATCTTCAGACTATAATAAAGTTTTTGGGATTAAGACATGTTTAGTTCGTTTCAAGCTCTTAAAGATTGGGTTTATGCCGAATTCTTAAGAGCCCCAATAGTTAAGCCAACTCATTGGCAAGGAAGGTTGGTCAAAGATAAGCCTGAGATGGAAACTTATGAGCTTCTAAATCATAGCTCTACCCTTTGGTTGCCCGATGAAGATTTAGATGACTATCGTAAAGATATCCAACCCGATTTGCCTTGGGCTGACGATCATTTTGAAGAGCGTGTTTGTGGCTACCCTTTAAATCCAGGAACTCAGTGGGCCAAGTGGCGCTTAGGTAAAGGTGCAGATGACTTTCGAGATTCGGATGGTCGCTTCAACCATAACTATATGGAGCGATTTTGGCCAAAGTTCGCCCGCATGGTACCACCATCCACTGAACCGCACCCCGAATGGCTGAAGGGACTACATCCACATCGGGGGATTCATTACGAATATGGCGATCTTCGAGATGTGGTCAAACTGCTTCACAGGGAACCACAAACACGACAAGCTTTCCTACCCATGTTCTTTCCTGAAGATACTGGAGCTGTTCATAAAGACCGAACTCCCTGTTCTCTGGGTTGGCAGTTTATCCTTCGCGACGAAAAACTCCACTGCACTTATTTTCTTCGCTCAGTGGATGTAATCAACCATTGGCCCAACGATATTTACTTTGCTGTACGCATGGTCTTATGGATGCTGCAAGAATTGCGTAAAATGGATAAGTCCTGGGAAGAAATTAATCCCGGAACACTGACCACACATATCACCAGCTTTCATTGTTTCAAAGCCACGTACCATCACATAGGGGATTATCATGAAAGTACCAAATCACAAGCGTAAAGCTCACCCCTGGAGAGGATTAGCCCGAGCAGTTCGCCGCTATCGGGAACTGAATGCCACTTGTGCATTGCTCGAAGCAGCTTTTAAATGCAATCACCGCTACTTGCAAAAATTCCATGCATGAACGATTAACTCGAGATGAAATGCTTATGGCTATCGCTTCGGTGGTAGCCATGAGGTCTACTTGTGGCAGACGACAAGTAGGGGCGGTTATTTCCCACCAAGGTCGTGTCATATCCACGGGATATGCTGGGGCTCCTTCGGGGGCTCCACACTGTTCAGCGGCTTGTGAATCTCAAGCTTCTCTTAATGGGGGCTGTCAGCGCACCGTACATGCCGAAGCTAATGCTATAGCTTATGCGGCTCGTCATGGTATAGCGACCGAGGGGGCTGAGTTGCACTGTACCCTATCTCCTTGTATTAACTGTGCTAAGCTCATAGTTAATTCGGGAATCAAACGGGTTACTTACCTTGAATCCTATAGAATAACTGATGGCGTTCAGTTACTCAACTCCTTAGGAATACTATGCACACAGATTGTTCTTCCTGCAGATTTACAAAAGACTTTTGCCTCCCATCTGGAAATCCTGAATCTTGTTGGGTAATCTCCGAATCGCCTATTGAGCGTCGTTCCTTAGAGTCCACAGGATTACCCCAGGACTTTTATCTCACATCGGTTACCAAATGCTGGTTAGCTCGTGGTGTCAAACCTGAGCCTTCCGACATAAAGGCTTGTATTCCTGAGCTACAGGATGAAATGGCCCGACATAAACCAAAGCATGTTTTGCTGTTGGGGGCTACCGCACTTAAAGCTTTAACCAAGAAAGCTAAAATTACTGAGTCTATCGGTCAAATCATCGAGCTTAATGGGATCAAGTATGTTCCTTGTTATGCTCCAAACTATATCCTTCGGGATCCCAGCAAAGAGCCTGAGTTTAAGTCGGCTATCAAAAGGTTTCTTGAAGTGGTGAAGGGGACTTTCCACCAGAAAACCGACCTAGAATATGAGGTTATCGCCCGGCATAACTTAGATATGTTTTTGTCCGATTTTCGGGCATGTTCCGAGTTTGTGTATGACCTGGAAACATATGGGCTGGATCACTACTCTCCTGATTCGTACATCAACTGTATCGGCCTTTATTTGGGCGGAGTCAATAAAGCTTATATCCTCCCGGTCAAAAAGGGGGCTACTCTTCCAGATGACACACAAAAGCGCCTAATAGACTTGATGGTGGCTGAAAATAAACGGGCCATTGGACACAATGTCAAATTCGATAGTCTGTGGATACGTCACAAGTTCGGCACCTACTTCGAAACCCATTTTGACACTATGTTGGCTCATCATTTGTTAGATGAAAATAGCCCACACGGGTTGAAAGAATTATCTCGACATTTCTTGAATGCCCCTGATTATGACTTGACCACCTCGGAAAAGAAGGGTAATGTAATAGCCGAAAAGCTTTTCAAGTATTGTGCTTGGGACTGTTATTACACCTACCAGCTTAAGCAAATTTTCGCTAAGGAGCTATTTAAAGACCTGGCCCTTAGAAAGCTGTATTACAAGATGGTTATCCCCGCGGCTCGCATGATGGAGGATGTGGAGTCATTGGGACATTTTGTCGACCTTCCTAAATTGGAATCGACTAAGGTCGAGCTACAGACTAAGCTTAAAGTCGCTGAAGCTAAGCTTAATGAGTATGCGGGGAAGCCCATCAATTGGAATTCGACCAAACAGGTGGCCGAGGTATTATTTACCGACTTGAAGCTAGTACCCAAAGTATTTACGGACAAGGGAGCCCCGTCCACTTCAGAAGGCGCTTTAGCTGAGTTAGATAATCATCCCATCAAAGCCCTACTGCAAGAGTACCGTAGCCATCAGAAGTTTCTGTCCACATATATCGAGGGTTGGGCTGAGTATATGGTAGGCCCCTATCTGTACCTGAGCACAAAACTACACGGGACAGTTACGGGTCGGTGGTCTTCTAGGCTTCATCAGGTTCCACGAGACGGGTCAGTTCGAAACCTAATAACAGCTCCCCCAGGATGGACTTTTGTACAAGCCGACTTATCCCAAGCCGAACTGCGGATTGCCGCAATTGTATCGGGAGATCCTGAGCTTATACGATGCTATGCTGAAGGAATCGATGTTCACTGGAAAACCACCATCGGGACTCTACGTTTAAGCCAAAACCCCGAGTTAATTAGAGCGGGTTGGAATACGGTCGTGGGACATTATGGTGCTCCAGCAACTTCGTTAGGGGATATGCTCGATAAACTGGAGGCCATGGGGCCTGACGCAGCCATCGCTCAATGGAAAGGGTGGAAAGAGCGTAGAAAACAGTCCAAGGGCATAAACTTTGGGTTCCTGTACTCTATGGGGGCTAAAAAGTTTACTGAGTATGCTAAGATTAAGTACGATTGGGAAGTATCCATAGAAGAAGCGGAGCAAATACGGGAAGCCTTTTTCGCTACTTATACACAGCTGCCCCCTTGGCACGCTAGGCAGCGCAGCCTAGTTAAGATTGACGGATTTGTACGGAACCTAGCGGGGCGTTTGCGTCGGCTTCCTGGGATCTGGTCATCAGACCGTGAGGTAAAGGCTGAAGCTGAACGTCAATCCATAAACTCCCCCGTCCAGGGTTACATTGGTGACCAAAAGGTAATGGCCATGCTGGCGGTTTATCACGCTTTCCCTTCCGACCAGCTGAAAGTGAAAGGTGAGGTACATGACTCAGTTTTGATGTGGGTTCGGGACGATAAACTCGATGAATTCTTACCACAAATTAAGCAAGTCATGGAAAATCCCCCATTAGTAACTGAGCTGGGCATTCAGCTATCCGTTCCGTTAGTAGTTGACTTGGAAGTGGGTCGTTGGGGAGCTGGCAAGTCTTATAAACCCCCCTTGACGGGGTTATAATGATTTTGTACTGATTTAGTACTAACTTACAGGAAAGGCTTAAATATGACACAAGATCTCATCCCGCCCGCAGCTGTTTATTCTGAAACACACGCTGCTAGGCTCTCTGACAAATATGTCCATGTAAAAACCTCGGATGTTTTGGATATTTTCCAAGACCATGGCTGGCGGGTAAGTGCGGCTTCCGCAGCCCGTCGGGGCAATGCACTGCACGGACGCCATATCCTCCGACTCCGTCACAAAGAATATCTGGAGGGGTTCCGCGTTGATGGGATCATTCCTGAGCTAGTGGTACTAAACCGCCAACTGTGGAATGCCGCTAACGAATTTGCTGCGAAAGCTGTAGCATGATTACTTATAGCCAAAGCAAAATTAAGACCTGGCGGCGTTGCCATAAGCAATATCGCTACAAGTATGACCAGGGTCTAACACGGCGGCAGGCTCCGGCAGCTTTAGCCCGAGGGGTGACCTTTCATGGAATGTTAGACGCCCATGTTTTGGGCAAAGACTGGAAGGTTCCCCTGGAAGCCTACCGTAAAAGTTACCAAGACATGTACGATGAGGAACGGGAATCTTACCCCTCCCCTGAAGAGCTGGAATCCCTGTTTCTTCGGTACCAAGATAAGTATCGGAACGACCCTTTGGATTATCAAGGGCGTACTGAAATTGAGATCCAGGTGGAGCATAGGGGCCTCACATTTAAGGGAATCATTGATAAGCTCCCAAAAGACCGTGAAGGTCGGGTATGGGTATGCGATCACAAAACCCACAAGGTTCTGCCCAACGAAGACGCTCGATTTTCAGACATCCAAACTGTCCTGTATTACTGGGCTTTACGGGAAACAGGAGAGACCGCTGACGGGGTTTTATGGGACTACATCCGCACAAAACCCCCGACGGTTCCTGAGATACTGAAGTCTGGGGGATTGTCAAAGCGGGCTAATATTGACACGGATTATGACACGTATATGAAAGCCATCGTGGACAATAAGCTCAATCCCGATGACTACACTGATATCTTGAATAAGGTAAAAGAGAACGTTTTCTTTAAGAGGATTTACCTTCCTAAGCCTAATGAGCAACTGATTCAGTCGGTGGTCGGTGATTTCTTTGATACCGCTGAAGAGATCCAAAATAGTTCATCTTCTGTGCGTAATCTCACGAAAGACTGTAAAATGTGTAGCTATTATCAACTGTGCTCAGCTGAGGTTAGGGGGTTAGACAGCGATTTTATTAAGAAGCAACTCTTTGTAGTAAAGCAGGACTCTTGAGTCCCTTATAATGAATTGTCATTAAACAGAAAGGATAAGTTAACATGACAATCGCTAACAAAATCAAAGCAGTTAAACTGCTGCCCAAAGTACTGGCGATGCTAGTTTATGGTCGATCAGGAACGGGTAAAACCACCTTTGGTGGAACCTGGCCAAAGCCGGCTCTATTGATTGATATCCGGGAGAAAGGAACTGACTCGGTATCCAATATTGAAGGCCTGGATGTTGTCCAAGTGGATACCTGGGATGAGTTCGAAGAGGTCTACTGGTATATCAAGCAGGAAAAGAAGTACAAAACCGTAATCATCGACCAGGTTTCTCAGCTTCAGGATGTCTGCATGGAGTCCGTCCTAAAGAACGAAGGCAAAGATGTGATGTCCCAACGTTCATGGGGTACGGTATCTGGGTTGATGAAAACCTGGTTGCTTAATTACCGAGACCTGATCGAGGAGGGTATTAATGTTCTATTCCTGGCACATGATAGAACTACTGATACCGATTCTGACTCAGAAGACCAGATTGACCCGTCGGTGGGTCCGCGGCTAATGCCATCAGTAGCGGGTACTTTGAATGGTGCGGTGAAAGCCATCGGATGTACCTATATTCGGGAGGCTCTCCTCGAAGGAGAAACCCGGAAAATTGAGTATGGCCTGCGGCTGGGTCCTCACGCTTACTACACAACTAAACTGAGGGTTCCACAAGGAGCTTCAGTTCCAGAATCTATCTTCAATCCGACTTATGACCGGATCTTGAAGTTGATGTCAGGTGAAACTAAAACCCTTGTTAAAAAGGTGACCAAAGATGAAGAAAATGTCCAGCAATAAAGTGTCCGTCGATTTTTCTGGTGTTGAGTCTGGTGGCGGCCGGAAAATCCCCGAAGGGGAATATCTCCTGAAGGTTGTGGAAGTCGAAATGAAAGACTCCCAGGCCGGAAACCAATACTTGGCTTTCAAGTACAAGGTAGCCAATGGTCCTTTCGCGGGGGCTAATATTTGGGATAACGTCTCACTGAAATCCACCGCCCTGTGGAGGCTCCGCACCCTGTTGGAGTGCTTCGGCATGAACCCCCCCGAGGGCAAGATGGACTTGGATCTGACCAAGATGGTGGGGAAAACCATCTTTGTGGAAGTAGCTAACGAGACCTATCAAGGTAAGGAAAAGCCTCGGATCACTAACCTGATCGCTGGTGGTCAGGAGTCATCCTCGGCTCCTAAGTCGGAAGCTTCTCCCGGATTTAAAGTGGGCGATACCGTATCTTTCTCTAATGGTGGGGAGACTTTCAGTGGGAAGCTCCTTGGCATTTCTGGAGATACCTGTCGTGTTGAAGTAGACGGTGACGAGTGGGAAATCGAGCTTTCCGAGCTGATTAAATCCTAACGGCATCCTGGACTGAAAGCCAGGGCGAGCGGGGTGGCACCTCCCCCAGCCAACGAGGTGCACTAATTCTACTGTGGGTTATAATAATTCTTTCGGAGGTATAACCCATGCAAACCTTTCTTCCCTATCCCAACTTTCGACGCTCAGTCCAAGCGCTGGACAATAAGCGACTAGGCAAACAGCGGGTCGAGTCCTTTCAGCTCATGTGTGCATTGGGATTTGGTCCCGCACTGAACGAGCGGATTATTCGAACAGGTAAATCTGACCTACCCCGTGGCTGGGCTAATCATCCCGCGGCCATCATGTGGGATGGATATGAATATGCATTAGCTGAGTATTATAACGAGTCTATTGACGAGTGGGTCCGCCGGGGTTTCAATAACACGCTCAATAAAATATTCCTATTGGCGGATTACGACTACCCTGAGTGGTTTGGGGATCCAAAATTCCACCGCTCACATAAATCCAACCTGCTACGCAAAGACCCACAATATTATGGGCAATTCCATTGGGATGTTCCACATGATTTGGAGTACGTATGGCCTACCAAGTGATGCAAGATACTGAAGGGGACTATTACATTCTCTGTGATAAATACACCCCTAGCTATACCCTGATTGCCTGGTCTGAGGGTATGTATCAAGGAATCGAATGCTCACCCGATGACCTGCAGGAGTTGCACGCCTGTCCTGAGTTGAGCCCTTCCAAGTTAGCATTTGAGTGGGTGAGAAAACCCTGTACTTGGGAAGCTCTATTGATCCTAAACCCATGCCTTAAAGCCAAGCTTCCGGGTGAGCTTCCACCATTAAAGGAATACATCAAAAAAGAGTTTAAGTTATCAGAAACAAAATCGGCCATTAGCTTTAGCCGACATTTGCAAAGAACAGAAATGGGAGCCTTCCCAAGCCCGTAGAATCCTTCGTAAAGCTGGATTACAGCCCGCGGGACGCTGGGAGTGGGATAAAGCGGACATTCCAAGGGTCATTCAGCTAATTTCTAAGAATTACAGGTAAATTACAATTTTGGGGGGAATATAACCTTCCCAGTACCACCAAAATAAATTCACTAATCGAGTTTAACATGAAAGAATTTTGGGATAAAGTTCAGGTTAAATCATCACAAGAGTGTTGGAATTGGAAATTTAGTAGAAGTTCGGGTAGGCCTACGTTTAAGTTTCAAGGAAAATGGCAAAACTGCTCTCGGGTAGCTTGGAAAATAACCCATGGACAGATTCCTCCGGGATTACTTATTTGTCATACTTGCGATAACCCTAGGTGTGTTAATCCCGGCCACTTATTTTTAGGGACTCCTAAAGATAATGTGGAAGACATGAGGAGGAAACATAGGGAAGCTAGACGTCTAAATCCCTCAGAAGTAAAAGCTATACAAGAGAGTGTATTACCCCCACGAATATTAGCCGAGAACTTTGGGGTTAGCAAAGGAACTATTATAGTTATAAGGGGTTTAAGGACAAGGTTTCCTTATGGTTGAGTTACGAAATTACCAAGTTTTAGCCAAAAACCAGGCTTTAGCCTCCTTGAGGACCTGCGGTGGCTATGGACTCTTTATGGAACAGAGGACAGGTAAGACTTTAACCTCACTTTGGACTATGAAAGAGCTTGAGGTAAAGAACTTATTGGTAATTTGTCCTAAACGGGCTATCCCTGTATGGCATAAAGAGATTAAGAATGTTCCAGATTTTAAAGTCAAGCTTACAGTCTTAAACTTTGAACAAGTCTGGCGTCAGATTGATGCTTTAATCAAAGCTAAGTTTGACGGCTTGATTATTGATGAATCCCACTGGATTAAAGAACGCGGATCTAAGCAATCAAAAGCTTGTTGGAAGTTGGGTCGGCATATCCCCTACCGTTTAATCCTAACTGGAACACCTCAAGGAAACGGTGTGGAGGATTTGTTTTCTCAGTTTAAAGTTGTAGATCCTAAGATCTGGCCCACCTGGGGCGAGTTTGAACGTAGGTATCTTGTCCTCGAGCGTTTAGATTTACCTGGTAGACCTATGTTTACAAGGATTGTGGGTTATCAAAACTTACACGAGATTGAGCAAGTATTGTTGAAATACTCATATAGGATCACCCGAGCTGAAATTGAAAAACCCGCGCCTATCCGAATCAAGAAATACTATTTGAAATTTAGTGAAACTAGTCAAATACATTATCGAGAGCTTGAAAAGAGACTTATAACCCTTGTTCAAGGTCAAGAAGTGACAGTACCACTGGTATTAACTCAAAGCTTACGGCTACATCAGCTGTGTGGGGGGTTCTTAACTTCAGATGAAGGTGAAATCCACCAAGTCGGAACCGAGAAATTAGATCAGCTAAAAAGCCTATTGACTCCAGACAAGAATTGGGTTGTAGTAGCTCGGTATTTAGCAGAAATAGACTCGATTAAAGAACTCGGAAAATCACTGGGTATGTCCACCCAGGAAATCAGTGGCCGGCAGCAATATGACCCGAATTTGCGGCCGCAATTAACCGTCTTACAACCCCAATCGGGGTTGGCAATAGATCTATCATATGCGTCGGATTTAATAATCTTTAGCCAAGATTATTCTTACCTTAACCATGCTCAGTTTAAGGATAGGATCGTCAAGCTAGGTGGTAAAGCCCCTACATACCACTATCTCTTGGTCAAGGGGTCCATGGACGAGATTATCTATGAAACTGTGGTCGAAAAGAAAAAGTTATCCGATCAGATATTATCCATTTACAAAACCAACTTGAGGTGAATATAATACCTTTAATCCTTCAACCGAAGGATTTTTCAACTAAACTTATGGAGAATTTAAAATGGCAAACGGAATGGAAATGATCACCCTTAAGCAAATCTGTGAAGAGCTTGATATCAAGCCGGCCACCGCCAGGCGCAAACTGCGTAGCAAGCTGAACAAGTCCGAGGGTGACTTCCGTTGGGAGTTCACTGAAGAGCAAGCCGCCGAAGTCAAAGCTATTTTGACGGCTAAAGAAGAGAAAGCCGACGCGGAGTGAAATCCGAATCTCGCTTTTGGCGTTCGCTGAAAGCGAAAATTCCCGGCCATTTCATGCGAGTTGAAAATGGCTGTATGCCCGGAACTCCTGACGTTAATCTTTGTATTAATGGGCGGGAGTTTTGGGTGGAATTGAAAGATGTCGACCAATTCCCTAAACGACCTACCACTCCTGTATTTGGCAGGGAGGGGCTTCGACCCGATCAAGTCTTATGGATGAAACAGCGGATTAAAGCTGGAGGTCTTGTTTACATCATCGGGAAGGTAGCAAATGAGACTTACTGTATATCAGGCGTTTACGCGGAAAACTTCAATAATTTCACTCGTTCAGAGTTGGAGGAACGGGACCTTAACTACCGAAAAGTTTTGGGACTGGATGACCCAGAAGGCATATTATCCGCAACTAAGGCCATGGAAAAAGCCTGAATTCCCTGATAGGTCTCGATACGTTCGAGAATTACCCTACCCCCACTTTATTTTCGACTGGTCTTCTCCTGAATCCAATTCTGAAGATCCCAACGAGGTTTCTGAGCCAAAGCGTTAGCTGCATGGCCCAATGGTGAGTTTTGCAAGGCATTTTCAGCAAAATACATTCTCTTTCCGACATTTGAGCCAGCTAAATCTTTCACTACTGGAGTATGACCTAAAGCTCCCTTCATGAGTTGAAGTGGAGACCCCAGCATCATGCCACCAACGTTAGTTAGCACAGCTCCCCCAGTGGCTGGCGGATGAGCTTGACCCGAAACCAAAACTTTCTGAAGGTCCGGCATACCACTAAAGGTCCGTATAAGGTCCTGCTGTTCTTGACTCATATAAGGCAATAACTCATCCAGCTGAGTTTGAGCTTTTGCTAGGTCAGAATAAAAGTCCCGGGGCTCCGCATAACCACGGATATTCTGTCGCCAAGTTCCCTTTGAAGCCTTAGAAGGCAACCTTCCACTAGTTCCAGGAATTACTGCATCTCTCCAGAAATCTCGGGCTGAAGTGGCCAGCTTAGTTAGTTCATCGTTTCCGGTCTTAGTGGCTACTGTGGACATCCAGCTATCCACATCCTGGCTCATACTAGCATAAAGGGCTTTTAGTTCCTTAAGGGCTTGCTTAGCTTCCTCCCCAGACCCCGGAACTCCCGCATCACGTTGAGCTCTAGCATAAGCTTTTCCAACGGCCGACTGAAGCTTATGTAAATCTTGGAATGGAGTCCCGAATTGAACCGCCTGTTTCGGAGCTCGGGCCATAGCGATCAAATTCTTAGCAGCTTCCTCATCATAGTAAGCTACTCTTGAAAAGATGGGGTTAGCGTCAAATTGATAACCCTTCTTAGGATGCTTAGGCGTATAGGTTGTAAGAATGTCTTCCGCCTTTTGGAAAGATTGTTGTGGGATGACAGGTTGGATCTTGTTTTGAGCGATGTAATCATCCAGGTCAGCCCACATCTTCTGCCCTGTGGTCCTGAGGTTTTGGGTAGCGTCAACAACTGCCCCTCGAAGTTTCTCACCCTCTAAAACCCTATCAGTGGTCGATGCCCCAGAAGCGGATGGAATGGCTTTAACTTCTCGAGCAGCCCGATTAAACCCCTCTAGCTGTTTATCAACTTCTTTAGCTCTACCAAATAACTGACCTTCAAAACCAGCCATCTCAGAAGATGGATTTAGATCCCTCAAAGTGGGATTCACACCTATACGTTGAGCAGCAGCATTTAAGCCCATAGCTCGCTGACCTTCGGGGGAATATTGGCCACGAGCGGCACCTATGGACTTCCCTAAAAATTGCATTGGGTAACCAATGGCTCCAGTAACAATCCCTCGCTCAGCCCCAGTTACACCTCGATTAGTTAACTCAGAACCGAAACCTTTAGTACCCCTAGCAGGTGGCTCTAAAAACCCCATAGCGCCCTGCGTACCCACCTGCGCGGCCAGCCTTGCGGGGGCTCCAGCAGCTACTATTCCCTCACCAACTAACCGACCGACCATCGCTGATGGATTTTTAAGCAGCTCTTCGTCTATACGATTAGCTTCTTCCCGGGCTGTTGCATACTGTTGCAGCTGTTGAGCTCTAGTTTTAGGATCATCAGATAGTGTGGCCATCTGAGCTAATTCTGCAACTCCCCTACCAAGTCTAGCCGGGATCATACCCATACCAGCTAACACTAATTCTCCACCACCCATACCTTGACTGTAGTCAGGAGTAGTTCTACGCATTAACTCTTCATAGCCAGCTCTACGCTCTGCGGCCACCTGAGCTCCCTTACCGGGCGGGGCAGCAGTAACGTCCTTACCTTCGATCAGAGCTTTGAGCTCGTCGTCCGACAGATTGGAGAAATCGTCTTCGTTCATTTTTGCCCCTTGAATCGAGATGCGATCTCGCGGAGCTTCACAGCCCTACGAGCTTGTTCTTCTAAAATAACACGTTCTTTGCGCTTATACCACTCAGGTGTCAAGCGACCATGCTGTGCCTCAAACCGTGTAGCTTCTTCAGCTAACCGCTGCTGGGACCGCAGAACTTCCTTCATATGATGGATCAACGCCCGACGACCTTCATTAGTCATGCTAAGAGTCGGACCCATGGATTGTAACAACTGCACTTCAAAGTTAGATATAGCACCAGGCAATAGGTTGGTGCCATCCGCTGTACGAATGCCAAGCACCATCTTTTGGGCTATAGCATTTGCCAAGTCGGCAGCATTAACTTCATCTCCAACTTCGACTCCCAGAGATTTAAGGCCCGACCGGATTTGCTGAATCGCCGGACCTAATTGACCCTCAGGGATATTAGGATCTGAATATAACTTTTCCAGGAGATCAAGCTGGGAACTCAAAACTGAATTCGCCTTATAGGATTCACTAAGTTCACCCCGTTCCTTAAACAGAGCTTCACCCTCCTTACCCCCATAGCCCTTCTCACCCTCTGACAGTCGGGCGCTTTTCTTAGGCATGTCGGTTGGCGCAGTGACCGGGCGACCATTCGGGAACTGCTTCTGCATTTCAGTCTGCAACGCGGTTACGGCTTGACGATCTCCGGCCTTGGAGCGTTCAGCGATCTTGGAGCGGAGCATGTCAAACGCCTCGGGGCTGCTTGCATCGATTTCAAACCCTTCAGCAGGTGTCGCCTTGGCACTTGGAGTGCCAGCTGCCGGGGTCGGTGGTCGTTGACCGACACCCTGTTGCTGCTGAACACCCGCCATGAGCCGGTCGGCTTCGCGCTTTGCGGCCTGCGTAGCTTCTTCCAAGGTTTTGTACTCGCCACGTTCAAGATACTCTTTGGTAAGCATTTCCACCAAGGCGGCATGCCGACCCAAAAGAGTGTCACCACCAATCACGGTTTTCTCAGCACCCAGCCACTCGACGGGCTTGCCATCCTTACCGATGTAGACAAGGCGCGTGCCTGATTTATAGACCGGGGTGCCATCGGGCAACGTAAACTCAGGCGTCGCCCCGCCAGTCAGCAGCTTCTGTCTACCCAGAGCGTCAGCCATCAGCTTCTGCTGCTGATCCATCTCCTTGTCCATCAGACTGTAGGCAGCCAGAGCTTTCTTCTGCTCCTCATCTTCAAACTGCTTCTTGCTTGCCACAACCCCCCGACCCATCGCAGCAAGCGCCGCGCCCATATCACCTTGCATAACGGGCCTGTCATAAGAGGAAATCCCTGCCGCCAGCGTATCCATGCCGGAACGCTCACGGGGAGATCGGAAGAGCACACGTCTGAACTCCAGTCAC
>OEIV010000788.1_pt1 | contig 16076 bp, 19 predicted proteins | sample 1539231 | NCBI WGS metagenome assembly OEIV01 (sample SAMN03794762, study PRJEB22550) | activated sludge metagenome | feature: wastewater treatment plant; material: activated sludge; isolation source: Wastewater treatment plant of a petroleum refinery complex | place: Argentina: Buenos Aires ...
TGAGCGTGGACCTACTCCCGGCCGGCGCCACCTGCGTGCACCTTCCGACAGGCCAGCCGATGGGCATGGCGCGCACATGACGCGGCGTAGCGGCCGGGGTTCAACTCCGAGAGGCAGGACTATGACCGACGCTGAACTCCTTGACCTGTCGACCCGGGTCGTCTTGTCCGACCAGGCGACGGCCGGCGACCTGATGGCTTGCGAACGGTCCGGGCTGGGACTGGTCCGCGCGTGCTCGGATCTGTACGGGTGGGCGGATCCTCTCGAGGTTGCCGGCCGCGGCGCGATGAACGCGGTCCAGTTCGTGCAGGCTCTCCACTTGGCCCGACGCATGGGCGACGCGGGCGGAACGAGTCCAAAGGCCACCCGCTAGCCCACCCGACCACCCTGCACCCCGATGGAGGGCGATGATGGCGAGGACCGGGGCGAGGCCTTACCGACGGAACCGGGGCCGGGTCTTGGCCGGCAACCCGGTCTGTGTCGAGTGCGGGCAGCCCATCGACACCTCGATCACTGACCAGTACGACCCCGGGTACGGCACGGCGGACCACAAGGTGCCCTACTCGCAGGGCGGCACCGACGCGCTGGAGAACCTGCAGCCGATGCACCGCGGCTGCAACCTGGCGAAGCACTCTACACCCGGGGGCCCCCCCCCACCCCCCCCCCGCCGGCGCCCCGCCGGCCCCGCGACTGGGTCTGCCCCCCCCCCGCCGGTCGCCGAGGCCCGGCCCACCGCGATCGGGGCGGGGAGGGGGTGACCCCCTCGCGGCCTCCACGGGCGCATGACGGCGAGGCGACCAATACCCCCCCGGACCTGCTAAAACACATCCCCCCGAGCTGAAACGGCGAGGTGTCGAAATGAGCCAAAACCGGCCCGTTCTCGCCACAGCGGCGAGTAGGGGCAACCGCAGGAACACCCTGGTCAGGCTGCGAGACGTAGTGGCCTGGTCGATCGACCATTCCGAGGCGCCGCGCGATGTCGCTGCACTTGGCCGACTGATGATGGGCGTCCTGGACGAGATCGAGGCGTGCCCGGCTCCCGTGACGAAGAAGAGGGAGGCGACACCACTCGATGAGTTCACCGAGCACCTGCGAGCTAAGCGCGCCGCCCAGGATCAGAACCGCGCCGCCGGCAGCTGAGTCCTACGGCCCGGCCGCCGCGGCTCTCGCGGCTGGATACGGTCTGCGACCGGACGGCTGGCAGCAGCTCGTCCTCGACGACATGCTCGGCCTCACCATCGAGGGCCGATGGTCCGCCTCGCAGGAGGCGCTGTCGTGTCCGCGCCAGAACGGCAAGAACGGCATCATCGAGGTCCGCGAGCTGTTCGGCATGGTCGGCCTCGGCGAGCGAATCCTGCACACTGCCCACGAGGTCAAGACCGCCCGCAAGGCGTACCTGCGGCTGCTGGGGTTCTTCGACAACCCGAAGAAGTACCCGGAACTCGCCGAACTGGTCGAGGAGATCCGCAAGACCAACGGCCAAGAGCAGATCCTGCTGAAAAACGGCGGATCCGTCGAGTTCATCGCTCGCTCGAAGGCCTCCGGCCGCGGCTTCACCGCCGACGTGCTGGTGATGGACGAGGCACAGGACCTCAACGACGACCACCTCGCGGCGCTGCTGCCGACCATCTCCTCCGCACCGCTGGGCAACCCCCAGCAGATCGTCGCCGGCACCCCGCCGGACGGCATCGGCGGCGAGGTCTTCACCCGGCTCCGGCAGGCCGGGATCGACGGCACGCATCCTCGGCTGGCCTACCACGAGTGGTCGGCCCCAGAGGACGTCGACCTGGACGATCGGCAGGCATGGACCGCGGCGAACCCGTCGCTGGGGATCCGCCTGCAGATGTCGGTCGTCGAGGACGAGCGCGCTGCGATGGACGACGAGACGTTCTCCCGGGAGCGGCTCGGCATCTGGAACGCCGGCAACTCCAACGCGCCGATCGACCCGCAGTCCTGGGCGGCGGTCGCTGACACCGACTCGCAGATCGCCGGGCGGCCGGTCGCTGCGATCGACGTCGCGCCGGACAACCGGACCGGGTCGGTCAGTGTGGCCGGCCGCCGGGCCGATGGACTGGTGCACGGCGAGCTCGTCGAGAACCGCGCCGGCTGCGGCTGGATCGTCGACTACATGAAGGCGATGCACCGCAAGCACCCGCTCAAGGTGGTGCGGGTGCAGGGCGGCAACGCCCCCTCCTCGCCGCTGATCGAACCGCTCAAGGCCGCCGGCCTGCCGGTGGAGGTCACCGGCCCCAGTGACGCCGGGACGGCCTGCGCGGGCCTGTACGCGGCGGTCATGGACCGTTCGTTCCGCCACCTGGACCAGCCCGTGGTGAACGCGGCCCTGGCGGACGCCCGCAAGCGGGCACTCGGCACGGAGGGGCTGTGGGTGTGGAACCGGAAGAACACCGCGGTGGACATCACCCCGGTGATCGCCCTGACGTTGGCGGTGGCTGCGGTGGACGCGGCACCGCCCCCGCCGAAGGCGCGGATCTCGAACCAGATGTACGGCTTCAACTGATCAGGGGGTGAACGGCATGGACAAGCTCGACCCGAGGGTGGAGAAGGGCCTGGCGAAACTGCTGGACACCCGCCCGGTGTTCGACGAGCGGCGCAGGGCCTACGCGGGCGAGCACGACTTGCCGTTCGCGCCGCAGGGCGCCTCCGCCGAGTACATGGAGCTGCGCAAGATGGCCGCGCTGCCGCTGGTGCGTCTCGCGGTCCGCACGGCCTCTCAGCGGCTCCGCTCGACCGGGGTGCGCACTTCGGCTGGGGAGGAGTTCGATCGGGGCCTGTGGCGCGTGTGGGCGGCCAACAGGATGCGGTCGCGCGCCCGGATCCCCTACGTGGACGGTCTGCGGCATGATCGCGGCATCGTGGCGGTGTGGCCGAACCCGCGCCGACCCGAGCAGCCGGTCGTCCGGCCGGAGTCGCCGGAGTCGGTGTGGGTCGAGCCGGACCCTGCGGACCCGTTCTCGTCGATCTGGGCGATCAAGCGGTGGACCGAGGCCGACGCCCGCGGCCGCCCGACGGTGGTCGTGGTGCTGTACACGGCCAAGGAGTGGATCAAGTTCTCCGGCAGCGGTGACCGTCAGCTCGAGCGGGTCGACGGCGGCACCAACCCGCTGGGGGCGGTGCCGTTCGTCACCTACGTCCCGGAGATCGACTCCCTCGCGGAGGGCACCTCGTACGTCGATGCGCTGATGCCGGCGCAGCGGGCCGTGGACACCATGCGGTTCAACGTGCTGCTCGCCGCGCAGTTCGCGGCGTTCCGGCAGCGCATCGCCACCGGCTACGACCCCGTGGTCCGGGATGACAACGGCGCCCCGGTCCCGATGACCGATTCGGACGGAGAGCCGATCCTCGACGAGCACGGCCAGGCCGTGGCGATGATCAAGAGCCCCGGCAAGGTCGGGGTCGACCGGATGCTCGTATTCCCCGGCGTGGACACCAAGGTGTTCGACCTGGCGGAGTCGAACCTGTCCAACTACATCACCGTGCTCGAGCACCTGATCGCCACCTTCGCCTCCACGGCGCAGGTGCCGCCTCAGTACCTCGTCGGCGACTTCAAGAACGTCTCCGGCGACCTCATGCTCGCCACCGAGGCCACCCTGACCTCGTTCGTGGACGATCTGCAGACCTCCTACGGCGAGTCCGACAAGGAGGTGTTCCGGCTGATCGACATCGCGCGCGGCGGCGACGGAACCCGCTGCGACGACCTCGAGGTGGACTGGGCACCGTCCGCGCCGGAGGACGCCCAGCAGGTGGCCTCCGCGGCGGCGCAGATGGTGCCGAACGGGGCGCCGCTGCAGATGTTCCTCGAGCGGATGCCGGGCGCGAACCCGCGCACGGTGGAGCGGTGGATGAAGATGGCCGCCGACGAGCTGCAGCGCGCCCTCGGCGGCGACTTCGCGGCGGCCGTCGGCGAGAAGCCCCCGGTCGGCGAGGGCCTGGAGGGCCTGTCATGACACCTCTTGCCCTTGCTGGCGAGTTCTACCGGGCGCAGGCGCGGCGGGACCGGCGCGCGGCGAACGCCGTGCAGGCCCTCTGGCGGTCCGCGGACCCGATGGACCTGTCCGGTTGGTTCGATGGGCACGCCGACGAGCTCGTGGTGGCGATCCTCGCCGCGCAGGAGGCCAACGCCGCAGAGGCGCAGGACTACCTTGAGGCGCAGGTGGCCGAGCAGGACGCGGCGGCCCCCGAGGCGCTGATCGACCCGGTCGCGTTCACCACCCCGGCCGACGCGGCCCGGTCGATGGCCTACTCGTCGTCGGTGCTCACCGCGAAGACGGCGATCGCCTCCGGGGTGCCGGCGGCGGTCGCCACGAAGTGGGCCACCAAACGGCTTGTCGGGCTGGCGGCCACGATGGCCGCCGACGCGGGCCGCGAGGCCACCCAGGCCGGGATGACCTCGGCCCGCATGGACGGCTGGGTGCGGATGCTGCAGCTGCCCTCCTGCGACCGGTGCGTGGTTCAGGCCGGCAAATGGTTCGCCTGGAACACCGGCTTTCAGCGTCACCCGGGCTGCGACTGCGTCCACGTCCCCGTCGACAAGCGGCGCGACGCCCCCGACGCCGCGATCGACCCGGCCGCCGCGGTCCGCGCCGGGCAGGTCAAGGGCCTGTCCATGGCCGACCGGCAGGCGATCCTCGACGGCGCAGACCCCTCGCAGGTGATCAACGCCAAGCGCGGCATGGGCACAGCCAACGTGTTCGGCCGCGACGTGAAGATCACCAGCGAGGGCACGACCCGACGCGGCCTGTACGGCGGCTACCAGCGCGCCGCGGACGGCACGCTGACCCGACGCCCGGACGCTGGCTACCTGCGCGCCCGGTCCGCGGCCGGTCAGCTCGAGCGGTACCGGCGGCTGCAGGCTCCGCGCCTCGCGCCGTCGGAGTGCTACCGGCTGGCCGACGGCAACCAGGAGGAGGCCCTGCGGCTGCTGCTGCGCAACGGTTACCTCACCCCCGGCCTGCCCGCGTCGCAGGCCGCCTAAGACTCCCCCGCCGCTCACAGGGCGGGGTGTGCGTGACCGCTGCGCTCTCAGCGGGTGGAAGGGCATCTGATGCCGAAGAAGATCAACCGGCCGTGGCTCCCGGCCGCCGCCGTGGAGCAGTCCCTGCGTCCGATGATGCACCGCATCCCACCCGGGGTGAGGTTCATCGAGGGCGGCGAACAGGGCGGCAACGAACCCGGCGCCGATGGCGGCGAGGGCGGAGACAGTGGCGAGCCCGGCGAGGGCGCTGGCAAGGAGGGCGAGAACGGAAAGACGTTCACGCAGGCCGAGCTGGAACGCATCATCGCGGGCCGACTGGCGAAGTTCTCCGACTACGACGAGCTCAAGGCCGAACGCGACCGACTGCGCGACGCCACGGCGACCGAGCAAGAGAAGGCCGTCGAGGCAGCCCGCAAGGAAGCCGCGGAGGAAGCGACCAAGGGCGCCGACACTCGGCTCAAGCGGGCGGAGTCCCGAGCACTGGCTGCAGAGCTGGGGTTCCACGACCCGTCCGAGGCGCACGTGTTCATCGACCTCGAGCAGGTGCCCATGGTCGACGGTGACGTCGACACCAAGGCACTACGACAGACCCTCTCCGAGGCAGCGGAAAAGCGACCGTACCTCCTCAAGGACCCGGGCCGAGAGGCTGGGGACGTGGGGATCGGCCGCAAGGGCTCCACGCCCGAACCCGAGCCCGGAGTGGCCCGAATGGAGTCCGCGTTCGACGCGGCCTTCGGCAAGAAGTAACCGAGCCGCCACCGGCGGCACCACATGAAAGGAGACAGCAGTGGCTGTCACTCTCGCACAGGCTGCCGCCGTCGAGCCCGATCCGGTTCGTCGCGGCGCGATCGAGACCATGCACCAGGTCTCGAACGTCTTCGACCGGCTCCCCATCGAGCCGATCACCGGCAACGCCTACTCGTACGACACCGAGGGCGCCCTGCCCGGTACCGGTTTCCGTACGGTCAACGAGGCCTACACCGAGTCGACCGGCGTCATCAACATGGACACCGAGCGGCTGGTCATCCTCGGCGGCGACGCCGACGTCGACAAGTTCCTCGAGACCACGATGGGCTCGTCCCGCGGCTCGCTCATGGCGCAGCAGGTCAAGATGAAGCTGACCTCCGCGCACTCGACCTTCGTCGACGCCATGTTCAACGGCGACGCCCAGGTCGACTCGAAGTCATTCGAGGGTCTGCGCAAGCGCCTCGTCGGCGCCCAGGTGATCGACTCCGCCGCCCCCGCCAACAGCGAGGGGTTCCTCGATGAGCTCGACGCCCTGTTCGGTCAGGTCGCCGGCGGCTCCCCCGACGCGGTCTACGCGCCCAAGGAGCTGATCGCCAAGCTCAAGTCCCTGGGCCGCAAGATCGGTGGCGCGGACTACATCAACTCCGAGATCACCGGCAAGCGCGAGTTCACCTGGAACGGTGTCCCGTTTCTCGACCCGGGCAACCACTGGTCGGGGCGCCGGATCCTCGGCTACGACGCCACCAACGGCTCGGACGTGTACGCGGTGAAGTTCGCCTCGAACTTCAACGAGCACGGCGTCATGGGCATCTCCAACGGCGGCCTGCAGGCCTACGCCCTTGGCGAGCTGCAGGAGAAGCCCGCCTACCGCACCCGCATCGACTTCTACTGCGGCTTCGTCGCGCAGGGCGGCCAGGCGGCCGCCCGCCTGCGCGCCGTGAAGCCGGCCTGACCCGAGAGAGGACTGATCTGACATGGCAGGACGCACCCGCGCCCCCAAGACCACCAACCTCACCGACGACACCACGGTCGACGCACCGCAGTCGACCGATGCAGGTGACGCCCCGGCAGACACCTACGACGCCTCGGAGCGGGTCTCCTCGACCGCCCCGGACAAGGCGACCGCGGCGGCCGCCGGCCACCAGTCGGTCAACGCCGTCCAGGTGACCGGCACCGTGCCGGACACCACCCCGACGGGCACCCGCACCGAGACCTACACCCAGGTGCAGCCCGACGGGACCGAGGTGACGGTGACGCACAACTACGACACCGGCGAGACGACCGTCGCGCCCGTCGCGCCCTGATAGCGGGGAGGGACGTAGATGAGCACGATCATCGGAGTGGACGATCTGCGTTCCTCCCTGCCTGGTAAGTCCGAGAACGAGCTGCAGCAGATCGCGGACGAGGCGGAGGCCCTGGCCGCCGCCTACGCGCCGTGCCTGTTCGCTGCGTCGTTCGATCCCCTGGATCCGGTCAACGCGCAGCGGGTGGCCAGCTTCAAGGCGATCCTGCGGCGGGCGGTCGCCTACGACACGGCGGCCGGCCACGGGGCGGTGACGACGACCTCGGTGCGGGCTGATGCCTTCTCCAAGGATCAGCAGATCGACACCAGGCAGCGGCAGTCGGGGATGCTGTTCTCCCCGATGCAGGTCGAGGCGCTGCGCAAGCTGTGCCCACCGAAGGTGCGGGACCTGGGCTCGTACTCGGTGCCTCTGGGGATGCCGGGGCTGTGATGGCCGAGGTGTCGATGGAGGAGGACCTGCCGCTGACGGTGGAGGTCACGAGAATCACGGTCACCCAGTCGTGGGAGGAAGACAGGCTCGGCAACAAGGTGCCTATCGAGGTCCGCGAGGACGTGCCGGTGCTGGTCCACTCGTGGCGGATCGTCTCCTCCGATGAGCCGATCCTCGCAGGGCACGAGCGGCTGACGGTCGACGCGCGGATGATCACCGCGGTCGGCGAGTTCTCGCCGTCCGACAAGGTCGAACTGCCCGGCATCGTCGACCAGGCCGGAGACCCCGTCACGTTCGAGGTCATCGGCCGGGCGGTCAACGTCGATCACAACCCGTGGCTGCACGTGGGCCGCGAGATCGTCAACCTCAAGGAGGTGTCCGGATGATCCGAGTGACGCACTCGTTCTCCAAGGAACCGGAGGTCTTTGACACCACTGCGTTCGGTGTCAAAGAAAGGGTCCTGCACATCTACGACCCCTCCGGGACGTTCGTCACCAACCTGTTCAACGATGGGTACTGGGCAGCCGTTGAGGCTATCCCGGAGGCGCAACGTGGCTCGCTCTAGCGTTCGTCTCAAGTGGAACCCTGACGCCCTCTACCAGCTGCGCTCCGCACCAGGCGTGACGGCCAAGCTCGACTCGATGGCCGCGGCCCACGCGGCCCGGGCCGGGCCCGGCTACTCCTGGTCCTCCCAGCAGGGCGCACGGCGACCGCAGGGCCGCTGGCGGGCGATCGTCTACCCCGACTCGTGGATGGCGGTGCGTGACAACGCGGCGAACAACACATTGCTGCGGACGATGGGAGGTGGCGGCTAGTGGCCAACCCTGTCCCGCCGTCCGGGGCGCTAGTGGCGACACAGGCTCTGCGCGAGCATCTCGACGAGCTGATGGGGCGGGCGATCCACGTCGGCACCCACAAGCCCGTCGAGAAACTCTCGGAGTTCATCGTCGTCTCCCGCATCGGCGGCGGCCGCGAAACCTTCGCGACCACCGCCCCCCGATTCCTCGTCGAGTGCTACCACACCGGCGAGATCGAGGCCGAGGAGCTGGCCCTGGCCGCCGAGCACGCGCTGCGCTCGGCGGTGGGCCGCACGTACTCCGGTGGGGTCATCACCCACTGGACCGGGGACGACAACCTCGTCCACTTCCCTGACCCGAGCTCGAGCCACGTCCGGTTCCAGTTCTCCGGCGCACTCGGTGTCGGAACCCGCTAGACCCACAACTTCATATCCCTTCTAGGCCCGGTGCGAACGATGCTCTGGAAGGGGCAATCCAATGGCAGTCGACGTGCTCAATGCGTTCGTCGGGCATCCCCCGATGGACTACGGCGTGTTCTTCCGCGCCCCGATCGGGACGGAACTCCCGACCGACACTCTCGGCGTTCTCGACCCCGCGTTCGAGGACCACGGCGCGGTCGGTGAGGGTGGTCTGACGATCGCCCAGAACCGCTCCTCGAGCGACATCCGCATGATGGGCGGCGGTGTGTTCATCGACGTCCAGGAGTCCTACGACGAGACTCTGACCATCACCCTCCTCGAGGACGACAACGACGCGGTGCTCAAGACCGCGTTCGGTGACGCCAATGTGGAGGTCACCCCGGCCACCACGACCGACGGTACGAAGCGGGTCATCTACCACACCTCCGACCCGCTGCCGCTGTCGTCGTTCCTGGTGCGGACCGCCTACGGCGACAAGAACAAGCTGTACGTCGTCGAGCGGGGCCGCGTGGCCACGGTCGCGGAGGTCACCGAGCAGCACACCAACGTCACCTCCCGTCAGCTGACGATCAAGACGTTCCGGCCGGTGACCCTGTCGCTCAAGGGCGGCAACGTCGTCGAGTACCGCGACGACGGCCGCCCGGACCCGGACGCCGTCTAACCAGTCTCACCCGGCGGGGTTTCGATACCCCTTCGCACCGGGCCGCCCCGCCGGGTGGGCCTAGCAGGCCCGGTGCGCACTCACCTGTTCCACAACTACTGATTGGCCTGGTGCGATGACCATCAATCTTGTTCCCGTAGACGACCCCCGCACGAAAATCGAGGTCCACCTGCCGTACCGGCAGAAGAACGGCCACGTGAAGGATGTCGAGTTCTTCCTGCCGAAGATGGACTACATCGACCGCGACGTCATGGACGACTACCGCAAGTGGGTGCGCAAGACGCGCGAGGAGCGCGACGCCGCCCGCAAAGCCGCGCTCGTGCAGATCCGATCCGGCAAGCCGGACGTCGAGCTGCCCGAGCCCCTGGGCGACCTGGAGACCTTGTCCGAGCTGTGCCGCCGACTGGTCCCCGACGTGTGGGACAAGTACCTGGCCGAGCAGGCAAACGGGGTGAAGATCCAGCTGTTCAGCGAGTGGACCGAGCAGTCCAAGGTGAAGGTGGGGGAATCTTCGGCCTCCTCGACCTCCTCGGACGCCAAGGAGTAGAGGCCGCCCTGACCTTCGACTGCCTCGACCGCGGTATCCGCCTCGACTGGCTGTCGTGGCACGAGCTGCTGTCGATGGTCGTCCACCTGCCGCCGTCGTCGCGGTTCAAGACGACCTACGACCCGGACGGGTCGATCGCCCCACCGCCGGACAAGCCGGCCCTCACCGCCTCTGAGATCCGCGAGCGGATCAATGCGCGCTTCACGAGGAAGGAGTCAGCATGACCGAGCTGGCCACCGGCTACATCTCCCTCGTCGTGGAGACGTCCAAAATCCCCGCCCAGGTGGGGCAGGCGATGAAGGGCGTCGAGGCCCAGGCAGACAAGACCGGCAAGTCGATGGGCGGCAAGATCGCCTCCGGTCTGGGTGGGGCGCTCAAGGTCGGCGCCGGCGCGGCGGGTGGCGCGGCCGGCGGCACCCTCGGGGCGGCGATCACCAAGGGCAGCGGGCGCCTGTCGGGGGTCGAGAACGCCGAGGCCTCCCTGACCGGTCTGGGGCACTCGGCAAGCGCGGTCGACTCCATCATGGAGAACGCGCTGAACTCGGTGCGCGGCACCGCCTACGGGCTCGAGGATGCCGCCTCGGTCGCCGCGTCCGCCGTCGCGGCCGGGGTCAAGCCGGGCCAGGAGCTCGAGCGCACCCTGGGGCTGGTCGGTGATGCTGCGGCGATCGCGGGCACCGACCTGTCTGCGATGGGTTCCATCGTCAACAAGGTCGCCACCTCGGACATGATGCAGATGGACGTGGCGAACCAGCTGATGGACGCCGGGATCCCGATCCTGCAGCTGGTCGCCGCCGAGATGGGTGTCACCGCCGACGAGGCCCGCAAGATGGCCTCCGAGGGCAAGGTCAGCTTCGAGACGTTCCAGAACGCGCTCGAGACCGGCATGGGCGGAGCCGCCCTTGAGCTGGGCAATACCGTCGGTGGCGCGTTCCGCAACATGGGCGCCGCCGCTGGCCGGTTCGGCGCCACGCTGGCCGGGCCGTTCTTCAACCAGGCCGCCGGCGCGTTCACCGGCGTCACCGGTCTAATCGACGACCTCAACGACTCTCTCAAGCCCGTCATGGCGGACTTCGAGGCGTGGCTCGTCCGGTCCGGCGTTCCCGGGCTGCGTGAGTTCGGCGCGGCCGCGCTGGACACGTGGGATGACATCGCCTCCTCCGACCTGGCCACGACGTCCCTGGTGCGGCTCGGGGGCATCGTCGACCAGCTCGTCGACGCCGGGTCTGTGGCCGGACCCGCACTGGGCCAGATCGCCACCTCGCTGGGCAAGGCGTCCGCACAGATCGGCATCTCCACGTGGGAGATGTTCCTGTCGGTGCTCGAAGCCTCCGCGACCATCCTCAACGCCACCGTCGTCCCGGCCCTGGACATGACCGCGGACCTGATGGAAGACAACCAGGCCGCCGTGACCGCGCTGGTCGCCGGCTACATGGCCTTCAAGACCATCCCCGGCATCATGGCCCGCCTCGCCCCCGCGTTCACCCCGATCGTGTCGGGAGCATCGTCGGCCAGGACCTCTCTGTCGGACTTCTCCGGTGCGGTGCGGGACTCGTACCGATGGATGGGCCAGGCGAACCCGCAGATGGGCGTCCTCGGCCAGTCCGCGCGCATCTTGGGCACGAACGCGGGCGCCGCCGCGAAGGGCGGCCTGTCGGCCCTCGGCCGCGCCGGGTCGAGCCTGCTCGACGTGTTCGGCGGTCCTCTCGCCGTCGGGCTGACCGGGGTGACGATCGCGGTCACCGCCGGGATCGGTGCGCACCAGAAGCTGGAGTCCGCGCAGCGTGAGCTGGAGAACGCCTCGCAGGACCTGGCGGTCGCACAGACCGACATGTGGTCCCAGATGGGCGACGCCGCCGGCGTCGCCGATGCTGTGGTCGACCAGCTGCGCGCTGTGCGTGCAGAGATGGACGCGGCGATCGCCGGGGAGCAGCGCGGCTTCGGAGCATGGGCCAGCGTCATCGGCAAGAGCCTCGGCGATGCGTTCACCTCCAACCCGTTCAGCATGGACGGCGGCATCATGGCCTCCGACGGCAAGGCCACGATGGACCTTGCCAACGACCTGGCGGATGCCGCCAAGGTGGCGAAGGGCGCCCTCGATGAGCTGGGCATGTCCAACGACGACGTCGCCGCGGCGATCTCGGGCTCGGCGGGCGACTGGCTGACGTTCCAGAAGAACCTCACCGGCGTGTCCGAGGGCGGCACAGAGGCGCTGGCGACCTTGCAGCCGTTGCGGGATGAGTTCCTGTTGCTGCAGGCCGCACAGGAGGCCGCCTCGCCGGGCGCGCTGGAACTGTCGGCGGCGGTGGACACCCTCGCCGATTCGGCGGCGTCTGCCGACGACAAGCTCGGCGCGATGGAGGACGCGCTCAAGGCGCTGGGGATCATGGCCTCCGATGCGGAGACGTCCGCGTTCGAGCTGGCCGCCGCTGTGCAGGAGGTGGTCGACGAGGCCGCCAAGGGTGCGGACCCTGTCGGTGGTCTGGGGCAGGAGCTGCTCACGCTCGACGGCGCGCTGGACGGGTCAAAGGCTAACGCCCAGGAGCTCGCTGACGGACTGTCGAACCTCGGTGCGAAGTTCCGGCAGCACGCCCAGGACACCGGTGACGCCTCCGCGGCGTACGAGACCGTGCGTCCTGCTCTGGAGGCGTACGCGGAGTCGATGGACCTCCCGATCCAGAAGATCGAGGAACTCGCGCGTGTCCATGGCGGTATCGACCGAGATGCCGTGCAGCTGCTAATCGGGCTCGACGGCGCGGACGAGTCGACGCAGAAGCTCGCCGAGGTCGCGATGGCGTTCGACGCGCTCGACGCCGACGAGCCGAAGGTGTTCACCACCCGCCTGGACGAGGCGTCGAAGGCCGACACGATCGCCTCGCTCGAGGCGATCGGCTACAAGGTCGAGGAGATCGAGGGCAAGCCGGGCATGGTCCGCATCACCGCGGACGGCACGCTCGCGTCGGCGGCGATGAGTGCGGTCACCCAGCAGTTGCTGGCACTGGACGCCTCGACTGCTGCCCCGGACATTCAGGCGGACGCGACGATCTTCCGCCTGGAGGACGAGGCCACCAAGCAGGCGTTGCGGAACCTCGACGCCACCCACGTCGATCCGTCGGTGGGTGCGATCATCGACGACTTCATCAACGGTCGGGACGTGACCCTGGCGGAGCTGGCGCGCATCGACGCCACCACCGCCGATCCGCATATCAAGGCGACGATCGACGAGGCGCTGCAGAAGGCGCGGATCGTCAACGACGCCCTGAACGAGGCGGCCCGGGACCGGACGGCCCGGATCACCACGCAGTATTTCGAGGAGCGGCGCAACGTGTCCTCCTCGGGCACGGTGGTGGGCCAGCACTACGCCAACGGCGCGATGGTCGACTACTTCGCCAACGGTTCGGAGAACCACGTCGCGCAGATCGCCCCCGCCGGCGCGATGCGCGTGTGGGCCGAGCCGGAGACCGGCGGCGAGGCGTACATCCCGCTGGCCGATTCCAAGCGCGGCCGGTCCGAGAAGATCCTGTCGCAGGTGGCGGACCGGTTCGGGTACAAGCTGGAGGCGTTCGCCGACGGCGGCATCCGCGGCGCCGACGAGATGCTCGACTTCGTGTGGGCTCGCACCGGCGACGGTCAGTCGCGCCCCTTGGAGGGCGCCCCGTACGTGTGGGGCGGCGTCAACTGGGGCGACTGCTCCGGCGCGATGGCCGCCATCGCCCGGTTCGCGGTCGGCCTGGCTCCGTTCGCGGGCCGGTTCGCCACGGGCAACCAGCGCGAGGCGCTCATGGGCATGGGGTTCCAACTCGGCTCCGGCACGAGCGGGGACCTGCGGCTGGGCTGGCTCAACGGTGGCCCCGGTGGCGGGCACACCGCGGGCACCCTCCCGGACGGAACGAACGTCGAGATGGGTGGCGCCCGCGGGAACGGGCAGATCGGCGGCGGTGCTGCCGGTGCGTCCCACCCGCAGTTCACCGATCACGCGTTCCTGCCGATGCGGTCCTACGACTGGTCCGACAAGCCATACACCGGCCGTCGCGGGGCGGGGCTGACCATCGGCGACTTCGCCGTGGACCGGTTCACCGGCCAGACGTCGTTCGCGGCGAATCCGGGCATGTACGCCTCGCCCGGCAACTCGGGGCGGGTGGCCCCGGATCAGCCGCGCACGTGGTCGGACATGGCCGCCGGTGCCGCTGCCGGGCTGGTGTCCGGGCAGGTCGACGACATGCTCGGTGTGTTCGGTGTGCCGAACCAGCTGCCGCCGATCGTGCAGGCGTGGCAGATGCTCAACGAGCGGCCCGGCGGCGGGCCCTCGGACTGGGACCTGTCCACCGCCGGCGCGGAGGTGCAGCGCCTCAACGCGGCGATCGAGCTGCAGGAGAGGTTCACCGCCGAGGCCGCGCGCGGGCTGGACGCGGCGAAGAACTCCCCGTTCGGCGATCCGCTGGTGTCGCAGATGCTCGCCGCCGAGGCCGAGTTGGCCAAGGCGGTCGAGCAGCTGGATCGCGACCGGGAGGCCCGCAGGGGGGCGCAGGCACGCCTCGCTGAACTGCTGGATGCACGGGAGGAGGCGCTGGCCCCGGAGGAGCCGGACGTGAAGGCGATGTCCGACAAGGATCTCGCCGCCGCGGCCACGGCCGAGCCGGAGAAGGATCCGAAGGTCGAGTACGACCCGGCCGGCGGGGCTGCCCAGTGGGCGCCGGTGGTGCGCGAAGCGCTGCGCCGGATGGGTCTGCCGCTGTCGCACGAGGGCCGGACGGTCGAGCAGATCGACATCGAGTCCGGCGGCGACCCGCGGGCGGTCAACGGCTGGGACTCCAACGCGGCGGCCGGCACCCCGTCGAAGAGTCTGCTGCAGGTGATCGACCCGACCTACCGGGCGATGCGCGCCCAGTTCGCCGAGGCGTTCGCCGGGACGACGGACGACATCTTCGATCCGCTGTCCAACATCCTGGCCGGTCTGGGGTGGGTGCAGCACAAGTGGGGCGGCCCGGAGAAGCGGTGGCCCACCACCGCGGGCTACTTCATGGGCGGAGACGTCAAGCTGCCGACCGGCATGGCGGCCGGGGTCGACAACGTCCCGGCGTGGCTCACGGTCGGCGAGAAGGTCGTCCGCAACGGCCCGGCCCAGCTGTACGCCGATGACATCGACGCGATGAACGCGGGCAACTTCAAGCGAGGATCGGGGGGCGACGTGCACTACCACTTCCACGTGCTGTCTCAGGAGGAGGCGGAGCGCCGCAAGGACGCGCTGCAGCGTCAGCACGCCACCGGCCTGCTGGGGGCGCGGGGATGAGCCGGACGGAGATCGAGGGGCCGGACGGCATGGTGTGGCCCGTCCACGGCCCCGGCGCGGGGTCGATGGGCGTGGCCATGACCGACGACTCGCACAAGGACCTGGACGTGCCGGTAGTGACCCGGTGGTCGCAGTCCGCGAATGAGCCGGGCGCGAAGCTGCGCAAGGTCCTGTTCGAGCCCACGGACATGGAGCTGGTGTTCGTCGCCACCGACACGGCGCAGCGGTCGGTGGCGGCGGTGGACTCGGAGTTCCGGCGGGCGTGGGACTACAAGCGCGAGACCATCGTGCGGACCATCTCGCCACTGTCCGGGGCGCGCGAGCTGCGGGTGGTGATGCGCGAGTCGCCGACCAAGCACGACCGGTTCGACATGCACGGAACCAAGGTCACGGTGACCCGGATCCCGGTCCGCGCCGGGATGCCGTTCTGGGCCGGCCAGCCGGAGGTCGCCGCGGTGAAGGCCAGCGGCGGCTCCGGCACCGGATATCTGGAGATCCACAATCCGACCGATCTGCCGATGTACCCGCGGTGGGTGCTGCAGGCCGGCGCCCGCTGGGAGGTCCCGGACTTCGACTTCGACGGCGACAACCGGGTGGTCGGGATGCCGCCGGAGTACACCGATCACGAGGTGTCGATCCACACGAACCCGGTGGAGCAGATGATCCGTATCGCCGGGTGGGCCAACGCGTGGGAGGCGATGCGCGGGGTGCTGTTCGACAACGTCGTCCCGCCGCACACCCCGCCCACGGCGGTGCCCGTGTCGTGGACGAACGCCACCGGCAACCCCGTGGCGTCGGTGTTCATGGACCGCTTCTGGACGAGACCGTGGGGGATGGAATAGATCGGAAGAGCACACGTCTGAACTCCAGTCACGTGGCCTTATCTCGT
>OEIV010000789.1_pt1 | contig 16073 bp, 21 predicted proteins | sample 1539231 | NCBI WGS metagenome assembly OEIV01 (sample SAMN03794762, study PRJEB22550) | activated sludge metagenome | feature: wastewater treatment plant; material: activated sludge; isolation source: Wastewater treatment plant of a petroleum refinery complex | place: Argentina: Buenos Aires ...
AACATCCGACCCGATCTGTGTGAGCACGCCCGCGACGTACTTGTAAACCCGAAACGCCCCGGCGCTGTTGAACCACATTCCGAAGTAGCCGGTCTGCGCGCTGGTGGACAGACGGGCGCCGACACCGAAGATTGACGGCCAGGTCGCTGATGCGAAGGTGAAGGGTGCGGACACTGTGTAGTCCGCCGATCCGGGCACGCCGGACGCGTAGTAGATGCCGTTTCCGCTGGCAGGGCCGTACAGGGCGTTCGCATTGACGGTGTTGACGCCGGTCGATCCGGTGTGCTGCGTCCAGCTCGCGCCGGTTTCGCCTGTGTGCGATCCCAGGGCGGTGCCGTTCGTGTCGGTGAAGGTGTCGGACAGGAAGGTCGACATTTGTCAGCCCACCACCACGTACAGCGTTGACTCGTCCGGGGTGAGAGCGTCGTACTCTGCCTGCGTCAGCTTCACGATCGACCGCACCGATTGGGAGACGACCAGACCCAGCGTCTCCGGTGACTTCCATTCGGTCTGGAAGTCTGCGGTCTCGCCTGTTCCGACGCCTAGTTCCGACACTTCGCCTTTGGTCAAGATGTCTCCGATCGCTCCTCCGTCCGAGATGCCTTGTGCGCGTGGTGATGCCATGTTTCGCCCCTTTCTCAGGCGGTGGTGACCCAGCCGGTGCCGGGCAGGAACGTGCCGCGCTGGTCGGTGTGCGCGGCTGGTGTGCGCTCGTACCGTGCGGCGGCGGTGATCGGGGGTTGCACGGGGAAGCGATATCGGCTGGTGCGGCGGTCCAGGCGTTGCACCGCGAGCACCCCGGCGGCCTCGAGCTGGCGCACGCGGTCGATGATGGTGTGGCGGGACAGGCCGGTGACTTCCTCGAGCTGCCGTGTCGACGGGCGGGCATGGCCGGCGGTGTCGCTGAACGATGCGATCGCCAGCGCCACGTGCCGGCCGTGGCTGTCGATGGTGTCGGGCATGGAGTCGCGCACGAAGCGCACGGCGGCGAACATCAGTGGACCGCCAGCCACGTGCCGGCGAACAGGGCCACGCCCACGTAGAACAGGACCCAGCCGAGCACGCTGGCGCGCGGGTCGTTCGGGTCCTGGTCGGGCCACGGATCGGGGATCATGCCGCGGTCCTCACGCGCGCAGCGGGCAGGTCCCACTCGAGCACCCGGACGCGGGCCTGCAGGAACTGGCGGCGGACCTCGCGGGTGGCGGCGATCACGTCGGCGTCCAGTTGGTCGACGGCCACGCTGTCGTGCACGTTGGCGGACGTGCGCATCGGTCAGCCCTTCGGGCAGGGTGACCAGCTGGCGTGGTCTCCCCCGCAGTAGACGCACCCGCTGGCGTGGTGGGCGAACCTGAGCGCTCGGCGGCGGTCAGCGCGCCGTGTCGCGCTCGCACGGGTGGCCCGGCGGTCGGCCAGGGCCACGATGGCCACGCAGGCGATGATGAGCAGCGCGCCGATGGTGTCGGAGGTCTCCACGGCCAGCATCACGCCACCACACGATGGGTCGGGGTGGCCCACAGCACCAGCGTCATGCCGATGGCGTGGCGGGCCAGGTTGCGGGTCGCGCCCTCGCGGCGCAGCTGGCGGTACAGCCGGCGGGTCTTGACCACACACCACTGATCGTTCACGTAGACGCGGCTGTCCATGCGAAAGGTGCTCGAGCCCATCACGCAGCCGCCTCACCTGCGCCGCGGCGCGACCATCTACTTCTGACCCACCCCTCGACCTCGAGCAGGTCGAAGATCAATCGTCCGGCGGGCCGATGGTGCGGCATCCCTGCCTCGAGCCATCGGTAGACGGTCTTTCGGCTGATGCTGAAGCGCGCGGCCACGTCGTTCACGCTGAGCCACTTCGTTGCCTGTTGGGTGTCCATGGGACATACTGTGACACACCCCGGCGGGTGTGTGTCAAGCATCCGCCACCCAGGCAGGTGGAGGCGGGTTGACCATGGGAATCGGTCCGGGACCATCCGGCGACGTGCTACAGCGTGTCGACATCCTGAGGTCGTGGCGTGCGTACATGCGGCGCCGCAACCTGTCTGAGGGGACCATCCGTGCTCGCATGTACGTCATCAGGGCGTGGTGGGATCACCACGACCCGTGGACGGCCACGGCGGCGACGGTCGAGCTGTTCGTGGACGGTGACGTACCGCGCTCGGCCTCGACCAGGTACAGCATCATCAGCCACCTGCACGCGTTCTACGGGTGGGCGATGCGCCAGGGCCTGACGGACCACGATCCGACCGCGCTGGTCGACCGCCCGCTCCTCGGGCAGCGGCTACCGCGCCCGATCCATGCGACGGACCTCGCGGTGGCGGTGATGATGGCGCCCGACGCCGAGCACCGCGCTGCGCTGCTCCTCGCGGCCGGGTCGGGCCTGCGGTGTGTCGAGATGGCGCGTCTGCGGTGGGATGACGTGCACGACGGGCAGGCCCGCGTTCTGGGCAAGGGCTCGAAAGAGCGAATCGTGCCGGTGCACCCGCTTGCGCTCGAGGCGTTGGACCTCATCAGCCGCACGGGTGTGCACGTGCTCGAGGGATGGCAGACCGCGCAGCCCTCGAACCCAGGCTGGGCGGTCAGCCGGCGGCTGAACGCCTACCTGCGCTCGGTGGGTGTCGCAGCGACCGCGCATCAGCTGCGCCACTACGCGGGAACGGCGGCGCTCGAGGCGAGCGGTGGTGACCTCCGAGCGGTGCAGGAACTGCTGGGGCACTCTTCCCCGGCCACCACGGCCCTGTACACGCGGCTGGACACCCGCCGCCTGCGTGATGTCGTGCAGCGCATCGCGCTGCCAGCGTGATGTCCACAGGCTTTCGAGATGCAGAGCGCTACTCCAACATCGGTTTTCAAGTGGTGCACTCTGGACGCGCCAGATTCCGGGGCCGGTGCACCAGTTGGGGATAACGAACTGGTGCACCCGGTGCACCAGTTGGGGACAACTCGCGCCGCTTTCAACTTCTGAAAGCTGGCACCCCGCTGACCAGGCGTTGACCAGAAACAGGTCCTTCTGGTCACGAACCACACGTGTGTCATTTCGACACAGCCCCGGACGCGCAGATGCCCACCCGGCAGGGGGTGGGCATCTGGCATGGACCCCGCGACCTCTCGCGTGGTGCTCGGCCACCGCGCCAGCAGACGACCGAGACGGAGCGGAGCCTACTGCGGGGGAGTGACAGCCGGCGGCTGCAGCGGGGCGATCGTCGGGACGGACACCATGCCCTTGCTGGCCAGCCGGCCGTTGCCGAACAGGTAGCCCATGCAGCCGGTGATGATGCTCGAGCCCAGCGCGAGCGTGATCGCGAACCGGTCGTCGCTGATCTGCGCCAGCAGGGCGATGAACACCAGCGCGAACCCGCCGAGCATCAGCACCAGGATCAGCGCGAGCTTCCCCCACTCGATCTGCCACGCGTACCGTTCAGCGGTCTCGGGTGCGCGGCTCACGTCCACGACCCCTCGAGGTCCTTGTACGTCAGGCCCGTCTGGTGGAACAGGCCCTGGGCGAACTGGTCGTGGAACGCGACGGTCACCATCGGCACGTCCGCGTAGCTGGCGTCCAGCTCGGGCGTCAGGTGCACGGGCGGGCCGGCGCCGATCAGGAACACGTCCAGCGTGCCGCGCAGGCGGACGCGGCGGGCGGTGGCAGGCATGGTGGGGTCCTCCGGTGTGGTGGTGATGGGTCGGAACAGGCCGGCGGCGATCTGCTGGCGCACCCCGGCGCCAGGGCATCCGGTCGCGGCCAGATCGCCGTGCCCGACGACGTGCACGGGCTGGCCACGGCGCCGTTCGGTCTCGGCCACGTACGCGCGCACGGCCTCGAGCTGCGCGGCGGTGCACGGTGCGTCCTGGTCCACGATCAGCAGGAACGACAGCACGTGCTCGTTGTGGCCCTTCACCGCGGCGGGCTTGATGTCCCAGCCGCGCAGCTCCCACACGTCCCCCAGGTGATCGAACCCGAACGCGTAGCCGATGCTGTAGCCGCGATCGCGCACGTACGCGGTCTGCACGGCGCGCAGGTAGCCGGCCACGTCGGTGGTGTCACCCGGGTCGCCGTCGGGTGTGTTCCCGGCCGGGTAGTGCAGCGCGATGGTGTCGATCGCGGACCAGGCGGGCATCGCGGGCCCGGTGATCGGCGGTGCCGGATGCACCCAGGTCGAGCGTGCGTGGAACATCGTCATCCCCCGATGTACGGCGCGAACCGCGGGAACACGGTGGCGATGTGGCGGAACTGATTGGCGTCGTTGGTGACCAGATGCCGTGCGGCGGCGGTGGTGTGGTACACGTTCCAATAGCCCTCGAGCCCGGCGGTGCGGCGTTCGATCCAGTAGTCATATCCGGGCACCGCGCAGAGGGTGAGGAAGTCCATCAGCCCATCGAACGACTGTTGGGCACCACGCCCGGCGGTCTGCGTGTCGACCTCGAACTGGTCGATCCGGCCAGGGTCGCACGACCGGGCGGCGGCGGCGTTCAGGTCGGGCAGCGTGGCCGCGTTGTCGTTCATCACGTCGGTCTTGGGCCAGCCGGCGCTGTCGTTGCGCTGCTTGTACCGGTCGGTCACGTACAGCGTGGTGTTGGTGTAGTTCCCGCCCACGATGAACGGCGCCGACAGCGCGGCCACGTACAGCAGCCGGTCCACGCTGTTGACCAGCCGCATCCGGGTCACCAGCACCACGTCGGCCGGGTCGGGCAGGTCGTAGTAGCTCGAGGGGTCCAGGTCGATCGGTGCGTCCATCACGTGGAACGACGTGCCGCCGGGCAGGGCTGAGTATTCCCAGGGCGAGAACTGCAGCTGTCCGTTCGGGGTGGCGCGCATCACGTGCCCGCCCGAGTCAGCGATGCGGTGCAGCAGCTGCAGCGGCGCGGTCGGTGCGCTCGGCGGGTCGATGGTCCACGTGCGCGCGGTGGTGGGTGTGCCCGAGAACAGGCGCGTGAACGGGAACCCGATGGTGGACAGCACCGACAGCGCGCTGTTCTCGACCTGCGCACCGATGCTTCCGTATGTGACGTTCGATCGGTAGCCGGCCACGAAGTACGCCACGTCGAAACAGGTCAGCTCGAACACGCGGGCCGGTGTGTCGGGTGACCAGTCCTCCACGATGGTGTCGATGACGCCCGAGAACTCAGCGCGCCACGACCCACCCGGCGTGCGGACACCCCAGCGGATCAGGCACTGCGTGCCGAACCTGTTGGCCCGGTCGTAGTCCTGGGATGCCATCGGGTCCCCGGTGATGTCGGAGATGTCCAGGCAGCGCACGATGCCCTGGCAGATCGGCAGGCGCGACTCGAGGTCCGGGTCGCCGCTATCCCACTCGAGGTCGATCACCCGGTCCGTCACGTCCAGCCACACGGGCTGCGTGGCGCCCGACAGGTTCGTGCTGTTGATCGGCGCGATCTCCACGATCTGATCCCACCCGGTGTCGACACCGTGCATCCTGATCGGCTGGCCATGCCCGGACGACGGCGCCGCGTCCATCATCGTGGACCACTTCCCGGTGGCCATCAGAGACCGTTCACCCGTCGGTAGGCGGTCTGCGCCCGGTACACCTCCGTGCCCGACACCCGCGGCGGGAAGAACACGTTGACGGTGGCAAGTGAGTCCTTCATCCGGCCGACAGTGCTCGAGCCGCCGCCCGTCCCTGGCGGTGCGGTCGGAGACAGGCTGTTCGAGCCGGGCCCCTGGGTGGCGAGCCACTGCCGGAACTGGCGGGTCAGGTCGTCGGTGTCGATCTGGACCTTCACCGGGTCGAGACCGTTCGCCAAGTCCTCGAGCAGCGCACGGGCGGTCTCGAGGTCGCCATCCTCCACCGCGACCGCGATCGCGGCCACGGTCTCGTCCGGCAGGTTGTCCAGCTCGGTGCCGAGACCGAGCACTTCCCGGATGGCGTCGCGCACGGACTGCTGGTAGTCGCGCATCGCCCGGTCCGCGTCGGGCTTGCCCTCGGCGGCGGTGTCCCACGCGTTCTGCGCAGCGTCCTGCACGTCATCGAACGCGTCGCGCACGTTCTCGATGGCATCTTGGTCCTCGAGCTGGCCCACCAGGTCATCGAACGCGGTGCCGATGTCGGCCACCGCGTCACGGGCGTTGCCCGCTTCGTCGGTGACACCGCCCATCGCGGCGACCAGCTCGGCCACCTTCGACTTGTTCGTCGCGATGTCACCGCCTGCGGTCTGCCACGCGGTCTGGTAGCCGGTCAGCTCGGCCACGATGTCAGCGATGGCCTGCTTCTCGTCGTACAGGGCCACGATCCGCGGGTCGGTCGAGTCTCGGCCGTTGCTGTCGAAGATGGCGCTGATCTGCCGGTCGTACTCTGCGAGCTGCGCCGTCAGGGTGTTCACGATGTTGTCGTTCCCGCGCAGCGCGTCGTAGAAGTCCGTCACGCTGTAGCCCAGCCGGCCCAGCTTGCCGATCATGCCGTCGTACTGCTCGAGCAGGGCCTGCGCTGCGTCCTCGAACTTCCGGTCGGCCAGCTTGTTCTGCACGTCCAGCAGCTTCTTGGCCTCCTCCTTGGCCTTCTCCTGCGCGGACTTGTACAGGTTCCAGGCGGTCACCCCGGCAGCGACCGCGACGCCCACCACGCCGAGCGTGCCGACCAGCTTCCCGATGGTCTCCTCGCTCGCGCCGAGCTTCCCGGCGACCCCGCCCACGATGTCGCCCAGGCCCTCGAACGCCTCCCCGAAATCACCCGCCGGGCCGACCGCATCCCCGAGCGGGCCGGTCAGGTCGCGCAGCGCGTTGGTGCCGAACCCGACGCCATCGCCCACACCGCGCCCGGCGCGATCCACGTCCTCGAGCGCTTCCTGCGCACGGCGGGCCTTCGCCTCATCGACCTCCACGTCCACCTGCACGGTGGCGTCGGTGCCGCGCGCCTTCGCCTCGAGGTCATCGAGCGCACGCCCGGCGCGTTCGGACGAATCGGCTACGTCGTCCAGGCTGTCGGTGGAGCGGCCGGTGTCGACCTCCACGCTGATCTTGATGTCGTCCGACGCCATCAGGCACCCACGCTTTCGAGCACCGCGCTGATGCCGGCGGCGACCGCATCACGCTGCGCCTGCCGCACCCGCTTGTACGCGTACCGGATCGCGCCGACGCCCTTGGTGCCCGGGTGGATAATCGGGCCGAGCACCGGGTGTCCGTACGCGTCGCCGCGCAGGTACACCGGGCGCCGGCCCTTCGCCTTCAGGACGCGGCTGGTGGACTTCGCCGCGCGGCCCTTGCCGGCGCCGATCAGGTGCGGCAGGGCGCCGTGCTCCCCGAACGGCCACGCACCGCCGCGCAACTTCAGCATGATGGTGACGCCATGGGCTGCGGGCTCGAGGTCGTACCCGAACGTCGCGCGCGGGCCCGGGTTGCTGTTCCACGGCTTGAGGTCGGCGCCGAACGCGGCCTTGGCCGCGATCTCGACCTCGCGCTTGAGGATCGGTCCGGCGACGCGTTCGAACCTGGCGGCGTCGGACCCCTCGAGCGCGAGCGCGCGTGAGTACGCACGCACCCGGAACGTCACCAGCTGCAGCCGGTCGGCCATCGGATCAGGCGATGTCGGGCTTCTCGGGGCACGGCATGGTGAGGTCGTCCACCCAATTCTCGTCCGCGCTGCCGCCGTAGGTGCCGGCAACCGCGTAGCACGACCCGGTGATGCTGGGCACGCCCGACGCGGCCGGGTCGTACGTGAACCAGACGACCTCGCCGTCGTTGTCCCACAGGAACTGCGACACGCTGTCGACCTGGCCCCAGTCCTGCAGCAGCGACACGCGCAGCTCATGCGAGCTTGCGGCGGCGCTGTCGGACGCAGCGGCGCCGAACGTGGCGGGGATCGGCGCCAGGTTCGCTCGAGGGACGACCGTCAGGGCCTGCACCTGGAAGGTGCCGACGATCGGGTCGCTGACCAGGTTGGCTTCGGACGTGGCGAACTTGATCGTGCCGGTGGACTTCGGGTTGAGCACGGTGCGGGCCGTGGTGGACATAGTGGTGGTCTCCTCAGGTGCTGATCGGGTCGTCGGTGGCGGTGATGGTGACCACCGCCATGCGGTCGTAGTCCTGGCCCCCGATGGTGACCAGGCCGGTGGTGGCGGACGGTCGACCGAACCCCTCGAGCGCGTTTGTCGTCACCATCACGGTGCGGCAGATGGCGTCGCGGGTGGCGAACCGGTCGGCGTCGGTGGCCACGCACTCGATGGTGAACGTGTGCACGGCCTGGGTGCGGTCGACGGTGGTGGACAGCCAGGACACGACGACGAACCGTTCGTCGCTGATCGCGGCGGTCGCCTCGTCGTGCACGGGCACGGTGGCGCCGAGCGCGGTGGCGAGCGCGGTGCGCAGCGCAGCGCGGCGGGTGGCCTGGTCCATGCTCACGCGAACGTCACCACCGCGCTGGTGCCGGCGGTCAGCTTCTTCGCCCACCGCTGCCCGATGTCCCCGACCGCGATGGCCAGGTCGCTGGACTCGTCGGGCGGTCCGTACCCGAACGCTGCGCGCGGCAGCTTGAGCGTGTCGCCCATGTACCCGTAGAACGCGGCGAGCTGGTCGCCGCGCAGCTCGAGCGTGGCGTCGACCTCGAGCCCCAGCGCCAGCCGCGCCCAGTCCTGCGCAGCGGCGAGCGCGAACACGACCTTGGGGTCGGTCGCGCTGCCGCCGTACTGCGCGACGAAACCGGCGGCGCTGGGGGTCGTGGCCATCGGTCAGCTCGCGTCCTGGATGAGCGCCAGACCGCGGGCGTCGACCTTGCCGTAGGCGGCGAACTGGAACACGGCGTGTTCCTGCGAGAGGGTCTCGGGCACGTCCGCCTGGACGGTCTGCATCGGACCGATCGCGGTGCGGAACGCCTCGCGGACACCGACGATCGCCTTCGCGTTCGCCGTGGCCATCTTCGGCGCGACGAACCACCGCAGGCCACGGACCTCACCGGTCTGGCTGGTGATCTCCAGCGTTCCCTGCGCGTTCATCAGCGACACCCCGGGGAACAGGGGTCGGCCGGTGTCGTCCTTCGCCTTCGCCAGCTTCACCCACATCGGCACGTTGATCACCGCGACCTCCGGCAGGCGCTGGATGCCGGCCGAACCCAGGATCAGCGCGGCGGCGTCCACGAACGCGTCCTGATAGTCCTTCGCCGTGTTCGACAGCTCCACGGCGGTGTGCACGTCGTCGGCGGCGGCGAGCGCAGCAGCGACGACCGCTTCCTCGAGCTCGAGCGCAGCCTCGACCGCGTACAGGCGCATGACCTGCTCGAGGTACGACGGTTCGGACCGCAGGATCGCCTGGAGCGACAGGCCCTGACCACCGCCGTAGGTGAGCACGTCCCACGTGGCCTTCGTGATGGTGGCCACGGTCGACGACACGGCGTCACCTTCGGCGTCCTGCTTGGCGACGGTCGGGCGGGTGCCGACGATCGCCTGCGCGATGGTGTCACCCTTGTCGGGCAGCGGGACGGACTCGAACGCTGCGACGGTCGGCTGTGCGGCGCGGATCAGGTCGATCACCCCGCCCAACCACTGGTCCTGGATCAGGCCGGCGATGTCCCCGGTGTCACCGACGCCGAGCGCACGGAAGTACCGTGCGCGCTCCTCGGTCGGGATGGTGCCGCGGACGGCGCCCTGGAGGAAGTCACCGAACGACCGGAACCGGCTGGCGGTCGGCGCGTTGCGCAGGGCCGGCGACGGTCGGCGGCCGGCGGGCGCCGAGCGGGTCACGGTCTCGGTGGTCTCGGTGGTCTCGGTCTCGGTGGTCTCGGTCTCGACCACCTCGGTGGTCTCGGTGGTCTGTTCCACGGTGGTGGTCTCCTCTGTGTTCGCGGTGTGCGATCGGCGCCCGAGCACCGCGGCGGTGGCGTGCTGGGGAACGTGGGTGAACGCGATGCGCTTGAGCACCGCGTGCGAGCGGGTGACCAGCTCCCCGGCGAGCGGGGTGCGGGTCGAGTCCTCGAACTCGGCCGAGACGGACACCAGGCCCTCGTCCACCAGCGCGAGCAGGTCGCGGCCGGTGCTGGTGTCGGCCACCCGCACGTCCGCGTACAGGCCATCTTCGGCCAGGTCGTACTGCACGCCCTTGCCGACGATCGCGCCGCCGTGCTCGAACTCGGCCAGCACGGTGTCGCCTTCGGCGGGCAGCAGGCCGGCGGGCTCGAACTGCTCGCGGTAGAACGTGCGGCCGTCGTCGGTCACGTCCTGAACCCTGTTCCAGCCGACGACCCGCACGCGGACGGTGCGGCCGTCCTCGAGCACGGTCGCGCTGTCGGTCGCACGGGTCGAACGCATCATGGTGGTGGTGGTCATACGGCCCTCAGCTGCGGCGGTGCGGGTGGTGCGGTCGGGTTGGCGACGGCGGCGGCGCGGCCGGCGATCTGTGCGGCGGCGGACGCGTTCAGGCTGTCCAGGTCGAACCGGGCGGTGATGCCGGCGGGCAGCCCCTGCGACAGCCATCGCTCGAGGCGGGTAATCCACGTCGGCCCGAGCGACAGGACCAGCCAGCGGTGCAGCTCGTCGACCACGGTCGAGTAGGTGAGCGACCCGCCAGCCATCACGTTCCCGATCGACGGGGACACGTTCATGAGCCGACACACTTCGACCGCGGCGAACTCGAGCACCTTGAGGGTCTGCTCGATGCCCTGCGCAGCGACGCCAGCGTCCAGCGTCCAGGCGTTGTCCATCACGGCGGGCCGGAACGCCTGCCGGCTGGCCACCCACTCGTCCTGCGCGATCTGCGCCTGCGTGCGGCCATCGGCGTCACCTTCGACCGGGCCCGGCTGCAGGCGGCCGTTGTAGCGCAGCACGGCGGACGGGTTGCCCCCGCTGATGTAGAAGTCGGCCAGGTACCGGTAGGCCCAGCCGTAGTTCTCGATCGCGCTCGAGCAGACCACCAGCGGCGAGCGGCCGAGCGGGCCACGGCGCGGGTCGTCGTTCAGCTTCGCGTGCAGCAGCTCGGTCGGCGCGTAGTCCATCCCGTCGACCAGCCACGCGGCGACCCGCAGGTCGTCCATCGTCTCGGGCACGTACCCGACCCGGTTCGGGTTGAGCACGCGCACGGCGGTCATCAGGCCGGCGCGGGCCACCGACGCGTAGGCGTTGCCGGTCCAGTACAGCGACTGCACTGCCTTGTGGAGCGTGGCCTGGCGGTCCTCTTCGGGGTCGGGCTGCTCGAGGAAGTCCGGGGTCGTGGCGAGCCGGCGGCCGTTCTGCTCGCCGTACAGCTCGAGTGAGCTGATGATGTCGGCGTGGAGGATGGCCAGGCCCTGCACGATGGGCAGTTCCTCGGTGGCGAGCTGGGTGGCGATGCCACGCGCAGCGCGGGCGCGGTCGATCATGGCTTGCGCGGAGCGGCGGTGGCGGCGACGGAACAGGCCCATGGCGGCCACCACGGTGCACCCCGCGCGTACAGTGACCGGGTGACCTCTCGCCGTCGTTCCGTGTCTCGTCCTGCCGTTCGATGGCTGTCGCCGCGCGAGGCAGCCGAGTACCTGGGTGCGTCACCACGCACGCTGCGGGAATGGCGGTTCCTGCACCGCGGGCCGGCGTGGCACGTGCTCGAGGGGCGCATCCGCTACTCGACCGATGACCTGGACGCGTACCTGGCCGCTGTCCGTGTCGACCCGGCCACGCCGAGCGCACCTGCAGGCGTTGTACGGCCCTAGGACGTTTCCCCGCACCTACCACCCATCTGTCACCAGATACGCCCGGCAGAGACGCCAGGGAACAGGTGGTCGTGACCCCACAGCGCGAGGTTCGCGGCGCGGAGCGGTGCCACGTCCACGGGTGAGTCCTTCATGCTCCACGTCCAGCTGTCCCCCAGCGGCCGGGTGCGGGCCTGCGCCACGGCCACGTCCAGGTCCGCCTGCCCGGCGTGCCACACGTCCCCGTCCATCAGTCCGTCGTACATGACCCCGGCGGCGGCGCCGAACTGCACGGTGTCGGGCTCGAGGAGCGCGCCGAGCTCGAGCGCGAGCCGGTCGATCATCGAGCCCAGCGGACCGCGCCGGTCACCGACGATCGCGGCGGGCCGACGCGCCGCCTGGAGATCGCGCAGCGCACCGGTCAGCCAGCTGGTCCCCGGCCGGCGTTCCACGGCCACCAGGCGGCCACCACCCGGGCGCCACCCGCACACTGCGATCGCCGCGGCGGTGCGGTCGTGCGCGACCTCGGCGGCGAGCACGAACGGCCCCACGGGCACGCTGTCCCGGTCGACCTGGCGGGCCCACACGGTCGGGTCGATCTTGCTCGCGAACGTCTCGGTCCGGCGGTGGCACAGGTAGGCGCGGTCGAACTCTGCGACACCGAGCGTGGTCAGCTGCGAGCGCAGCGCCTCGATGGTGATCGTGCGTTCACCGCGTGCGACCTGCTCGGCGGTGCCCAACGCGGGGATGCGGCGCCACCACACGGCCTCGTCGGTCGGGTCCTCGTCCTCGGCGCGGCCCCACTTGAACCACGCGACGGTGGTGTCCGGGTCGTACAGCGATGAGTCCCCGACCTCTTCGTAGTGCTGGAGCAGACCGTCCGACCCGTCGCCTGGTGTCGAGATGATCCACAGCTGTGCGTCCGGGCAGGTGACCATGGCGGGCGACAGCGCGCCGGGCACGGTCAGGTCGGCGTGCGCGAACGCCTCGTCCAGCACCGCTTCCCCGTTGATCGTGAGACCGTGGCCGGCGGTGTCGGTGTTCGCGATCACGTACAGGCTCGAGCCGTTGTGCCACATGATCGCCTCCGAGCCCTTCGACCTGACCGGCTTGTACCGACCGCGGGTCGCGGGCGACCGCTTCAGCCGCTTCGCCTCGAGGTCGTCGAGCAGCCGGCGCGCTGCCATCTGCCGGTCCTGCGCGGCGTACACGCTGGTCCGGTCCGGTCGTGCAGCACCGCCACGGGTCAGCAGCGCGTCCACGCCCGTGGACTTCCCGCACTGGCGCATCAGCTCCCACACCACCAGCTTGTACCGGCGGTGGCCGGTGGCAGGGTCGTACTCCTGCGACACGTCCATCACGTGCCGCTGGTGGGGCATCAGCGGACGGCGCCGGCCGGACAGCGCGAGCGCTACCCGGTCGATCTGCCAGCCGGTCGTCGGCGCGTCAGGGTTGCGTGGCGTCCCCACCAGCGGTGGGGTCGGCAAGCTCAGACCAGAATGCATCGGCGTCGGTACCTGTCTCGGGAACGACCACGCCCAGCCGTTCGCGCACGGCGCGCAGCTCGCGGGACGCGTTCAGCTTCCCCCATCGGTCCTGCTCGCGCTCGGCGCGGTCCAGCTCGCGGGCGGTGAGCCGGTACGCGGCCTCGAGCGCGCCCATGCCCTCGGGGATCGAACCGGCAGCGCGCAGCGTGCGCAGGTCGCTCTGCGCTGCGCGCTCCACGGTGCCCACCATCCGCGGCGCCGCGTCGTCCAGCGGCAGCTGGCCCGGCGAACGCTTACCCAACCGCGAGCGCCATCTGTGCAGTGCCGCCCTTCGGGGATCTCACGCGGCCTCGAGGGGCCAGGGCGGGCAGTCTGCTCGAGGGACGGCCAGCACGCTGCCGGCCAGCTCGCCGTCAGGGCCAACCTCGCGCGGGCTGTTGTAGCGGTGCAGGTGGAAGTAGTGCGCGTCGGCGGACACGGTGTGCGTGTGGTCCCAGTCGGCGCCCAGGCCGGCCGCGGCGACCCACGCTGTCAGTGCATGGCGCTGGTCCGCGGGCAAGCGGGGGAACTGGTCGGCGGTCAGCAGGACGGTGCCGATCGGCTCGGTGGTCATGGTGCGAGCTCCTGTGACGACAAACGTTCGTTGTGTGGTGCGGGGGGAGAGAACGGAGACAGCGGCGGGGTCCTGCCGTTCAGCCTCAAAGAACGGGTGGGGACGGGTGCGCGCCGTCGCACGCTTCGCGTTGCCGTACTGCGCGCCCCGGGTGGCGTTGCATGGCACGCACGACGCGCGCAGGTTCCCCGGGTCGTTCGTGCCGCCACGGTCACGCTCGAGGATGTGGTCGACGGTGGTGGCCACCACGGTGCACCCGGGCAGGCGCAGCTGGCAGGCGTGTCCGTCGCGCTCGAGCACGGCGGTGCGCACCTTCCGCCAGGCGGCGCCGTACCCGCGCTGTGCGGCGGTCAGCCGGCGGCGGGCCACGGCTCGACCCCTTCGGTGTGCAGCAGGCGGTACGCCCATGTGCGTGCGAACAGGCCACCCGTGCACGTGGCCACGACCTCGCGGTCGTGTGGTACGGGCACGGGCACACGGATGCGACCCGTGCACCCGTAGGTGGGGCACGGGTCGGTCCGCGTGGGGATGGTCAGCTGATGCGCCATCGATACTCTTCGGGCAGCTCGAGCTGGACCCCGCGTTGCACCCGTTTGCGCCAGGCCCGAACCCATGCACGGTTGGCGGCCCTGCACGTGTCGCACCTGCAGGGCTGGCCGCGCAGCTGGTATCGCTGCCGTGTGCCGTGGTCCGGCACGGGTCCGAGCGGGCGGGCCATCAGGCGATCTGCGTTGCGCCCATGTAGAGCGCATCAACGTAGCCAGAGCCGAACGCCGGCCCGGTGGCGCTGCCAAGCAGTGGCAGGATTCTCGCGACGAGCCGGGCGGCGATGTTGGCGGATCCCGGGATGTCGGGGTGGACCGGCGATTCGTACCCGGTGAAGGCGTCGAGCAGGTCGCCATCGCCGGGCGTGAGCACGATGCGGTGCGTGGTGCCGGACGGCAGGGTGACCGACGCCAGCGAGTCGTTGCCGTTAAACGGGTCGACCACGAAGATCACCGCCGACGGTGCGGCCGTGCGGATGTTCGCAAGCAGCGTCGTGTAGTTGGCGGCGTTCACCCCGTTCTCACCCCAGTTCACCACGATGTAGTCCGGGGCCGGGCTGAGCAGCCCACCGACGAGCCGGGACTTGCCCGAGCTGTAGAGCGAATACGTGGTGGTGGCGGCGGGCACGTTGCCGATCCCGGCCACGCTGTCCGCCTGCCCACCGAACCCGACGATCCCGGCCTCGGCGTCGAGGGCCACGGCGAGCATTTGCGCCCAGGTGTAGCCGGCGTTCTGCCCGGCGTTCGTGGACGCGCTCGACAGGTTGTGGAACCCGGCGGTGATGGAGTCGCCGAAGAACAGGGCGCCATGCGTCCGAACGGTCGGCGCTGCGCTGGTGATGCCGGCGGGGCCTGAGATGCCGCGCACGCGCACGGCGTTGGGTGGCGTCGATCCGTTCCACAGGTCGATGGTGATGTCCCCGATCGACTTGAACCAGGCCACGACGGTGTGTGTCCCGGCGGCGAGCGTTCCGAGCGATACCTGTGTCTGGCCGGCCGAGAGTAGTGCCGTCTGCACGGCGCCACCATCAATGGAGAACTGCAGCGTCGGCCAGTTCGCGCTCGAGCTGAACCCGGTGTGGTGGGCGGTGTCGACCTCCAGATGGCAGTCGCCGCCGCCAACGGGCACCACGAGCGCTGTCTTGATGTAGGCGCCTGGGTTGTTGGACGTGATGTACGTCGATCCGGCGGTGACGTTGTTCGCGCCCATCGCGCCGCCGCCGTTGCTGTACCAGTTCCACGGGGACACGTAGAAATTCGCGTCCGTCACGGACACCAGCCCGGTGACGGTGATGGTGGTGCTGATGCTGCCGTCGCTGATGGTCAGCGTGCCTGTCGATGTGCCGGTGGTGAGCGTGATGGTGGCACTTGTGCCTGACGCGACGGCTTGCGCTGTCTTGGACACGCCGGACACGCCGGACACGGTGAATGTGGTTCCACCATTCCATGCCGTCGCCGTGCCGGTCAGGGCGACAACGGTTCCCGTGCTGCTGGTGTTGATCGCGAGCGGTGACGCGGACATGGATGCGCTGGTGGTGTCGGTTGCGGTGATGGACCCCATGTAGCTGGTGTTGGACAGCGTGCCGGCGAGCCACATTCCTGCGCGTCCTGCGGCGCCGATCGCGGTGTCAGTGGTCGAAATGGCGTCCCCGGGGGTTGCCGACCAGGTGGCGTTACCGATGAGAAACTGGCTGTCGCTCGATCGTTGGACGCGCAGCGACACGGTGGTACCGGACACGGTGAGCGCCAGGGTGAACGTGTCGGCGCCCTTGGTCGCGCCAACATCCGACCCGATCTGTGTGAGCACGCCCGCGACGTACTTGTAAACCCGAAAC
>OEIV010000790.1_pt1 | contig 16061 bp, 16 predicted proteins | sample 1539231 | NCBI WGS metagenome assembly OEIV01 (sample SAMN03794762, study PRJEB22550) | activated sludge metagenome | feature: wastewater treatment plant; material: activated sludge; isolation source: Wastewater treatment plant of a petroleum refinery complex | place: Argentina: Buenos Aires ...
CTGCTCATGACCGCCCCGGCGATGGTGGCCGACCAGGCGGCGACGGCCAAACGGTATTTGGGGGCGTTTCCGGCGGCCATGATATTGGTGGCTCTAGGTCTATTATTGCCGTTGGATGGGTTGGAGCGCCGGGGAGCAGGGGAGCCGGGGAGGAGGTACCATCTCCCGGGCGCCCCTCGCCACCCGCCCCCCGCCCCTCTTCACTCGTCACTCGTCACTCGTCACTCGTCGCTGTGCTCTTGGCCATCGGCTTGCTCTACACCCTGTCCGTCACCTGGCGCGACTACTTCGTCGTCTGGGCCGCCGACCCGGACTTGCCGGCCCACTTCCAGGCTGACTATCGGACCATCGGTGAGTTCATCGGCGGGCTGGACGCGGCGCAACCGGTGTGGCTCTCCCCCTTCCCGGCCGACCACCCAGTCATTCAACTCCACGCCGGACTTCGGCCTGATCTGCGCGGCTACAACGGCCGCTTCTGCCTGCCGTATACCGATCCCGTTGGCCAGCGCGGCGCGACCTACGTCATCGTTCCGGGCTTGCAGGACAGCAGTCTAGCTTTGCTACAGGCGATGTACCCCACGGGTGAAACGGTCGAGGGGCCGCTGCGCCCGGGCAGTGACCGCCCCTACTATCGCGCCTTCCACGCTCCGGCCGATGCCCGCTCGGCGCTGAGGCCGGACGTGACGCTGGCGGCGCAGTGGGTCGAAGGGACTGAACTTCTTGGCTATGCGAAGGAAGGCGATGTCGCTCCCGACCAGACGATCACCGTCACCCTCTTTTACCGCGCCACGGCTGCCCCGCCGGCTAACTACATCGCCTTCGTCCATCTGCTCGGCCCGGCCAAGGACGACGGCTCGCCGCTCTGGGCGCAGTCCGACAGCGAGCCGTGCGGCGGCGGACGGCCGACGGGTCAGTGGCGGGCGGAGGACGTCATCCGTGACACGGTGACACTCATCCTGCCGCCTGACTTGCCGCCCGGCGTGTATCAACTGGTGACCGGCTTCTACACCTGGCCGGAGCTACAACGACTTGTGTCCAACGACGGCCGAGATGCGATAGAGCTGGCGACGTTTAACATCGCCACGCCGTGACCCAACCCCGTCCGCCCCGTTACTGGCAGCGGTAGACAGGCTCACCGCCTTGTACACGGGCCTACGTCTGCCGCCTCCGGCAGCAGCAATGCCCGCGATGAACCGGTCACCGACGCGACGTGCAATGGCCTGCGGGGGTCAGTCATGGGAGGCAACCAGTTCCAGAATGCGCCCAATCGCCTCCGGAACAGCCGCCGCAACAGTCGGCGTCAACGTCTCCGACAACTCGAACGACTCCCCGGCAACGGTGATCATGTGCGCCGGCGGGCAGCGGCCGAACAACTCCGCGGCCATGCCCAACAGGGCGTCGGGCGTGGTCAAATGTGACCCTTGTAGCGCGGGTTGCCTACCCGCGTCTTCCAGCGCAAAGCAACACACCTCGCCCGGCTGCCCCTCGGCCGCGGCGTCGATAAAGATGACCCGCGCGGCGCGGCTAATCGGCTCGGCTAGTTCCGGCGTTAACTGGTGGACGGTCAACACGTCGGCCGCGCCGTCGGGCAGCGCCGCGGCGACAGCCTCGGCCACGCGCCAGCCCACGCCGTCGTCGCCGCGCAACGGGTTGCCGTAGCCGATGATCAGGATGGTCATTCAGAAGATGGAACCACAGATTACACAGATTAAAGAGAATTTTATCCGCAGATTGGGCAGATTTAGCAGATTTCAGAGAAAGAAAAGTGTCGTGTTTGTCCCTTCTGAAAATCTGCCGAATCTGCGGATCATTTTCTTTAAATCTGTGTAATCGGTGTAATCTGTGGTTGCTTTTCTTATCCCTGTCGTGCCTCGTCCAACACCTCGCCATCGGGCGAGAGGAGTTGGACGCGCATCGGCATCTGGCCGAAGGCGTGGGTGGAGCAGCTCAGGCAGGGGTCGAAGGTGCGGATGACCGCCTCGACCCGGTTGAGCATCCCTTCCTCGATCTTCTCGCCGCGCACGAAGTGGCGGGCGACCTGGTAGACGCCCTTGTTCATCGCCAGGCTGTTGTGGCCGGTGGCGATGACCATGTTGGCCCACAGCATCAGCCCCTTGCGGTCGATCTTGTAGTGGTGCAGCAGCGTGCCGCGCGGCGCTTCGCTGACACCGATGCCCTCGGTGCGGTTCGGTTCGGCCCGGGCGCGCACGTGGTCGCTGAGGATGTCGGGATGGCTCAGGAAGCGCTCGATCTTCTCGACGCAGAAGAGCATCTCGATCAGCCGGGCGTAGTGGTACTGGAAGGAGCTGAGCGTCGCCCCGCGCTCCAGCATACGGAACTCGGCCCACTCCTGGTCGGCCAGTGGCGTGCCGATGCGATCGACCAGGTTCAGCCGCGCCAGCGGCCCGACGCGGTAGATGCCGTCGGGGTAGCCCAGCGGCTTGTAGTAGGGCGACTTCAGATAGGAGTCCGGCTCGACCGCCTCGCCGATGAAGTCGGCGTAGGTCGTCGGGTCGATCTGGTCGGCCACAATGCGGCCGGTGGCGTCGACCATGCGCAGGTTGCCGTCGTACATCTCCAGCTCGCCGTCGCGCGTCACCGTGCCCATGAAGAGCGACGGGAAGTTGGCGAAGGTGCGAATCTCGGCGTCGAAGTTGCCAAAAATCTCCTTGTACCACTCCAGCGTGCGCTCGATGCGGCTGATGGCCTCCGGCACGCGGGCCAGCATGGCGTCGCGCCGGTCGTCCGTCAGCGGCGCGCTGACGCCGCCGGGCACAACCCACGCCGGGTGGATGCGCTTGCCGGCCAACAGGGCGATGATCTCCTGGCCGTACTGCCGCAGCCAGATGCCGTCGCGGGCCAGGTCGGCGTTCTGCGCCGCCACGCCGAAGATGTTGCGGTTGACCGGGTCGGCGTCCATGCCCAGCAGCAGGTCGGGCGAGGAGAGGTGGAAGAAGCTCAGGGCGTGGGATTGCAGAATCTGGGCCAGATTGAGCACCTGGCGCAGCATGACCGCCGTCGGCGGAATCTGCACCGCCAGCAGGGCGTCGCACGCCTTGGCCGAGGCGATAAGGTGGCTGACCGGGCAGATGCCGCAGACGCGGGCGGTCAGCGACGGCATCTCGTGGAACGGCCGCCCCTCGACCAGCTTCTCGAAGCCGCGAAACTGGGTGACGTGGAAACGGGCCGAGCTAACCCGCCCGGCGTCGTCCAGTTGAATGGTGATCTTGCTATGCCCCTCGATGCGGGTCACGGGGTCGATGGTGATGGTTTGACTCATGTCGTTTCGTTCCTGAAGAATTCCTCACGCCAAGACGCAAAGAACGCAAAGCAAAGAGTTTCTTTGTTTTCTTTGCGTCTTTGCGTGAGCCTCTTCTTCCTTAGGCCCCGAAGTGGGTGCGCGTCCGCAGTTCGGGCGTGCGCCCGGCCAACAGTTCGGTCAGGGCGTAGAAGATGTTGTCGGCCGACGGCGGGCAGCCGGGCACAAACACATCCACCGTCACGACCTGATGCACCGGGATCGACTGCTTGCGCAGCGGCGGGATGACCTCGACCGGGATGTGATGGTTCAGCGTGGCGTTCTCCAAGTAGGCCCGATCGAGCACCTCTTTGACTTTGAAGCGGTTGCGCATGGCCGGCACGTTGGCCGTCACAGCACAGTCGCCCAGCGAGACCAGAATGCGCGTATGCTGGCGCACGTGCTGAATCTTGTGGTAGTCCTCTTCGCTGCTGACCGCACCCTCGATCAGGGTGATGTCGACCATCTCCGGGAACACCTTGTTGTCTACCAGCGGGCTATAGACCAGGTCGGCCAGCGCGGCCACGTCGAGGATGCGCTCATCGATGTCGAGAAACGACATGTGGCAGCCCGAACAGCCGTCGAGCCACACCGTCGCCAGTTTCAGTTTGTCGCTCACTTCCGCCCCTCCCGCATGAGCTGCAGATACGGCAGGAACTCACGCTTCTTGGTCATCTCGGCTACGGCCTTGCCCTTGGAGAAGAGCGCGCCGGTCGGGCAGACCTGGACGCACTTGCCGCAACGGGTGCAGCTATCGGCCGTGCCCCACGGCTGATTCAGGTCGCTGATGACCCGGCACTCGACGCCGCGGCCCATTACGTCCCAGGTGTGCGCCCCTTCGATCTCGTCGCAGACGCGCACACAGCGGGTGCAGAGGATGCAGCGGTTGTGGTCGAGCACGTAGAAAGAGTGCGAGGCGTCCACGGCCAACTGCGGGTAGAGGTAGGGCACGCCGACATGACTGATGCCCAACTTCTGGGCCAGCCATTGCAGTTCGCAATGCCCGTTGGAGACACACACCGCGCAGACGTGGTTGCGCTCGGAAAAGAGCAGGTCGAGCACTTGCCGGCGATAGGTCAGCAGGCGCTCGGAGTCAGTGATGACCTCCATACCCTCTTCGGCATAGGTCATGCACGCCGGCAGCAGCTTCGACGTACCCTTGACTTCAACCAGGCACAGGCGGCAGGCGCCAATATCATGGACGCCCTCCAGGTGGCACAGCGTCGGGATGAAGATACCGTTGGCCTGGGCCAGTTCGAGGATGGTTTCGTCCTCGCGCGCGCCGACGGCCATGCCGTCGATCGTTAGGGTCTTTACACGTGTCTTGAATGGCCGTTTCATGAGGCCACCTCCAGTCCTGGCGCGCGATGAGTTGCGCCGTCACGGCTAGCCGACAGTGCCGGGTCCAAGACGAACAAATCGGCCGCCTCATGGGTGATAGCCGCCATGTACTCGTGGCGGAAGTAGCGCAGGGTGCTCATGACCGGGTTGGGCGCGGTCTGGCCCAGGCCGCACAGGCTGGTGTTGCGCACCATGTCACACAGCTTCTCCAGCAGCACCAGGTCGTGCGGCGTGGCTTCGTGGCGGCTGAACTTCTCTAGCAGGTTGTGCATGTGGACAGTCCCGACACGGCACGGGACGCAGCGCCCACACGACTCGGTCATGCAGAACTCCATGAAGAAGCGGGCCACGTCGACCATGCTGGCCGATTCGTCCATGACGATCATGCCGCCCGACCCCATGATGGAGCCGAGCGCCGACAGCGACTCGTAATCCACCGGCGTGTCCAGATACGCGGCTGGGATGCAGCCGCCGGACGGGCCGCCGGTCTGGATGGCCTTGCATTGGCCGCCACCGGACACTCCACCGCCGATCTCGTAGATGATCTCGCGCAGCGGCGTGCCCATCGGCACTTCGATCAGGCCGGTGTTGTTGATGCTGCCGGCCAGGGCGAAGACCTTGGTGCCCTTGCTCTTGGCCGTGCCCATGCCGGCGTACCACGCGCCGCCGTTGCGAATGATGGGCGCGACGCTGGCCAGTGTCTCGACGTTGTTGATGAGCGTCGGCCGGCCCCACAAGCCATACTCCGCCGGGTAGGGTGGCCGCGGGCGAGGCTGGCCGCGCTTGCCCTCGATGGAGGCGATCAGCGCCGTCTCCTCGCCGCAGACAAATGCGCCCGCGCCGAGGCGGATGTCGATGTGGAAGGCGAACTGCGACCCGGCGATGCCACTGCCGAGCATGTTGACGCGCCGGGCCTGGCGGATGGCCGTCTTCAGCCGGGCCACGGCCAGCGGGTATTCGCCGCGGACGTAGATGTAGCCCTGGCTGGCGCCGATGGCGTAGCCGGCGATGGCCATGCCTTCGAGGATGCGGTGCGGGTCGCTCTCCAGCACGCTGCGATCCATGAACGCGCCGGGGTCGCCCTCGTCGGCGTTACAGATGACGTACTTTGTCTCCCCGTCCGACTTGGCGACCGTCGTCCACTTCAGACCGGTCGGATAGCCGCCGCCGCCCCGCCCGCGCAGGCCGCTGGTGATGATCTCGTCGATGACCTCAGATGGGCTCATCTCGGTGATGGCTTTGATGAGCGCCGTGTAGCCGTCGGCGGCGATGTACTCCTCGATGCGCTCGGGGTCGATCAGACCGCTGTTTTCCAGCACGATCTTTTTCTGCCGCTGGAAGAACGGCACGTCGGTGCGGCAGCGTAACCGCTCGACCGGCACCGTGTCGAGCGAGCCGACGATGGCCGCCGCGTCTTCGGGGGTCACGTGCTGGTACATCGTTTCGGCCGTCTTGCCGGTGTCGACGGCGACCAGCGGCCCGTGGGCGCACAAACCCATGCAGCCGACGCCGCGCACGCGGCAATAGCGCTCCAGCCCGTTGGCCTCGACTTCCTTGTCGATGGCCTCCTTGATCGCCCCGCTCTGCGACGACATGCAGCCGGCGGCCATGCACACGTTGACGCTGTGGTCATAGCGATCGGCCGTTTCCTGTTCGGCGAGGGTGATTTCCTCAAGCCTCTCGTACACTTTCCACCTCCGTCGGTACGGTCGTCATCTCTTGCAGCCGGTTCAGCGCCTCGGCCATGTCCAACTTGCCGGCGATGTTGCCGTCGAACACGGCCACCGGGGCCAGACCGCACGCGCCCAGGCAGCGCGCCGTCAGCAGCGACAGGTGGCCGTCGGCCGTCGTCTCGCCAGCCTTGATGCCGTAGCGCGTCTCGATCTCCTTCAGTAGCGCCGGCATCCCCTTGATGTAGCAAGCCGTGCCCAGACAGACGACGCAGGCGTGGCGACCGGCGGGCTTCAGGCTAAACAGGTGGTAGAACGTCGAGACGCCATAGACCTGGCTCAGCGGCGCGTTGAGCGACGCAGCCACGTAGCGCAGCGAATCGTCGTCAAGGTAGCCAAATGATTCCTGAACGGTGTGCAGCGTTTCGATGAGGCCATCCCGTTCAAAGCCGTTGCGCTGCATGGTGGCCTGAACGATGCGCCATCGTTTGTCGTCCGAAGGCGGCTCAACCTTCTCGTTCCGCAGGGGCATAGTTCTCCTGTGCGCGTTCCTGTGGGCCGAACCGGCAGGGGTCGGTGTTCCAAAGGGCGTACCGATCGGTTTTCAGGTTGCCAAACACGACCGCGCTCTGTGCGGCCGCGTCAACCTGGGCGGTAGCGCAAGTCTATTGAATTGTGCCAGAGGGAGGGGAAAGTTGTTAGTGAAAAATGTCACAAATAGAGGTGACGAGTGTCACATGTCAGTGGCGGATCGCTGGCATCTTGCCGGTTGAAGAGCCGCGCTAAAGCGCTCTACTACGAACAGCGCTGTTCGTAAGTAGAGCGCTTTAGCGCGGCCTGGCTCGTAGTAGAGCGCTTTAGCACGGCTCTTCACGGCTCTTCAACCCAGCTCCGTCCCTACCGGCGTCGCCGGCTCGAGCAGCAGCCGCGCCAGCACCCCCGGCTCCAACCCAGAGAAGATGCGCACGCGCAGCCCAGGCAGCGCCGCCGCCAGATCGAGCACGGCCATGACCTTGGCCGCCATGCCGCCGGTGACGTCGGTGCCGCGCGAACCGCCTAGCGCGGGCAGCACGTCGGTCAGCGTCGCCCGCGTAATGCGCTCCACGACGCGGCCCGTGGCATCCAGCACCCCGGGCGTCTCGCCGGCCAGCAGCAGCCATGACGGCCGCAGTGCCTGGGCCAGATAGTCGAGCACCTCTTCGGTCGAGACGATCGTGCCGCCGCGCACCGAGTCGAAAGCTACATCGCCGAAGACGACCGGCAACAGCCCGGCCGCCAGCGCGGCAACGACGGGCGCTACGGCCAACTGCTGGATGTGGCCATCGGCCACCACGGCCGACGCCGACGGCGGCAACCCCACCGCGGCCACCCCCGCCGCCAGCAGCGCGGTGACCACGTGTCGGTTGAGCCGCGCCGCGGCGTCGCTGACCTCGGCAAAGCCGCGCCAGGCGTCCGCGCCGGCCACGCCCGCCCGCGTGCCGTGGCGCGCCGCGGCCACGTGACCGAAGGAGCCGCTACCGTGGCCCAGCACCAGCCGCAGCCCGGGCCGCGCCGCTCGCGCCGCAGCGATCTCGGCCGCCAGCCGGGCCAGCACGTCGGGGCGCAGTGCTTCGGTCTGCGTCTTGTCGGTCAGCAGCGAGCCGCCCAGCTTTAGGAACAGCGGCGCGTCGGGTGGGTTATCGCTTTGGACTGTCATCGCCGCTTAGCTCCCGCGCGCCGCCAGGCTTTGCTTAACATAAGCTACAGCCGTCTCCGGCGAAGTGGCCAGATAGATCAGATCCATATCGCGCGGACGGATGTACTCCGCCTGAGCGTAGACGCGGATCGTCTCGCGCCACAGGGGGCCAAGCAGCACGAGCGGCCGGGCGGCCATCTCGCCCGTTTGTAAGAGGCTCCAGGCCAGGGCTACTTCCGACAGTGTGCCGATGCCGCCGGGCAGGGCGATCATGGCATCGTTGTTGAGCACGAGATGTAGCAGGCGGTCGCGCTGCGCCTCGTGGCGAATCTCCTCGGCCACCCACTCGTTGGCGGGCATGGGCCGATAGCGCTCCATGTGGCCCGACGTGACGCCGATGACGTGGCCGCCCTGCTCGGCCGCGCCCTGGCTGACGGCGGCCATTGTGCCGCCATAGCCGCCGGTGGCGACGGCGAAGCCGGCCTCGGCCAACTGCTGGCCCAGCCGGCGGGCGTCCTCGTACGCCTCGCTGTCGGGCGCGGGCGTGGAACTGCCGAACACAGCGACCACGTAGGGCATTGACACCTCTCCAGGGGGCAGATCGACCAGCGCTAACCGGCCAGCCCCGGTATGCCGTCGGCCGTGGCCGCGTGGCGCACGGCGTTGCGGATGGCCTCGCTAACGGCGGCGACGGCCATGTTGTTGACCAGCATGATGGGCGCGACGACGCGGCGTGTGCTCAGGGCGAAGGCGATATCGCCGTCGTGGCGCGTGTGCGACGGCCGCACGGCGATGGCCAGGCCATTGTGGGCGTGATGGGTCAGGCGGGCCAACTCGTTGCGCGTCAGCGTGGCGTCGGTGGCGACGACCACGAGCGTCGTATTCGTGCCCGGCGGCGGCAGCCCCATTTCGCCGGCGTAGCGCAGCGGGTAGCGCGCCGCCAGCCAGCCGCCGCCGGGATCGCGCGCACCGGCCAGCACCGCGCCGTCGGCCTCGAGGACGTCGCCGACAGCATTGACAACGGCCGCCGCGGCCACTTCGACGCCCTCGGCAACGATGGACGCCACGCCGAAACCACCCGTCATCATGTGCGGGAAACCGGCCCACTTGCCGACCAGCACGCCCGCGCCGGCGCCGACGTTGCCCTGGACAATCTCCCCGGCGTAGGTCGCCGCGGCCTCACAGGCGGCGTAGCCCATGGCCGCGTCGGGCGTAAAGGTCACGCCCGGCCGCAAGTCGAAGACGACGGCCGCGGGCACGATGGGCACGTTGCGGATGGGCGTGGGGTGGCCGATATCGCGCTCGGCCAGATAGCGCATGACGCCGTCGGCCGTCGCCAGGCCGAAGGCGCTGCCGCCGGTCAGCACAATGGCGTTGACTTCCTTGTCGTCCGGCTTATCGGGGGCCAGCAAGGCCAGCTCGCGGCTGCCGGGGGCGGGGCCGCGGCTGTCAACGCTGCCGTAGGTGCCGGGCGGACAGAGGAAAACGGTGCAGCCCGTGGGAAACTGGGGGTGTGTGGCGTGGCCAAGACGCACGCCGGCAAAGGGGATCATACCTCCTAACTCTAGCACCGCAATGGCGCAACTCCAAGAGAAAGCCGTCAGGCGGGTTGGCAACCCGCCTGACATACAAGAGGCGGGTTGCCAACCCGCCCTACAGCCAGCTATTACGCAATTCCAAGAGAAAGGAGCTAAGCTGATACTCGACGCGTCAACTGTGTTAGAATCGAGCGTCGGCGCGAGTACGAACCATGTCACGAGCTTTGGTCGACATCCGCATTTTGCAGCGTGAGTACCTGCTGGGCATCAGCCGGGCCATGACGGCTGAGTTGGACCTGGGCGACCTGCTACGCCTCATCCTGAAGTCGGCCGTCGAGTTGGTCTCCGGCCAGGCGGGCATGATCGCCCTGGTCGAGGCGGGCGGCGAGACGCTGCGCGGGGCCGCCGTCTAGGGCATCCCGCCACACCTGGTCGACCACTTCGCGCCGCTGGTGCGGGGCGTCCCCTATCGAGAGGGGCGCGAGGGGGAAGCGTTCCCGGAACTGGTCAACCAGTTGCGCCGCGTGGCTCAGGATGCCGATCTCGGCCTGTCGCAGGTCATCCGCCTGCCGCTCAGTAGCGGCGGCGAGGTGATCGGCCTCATCTACGTCTTCCAGTCCGGCAACTACTACTTCGTCGAGGACGCACCCAATCTGCTGCGGAGCTTTGCCGAGCAGGCGGCTATCGCCGTGCGCAATGCGCGCCTCTATCAGCAGGTGAACCAGGAGAAGCAGCGACTCGACGCCATTCTGGAGCAAAGCGCTGATGGGGTTATGATTCTCGACGCCCAACTGCGTATCACTGTCTTCAACCGCGCCCTCAGCCATATGACCGGCTGGCCGGCGGCCGAGGCCATCGGCTGCAGCCACGACGATGTCATCCGCTGGCGCTCGCTAAAGACGGAGTCGGACTTGAACGCCGCTCTGGCCCAGGGGTGGCCGCAACCCAACGCCGCTCACCTCTACGTCGAAGGCGAGGCCAGCCGCCGCCGCGACGCCGCCTGCCCCACCGAGCGCGACTCGCTCAACCTGGGCATTACGTATGCCCCGCTGCTGGACGCCAACGGGCAGATGACTGACATCATCGCCAATATTCGCGACCTGACGCGCTATCGCGAAGAAGAGGCGCTGCAAAAAACGTTCATCTCCGTCATCAGCCACGAACTAAAGACGCCGGTGTCGATCATCAAGGGGTACGCCGGAACGCTGCGACGGCCCGATGGGCGCTGGTCGCCGGCGGTGCTCGACGAGTCGCTGAGCGTCATCGAGGAAGAGGCCGACAATCTGAATGGGCTGATCGACAACCTGCTCGAGGCGTCGCGCCTGCAAGCGGGTACGTTCTCCCTGGAGATCGGCGATGAGATCAGCTTGCCCAAGCTGGCCGCGGCCGTAGCCCGCAAGTTCGCCACCCAGTCACGGGAGCACCTCATCGACGTCGACTTCCCGGCCCACTTCCCGGCCATCATCGGCGACGAGCGACGTCTGACGCAAGTGTTGAATAACCTGGTCAGCAACGCCATTAAGTACTCGCCCGACGGCGGCCAGATCACCATCGTCGGCGCGGTTCATCCGCAACACGTCACGGTCTCGGTCTGCGACGCGGGCATCGGCATTGCTGCGCGCGACCAGCACCGCATCTTCCAGAAGTTTTCGCGTGTCGACAACGCCCTCAGCCGCAAGACGGAAGGCACGGGGCTGGGGTTATACCTGTCGCGGGCGATCATCGAGGCCCACGGCGGGCGCATCTGGTTTCGCGGCAACAGCGAAGACGAGCCGGGCGCGCCGGGGACGACCTTTACCTTTTCCCTGCCGCGCGACTAAGCCGCGACAGGCCAGAACCGGAGAGGAAACCACAGATTACGCTGTCAAATCTGTGAAATCTGTGTAATCTGTGGTTTATCATCTTAAGGAGATCGAATGCAAACACAGATTAGCTGCCCCAACTGCGGCGTGCCCTACGTCGCCGACATCTACCAGACCATCGATGCTGCCCGCCAGCCGCAGTTGAAAGAGATGCTGCTGTCCGGCCAACTCAATGTGGCCGTCTGTCCCAACTGCGGCGCGGGCGGACGCATCGCTACGCCGCTGCTCTATCATGACCCCAACCACGACCTGTTCATGGTTCACGTGCCACAGGAGATGAACCTCGATCAAGTGCGGCGCGAGGAGCTGATTGGCCGGCTGGTGCAACAGGTCGTCAATCAGACGCCGATGGAGAAGCGCCGCGGCTACATGCTGGCCCCGCAGACGATGCTGACCATGCAGAGCTTCATGGAGAAGGTGTGGGGTACTGAAGGCGTGACCCCGGAGATGCTGGCTCGCCAGCAGAAGCAGGTCGAGTTGCTGCGCACCCTGGCCACAGCCTCGGCCGACGTACAGGACTTTTTGCTGAAGGATCGCGCACGGGAGATCGACGAAACGTTCTTCGCCATTCTGCGGGCGCAGATCGAGGCCACCAGCCAGATGGGCGACCCCAACCAGGTCAACAGCCTGCTCAACTTGCAGGCCAAACTGATGACACAGACGGAAGTCGGCCGGCAGTTGGAGAAGCAACAGATGGCCCTCCATGCCCTGAACCGCGACGCCAAGAAGGCTAACGGGCTGTCGCCGGCCATTCTCTTCAACCACATCGTCGCCAACGAGAACGATGAAACCCTGATCAACGCCATCGCCATGACCGGGCGCGGAGCCATGACCTACGAGTTCTTCGCCCTGTTGACGGGCGAAGTGGAGAAGCGCGAGAAGGCCAAGGACACGACCGGCGCCAAGCGACTCGGCCGCATCCGCGACGAGTTGCTGGAGATGCAGCGCGAGTTACAGCAGGCGACGCAGGCAGTGCTACAGGAAGCGCAGGCCACCCTCGACGCTATCCTGGCCGCACCCGACAGCCGCGAAGCCATCGCCGACCACATGGGCAGCATCGACGACGCCTTCATGCACGTCCTTGACGCGCGCACGGCCCACGCCGAACAGAGCGGCCGGCGCGACGAAGCCGATAAGCTGCGCCAAATCCAGGAAGAGATCATCAGCCTCATTCAGGGCGAGACACCGCCCGAAGTGCAACTGCTGTCGCAACTGGTCAGCGCGCCGGACAAGGCGGCCCGCGAAAAGATCATGGGCGCGGCAGGCGGCTTGTTGTCGGCCGAACTGGTGCAGGTCGTGGATATGTTGCGCGAACAGGCTACTTCGTCGGGTCAATCCGATCTGGGCGAGCGGCTGGGGGAGATTCGCGCCGAATTGAACGCCCGGCTGCTGCTGGCCGGGGCGTAGGCCAAAGTCAACATAGACCTGACAGGTGTCAGAACACCTGTCAGGTCCGGCACATTCAGGCCCGATCGAGTCGAAAGCCGTGGCCGCGCACGGTCACAATGTAGTTGTGGTCATCCAACTCCGCCAGCCGGTCGCGCAGGCGGCGCACCAGGGCGTCGATGGCCTGTTCGGAGACACCCAGACCGCTGGTGCCGGGCCACACCGCCTCGATGATGTCATCGCGGCCACAGACCGCGCCGTTGGCGTCATAGAGCATTTCCAACAGACGGAACTGGGCCAGCGACAGGGGCGGGTCCAGCTCGCGCCCCTTGATGATGACCGTGCGCCGGTCTTCGTCCAGGCTCAGGCTGGCCCCGTCGGGCCGGGGGATGTCGAAGCTGAGGGGAACGGTCACATCGCTGCCGACGAACACCATGCGTACGCACAGGGCGATCTGAATCTCGTCCCCGTCTTGAAGCGGCACGGTGCCGTGAATCTGCTGGCCGTTGAGAAAGGTGCCGTTCTTGCTGTCCAGGTCTTCCAACAGGTAACGGCCGTCGTGATAGAGGATCTTCAGATGGTGGCGGGAGACCTGACGTTCGGGTAAGACGATATCGGAGTCATTGCCGCGCCCGATCACCACAGCCTCATCGCCCAATGTCCAGCGTTGGCCGGTCAGTTCACCCTCATTCACCACCAAGACGGGTCTTTCGTCCATGCCTGCAACCCTCATACCTATCAGTTGTCGCCGCTTCCCCACCATCCAGCGTATGACGCTTCCCCACCCTTTGCATTATAATGGATAGTATGAGTGATCGTCCAGTCTTGGAGCCGACCGCGGCAACCGGCATCGTCGAGAACACCGCGCCCCACCCGGAGGGGACGGTTCTGCGCAGCCGCTACCGGCTGACCCACATCGTCGGCAAAGGGGGCATGGGCAACGTCTACCGCGCCGAGGATTTGCGGCTGCCGGGGCGGGTGTGCGCGTTGAAGGAAGTGCTGCCCGATCCTCACCTGTCGGATGAGCTGCGCCAGCAGGCCCACCAGCAGTTCCTGCAAGAGGCCAGCATCCTGGCCCAACTGGACCACCCCAACCTGCCCAAGGTGTCGGACTTCTTCTCCGACGACAGCCGCGACTACCTGGTGATGGACTTTGTGCCCGGCCACGATCTGAGGGAGTTGCTCCAGGCCAGCCACGAGCGCGGCGAGAAGCTGGAGGAACGCATGGTCCTCGACTGGGCGATACAGATCATCGACGCCCTCAGCTATCTGCACCGCCAGTCGCCGCCCGTCGTCCACCGCGACATCAAACCCGGCAACATCAAGCTGACACCCGACGGCCGCATCAAGCTGGTAGACTTCGGCCTGGTCAAGCTGCTGGCCCAGGACGACGCGCGGACGATCACCGTCGTTCAGGGGCGGGGCACGGCGCTCTATACACCGCTGGAGCAGTATGGCGGCGACAGCGGCCACACCGACGCCCGCACCGATATCTACGCCCTGGGAGCGACGTTCTACCACCTGTTGACCGACTTCCCGCCGCCGGACGCCAAGACGCGTTTCCTGAACCCACGCGCCCTGCGGCCGCCGCGCGGGCTGAACACCACCATCTCGCCGCACGTGGCCGAGGCCATTCTATGGGCGATGGAAATGCATCCCGATGATCGGCCGCAATCCGTGACGGAGTTCGCCGACGTGCTGTTCGGCCACCACGCCCGCGCCCACCCTGCCCGCCCGGCCACGCTGGCCAACGCCCTGCGCGAGAACCGCACGGCCGCCCTGCTGGCGCTGGGGCTGTTCCTGCTGGCAGTGGTTCTGACGCTGCTGTAGAGCATCGCATGGCAACCCGTCCGGCCTGTCCGCGCTGCAACACAACTGCCCGCCAGACGCGCGACGGCCGCACCCCAGCCGGCAGCCAGCGCTACCGTTGCGCCCAATGCGGCTGCCGCTATACCCCCCAGCCCCGCGAACAGGGGTACGACGAAGAGGTGCGCTTCCAGGCGCTGCAACTATACCTGGAAGGCTGCTCCATGCGCGAGATCGCCCGGCGGCTGGACGTAAACCACCAGAGCGTCGCTAACTGGATGGCCGCCTACGCCCGCTATCTGCCGCCCGACTTGCCGGCCGACATCGCCGAGCTGGCGCGGCTGGAAGGGTTGTTCGTCCTCTAGAAACGCCACCACGACATTCGCCAAAAACACCACGTCCTTAGCCATTCACCTTGACGCTGCGCCCGCGCCGGGTATAGTGCAAGCATGGCTAAACGGCCACCGCGTGTGGCCGGGCGGACTTCTTAACACATCATCCCACCCAAGGAGAGAGCAATGGCAGGTGTAAGCTTTCGGCACGTCTACAAGCGGTTTGGCGACGTCAGTGTGATCAAGGACTTCAACCTGGAGATCGCCGACAAAGAGTTCATGGTGTTCGTCGGCCCGTCGGGCTGCGGCAAGTCCACCAATCTGCGCATGCTGGCCGGCCTGGAAGAGGTCTCGGAAGGCGACATCCTGATCGGCGACCGCGTTGTCAACGACGTGCCGCCCAAGGACCGCGACATCGCCATGGTCTTCCAGTCCTACGCCCTCTACCCCCACATGAGCGTCTATGACAACATGGCCTTCGGCCTGAAGCTGCGCAAGATGCCCAAGGCGGAGATCGACCGGCGCGTCAAGGAAGCCAGCGACATCCTGGGGTTGGGCAATCTGCTCGACCGCAAGCCCAAGGCGCTCTCCGGCGGCCAGCGTCAGCGCGTCGCTGTCGGCCGGGCCATCGTGCGCGAGCCGGCGGTGTTCCTCATGGATGAGCCGCTGTCGAACCTGGACGCCAAGCTGCGCGTTTCGGCCCGCGCCGAGATCAGCAAGATCCACCAGCGGCTGGGCACGACGTTCATCTACGTCACCCATGACCAGGTAGAAGCCATGACGATGGGCGACCGCATTGCCGTGCTGGCCGACGGCATCCTGCAACAAGTGGACACGCCGCGCAACCTCTACAATGAGCCGCTCAACGTCTTCGTCGCCGGCTTCATCGGCAGCCCAGCCATGAACTTCTTCAACGGCACGCTGGTCAACGAAGAGGGGCGTCAATTCATCGACACCGGCGACTTCCGCGTGCGCATTCCCGAAGATCGCAAGGCCGCGTTTGCGCCCTACTCCGGCAAAGAGGTTGTCATGGGCATTCGGCCGGAGCACGTCCACGCGCCGGAGTATGCTCCCCCGGGTGTTGTGGCTGAGCCGGTCTCGGCCACGGTCGAGGTCGTCGAGTTGCTGGGCCACGAGCTGCACCTGTACCTGA
>OEIV010000791.1_pt1 | contig 16037 bp, 13 predicted proteins | sample 1539231 | NCBI WGS metagenome assembly OEIV01 (sample SAMN03794762, study PRJEB22550) | activated sludge metagenome | feature: wastewater treatment plant; material: activated sludge; isolation source: Wastewater treatment plant of a petroleum refinery complex | place: Argentina: Buenos Aires ...
AAATTGGTTGACTGGTAGAAACTCAGGTGAAGAATCTGTGCAGTACAATTTTGCATTTGATATATCATTATTAGTTGTGCCGTCGGTTGAAAAATCAAACTGCGTAACATGTGGCTGAGTTAAAAAACCATTTGACAAAATTTGGATTTTTAATATTGCCTGATTGTGTGATCCTCTAAAAACATTCTCTTTAATCTGCGAGACTCTTACTAAAAATAATGCTTCATTTGATGTAAATTTATATGTTAATCCAAATGGAAATGAATAAGAAGAAGTACTAATGTTATTATTTGAGGTTACGTCTGAAAGATAAGCGTTAATATTTGGTGTTACTGAAATAAATGTACCTGTAAAACTTTTCAATCCTATTGTTGCAGATGTATTGGCGGATTGCATATTGCCGTAATGAAATTCAAAAGAAAAATCTTCTTCAAATAACCATAATTGAAAATTCATTCTACCATTTGCTGCGATAATGTTTTTCCATTCAATCTTAAATATTCTCTGTGGATAATCACCAACAGTTTTATATTTAATTTCGGTCTGTGCATCTGCCATTAAATCATCCCAGAACGGAGCCAGAATTCTTGCAATTTGTGGATTCGCCAAATCATTCAGGTTTGTTGATGAGTTGAAAGGAGTGTTGATCTGAACTAACCCGTTTACAAATATTCTTAATTTATTTGAAAAAAGTGTGTCGGGGTATGGATAAGAAATAAAAAATTTAAATGGTAAGATAATATCTTGAAATCCTTCATCGCCGATAGCTGTACTTATATCTGCATTATTTAGCTCAATATAGCTTTGTGTAGATTCATAAAAAGTGTATGAATAAAGTTGTGCATTTATCTTATTAGTGAAGATAAAAAATAAAAAAACAATTAAAATACTAGTGGTCTTCATATACTGATCCTCCCGTGAAATAGTCACTTCAAATGAAACAAATTCTCAATTCAATTACAAGTGTTAGCAGGATTTTATTTAATTTCGTTTTGTTAATATCAAACAATAAGAATTTTTAGAATTATGAAAACAAAACTCGATATAGCAAAAAATTGGCTGCCGCGTTACACAGGAACAAACATAGATGATTTTGGGGACTATCTTCTGCTAACAAATTTTCAAAACTATGTTGATAAGTTTGCAAATAGATTTAATTGTGCTGTTACAGGTATCGGAAGACCGATGCAGACTGCAACAAACTCAAGTGGATTATCCATTATAAATTTTGGAATTGGTTCTGCAAATGCTGCAACAATAATGGATCTACTTGTTGCTCGTAAACCAAAAGGTGTTTTGTTTCTTGGTAAGTGCGGAGGATTAAAACGATCAACAGAAATCGGGCATTTTATTCTTCCCACTGCTGCAATACGCGGAGAGGGAACAAGTGATGATTACAAACCAAAAGAAGTTCCTGCATTGCCATCCTTTAAACTTCACAAATTTGTTTCGGATAAAATTATACAACGTGAGTTAGAGTATCGTACAGGAGTAGTATACACAACCAATAGAAGAGTATGGGAATGGGACGAAGATTTTAAACAATATCTAAAAAAACTTTCCACAATTGCAATCGATATGGAAACCGCAACTTTATTTATTGTTGGATTGGTAAATGAAATTCCGCGTGGAGCGTTGTTGTTAGTATCAGACATTCCGATGATTCCTGAAGGAGTGAAGACAGAAGAATCAGATAAAGTTGTAACAGAAAAATTTGCTGATCTTCATCTTGAAATTGGAATTGAAGCGATGACAGAATTAGGAGTAAAGGGAGAGCAGATAAAACATTTTACTTATTAAAAATAGTTTTATGGTCCAACGCCAAAAACATCTGAGCAAATGAGTACCAGGCTAAACCCAATGCCCATCCAGAAATTACCTCAGTAACGGTATGTCCATTACTAACAAATCTGCTTATACCAACTAAAACAACAATGATTGCTGCAGAAATAAACAAATACTTATTTACTAATTCAAATTTCAAATTTGTACTTAAGTTTTTTGCAATCGCAAAGTATAACACAGTTGCAATAAAAGTATGACCGCTTGGAAAATTGGAAAGTGTTTCTATCAAAACTGATTTTAAATAAAGTTCTTCGTGTTTGGAAGTAATTGATTTAGTTACAATGATTAAAAATATTCCTAATACAACCGTAAATAAAAAATTGTATGCAGCTTTGCTTCCACGAATCATTTTAAGGTAGAAAAAAATAAATGTAGAAAAAATTAAAACAAGTTCACGACTACCTAAAGCAGAAACATCTCCAACCATATTTACAAACCATGGCGGTCCATATGAGTATGACCATTTATTTGTATAACCTAAAGCATTGTATAGTGCTTTAGCTACAACTGCGGATAAGCCATCAAAAACTCCGAAACAGCTTAAGAGAAAAATCGATAAGCTGGATACAAAGATTAATATTAAAGTTTTATTGGTTCTAAAAAACATATTGTTCAATTGGTTTTAGATTGGCGACTAATATACTGAATTATATTTTTACTGATTAGAATAAAATTAAAATAGAGACACATATTTGTGCGTCTCTAAGAGTGAAATTTTATTTTGTTTCGACTTCTTTCTGGATGATAATCTGCTTTACCTTTTTACCATCTTCTTCTAATACATCAACATTAACTTCAATTTCATTATCAGATTTCATTTTTTCAAGATACTCATCAGCAGCCTTAACTTCGTAGATTTCAATATTGTCTTTGCCATCTTCTCTTGTTGTAACTTTTACAACTTTTTTTCCACTATCATCAGAAACAACAACTTTTTTTTCAATTCTTTTTATATCAGCATCATCTGAATCAAAATCTTCTTCAACAAAAACTATAACCTCATCTTCTGTATCATCACCAAGATTTTTAATTATAATTTTTTTGGTTAGACTATCATCCGTAAAAACTTTTCCATCCTTTGTTGTAAACGAAAATGATTTGACTTCCTTATCTTTTTTCATTGCCGAAAAAAGTTCAGTAGCTTCATCACCGTTAAATGTAAATACTCTTCCTTCAGATTTGATAACAATTTCATCAACTTTGCCATTAATGTCTCTAAGCATTTTCTTAACATCTGATTGAGCAAAGGTTAGGATGGGGGAAAGTAAAAGTACTGCAAATAGTAATGTCCTTCTATTCATCTGAAAACTCCTTTATTTATTAACACAAGTTTTGACGAAGATTTGCGAATTAAGTTCCAAATTGTGTTTTGTAATAATGAATTAAATTCTTCTTCTAAAACCTTCACCCATTACTTCATGCACATTGCTAACCGTTACAAAAGCTTTGGGGTCAACCTTTTTGATTATACTTAGCAATTTTGATAATTCTTTAAGTGTTACAACAGTAGTAAGCATTTCACGATCTATGTTTCTGTAAAGTCCGCGTGCTTTTATTGCAGTTGCCCCACGACTTAAATCATCCATAATAGCTTGTGCTATTTCTTCATTCTTATCTGAAATTATATTAACCGAACGAGCATAATCAAAGCCATCAATTATTACATCTACTAATCGGCTGGAAATAAATAGGAGAAACAAAGCATAAAAAGTTAATGTAACCGCGGACCGATCACCAGCAAGATCTTTAAAATCTATAATAAACCCTGCGAGAAGAATTACAAAAAAATCTGTAATCATAATCGCCATTCCTGGTTTTGTTCCAAATCTTTTTTGCATAATCGCGGCAACAATATCTGAACCTGCTGTGGTACCTTTGAATTTAAAAATTATTCCAAGACCTAATCCAAGCAATGCAGCTCCAATTAAAATTAAAAACATAAAATCATTTTGTTGAAGATCTTTAATTGTTGATGTATCCTGTAAACGTATGAATGAAAAACCAGGAATATCACCTCTAAAAAAATCTATGAAGAAAGAGTTAAGTGAAAATCCAAAAAAAGTTCTTACACCAAATTCTTTTCCAAGTTCTTTAACTCCCCAAATATAGAGTGGTATGTTAAGTACCCAGATCATTAATCCAACAGGTAAACCCGTTAAGTAGTGAACACTCATCGAAAGTCCGCTTACTCCACCGGGGACAACTTTTGCATCAACAAGAAAAATACCAATGCCAATTGCCATTATTGCTGCACCAAATGCGATCGCCAGATATTCGAAAATAGTATATAGGTTGGGTTTCATTTTATTCATAAGGTTCTCATAAAAATTAAAAATTTCTTGCACCAAAGTTAGCGATTGAAACTCATTTGAGAAAAAATGCAAATTAGAAAGAATAATAATTGTTGGATGATTCTAAAAAATACTCTAAGAATGCGTTTAATTCTTCTAAAAACAGTTTAACTTTGAATACACAAAAAAAATCTTCGAGAGAAAAATGAAAAAAGCCTTACTAACTGTACTGTCATTGTTCTTAGTCTCATTTATTACCAACGCTCAATATATAAATGTAAGAATTGATGATCCAACCAGTAATCAACCTGAAGAAGTATCAATTGCAATAAACCCAACTAATCCAAATTTTATTTCGGCAGCGGCAAACATAAATCATTTTTTCAGATCAAGTGATGCTGGATTAACATGGCAGACATCTTATTTAACTTCATCATTTGGAGTTTGGGGTGATCCAAGTGTTGTTTATGATGAACTTGGAAACTTGTACTTTGGTCATCTTTCAAATCCACCTTTCCCTGGCTATTGGATTGATAGAATAGTTGTGCAGCGTTCAACTGATAATGGAATAAATTGGAATGATGGTGCAGGAGTTGGGTTTTTAAATCCTAAGAATCAGGATAAGGAATGGCTGGGTGTTGATATGCATAGTCCAAATTATAAAGGTAATGTTTATATGACCTGGACAGAATTTGATAATTATGGAAGCAGCAGTCCAAGTGATTCATCAAGAATTAAATTCTCCCGATCAACAGACCGGGGATTAAATTGGAGTAATGCAATTACGGTAAGTGATAAAAGCGGCGATTGTATAGATGAAGATAATACTGTTGAAGGAGCTGTTCCTTGTGTTGGACCAAATGGCGAAGTTTATGTTAGTTGGGCAGGGCCATTAGGATTAATGTTTGATAAATCTACAAACGGCGGAACAAGTTGGAATGTTGACAAATTTGTAACCACAATTCCTGGTGGCTGGGATTATGCGGTGCCTGGAATTTATCGCGCAAATGGTTTACCAGTTACAGCCTGTGATACAAGTCAATCTCCATTCAGAGGTAATATTTATATAAACTGGACTGACCAAAGAAACGGAACCGGCAATACGGATGTATTCCTTTGTAAATCTACGGATGGAGGAAACACGTGGAGTGCAGTTAAAAAAGTTAATGATGATAACACGACTAGGCATCAATTTTTTACCTGGATGACAATTGATCAGACTACAGGTATTATTTATTTCGTTTTTTATGATCGAAGGAATACTGCCAATAATTTTACTGATGTTTTTGTTGCAAGATCAACCGATGGCGGTGAGACATTTACAAACTTTAAAGTAAGTGAATCATCCTTTAATCCTTCCTCAAGTGTTTTCTTTGGTGATTACACCAACATTGCTGCATTGAATAAAATGGTTTATCCAATATGGATGAGATTGGATACAGGGACTTTAACAGTTTGGACAGCAATCGTTAATGATTCATCTGCAGTTATTCCTGTTGAGTTAAATAGTTTTACAACAAGTTTATCTGATAGAAATGTAAAACTTTATTGGCAAACAGCCAGCGAGTTGAATAATCGTGGATTTGATATAGAACGCTGTGCGCTAAGTGCTGAGCGCTTAGCATGGGATAAAATTGGATTTGTTAACGGAAAAGGTACAACAACTGAAACAACCAATTATAGTTTTATTGATGAACCAACCCAATCAGGGTTATATTCATACAGATTAAAGCAAATTGATTTTGATGGAAGTTTTAAATACTCAAGTGAGGTTGATGTTAATTTTATTTTTGAAAATGATTTCCGAATATCCCAGAACTATCCAAATCCATTTAATCCAAGTACAACGATTGAATATCAAATTCCACAAGCATCTTTTGTAACAATTCAAGTTTATGATGTACTTGGAAAGGAAGTTGTAACTCTTATTAATGAAGAAAAACCTGCTGGTATCCACGAAGTAAACTTTGAACCAAAAGAGTTAACAAGTGGGCTCTATCTTTATAAAATATCCGCTGGTGGATTTGAACAGACAAGAAAGATGATGCTGTTGAAGTAATGTTCAATGGTAAATGTTAAATTTTCAATTAAGGCGATTCAAATGAATCGCCTTTTTTATTTTACTCAGATTCAACTTCAGCAATATCCAGAATTGAATTCGGTACTTCCGGTTCACCAGTATAAAAACTTTTATCAACTTTCTTTGTGTAACTCCAGCGGTGCAGCCAGCTAATTCCACCTCTGCCAACAAATGTATCTTCGCTTTGGTAAGCTGTATCTGTTAAAGCTTCCTTTAATGAAATAAATGCATAATTTTTTTTTAATAATTCTTTAGCTAATTCATCAAAGTAATCAGCGTTTATCATATTAGCGTGAACAAGTAGGATTTGTTTTATTTCTCTTCCAAATAATTTTACTGATTGATTTTCAAAGTAAATTGTTTTATCAATCATATATCTTACGTACTCTGAGCCAATTTGTTTCATTAATTCAAAATCATTTTTATTATAAGCATTTTCATAAGCGCGAGCATAAATCCATTCACCATTATCTATAGTAACAGGAGCAATTGTATATTTATGTTCTTTTAGAAAATCTTCCAAAGCTTTTTTCTTTTCCAATGACATTCCTGTATGGAGATATGGATGTCTGAAATATTCTAACTTTTTATTTTTCTGTGATAATAATTCTGTTGTAATCTTTTCTCCTTTAATTATGTCATCAAAAAAAACTTTTTCTTCTGTGTAATGATAATCAGGATGTGAAAAAGTATGATTTCCAAGTTCAAGATCAGAATCAACCCAAAGTTGCAAAGCTTTTAATCTCGTTGAATCGAGAACCTCATTTACATTAAGTTTATATTCATTAACAAATCCAACTGCGGGAATATTATAGTGTTTAATTGTAGTAAGAAGTTTTTGTGTTTGCTCAACCCATTGTTTTCCGTCTTCCAGATATTTTGTATTCATCGGAAGATCATCAAAAGTTATAGCAATAAACCCTTGAGTTTTGGTATTTTGAGAGAATAAAAATGAGTTTAGTATGATTATGAAGAAGAAAAAAATGCGGATACCCTTAATCATTGAAATTCCTTTATTTTTTTTTGTAAAGATAAATTAAACAATAATTTTATAAAATTACATTTATGTACCTTAAACAAAACTTAGAAAATCATTACAAAGCTTTTGATAGAACAAAGCTTAAACCTGATCCTCTTCAGTTTCTTCATTTGTTTAAAGATGAAAGAGATATTGAAGTTATTGGATTGATTGCTTCAATCTTTGCATACGGTAATGTTAAGCAGATTGAAAATACTTTGAATAAATTTATAATTGTATTTGATGGTAAACCTTATTCATTCATTAAAACCTTTTCTTTAGGTAAAGACTCAAAAAAAATCTCTGACATTAAACATAGATTTTATGTTGAGGATGATGTACTCAGATTGTTTATCATTCTAAACAAAGAGATTAAAAAGCATAAATCCATCGAGCAAATATTTTTACAAGGTTACAATATTTATGATGAAAATGTAAAAAACGGAATATCAAACTTTTCAAAACACTTCTTAAACTCATTTTTAGAAACATTTGGTGAAATTTCTACTGGCATAAAATTTATGTTTCCTTTACCAGAAAAGGGAAGTGCATGTAAAAGGATGAATCTGTTTCTCCGATGGATGGTCAGAAAAGATGAACTTGATTTTGGCTTGTGGAAAGAAATTTCAACCTCTAAACTTGTGATACCGGTAGATACACATATTGCGAGAATCAGCAGGTCATTAAATTTAACAAAAAGAAAAAACGCAGATTGGAAAATGGCTGAAGAAATAACTACTAAACTAAAAGTGTATGATGAATATGATCCCATAAAATATGATTTTGCAATCTGCCATATTGGAATAAGAAAATTAAAGTTTTAAGTTTATTGCCATAGAAAGTTTGAAAGAATATCAATGAAAAGAATTACTGAAGATAGTTTTCCGTTTAAATATTTATTGTATTTCCTGGTTGTTGCAATTATTATTTCAATTGCGGGTTACCTTATTTATAATGATAGAAAAAATGCCATAGAAGATGAACTGTATAGGCATGTTGCAACGATTAAAGAGATAAAGCTTGCTCAGATAGAAAAAGAACAGCTTCAAAGAAAAAAAGCTATTGCTTCTTTTCTTCTACTTCCTGAAATAAAAAATGATCTAAAGACTTTATTTACTAAAAAACAATCTCCCGCATTATTGAATAACATTAATAAGTGGACCAATGAAATAAAATATGATTTTGAATTTGTAAGCATTAACATATTAAATAAAAATGCAGATCTGCTTTATTCAACAGATAGCACTCATGCAATTTTTGAGCACTTTTTGAAACATGAACTAGTAGTAATCCTTCAAAAGGATTCATCAGCGCTTTCAAATCTTTATTTGGGCGATAATAAAAAACTTTTACAGGCTATCATTTCTCCCATTAAAAATGCAAATGTAATAGTTGGTTATTTATGGACTGAAATTTCATTTTTTGAATATCTGCATCCAATAATATCTTATACAAAACAGGAAACTGAAGATGTTGAGTACATTCTACTTAAAAAACAAAGCGATTTAGGATTTATACTTAGAGATATTCAGGAAGACAATGAATTTAAAATCCGAACAATCCCAATTAGTAAACAAGATAAAAATGAACTTGAATCATTTATAAAGACAAAAGATTTCTTTAAAGATGCGAAGTTCAAAGGATCCAAAATATTCGCATCAGTAAATGAGATTCCGGGAACTGATTGGATATTGCTGGCAAAAATAAATCAAGAAAAGGTAGCTGAATCAACAAAGAATACGGCTCTATTAGTTTCAATAATTTCGGTTCTGTTAATTATACTTTCCGCAAGCATAACTTACGCAATATGGAAACGAAGCCGTTTGCATTTTTTAACCCGTACTTTCGCATTAAGAAAAGAAAAAGATGCGTTAACTGAGCGTTATACATCTTTAACAAAGTATGCAAACGATATGATACTTAGTGTTGATAAAAATGGAAAAATTCTAGAAGCCAATCAAAAGGCTTTTGATACATACGGATATTCAACTGAAGAACTGCTAAAAATGGAATTGCTTGATCTTAGTTTTGATAGAAAAAAAGATGTCGAGGTTATTTTCTCTTCAATAAATAATCCTGATGGAATTCTCTTTGAAACAAATCATAAAAGAAAAAACGGAACAATCATTCCTGTGGAAATAAGTGCTAAGTTAATTAAGCAAGGCGATGAGGAAATTCTTTTAGCAATAATTCGTGATAATACTGAGAGAAAAAAATTGGAGCTTGATTTAATACTTGCAAAAGATAAAGCTGAAGAAATGGATAGACTTAAAACAACATTCCTTTCGAATATGAGTCATGAACTTAACACACCTATGAGCGGCATAATTGGATTTTCAGAATTGCTGCTTTCTGAAATGGATAATAAAAATCATCGTGAGATGGCAAAGATAATTCACAACAGCGGTAAACGATTAAATGAAACTCTTAATTCGATTCTAGATCTTTCAAAGATTGAATCACAAAAACTAGATTTGAAGATTAGCAGTATTGATCTTATAACAATGATAAAAGAATGTAAATACGTTTTTTCGGATAGAGTAAATAAAAAGGGTTTAAAGTTTAATATTCTCTTTGATCAGGAAAAGGTTTTTATCAATTCCGATCAGAATATTGTTCATAAAATTTTATGCAGCATTATAGATAACTCGGTGAAGTACACAAATGAAGGAGCGATTATTATAAATATAACCGAGAATGATAAAAATGCCATAATAAAAGTAACCGATACTGGTATTGGGATTCCTAAGGAAAATCTTAATCATATATTTGAACCGTTCAGGCAGGGAAGTGAGGGATTAAATCGAAAATTTGAGGGAATGGGACTTGGGTTGACTATCACAAAAAAATATGTTGAAATACTTGGTGGAAAATTAAATATTGAAAGTGAACACGGCAGCGGAACTATGATTGAAATTTTTCTTCCAAAGAATTAGGGATTTTTAATATTTGAGATTTTAACAAATTATCTTTCTAAAAGATAAAAAATGTGTTGAGAATGATACAATTTCCTGCTTAACTTTAGCCCACTATTTTTAGAGGACGTGTGGCTCTAACCACAATAATAATTGCTCAGTAATAGGAGAAAAAAAATGGCAGAGCAAAAAAAATTTGTTCCCTTTGTCTCACCTGAAACTAATATGGCGGAATTTACTATTCGTGCTCTCTTAATCGGATTGGTACTTGCTGTTGTACTTGGTGCCGCAAATGCTTACTTAGGATTAAAAGCCGGAATGACTATAGCTGCAACATATCCCGCAGCTGTTATTGGTATGGCTCTAATTAAGTTAATGAAAGGTACAATCTTAGAAGAAAACTTTACCAGAACTGTTGGTTCTATTGGAGAATCAATTGCTGCTGGAGCTATCTTCACATTACCTGCATTTTTTATTGCAGGTATCTGGAACCCTTTCTTCACTCCAGGAAATTATATGATTTCTGCCGCAATTATGGTTGCCGGCGGTATTCTTGGAATTATGTTCGTTGCATTGCTTAGAAGAGTAATGGTAGAAGATGTTGAATTACCTTTTCCTGAATCTGTTGCCGCTGCAGAAATACACAAAGCAGGAAGACACGGCGGTTGCGGTTGCAAAATTTTTTTTTGCCCGATTTGACTTAGGGGAGCCAGTCCATCCTTAGGTCAGTTCAAATTATTTGCAACTTCCTGGGATAAACTTATTCCACTTGGCAAAGGTAGTTTACTTTTCAAATCTCCGGATGTAAGCCCAGCTTATATGGGTGTTGGATATATTATTGGTCCGAGATTAGCCGCTCTTAACTTTAGTGGTGGAGTGCTTGCTTGGGGATTATTAACTCCAATGATTGCATACTTTAAATATTATGGTCAGGAACTTCCAGCAGATTTTGATTGGGCTGCAACAATGGTTACAGTCTGGAAAAGTTATGTAAGACCAATCGCAATTGGTGGAATGTTAGTCGGCGCAGGTTTTACTTTATTTAAAATGAGAAAAAGTCTCGCTACTGGTATTGCACGTTCAGTTGGTGATGTTAAAAAAGCTGCAACAGGTGAGCATACTGAAATTAGAACTGAAAAAGATATAAGTTTTAAATGGATAATGATTGGAATTTTAGGAACCGCGGTTGCAACATTTTTCATTTATAATTACTTCGCACAAAATGTTCTTGCTGCATTAGTTGCAACAATTGTTATGATTATTGCTGGATTTTTCTTCGCCGCTGTTTCCGGATACTTAGTGGGAATTATCGGTTCAAGTAATAATCCAATAAGCGGATTAACATTATCTACATTAGTGGTTGCTGCAATTCTAATGGTTGCACTTGGAATGAAGGGAACTCAGGGAGTTGCCGCTGTTCTTGGTGTTGCTGCTGTTGTTTGTGTTGCTGCTGCTGTTGCAGGAGAAATGCTGCAGGATTTAAAAGCCGGACATTTTCTTGGTGGTACTCCATGGAAAATGCAGGTTGGCGATATAATCGGTGTTGTTGTTTCTGCTGCGATTATGTTCATTCCACTTTTAATATTGCATGAAGGCGATATTAAAATGGGCGGAACAGGATTTGGCGGAGATAAATTACCTGCACCACAAGCAAGTTTAATGGCCATTCTTTCAAAAGGTATTGTTGCTGGTGATATGGAATGGATTTTAATTTTTGTTGGAATGTTAATGGGCGTCGGTTTTATTTTAATGAATGTAAAGAGCCCAATGCTTGTTAGCGTTGGAATGTACTTACCTTTAGGAACTACATTTGCCATTTTTGTTGGCGGTATGATTAAAGGAATCGTTGAAAGAGTTAATGCTAAGAAAGGCTTTAATGATGCACAGAAATCAAGAGTGGAAAATAACGGAGTATTGCTTGCAGCAGGATTGATTGCAGGTGAGGCGCTCATTGGGCTCTTGTTTGCCGGGCTTGCTTTTGGAGAAATCAAATTATTTGAATTTTTCGCACAGCCATCTTTCTTAGTTAGCTTAGTTGTATTTGGATTAATTGGTTGGATTCTTGTTCAGATCCCGGTTAAGAATGCCGGTAAACCTGATGATCCTGCACCACCACAGGTTTCTATGTAAATATCCCAAAGTCATCTTGAGCGAAGTCGAAAGATGATCGTTGCCAATTTATTTCAATTAAGTGTCACACTTCGACTTCGCTCAGTGTGACATTGATTTTTTAAGGCAAGTTCTACAGTTTTATGGCATTATCATTTAAAGAACGAAAAAAGATATTAAAGAGTGTTAATACACTTGATCTTACTCCAATAAAACTTTATTCTGAAGAAGTTGATAAAGATGAGTTGGTAACAGTTATTATACCTAAATTTAAAAACAAGATTGTTGTAAAATTAATTTCACCAAAACTTAAAAGTGATCATTTTAAAGTTAAACTTGATAAGTTTGGTTCTGCTACTTGGTTAAAAATAAATAGCAAAACAAAAGTAGAGCAGATAATAAAAGATCTTAAGAAAAAATTTGGTGATGAAATTACAGAAGAACACGAAAGAACTACAAAATTTATATTTCAATTATATACACAAGGATTTATTTCATTTAAAGAATTAAACTAAAAGGAGATTTCTTATGGGATCAGTATTAGGTCATTTAAAACCAGAATTGGTTTGGTACCATTTTGAGGAAATTTGTAAATATCCTCGTCCATCAAAAAAAGAAGAAAAAATTGCTGAGTATGTTGTTTCTGTTGGTAAACGATTAGGACTTCAAACAGAAAAAGATAAGTTTGGAAATATTGTTATTCGTAAACCAGCTACACCAGGATTGGAAAATCTTAAAACAGTAGTACTTCAAGGTCATATCGATATGGTTTGTGAAAAGAACAGAGACGTTGAACACGATTTTGATAAAGATCCAATTTATCCATACATAGATGGTGATTGGGTAAAAGCAAAAGGTACAACGCTTGGTGCAGATAATGGAATTGGCGTTGCATGTGCTCTTGCTGTTCTTGAAGCTAAAGATGTCGAACACGGACCACTAGAGTGTTTATTTACTCTTGATGAAGAAACAGGTTTAACAGGTGCATCAAGTTTAAAGAAGAACTGGCTTAAAGCAGATATTCTTATCAATATGGATTCTGAAGATCTCGGAACAATATTTATCGGATGTTCAGGTGGAAAAAACACTGCTGCAACATTTAAAGCTAAGTTAGAAAAATCTCCAAGAAACTATTCAACATTTGAATTAAAAGTTGCTGGATTAAAAGGCGGACACTCTGGCCTTGAAATTCATGTTGGAAGAGGTAATGCTGTAAAGATTCTAAACAGAGCAATCTGGAGTTATTCTCAAGAAAATAATATTAGGCTTGCAGAGATAAACGGCGGAAATAAACACAACGCTATACCACGTGAAGCATTTGCAGTTGTTCTTGTTCCAAAGAATGATGAAAAGAAATTGAAAAAATTTGTCGCAAAATATAATGATACGGTAAAAGCAGAGTATGTTTCTGTTGAACCTGATTTAATGGTTTCTATGGAAAAACATTCAACTCCTGAAAAAGTGATGGATGAAAAAACACAGAAACATTTATTAAACGCTTTATATGCGATTCCTCACGGCGTAATTAAAATGTCAAACGATATTCCAGGTTTGGTCGAAACATCAACAAATCTGGCTGTTGTAGAAACCAAAGGAAAGAATATCAACATTGTTACAAGTCAACGTAGTCCTGTAGCCTCACAGAATGTTGATATAACAAATATGGTTTCTTCAGTACTTAAGCTTGCCGGCGCAGAGATTAGTTATGGCGATGGATATCCTGGCTGGGCCCCTGATATTCATTCAGATATTCTTAAAGTATTTAAATCTACATTTACTAAAATGTATGGTAAAGAGCCAGAAGTAACTGCAATTCACGCAGGGTTAGAGTGTGGTATAATAAAAGAAAAATATCCAAATATGGATATGATTTCTTTTGGTCCTACAATGCGTGATGTTCATTCTCCTGCTGAAAAATTACAAATATCAACCGTACCGGAATTTTATAATCAACTTAAAACAGTATTAAAGAACATTCCAGCTAAGTAATTTGTTTGATGTTTCAGACCTTCAAAGCAGATACTTTTATTAAGTATCTGCTTTTTTTTATATTATTGCAATTACTGGTTATTAAAACAAATAAAACGTCACATAGAGCTTGTAGAAATGTGACTTATGCTAAATCTAATTCAGTCTTCGACAGGCTCAGACTGACAAAATCCAAAATATTATGAACACAAAAGAACTTTCTATCAAACCTCAACCATCATCTTTTTTAAGATGGAGTGCATTGCTTCTGATAAGTTTAGCAATGATGGGTAACTATTATATTTACGATAGTATTAGTCCGCTTGCAGACTTATTGAAGACGCAGCTTGGATTTTCAGATTCAAATATTGGTTTACTGAATGCAATCTATTCTTTTCCAAATATAATCATGGTTCTTGTTGGCGGATTGATTATTGACAGAATTGGTACAAAAACATCAGTGCTAATATTTACTGCACTTATAACGATCGGTTCAATTGTTACCGCGATAACAGGTAATATATGGATGATGTCAGCCGGAAGACTAATTTTTGGGCTTGGGGCAGAATCAATGATTGTTGCTATAACAACTATTGTAGCCAGATGGTTTAAAGGTAAAGAATTATCATTTGCATTTGGGTTAAACTTAACAGTAGCACGATTGGGTTCCTTCCTCGCCCTTAATTCTCCAAGCTGGGGAAAAGGTTTATATGAATATTGGCAATCACCACTTTGGATAACTGTTGCAGGCGGAGTGTTTGCTTTGGTTTGCGTTGTGTTATATTTCTTTTTGGACGTCTATGCAAGTAAGAATTATGATTTGCCAAAAGAAGGCGAACAGGATGCAATATTATTATCCGATATTTTAAGAATTAAAGAAAGAACAAGATGGTTTCTCTTTGCTGGAATATCATTAGTTGTAATAATTCTAACTATTGTTTCACCTGATAACTGGGCCATATATCTAATAGCTTTAATAGTTACAATGTTAGTTCTCTTTCTCAAAGCAAAATCATTTTCAACATCATTCTGGTATATAACTGCACTTTGCGTTACATTTTATTCGGCAATGTTTCCTTTCCAAACATTTGCAATTAAATTTTTTCAAGAAGCTCATGGAACATCAAGAGAGGTCGGCGGAAATTTATCCAGTATTTTAACACTTGCTGCAATGATATTTACTCCATTATTTGGTTTACTTGCGGACAAAATCGGAAAAAGATCTTTATTAATGATGTTCGGATCACTATTAATTATTCCAGTTTATTTAATGATGGCTTATCAATTTGGTAAACCTGAAGTTATGAATGAAAGTGACTTTATAAATATTACAGTATCATTTTTTGATATTGATGCAGCTATTCCTATTTACTTAATCTTACCAATGGCAATGATGGGAATTGCATTTTCACTCATTCCCGCAGTTATGTGGCCCTCAGTTGCAATCATTGTTGATTCATCAAAACTTGGAACCGCCTACGGATTGATGACAATGATTCAGAATATCGGATTGTTTGGATTTAATTTGTTAATAGGTTTTGCAAATGATTACTCCGGTGCAAGCGCAACAAATCCTGGCGGCTATACTCCTGGGATGTGGATATTTTCTACTCTTGGGTTTTTAGGATTACTGTTTGCTTTTCTGCTTAGAAAATCGGAAACAGGACCTAACGCACATGGACTTGAAAAGGGGATGACAAAATAATTTTTAAATAACTTCGGAAGGGGATCAAATTCAATTAATCAATTTGGAGAAAAAATGAAAAAATTTTCTGTTGTTCTGTTTGTTATTGTATTGTTTTCAAGTTCAT
>OEIV010000792.1_pt1 | contig 16006 bp, 16 predicted proteins | sample 1539231 | NCBI WGS metagenome assembly OEIV01 (sample SAMN03794762, study PRJEB22550) | activated sludge metagenome | feature: wastewater treatment plant; material: activated sludge; isolation source: Wastewater treatment plant of a petroleum refinery complex | place: Argentina: Buenos Aires ...
GTTTGAATCACACAAATACTGATTTGTGAATCCGTTTAAATCAGACGGACTCTAGCGCAACGGACGATCAAATCGGAACGATTTGAGCAAGAAAAGTTGCGCCAACATATTGATTTTCGAGCAACTTGTCGACGGCAGTTGATTCCAGCCGACCGCCGGTTGCTCTAGCGGCGGGGCGACCCTCAGACGCGTTTGCGCGGGCGGCGCTTCGGCCCTTCGGCTTCCGCTTCGGCCTTGCTGTCGATCATGTCCATCTCGCTGGCCAGCAGCGCCAGGCAATCGACCATGCTCTTGCGCTCGGAGGCCGGCAGAAGCTGCAACATCTGCTTGTCCACTTCCTCGGCCCCGCCCTGGGCCTGCTTCAGCACCTTCTTGCCGATGGGCGTGAGCTTGATCGAATTGGTGCGCGCGTCATCCTTGGTGCGGCGGCGCTGGAGATAGCCCTGGGCCATGAGGCGCGCCACCAGATCGGCCAGCGTCGAACGGTCGATGCCGGTGATCTTCACCAGTTCCGTCTGGCTCTTGCCCTCGTGCGCGTCAGCCGCCAGCAGCACGGTGAACTGACGGTGCGTCAGTCCCGACTTGCCTGCTTCATTCATATAGAGATGGACGGAATATTGCACCGCCCGTTTCAGAAGATGCGTGAAGGACCGCGTCAACTGCCGGGCATCTTTGGCAACCGTCATGCCTCTGCTCCTCGATGCTCTTTACTCACCAGGCCCGGAACTCGTCTCCCGCGCGCTGCCCCCGGGAGGGGCGGCTCGTTCCTAGCCCCTCACTTCCAGAGCGGCAAGGAAAAAGCGCAAGCCACGTTTGATCCGGATCAAATTCGCCGTTCGATGACTAAAATTAAAATCATCCGCGCACGGAATGCAACTCTTGACAAGCAAGACTCTTTGCGCAAAGGGCCTCACCTTTGTCAGTCTGCGGAAGGTTTTTCCGCCTCCGGTTCTTCCATGTATTTCGCCATGAAAGGCGCATTGGCGAAGGCGAAAACCAGGGTGAGGCCCATGAGGCCGAACACCTTGAAGTTGACCCACATGTCGGTTGAGACATTGCGCCACACCGCTTCATTGAGTGCGGCCACGGCCAGAAAGAACACGCCCCAGCGGATGGTGAGCCGGCGCCAGGCCTCCCGCGGCATATGCACCATCTCGCCCATGATCGCCTTGAGAAAAATGTGATCGTAGCGCAAGCCCGCCAGCAGTGCCGTGCCGAACAGCGCATTGATCAGCGTCACCTTGATCTTGATGAAGAGATCATTGTGCAGCCAGATGGTCAGCCCGCCGAAGATCGCCACGAAGAGCGCGGTGATCAGCGGCATGCGGGCGATGGTGCCGGTCAACAGGTAACCGGCGATGAGCGCAATCGCCGTTGCCACCATGAACAGGCCCGTGCCCCAGAAGATGCCGGCCTGCCAGTTGGTGATGAAGAAAATGAACAGGGGGGCAAAGTCCAGAAGCAGCTTCTGGCCCTGGGTCAGCTTGCGTTCGCTCATGCCTCACCCAATCCGGCAATGGCGCGGGCAAAGCCCTCGGCGTCGAAGGCTTGCAGGTCGTCGATGCCCTCGCCCACGCCGATGGCGTGCACCGGCAATTTGAATTTGTCGGCGATGGCGACCAGAATGCCGCCGCGCGCCGTGCCGTCGAGCTTGGTCATGATGATGCCGGTAACACCTGCCACCTTGGTGAAGACATCCGCCTGGGCCATGGCGTTCTGGCCGGTGGTGGCGTCGAGCACCAGCAGCACCGCATGGGGGGCTGCCTGATCGCGCTTCTTGATGACCCGCACCACCTTGTCCAACTCGTCCATCAGATACGCCTTGTTCTGCAGGCGGCCCGCCGTGTCGATGAACAGAATGTCGGTCGCCGTCTCCTGCGCCTCCTTCAGCGCATCGAAGGCCAGGCCCGCCGCATCCGCGCCCGTGGGCCGCGAAATGGTCCTGGCGCCGATCCTCTGGCCCCAGACCGTCAGTTGCTCGATGGCGGCAGCGCGGAAGGTGTCGCAGGCCGCGAACATCACCTTGAAGCCCTCGCGCGCCGCAATGGCGCCAAGCTTGCCGATGGTGGTGGTCTTGCCGCCGCCGTTCACGCCGACGACGAGAATGACATAGGGTTTTTCCGCGCCGAAGGTGAAGGGAATTTCGACCGGCCGCAGCACCCTGGCCACTTCGCTGGCGAGAATGGCCTTCACCTCCTCGGCGCTGATTTCCTTGTCGAAGCGCCCGCGCGAGACTTCGGCGATGATGCGCTCGGACACCGGCAGGCCGAGGTCGGCCTGGATGAGCACGTCCTCCAGTTCCTGCAGGGTGGTGGCGTCAAGCTTGCGCTGGGTGAAGATGGAGCCGATGGAGCCGGTGATGGAGCGCGATGACTTGGACAATCCCTCGCGCAGGCGCGCGAACCAGCCGCCCGTCGCCGGTGCGGCGGCTTCCTCGGCCACACTGGCGGAAATCTCCTCTGGGACTGCCTCTGCAACCGGCACGTCCTCCGGCGCTACCGCCTTCGGAACAGGCTCCGCTTCCGGCGCGGGCGCGGGCGGCGGCGTGATGATCTTTTCCACCACCTCGTCTGCAATCACCGGCGCGGGCTTGTGCGCCGCGCTCTTCTTGGCCGCAGGCTTCCTGGCCTCGGGCTTCTGCGGCGCGGGCTTCTTCGCTGCCGCCTTCTTTGCCGGCCTGGCTGGCTCTGCCCTCTTCGGCGCAGCCTTGGGTGCGGCGGCCTTCTTGCCCTTCGCCGTCCTGGCCGGGGCTTTCTTCGCCGCCGGCTTCGTGGTCCTGGGCGCTGTCTTCTTCACCGGGGCCGGCGCTGCAACCGCGACTGGCCCGTCCTCGGCCTGAATTTCAATGATCTCTTCCGGCGCAGGCAGGGACCCTTCGGCGCTTGCGGCATCCGCGACGGCCTTCTCCACCTCCGGCGTGTCCGAAGGTTCCGGCGTCATTTCCGCCAGGTTGCCCTTGCCGCCCAGCCGGTGGAACAGTTTCTTGAAAAAGCCGCTCATGCCGCAAGCCTCGCTTCGAGATGGGTGGACATGGCCGCGATGAGCCGCGCCCTGACCACACTGCCGGGTTTAACCCGCTCGGCGAATTTCACCATGGCAAAATGCGCCGTGCGCCCCATGGCCTCGGTCTCGATCAGAATATCGCGCGTCGCCCCCACTTCGGAAGCCAGAAATGCCTGAAGCCGCCGCTCGCCCGCCTTCCGCAGCGCCGCCGCCCGTGCCTTCACCACCGCCTTGTCCACCTGCGGCATGAGGGCCGCCGGGGTGCCGGGCCGGGGCGAGAAGGGAAAGATATGGCAATAGGTGAGACTACACTCGTCGATGAGGCGCAGCGAATTCTCATGCATGGCCGCCGTCTCGGTGGGGAAGCCCGCGATGAGGTCGGCTCCGAACACCATGTCGGGCCGCCGCCCCTTCATCGCGCCGCAGAAATCCACCGCCTGCTGGCGCGAATGCCGCCGCTTCATGCGCTTCAGGATCATGTCGTCACCCGCCTGTAGCGAGAGGTGGAGATGCGGCATCACCCGCTCTTCTCCGCCCATGACGGCAATCAGCTCAGGATCGGCCTCGATCGAGTCGATGGAGGAAAGCCGCAGCCGCTTCAGCCCCGGCACTTCCCTGAGAAGCCGTGCCACCAGCGCCCCGAGCTTCGGCCCGCCCGCCAGGTCCGCCCCCCATGAGGTCAGGTCCACCCCCGACAGCACCAGCTCGGCATAGCCCGCATCGGTCAGGGTGCGGGCCTGGGCCACCGCATCGTCAGCGCCAACCGAGCGCGAATTGCCCCGGCCAAAGGGAATGATGCAGAAGGTGCAGCGATGGTCGCAGCCGTTCTGCACCTGCAGGAAGGCCCGGGTCCGCGCCGTCAGTTTCTCGATCGCCGGTGGCGCATTGCCGCGCACCCCCATGATGTCCGAGACCCGGGTGCGCGGCCCTTCGACTGTCCAACTCTCGGCCTTCAGCTTCTCCTCGTTGCCGAGGATCAGATCCACCTCCGGCATGGCCGCGAACATCCCGCTATCGGTCTGGGCCGCGCAGCCGGTGACGATGATCTTCGCCGCCGGATGTTCGCGCCGCGCCCGCCGGATCGCCTGCCGCGCCTGGCGCGTCGCCTCCGCCGTCACCGCGCAGGAATTGATAATCACCGCCTGGTCGAGGCCCGCCTTCACCACATGATCGCGCATGATCTCGGTTTCCGCCGTGTTGAGGCGGCAGCCGAAGGTGATGAAGTCCGTGGTCACCGCATCAGCTCCGGCGGCAGCACACCCTCGAACTCATGGGCCACGGCACCCGTCATCAGGATATGATCGTCCGCCGTCCGCCATTCCATGAACAGCGGCCCGCCCGGCAGTTCCACCGTCACCCGGCGCGCGAATTTCTTCAGCCGGGCCCCCGCCGCCGTCACCGCGCAGGCGGCCGTGCCGCAGGCCCGCGTCAGGCCCGCCGAGCGCTCCCACACCTTCACCGTCACATGATCCGGCCCATCGACCCGGGCGAGCGAGATATTGGCCCCCTCGGGAAACAGCGGATGGCGCTCCAGCATGGGGCCGGCTCTGGCCAGGTCCACCACGCTGAGGTCAGTGACCCAGAAGATGCAGTGGGGATTGCCCACATTGACCACTGCGGGCGAATGGATGAGCGGCTTCTCGATGGGCCCCACCGACAGTTCGATGTAGCGCGTATCGGCAAAGGCCTCGGACAGCGGAATCTCCTGCCAGCCGAAACGCGGCACCCCCATGTCCACCGTCACCAGACCGTCGCCCGCCTTGACGGCGGAAAGGAAGCCGCCCCTGGTGTCGATGGTGGCGGTCCCGCTGCCCTTTTCCGCAAACAGCAGGTCGGCGATGCAGCGCGAGGCATTGCCGCAGCTTTCCACCTCGCCGCCGCCGTTGTTCCAGATGCGCATGGTGACATCGGCACGGGATGACGGCTCGAGCAGGATCACCTGATCGCAGCCGATGCCGGTCTTGCGGTCGGCAATGGCGCGGGCCCATTCGGCGGTCATGGGCACGGCGGTCGCGCGGCCGTCGAAGACCACGAAATCATTGCCCAGGCCGTTCATCTTGCGAAAGGGAATGCCGCTCATGGCAGGGCTTATATGGGAAATGCCCTGGTCTTTGCTAGAGCAACCTGTCGCTTGGCGGTGCCTTCACAGACCCGATGGCTTCTCCCGCCGAGGGCAAGTGCGCCAGCCTTGCCCATCACGGCTCAACGCCACCCCAGACGCGCCCTAACCTTTGAGAGGGATCCAGATTTCCACCTGCCCGTGTCCGCTGCGCCCGTCAAAGTCCGGGCCGTAATATTCCAGCGCGGGAGCGTCCGCCATTTCCTCACCCGAGGCCGGAAGCCATTCATCCATGATGGCGGCCCAGCTTTCGCGGATGCCAGAAATGTGGCCGCGGTGGGCGAAAATGGCATAGCGTCCGGCGGCAACGGTGACCGCCGTGAACCCGTGCGGGCAATCCGCCCCTGGCTTGAGCGCCAGACCGCAAAGATAGTCAAAACCGTCATCGGTCATGCTGTGGCACACACCATAGGAACCTTCGCCCCCTTGGCCGGGAAAGTCGCCGATATGGGGCAGGAACCCCACCCATTGCTGCGAAATGCCCGCCATAGTGTCAAAACCATAGCTGGCGTTGTGTCCGGCCACGGTGAAGGCCTTGAGGGCCTCAATGCGGGTTGGCACGAGCCTTGCCGATTTAGGTGCGGGCATGGAAATGGCCTCCTGAAAGGTGAGACACGCAAGATCCGGGTTTTCGCGGAAGGCTTCCGGGGTTATGGCAAACTGCTCACGAAAGGCGCGCGTCATGGCTTCATGCGAGCCATAGCCCGTGGCCAATGCAATGCCGAGCAGGTTATCCGTCCCCGCCACCATAAGCCGCGCCGCTTCGGAAAGGCGGCGGCGGCGAACATAGGCCATGGGCGTCATGCCGGTGGCGAAGGTAAAGCTGCGAATGAGTTGAAACCGCGACAGGCCGCACAGCCGCGCCGCCTCGTCCAGGCCGGGCGGCTCAAACAGATGGCTTTCAAAAAACCAGAGAGCCTTGGCCAGCGGGGTTTGGTGCCTTGTCATGGGCCTGATCTTAACATGTCGCCCGCTGTCCGGCTTGACCGGGATTGCAGAACCGGACGAATTTGACTTTTCCCGCCCTTTCCCCTATCTCCGGCCCCATTCTTGAACGGTGAACGTTCCAGGGAGGCGGCACACATGGGGCACCAGGCCCCGGGAGGTGCTGGCTCCCCCACCCGGCAGCGAGTTTCGCCCCCGGGTGCGTTTTGCGTTTGGGCTCTTTCCACCGGCCCCCCGGTGCGAACACAAAGGACTGGACCATGTTTGAAACCTTGAGCGAGCGGCTGTCCGGCATTCTCGACAAGCTCACCGGACGCGGTGCGCTGTCGGAGGCCGACGTTGATGCCGCCATGCGCGAGGTGCGCCGCGCGCTGCTGGAAGCCGACGTGGCCCTCGACGTGGTGAAGAGCTTCACCGAGAACGTGCGCCAGAAGGCCGTGGGCGCCGAGATCGTGAAATCGGTGAAGCCCGGCCAGATGGTGGTGAAGATCGTTCACGACGCCCTGGTCGAAACCCTGGGCTCCGAGGGGGCGAGCCTGAACCTGCGCGCCGCCCCGCCCGTGCCCATTCTCATGGTGGGCCTGCAGGGCTCCGGCAAGACCACCACCACCGCCAAGATCGCCAAGCGCCTGCAGGACCGCGAGAAGCGCAAGGTTCTCATGGCCTCGCTCGACACCCGCCGCCCCGCCGCCCAGGAACAGCTCGCCGTGCTCGGCAGCCAAGTGAAGGTGGCAACCCTGCCCATCGTCAAGGGCGAGACGCCGACCCAGATCGCCAGGCGGGCCATGTCGGAAGCGCGCAAGGGCGGCTTTGACGTGGTCATGCTCGACACCGCGGGCCGCCTCCACATCGACGAGGAATTGCTGGCCGAGGCCGCCGCCGTCCGCGACATCGCCAGGCCCAATGAAACGCTGCTGGTGGCCGACGCCCTGACCGGCCAGGACGCCGTCAACCTGGCCCGCGCCTTCGACGAGAAGATCGGCATCACCGGCATTGTCCTCACCCGCATCGACGGCGATGGCCGCGGCGGTGCCGCCCTTTCCATGCGCGCCGTCACCGGCAAGCCCATCAAGCTCATGGGCACCGGCGAAAAGCTCGACGGGCTGGAGGACTTTCACCCGAGCCGCATCGCGGGCCGCATTCTCGGCATGGGCGACGTAGTCTCGCTGGTCGAAAAGGCCGCCCAGGAGATCGACGCCGAAAAGGCCCAGAAGATCGCCGACCGCATGCGCAAGGGCGCCTTCGACCTGGACGATCTCGCCGATCAGTTGCGCCAGTTGCAGAAACTCGGCGGCATGGGCGGGGTGATGAACCTGCTGCCCGGCATGGGCAAGATCAGGAAACAGATGGAAGGCATCGACTTCGACAAGCAGGTGCTGAACCGCCAGCTTGCCATCATCGGCTCCATGACCAAACAGGAGAAGCGCAACCCCAAGGTCATGAACGGCTCGCGCCGCAAGCGCGTGGCGCACGGCTCCGGCACCAAGGTGGAGGAGGTGAACCGCCTGCTCAAGATGCACCTGCAGATGGCCGACATGATGAAGCAGATGGGCAAGGGCAAGGGGCTTCTGGGCAAGATGATGGGCGGCAAGGGCATGCCGGACGCCGCCGAGATGGAAAAGATGCAGGCCGAACTCGCCGCCCTCGACCCCAATTCGCTCTCGCCCGAAATGAAGGAAATGATGGAGCAGGCCGCGAAGTCCGGCGGTGCGGCCCTGCCCGGTGATTTGTCGAAACTCCCCGGCCTTGGCGGCGGCAAGCTGCCGGGGCTTGGCGGATTGGGAGGACTGCCCGGTCTGGGCAATTCTCCCTTCAAGGGCTTTCCCGGTTTCGGGAAGAAGAAATAGCAACCTCAATTCAGAGAACCATGAAGGAGTAGACCATGTCCCTGAAGATGCGCCTCGCCCGTGCGGGCACCAAGAAGCGTCCCTACTATCACATCGTCATTGCCGCGGCGACCAGCCCGCGTGATGGCAAGTTCATCGACGTGGTGGGGGCCTTCAACCCCATGCTGGCCAAGGAGTCGGCTGACCGCGTGAAGCTCGACGCCGCCAAGGCCGCCGAATGGCTGAAGAAGGGCGCCCAGCCCACCGACCGCGTGCTCCGCTTCCTCGACAAGGCGGGCCTGATGAAGCGCGACGCCCGCAACAACCCCCAGAAGGCCCTGCCCGGCAAGAAGCGTCAGGAGCGTGAGAAGGCCGCCGCCGATGCCGCCGCCAAGGCCGCCGAAGCCGCCGCCGCCGCCAAGGCCGCCGAAACCCCGGCCGCCGAGGGCTAGGCCATCATGGGCGGCGCTGATCTTGTGCACCTTGGCACCGTCAGGGCCGCCCACGGCATCAAGGGTCATGTGAAGGTCGAGGCCTTCACCGAAAGGCCAGAGAATCTGGGGGCCTATGGCCCCCTGTTCACCCGCGCGGGTAAAAGCCTCACGGTGAAGCGCCTGAAGGTGACCCCCGATATGGTGATCGTGACCTTTGCGGGCATCACCGACCGCACCGCCGCCGAGGCCCTGAAGGGCACGGAACTCTTCGTGCCCCGCGCCGCCCTGCCCGCTCCCAAGGATGACGAGATCTATCTCGCCGATCTGGAGGGGGCGAAGGTCTTTCTCGACGACGGGGTGCTGCTCGGTCAGGTTGCCGGATTTCACGATTATGGCGCAGGGCCTCTGGTGGAAATTGCCGTGACGGGAAGGACGGACACGGTGCTCGTGCCCTTCGCCAGGCCCTTCATCGCCGCGGCCGAAGCGGGCAGTGTCACGCTCAACCTGCCCGAAGGCTATCTTGATGACGCATCCCCCGGAGAAGACCGATGAGATCGACTGTCCTCAGCCTGTGGTTTTCCGTGGTGCTCTCTGCCACTTCTCTGGCCGCAACGCCCGCCGACATCCTGCGTCAGCATCTGGAGGCGGGCACCCTCGCCCAGGGCATTACGGCCCTTGCGCCCGCTGCCGAGGGCCACGACAAGGAGGCGCTGGCGGCGCGCGGTGTCCTCAAGTTCATGACCGGCATGGAGCGCTTCGCCCAGGCCATGCATCGTCATGGTCTGGAAAGCGGCGGCAACATGATGGTGCTGCGGCTGCCCCTGCTGCGCCTGCCGGTGCCACCCAATCCCCACCCCGAAAAGCTTGATTATCAGGGCCTGCGCCAGATCTTCTCGAGTTTCGTCGCCGACATGGCCGCCGCCGAGGCCGATCTCGCCGCCCTTGGCGATCAGCCCGTCAGTTTCCCCCTCGATCTTGCCCGCCTGCATCTCGACATCAATGGAGACGGCACGATCACTGACGCGGAGGGCCTGGGCCGCATGCTCACCGGCCTTGGCCCGGCGGGCGCGCCCGCCCCCGACATGGCGGTCCATTTCGATACCACCGACATCTATTGGCTGCGCGGCTATGGCAATTTCCTCGCGGCTTTTGCGCAATTTCTTCTGGCCCACGATTTTTCCGCCACCTTCGACAAATCCTTCCAGCTGTTTTTTCCGCGCGCCGGACTGCCGCTGGGGGATGAGGCAGCACCGGTGGACGATCTTCTGGCTGCCGGCGAACGGGTTGACCGGGTGGCCGACGCCATCGCCCTCATCCATCTCGTCAACTGGCAGGTGGTGGAGCCGGAGCGCCGCCGCGAGGTGCGCCTGCACCTGAAGGCCATGGCCGATCTCAGCCGCAAGAGCTGGACCGCCGCCCGGGCCGAAACCGATGATGACCACGAATGGCTGCCCAATGCCCGGCAACACCCCGCCTTTGCCTTTGGCCCCGTGGATGACACGGTGATTGACGGCTGGCTTCAGATCATGACCGAGATGGAGCAGGTGCTGGATGGCAGGAAGCTCCTGCCCCATTGGCGTTTCGCCCAGGGCATGAACCTTCAGAAATTTCTCGACGACGGGAAGAGTTTCGATCTCGTGCTGCTGCTGGCGGGTCAGGATGCCCGGCCCTGGCTTGAAAGCGGTCCCGTCTCCGACACTGCCACCTGGAACAATCTCACCCAGGCCTTCCGTGGCAACTTCCTCAGCTATGCCCTGTGGTTCAACTGAGCGGACCGTGACCTCATGGCCTTCGCCGCCGCCATCCTCACCCTGTTCCCGGCCATGTTTCCGGGGCCGCTCGGCCAGTCGCTGGCGGGCCGCGCCCTGCTGGAGGGCCTGTGGTCGCTCAACGTGCGCGACATCCGCGACGCCGCCCATGACCGTCACCGCACGGTGGACGATCACCCCGCCGGCGGCGGGGCGGGCATGGTGCTGAAGCCCGATGTTCTCGCCCGCGCCATCGACGATATTCCCCATGTCGGGCCGCGCCTTCTGATGTCGCCGCGGGGGCTGCCCCTGACCCAGGCCATGGTGCGCGATCTCGCCGCCGGTCCCGGCTGTCTCCTTGTCTGCGGCCGCTTCGAGGGCGTGGACGAGCGCGTCATCGAGCGCCGCAATCTCATGGAAGTCTCGGTCGGTGATTACATTCTCTCCGGCGGCGAACCGGCGGCCATCGTGCTGCTGGATGCCGTGGTCCGCCTGCTGCCCGGTGTCATGGGCAGTGCCGCGTCAGGGACCGAAGAGAGCTTCGAGGACGGGCTTCTCGAACACCCCCATTACACCAAGCCCAACACCTGGGAAGGTGCTGAAATTCCACCGGTTCTTCTTTCCGGCGACCATCAGGCCATGGCCCGCTGGAAACAGGCCCGGCGCGCGGACCTGACCCGGACCCGCCGCCCTGACCTGTGGTCGAAGATTCCGGCCCAAAAGCGTTGATTTTCCACAGAACCCGGGCTATAGGCCCGGAACTCCAAAGGATTGAAGACATGAACATCATTGAACAGCTCGAAAAAGAGCAGGTGGCCGCCATTGCCGCCCTGCGCGCCGTGCCGGAATTTGGCGCGGGCGATACCGTCATCGTCAACGTCAAGGTGAAGGAAGGCGAGCGCACCCGCGTTCAGGCCTATGAGGGCGTGGTCATTGCCCGCTCCGGCGGCGGCCTGAATGAAAATTTCACCGTGCGCAAGATCTCCTATGGCGAGGGCGTGGAGCGCGTCTTCCCGGTCTATTCGCCGATGATCGACTCCATCAAGGTGGTGCGCCGCGGCAAGGTCCGCCGCGCCAAGCTTTATTATCTCCGCGGCCGCACCGGCAAGTCGGCCCGCATCGTCGAAAAGCAGCAGAGCGCTGCCCCGGCGGCTGGCAAGGCCGAATAAAAGCCTGTCGCCAGCGCTGAAATCCATGAGGGCCGGGTTGAACCCGGCCCTTTTCCTTTGAGGACAGGCCCATGACCACATCCTTCGACGTGAACCGGGTGAACTGGGACGACCGCGCCGCCATCCACCTGGCCGACAAGGCCGGGTCCTATCGCGTGGCGGAGTTCCTGGCGGGCGGCGATACGCTGCACGACATCGAGCACGACGAGATCGGCGATGTCCGGGGCCTGCGCATCGCCCATCTGCAATGCCACTTCGGCCTCGACACCCTCTCCCTCGCCCGGCGCGGAGCGTCCTGCGTGGGCCTGGATTTTTCGCCCGTGGCCATTGCCGGGGCGCGCGACCTGCAACGCCGGACCGGACTCGATGCCCGCTTCGTCGAGGGCAATGTCTATGATGCGCCCGCCCTGCTCGACGGCGATTTCGACCGTGTCTATGTCACCTGGGGTGCCATCAACTGGCTGCCCGACATGGCGGCCTGGGCGCGGGTGGTGGCCGCGCTGCTGAAGCCCGGCGGCAGGCTTTACCTGCTGGAGGGGCACCCCGCGCTTCTCACCCTCGATGAATATGCCGAAAAGCTGAACCCGGCCCATGACTGGCGCACGCCGCCGGACCGGCCCATCGTCATGGCGGAAGACACGAGCTACACCGGCGACGAGGACCGCATTGCCCACCCCGAAACCCATGAATGGATTCATCCCCTCAGCACCATCATCACCGCGGTGATCGAAGCCGGACTGAAGCTCGACTGGCTGCACGAGCACGAGCTGCTGGCCTGGCAGTTTTCCCCCCTCATGGTGAAGGTGGAGGAGGGCCTGCGCCGCCCCCTGTGGCGTCTGCCCGATGGTTTCCCGCGGCTTCCCCTCGCCTTTTCGCTTGCCGCCACCAGGACGGGATGATCCTTCAACGCTTTGTTCTTTGACTTCATCCGGCCTGTGGTTAAATAGCGCCAAACCCGCAATCCATGAGAGAGTGCCATGGCCCGCAAAGCTGTCAAAAAGCCCGTCAAAAAAGCTGTTCGCACGGCCAGGAAGCCGGTGAAGAAAACGGCGCGCAAGGCCAGGGCCCCGGCCCGCACGGCGGCGACGAAACGGGCCGCTAAGAAGACCGCGCGCAAGCCCGCAAAAAAGACCAGCGCCAGGAAACCCGTGACGGCGAAGCGCCCGGCCCGGAAGGCCGCCAAAAAAACCGCAAGGAAGCGCACCCGCAAACTGGCGGCCCCGCTGGTTGCTGCCCCGGGGAAATCCGCCAGGCCCCGCACCCTTTATGACAAGATCTGGGACGACCATCTGGTGCATGAAGCCGAAGACGGCACCTGCCTGCTCTACATCGACCGCCACCTCGTCCATGAGGTAACGAGCCCCCAGGCCTTCGAGGGCCTGCGCCTGACCGGCCGCAAGCTGCGCCACCCGGAGAAGACCCTGGCCGTCGTCGATCACAACGTGCCCACCACCGACCGCAGCCACGGCATCGCCGAGGAGGAAAGCCGCATTCAGGTGGAGACCCTGGCAAAGAACGCCCATGACTTCGGCGTCCGCTACTTCAACGAGCTGGACAAGCGCCAGGGCATCGTCCACGTGGTCGGCCCCGAACAGGGCTTCACCCTGCCCGGTTCCACCATCGTCTGCGGCGACAGCCACACCTCGACTCACGGCGCCTTCGGCGCGCTCGCCCATGGCATCGGCACATCGGAGGTGGAACATGTGCTGGCGACGCAAACCCTGATCCAGAAGAAGGCCAAAAACATGCTGGTCCGGGTCGACGGCAAGCTGCCGGCCCATTCCACCGCGAAGGACATCATCCTCGCCGTCATCGGCGAGATCGGCACGGCGGGCGGCACCGGCTCGGTCATCGAATTCGCCGGCGAAGCCATCCGCGACCTGTCCATGGAAGGCCGCATGACCGTGTGCAACATGACCATCGAGGGCGGGGCCCGCGCCGGCATGATCGCCCCGGACGAAAAGGCCTATGCCTACCTCAAGGGCCGCCCCATGGCCCCCAGGGGCAAGGCCTGGGACGCGGCCCGGCGCTATTGGGACACGCTCAAGACCGATGCGGGCGCCCACTTCGACCGCGTGGTGACGCTGGATGCAGCCTCCCTGCCGCCCATCGTCTCCTGGGGCACAAGCCCGGAGGATGTCATGGCCATCACGGCGGTCATCCCCAACCCCGACGACATCGCCGATGCCGGCAAGCGCCAGTCCAAGTGGCGGGCGCTCGATTACATGGGCCTCAAGCCCGGCATGCGCATGACCGATGTCCCCCTCGACGTGGTCTGGATCGGCTCCTGCACCAATGGCCGCATCGAGGACCTGCGCGCCGTCGCCGACATCGTGAAGGGCAAGACGAAGGCCGAGAACCTCGCCTATGTCATGGTGGTGCCGGGCTCCGGCCTGGTGAAGGAACAGGCCGAGGCCGAGGGCCTGCACCACATCTTCCGGGCGGCGGGCTTCGAATGGCGCGAGCCGGGCTGCTCCATGTGCCTTGGCATGAATCCCGACCAGCTCACCCCCGGCCAGCGCTGCGCCTCCACCTCGAACCGCAACTTCGAGGGCCGTCAGGGCTATCGCGGGCGCACCCATCTGGTGTCGCCCCAGATGGCGGCGGCGGCGGCCATTGCCGGGCGCTTTGTCGACATCAGGAAATTTTCCTGATTTTTAACACACTGCGGGGAACCGGCGGGGTTTTCCGCCGTTCTTGCGCCATGATCCTGCCAAACTGTCTTTGGGTTTGATTTATCCTAAATTAAGGCCTAAAGCGCACACTCAAGGCGGCGGGGACTGATTCCGGGGCCTAATCCAGACAAGGGGCAATTTTGACCACACACGTTCAGGCGGATGCCAAGTTTCTCCGCCGGGTTCTTCTCGGCCTTGTGGCGCTGACGCTGTTCACCGGCGCGGCCGCAGCGGTCGCCACCGTTCAGGCCAAGTCGGAAGTGACCGGCCAGTGCATGATGTTCTGCAACGACTGAGCATCTCCATCATTGACTGATCAAGGGCCCGGCAACGGGCCTTTTGCTTTTTCGGCTGCCACCCTGGCCCACATTCCTTGCGTGGAACTGGAGGGTCATTTATGAACCGGCCCCATGAGCACACCCGCCACGGTCTTCATTGACGGCGAAGCCGGCACCACCGGCCTGCAGATCCGCGACCGCCTGAAGGCGCGCGGCGATGTCGAACTCGTCTCCATCGCGCCCGAGAGGCGGAAGGATGCCCAGGCCCGCCGCGACCTGCTGAACAGCGTGGACGTGGCCATCCTTTGCCTGCCCGATGATGCCGCGAAGGAAGCCGTTTCCCTGCTGGCGCCGGGTGCCACGACCCGGGTGATCGACGCCTCCACCGCTTTCCGGGTCGATCCCGGCTGGACCTATGGCTTTGCCGAAATGACGGCCGATCAGGCCGAGCGCATTGCCGAGGCGCGCTTGGTCAGCAATCCCGGCTGCTATCCGCAGGGGCTGATCGCGCTGGTGAAGCCCCTGATCGACGAGGGCCTGCTCTCTCCCGCCGTGGCGCTGACCTACAACGCCGTCTCCGGCTATTCCGGCGGGGGCCGCAAGATGATCGAGGCCCATGAGGCGGAAGGCAAGACGGCCGCGCCCTTCCTGCCCTATGGCCTCACCTTCAATCACAAGCATCTGGCCGAGATGAAGCATTATGCGGGCCTGGCCGCCGACGTGCTGTTCCAGCCCGCCGTGGGCAATTATGCCCAAGGCATGCTGGGCTGCGTGCCGCTGTTCTTCAAGGACCTGAAACAGGGCGCAACGCTGGCTGAGGTCCATGCCGTGCTCGCCTGGGCCTATGAGCATTGCCGCTTTGTTGAAGTGGCCGCGCTGGAGGCGCTGGAGCGCAGCCCGGCGCTGGACCCCCGGGCGCTGAACAACACCAACCGGATGCGCCTTCATGTTTTCGGCAATGAGGCGCGCGGCCAATTGCTGCTCGCCGCCGTCTATGACAATCTCGGCAAGGGCGCCTCGGGCGCTGCCGTGCAAAACCTCAACCTGATGATCGGGGCTGACGAAGGCCTTGGCACCGATCTTCCCGCCTGAGCCACAAGAAAGAGCTGATCATGCAGAAATTCGATGTCCTCACCGGGGTGGCCGCGCCCCTCAACATCGTCAACATCGACACCGACATGATCATCCCCAAGCAGTTCCTGAAAACCATCAAGCGCACGGGGCTGGGCAAGTCGCTGTTCTATGAAATGCGCTACACCCCGGAGGGCGCGGAAATTCCCCATTTCGTGCTGAACCAGCCGGCTTGGCGCAAGGCCGAGATTCTGGTGGCGGGCGACAATTTCGGCTGCGGCTCGTCGCGCGAGCATGCGCCCTGGGCGCTGCTCGACTTCGGCATCCGCTGCGTCATCGCAACGAGCTTCGCCGATATCTTCTACAACAACGCCTTCAAGAACGGCATCCTGCCCATCGTCGTTTCGCCCGATGACCTGGCTAAACTGATGGACGACGCCGAACGCGGGTCCAATGCCACGCTCACCATCGACCTGCCCAATCAGGAGATCCGCGGCCCCGATGGCGGCGTGGTGAAGTTCGATATCGATCCCTTCCGCAAGCATTGCCTGCTCAACGGACTCGATGACATCGGGCTGACCATGGAGAAGGCCAAGTCCATTGCGGCCTATGAGAAGACAGCCGCCAAGGCCCGTCCCTGGGTCTGACGCATCATCCCGAAAAGTGCGCCGCGGTTTTCGGACAAGATGATGCGCATAGGGGCCATCATCCCGAAAAGTGCGCAGCGGTTTTCGGACA
>OEIV010000794.1_pt1 | contig 15984 bp, 13 predicted proteins | sample 1539231 | NCBI WGS metagenome assembly OEIV01 (sample SAMN03794762, study PRJEB22550) | activated sludge metagenome | feature: wastewater treatment plant; material: activated sludge; isolation source: Wastewater treatment plant of a petroleum refinery complex | place: Argentina: Buenos Aires ...
GCCCGGCGCTGTCGACCGTGAAACCGTGCGTCAGCACGCCCTTGTACGGCGCGCATCCCTGGATGCCGCTCGCGGTCAGCAGCGACGACTGGAACCAGCCGCGGTGCTGGTCGGAGCCCTCCAGGTACAGGTCCGCGGGGAACTGCAACTCGGGGCGGCGCGTCAGCACGCAGGCGTGCGTCACGCCGGAGTCGAACCACACGTCCAGCGTGTCCGTGACCTTGTCGTAGTGCGCGGCGTCCTCGCCCAGCAGCTCCGCGGGGCCGATCGCGAACCAGGCGTCGATGCCGGCCTGCTCGATGCGTTGGGCGGCCTGTTCGATCAGCTCCGCGGTGCGCGGGTGCGGCGCGCCGGTCTGCTTGTGCACGAACAGCGCGATCGGCACGCCCCAGGTGCGCTGGCGCGAGATGCACCAGTCGGGGCGGTCCGCGACCATGCCCTCGATGCGCGCCTTGCCCCAGGCGGGCACGAACTGCACGTCCTCGATCGCGCCGCGCGCGGTATCGAGCAGCCCGTTGCGGTTCATGCTCACGAACCACTGCGGCGTGGCGCGGAAGATCACCGGCGACTTGTGGCGCCAGCAATGCGGGTAGCTGTGCTGGTAGGCCACGTCGTGCAGCAGCGCGCCCTTCTCGCGCAGCAGCTCGACGATGACCGCGTTGGCCTTGAACACGTACAGGCCAGCGACATGCGGCGTGCCCTCGACGAACACGCCCTGCCCGTCCACCGGGTTCAGCACGCCGAGCCCGTAGGCCTGCCCGACCACGTAGTCGTCCAGGCCGTGCCCCGGCGCCGTGTGCACCGCGCCGGTACCGGCCTCGGTGGTCACGTGCTGCCCGAGGATCACCGGCACGGTGCGATCGAGGAAGGGATGCCGCAGGGGCTGCTTCTCCAGCGCGGCGCCGGCGCATTCGCCGAGGATCTCGTAGGCCTCGATGCCGCAGCGCGCCAGCGCCTGGCGTGCCAGCGCCTCGGCCAGCACCAGGTATTCGGCCTCCTCAGCCTCGCCCGCGCGCACCAGCACGTAGGGCAGCTGCGGGTGCAAGGCCACCGCGAGGTTCGCCGGCAGCGTCCACGGCGTGGTGGTCCAGATCGGCACCGAGACGCGCGCCGAGGGCTCGAGCTCCACGCCGAAGGCGCGCGCCAGCGCCACCGGGTCCACGGCGCGAAAGCGCACGTCCACCGCGGGCGAGGTCTTCTCGTGGTACTCGACCTCGGCCTCGGCCAGCGCCGAGCCGCAGTCCATGCACCAGTGCACGGGCTTGGAGCCTTTCTCCAGGTGCCCGTTGGCGACGATGCGCCCCAGCGCGCGCACGATGTCGGCCTCGAAGGCGAAGTCCATCGTCAGGTAGGGGTTGGCCCAGTCGCCGAACACGCCGAGGCGGATGAAGTCCTCGCGCTGGCGCTCCACCTGGCTGCGCGCGTAGTCGCGGCAGTGCGTGCGGAACTCGTGGTGGCTGATCTTCACGCCGGCCTTGCCGACCTTCTTCTCGACGTTCAGCTCGATCGGCAGCCCGTGGCAGTCCCAGCCCGGCACGTAGGGCGCGTCGAAACCGTCGAGCGTGCGCGCCTTGACGATGATGTCCTTCAGGATCTTGTTGACCGCGTGCCCGATGTGGATCTCGCCGTTGGCGTAGGGCGGGCCGTCGTGCAGGATGAACTTCGGCCGCCCGGCACGCGCGGCGCGGATCTGCCCGTAGACGTCTTCCTCGTGCCAGCGCGCCAGCATCTGCGGCTCGCGCTGCGCGGGGGTCCCCTTCATGGGGAACTCGGGCTGCGGCAGGGTTCAGGGGTGCTTGTAGTCTGTCATGGGCTGCTTCGTTCAGTGGGTTTGCGGGCGCGCGGCGAACCAGGCGCGCGCCACCTCGATGTCGTCCGCGATGCGATTGCGCAGTTCGTCCACCGAGGCGAACTTGTGCTCGTCGCGGATCTGGCGGCGGAAAATCACGTCGATCGTGCGTCCGTAGATGTTCTGCGCGAAGTCGAGGATGTGCACCTCGAGGTTCGCCTTGATGCCCTCGTTCACCGTGGGCCGGGTGCCCACGTTCGCCACCGCGGGCAGCAGGCGTCCCCCGAGGCGCACCTCGGCCACGTAGACGCCCGCGAGCGGCGCGCGGTGGCGGTGCAGCGCGAGGTTCGCCGTGGGCACACCGATGGTGGTGCCGAGCTGGCGGCCGTACACGACCTTGCCGGTCATGAAATACGGCCGCCCGAGCATGCGTTCGGCGGCCTCGAAATCCCCGGCCCCCAGCACCGCGCGCAGCCGCGTGCTGCTGACGCGCTCGCCGTGGACTTCGACCGTGCTGGTCGCCTTCACCTCGTAGCCGTATTTCTCGCCGGCCTCGCGCGCCAGGTCGATGTTGCCCTCGCGGTCGTGGCCGAAGCGCAGGTCCTCGCCGACCACGATGTAGCGCGCGCCGAGCCCCTTCACGAACACCGTCTCGACGAAGGTGAGCGCCGACATGGTGCTGAAGCGGCGATCGAAGCGGATACGCAGCACCCGGTCCACCCCGAGATGGCGCAGCACCATGAACTTCTCGCGAAAGCTCATCAGGCGCGGCGGCGACTGTACCGGGGCAAAGTATTCCCGCGGCAGCGGCTCGAACAGGATCACCGTCGAGGGCAGCCCGAACTCGCGCGAGCGCCCCAGCAGGTCGCTGATCACGGCCTGGTGACCCCGGTGCACCCCGTCGAAGGCGCCGATGGTCACCACGCTGCCATGGTGGCGCTCGCGCAGGTTGTGCAAGCCCCTGATCAGTTCCAATCCGCTGTGCTCCCGCCCGGGGTTCCGCCAAAGCCGGCGATTATAGAGTAGGTCCGCATTCATGCGGACATTCCCGTGGGTCCGGATTCATCCGGACATCTGCGTGGGTCCGCATTTATGCGGACATGGCCCGGCGCGATATGTCCGCATAAATGCGGACCTACGGCAGTTGTCGCCATGAATGCCGACCCACGGGGAACAGCAGCGCCAGGGCCCCGAGATACACCGCGATGCCCGCCAGGCAAACCAGCCCCAGGCGCAGCACCCGGGCGCTCCAGTGCAGGGTGTCCAGCTCGTGCATCCAGAGCAGTGCCGGCAGCAGCACCGCGCACATGAGAGCCACGGCCACCCCCATCCTGCCCACGTCGCGCAGCAGGCCCGGCTCCGGGCGGTACACCGCGCGGCGCATCAGCCCGTGCAGCAGCAGGCCGGCATTGAGCCAGGCCGCCCCGGTGGTCGCGAGCGACAGCCCCATGTGCCCCACCTGCCAGAACAGGTGCAGCGGCACCACGAACAGCAGGTTGAGCCCCATGTTCGCGATCATCGCCTTGATGCCGATGATCACCGGCGTACGGGTGTCCTGGCGCGAGTAATACGCGGTGGCCAGCACCTTGATCAGCATGAAGGCCGGCAGACCCAGCGCCATCGCCGCCAGGCTGAGCGAGGCCATGTCGACGTCGCGGGCGCTCATGGCCCCGTACTGGAACAGCGTGCCCAGGATGGGGCCGGCCAGGATCACCAGCGCGACGCTGGCCGGCAGGCCGATCACCAGGATCATCCTGATCGCCCAGTCGAGGGTGTGGCGATACTCGGCATTCGATTGCGTCGAGTACTCGCGCGACAGCCCCGGCAGGATCACGGTCGCGATCGCGATGCCGAACACCCCCAGCGGCAGCTCGGTCAGCCGCTCGGAGTAATACAGCCACGACACGCTGCCGCTCGGCAGAAAGGAGGCCAGCACGGTGTCGAGCAGCAGGTTGATCTGGCTCACCGAGACGCCGAACATCGCCGGCAGCATCAGCCTCAGGATGCGCCCCACGCCCGGGTGGCGGGTGTCGAGGCGCGGGCGCGGCAGCATCCGGATGCGCGCGAGGAACGGGACCTGGAACAGCAGCTGGATCAGCCCGGCCATGAACACCGCCCAGGCGAGCGCGAACCCCGGCTCGGCGAACCAGCGCGAGGCCACCCCCGCGCCGGCGATCAGCGTCAGGTTCAGGAACAACGGCGTGATCGCCGGCACCGCGAAGCGCGCGTAGCTGTTCAGCACCGCGCCGGCGAAGCCGGTCAGCGAGATGAAGAAGAGATAGGGGAAGGTGATGCGGATCAGCTCCGCGGTGAGCGCCAGCTTCTGCGGCATCTGCGCGAAGCCGGGCGCGAACACCAGCGTCACCACCGGCGCGGCGAGCACCGCCAGCGCCGTGACGGCCAGCAGCGCCGCGCCCAGCACCCCGCAAACCGCGTCGACCAGCCTTTTCACCTCTTCCGCCGGGCGCGTGGCGCGGTACTCCGCGAGCACCGGCACGAAGGCCTGGGCGAACGCCCCCTCGGCGAACAGCCGGCGCAGGAACTGCGGCACGCGGAACGCGACGAAGAAGGCATCCGCGTTGGCGTTGGCGCCGAGCATCGAGGCGATCACCACGTCGCGCACCAGGCCGGCGACGCGCGAGATCATGGTCATGCCGCCGACCACGAGGCTGGAACGCAACAGCCGGTCTGCGGTGGGCACGCGCGCCCGGGACTCAGGCACCGGGGCCCGATCCCCGGCAGGGTGCGTCGAACAGCGGCCAGTAGCGGCCTTCGCGGCTTTCGTACAGGCACACCTGCGTCGCGCTGCCCTCGAGGTCGAGCGCGAAGTCCGCGGTGGGCGGGCAACCCGAGCGCGAGCGCCAGCGCCCGAGACTCAGGTGCGCCCGGAAGGGACGGCGCTCGATGGCGAAGCCCGCGCCGGCGAGCGCCGCCGCGAGCGCTTGCTGCCAGGCCAGGAAGCCCGAGGCGTCCGCGGGCAGCGCCGCGATCACGCGCGGCGAGCGCGCAGTGGGGAACGGGCGCACCGCGCCCAGCCGGTAGCGAAAGGGCGCCAACGTCGCCGCAACCGGGGTCACGCAGGCCTGGATGCGCGGGATGTCGGCCAGCGCGACCTGCCCCAGGAACACCAGCGTGAAGTGGTAGTTGGCCGGCGCGGTCCAGCGCACGGCGGCATAGGGGAAATGCGCGCGCAGCCGCTGCTCCAGCGCCGCCAGCCCCGCGCGCAACGCCTCATCGGGGTCGAGCGCGAGGAAGGTGCGCGCTACGTCCACGCGCGGCGGACTTCGTCGCGGTGCATCGCGAGCCACTGCAGCGCGATCAGCGTGTGCGCGTTGTTGAAATGGCCGTCGCGCTGCAGCTGCGCCACCTCGGCATACGGGATCACGTGCAGGCGGATGTCCTCGTGCTCGCCGGCCTTGCCGTGCAACCCGCCGGCATCGCCCAGGTCCACGCGCGCGCAGAACAGGTGGAAATACTCGTCGGTGCCGCCGGGGCTGGAAAAATAACCCGCCACCGGCAGCAGCTCGCGGATCACGCAGGCGGATTCCTCGGTGGTCTCGCGCACCGCGACCTCGGCCGGCGTCTCGCCCTCCTCCACCAGCCCGGCGACCAGCTCCAGCAGCCACGGGCTGCCGGCGCGAAAGGCCGCCCCGATACGAAACTGCTCGACCATGCCGATCGCATCGAGTGTCGGGTCGTACAGGAGCACGCCTACCGCCTCGCCGCGACAGTGCAGCTCGCGCGTCAGCGTCTCGGACCAGCCGCCGGCGAAGCGCCGGTGGCGCAGCCGGAACAGCTTCAGCTTCCAGAAGCCGCTCCAGGCGGTCTTTTCCTCGACGATCTCGACGTCGTTGTGGCCGAACTGCCTCATCGCGCCCTCACTCGCCGAAACGCTTGCCGGTGTACCAGCTCACGGGCGCCTCGTAGCGGTCCACCAGGTGCACCACGTCGAGCACCAGCGCGAACAGCGCCATGCGCACCAGCACGCCGTTGTCGGTCTGGCGGAAGATCGCGAGATTGGGGTTCTCGTTGAGGTCCGGGTCGAGCTCGTTCGCCTCGGCACGCGAATCGCGCGGCAGCGGGTGCATGATCACCGTGTTCGGCTCGCAGTACTGGGTGTAGATCGCCTGGTTGAGGCGATAGCGGCCGCGGTAGAGGTTCGCCTCCTCCCTGCTGGCGAAGCGCTCCTCCTGGATGCGCGTGGAATAGGCGATGTCGACGTGCCCGATCGAGGACTCCATCGCATCCGATTCCACCACCGTGTGGCCGCGCGCGCGCAGGTGCTCGACGATCTCGCCCGGCATGCGCAGCTCCGCCGGCGCGATGCAGGTGAGGTGCACGCGATCGAAGTTGGCCAGCAGCTTCGACAGCGAGTGCACGGTGCGCCCGAAGCGCAGGTCGCCGATCATCGCGATGCGCAGCCCGTCGATGCTGCCGCCGCGGTGCCGCACTTCCTTGCCGATGGTGTAGAGATCGAGCAGCGCCTGCGTCGGGTGCTCGTTGGCCCCGTCGCCGCCGTTGACCACCGGCACGCGGCTGGCCGCCGCGAACTCCTTCACCGAGCCCGCGACCGGGTGGCGCATCGCGATCACGTCGCTGTAGCCGCTGATCACGCGCGCCGTGTCGTAGAGCGACTCGCCCTTGGCGATCGCGGAGTTCTCGATGCCGGTGGTCTCGCGCACCTCGCCACCGAGCAGGTTGAAGGCGCAGCCGAAGCTCACGCGCGTGCGCGTGCTCGGCTCGAAGAACATGTTGCCGAGGATGGCCCCCTCGAGCACCCGCGTGATCTTGCGCCGGTGCGCATAGGGCGCCATCGAGTCGGCCACGTCGAACACCCGCTCGATGTCGGCACGCCCGAACTGCTCCACCGAAAGTATGTGTGATCCTGCGAATTCCATGCTGCCTTGCCCTGCTGCTGTCGCCATCCGGTCGCGGGCATGGCCCGCTCCTACATACCGCCGTCGCGTCGTGCCGGCGTTCCGAGGCCCCCGTAGGAGCGGGCCATGCCCGCGACCCCGTAGGTCCGGATTTATCCGGACATCATGTCCCGATCGCATCCACCCATGTCCGCATGAATGCGGACCCACGATTGAAATCCCGCGCAGTCTACCCGCTCGCCGGACGTCCTTCATCCACGAATTGCAGCGCGGCCCAGCGCGCGTAGAGCGGCGAGGCGGCGAGCAGTTCGTCGTGCGTGCCGGTGGCCGCGATGCGCCCCTGTTCCAGCACCACGATGCGATCGACCCGCCGCACCGTCGCGAGTCGGTGCGCGATCACCAGCGTGGTACGACCCTGCATCAGCGCGGCCAGCGCCTGCTGCACCATGGCCTCGCTGTCGGCATCGAGGGCGCTGGTGGCCTCGTCGAGCAGCAGGATCGCCGGGTCGCGCAGCAGCGCGCGCGCGATCGCGATGCGCTGGCGCTGCCCGCCCGAGAGCCGCACACCGCCCTCGCCCACGAAGCTGGCGTAACCCTCGGGCAGCCGCGCGATGAACTCCTCGGCGAAGGCCGCGCGCGCCGCCGCCATCACCGCCTCCTCGCTCGCGCCGGGGACGCCGTAGCGGATGTTGTCGAGCACCGATCCCGTGAACAGCACCGGCTGCTGCGGCACCAGCGCGAAATGCCGGCGCAACGCCTGCGGATCGACGCGACGCGTATCGATGCCATCGAGCCGGATGCTGCCGCCATCGGGCTCGTAGAAGCGCAGCAGCAGATCGACCAGCGTCGACTTGCCCGCACCCGAGGCGCCCACCAGCGCCACGCTGGATCCGGCCGGCACGTGCAGCGTGATGCCGTCGATCGCGGGGCGATCCGGGTTCGAGGGGTAGGCGAAGCGCAGCTCCTTCAGCTCGATCTCGCCGCGCAGGCGCGCCGGCAGCGCCAGGGGATCGGCCGGCGCGCGGATCAGCGGTGCCTCGCGCAGCAGTTCCATCAGGCGCTCGGTGGCGCCGGCGGCGCGCTGCAGGTCGCCGATCACTTCCGACAGCGCCCCGGCCGCGGCCGCCACCATCACCGCATAGAAAATGAAGGCCGTGAGCTCGCCCGGCGTCGTGCGCCCGGCGATCACGTCGTTGCCACCGACCCAGATCATCGCGCCCACGGCGCCCAGCACCAGCACGATCACCATCGCGGTGAGCCAGGAACGCTGCACCACGCGGCGGATCGAGGCGCGGAAGGTGTCCTCGACGTGCATCGCGAAGCGCTCGCGGTCCACACCCTCGTGGTTGAAGGCCTGCACGGTCTTGATGTTGCCGAGCGCCTCGCTGAGATAGGCGCCGGCATTCGCGAGCCGGTCCTGGCTGTCGCGCGACAGCGTGCGCACGCGCCTGCCGAACACCACGATCGGCAGCAGCACCAGCGGCACGCTGAGCAGCACGATGCCGGTCAGGCGCGGGTTCGAGACGAACAGCAGCACCACGCCGCCGGCGAGCGTCAGCAGGTTGCGCAGCGCGATCGAGACCGAGGAGCCGATCACCGTCTGCAGCAGCGTGGTGTCGGCGGTGATGCGCGACTGGATCTCGCCCGCGCCGTTGGTCTCGAAGAAGCCCGGATGCAGCGACAGCACGTGGTCGAACACCGCGCGGCGCAGGTCCGCCGTCACGCGCTCGCCGATCCACGACACCAGGTAGAAACGCGTGAAGGTCCCGATCGCGAGCAGCAGCACGATCAGCATGAACACCAGCACCGCGCGGTTCAGCTGCTCGGCGGAGCCCGACACGAAGCCCTGGTCGACCAGCATGCGCAGCCCCTGCCCGAGGCTGAGCGTCACGCTCGCGGTGAACACCAGCGCGAGCGAAGCGCCGAGCACGCGGGGCCAGTACGGCCGCAGGAAACCCAGCGCCGGCGCCAGCAGGCCGATGCGGGCGCGGGTTTCGCGGGGGTTGTCGGCAGATATGTTCATTATTTTCCTCGTAGGAGCGGGCCATGCCCGCGACCTGTTCGAATGCGTTCGTGCGCGCTCCTGTCGCGGGCATGGCCCGCTCCTACACGGAGGAACACAATTCGTCGCTGTAGGCTTGCAGCGCCTCGAGTATCGCCAGCGCGCGTGCATCGCCAGCGCGCTCGCGGCGCAACTCGGCGATGCGCTGGCGCAGGCTCGCGCAGTTGTGCATGCCGCGCAGCGGCTCACCGTGCAGCCGCGCCGCGCAGTGCTCCGCCCAGCGCGCGCGTTCCTCGCTGCTCAATGTCGCGGGGAAATTCCGCGCGCGGTAGCGAAACAGCAGCTCCGGCAGCCGCGCGTCCTCGAAGGCCAGGCGCTCCTTTGCCAGCGCCTCGGGCGCGAGCTCACGCACGCGCGCACCGAGGCGGCGGTCGTGATCGCTCAGAAACCCGGCATAGAGCGCGAACTCGGGATCGTCCGGCTCGCGTTCCGCTTGCGCGGCGTAGAGCTCGCGCAGCTTCTGCTTCAGTCCCGCCGCCGCCTGCAGGCGCTCGAGGTGCGCATCGCAGCGCGCCCGGTCGATGCCGTAGCGCGCCTCGATCTCCGGCGTCAGCATCGTGGCGGGCGCGAGCATCGGGCTGCGGTTGACGTGGATCTCCTTCAGCGGGATGCGCCCGATGCCCGCGGGCAGCTCCGCCGTGGGCGTGTACAGGTACTCGCGCAACTGCGCGGCATCCAGACGCAGCAGCGGCTCGGGATCCAGCAGCAGGTTGCAGGCGATGATCTTGTTCGGCTGCGTCGGGTGGATGGCCAGCGGCACCACCAGCGCCATCGCGCCGTTCTCGGCCGGGAAGCGCGAGGAGATATGCAACAGCGGCTTGTGCTCGACGATGTTCAGCTGCTGCTTGACCCAGCCCTTGTCGCGCGCCTTCAGCGCATAGTCGAACAGCTTCGGCTGCGCCGCGCGCAGCTTGCGCGCCAGCGCCAGCGTGGCCCGCACATCGGCCAGCGCATCGTGCGCCGCGCCGTGCTCGATGCCGTTGGCGCGCGTGAGGTCTTCGAGCCGGAAGCTCGGCCGACCGTCTTCGCGGTCGGGCCACTGCAGCCCCTCGGGGCGCAACGCGCGCGCCATGCGCATCACGTCGATCAGGTCCCAGCGCGAGTTGCCGTTGCGCCATTCGCGCTCGTAGGGATCGAAGAAGTTGCGATACAGCGTATGGCGCGTGACCTCGTCGTCGAAGCGGATGCTGTTGTAGCCCACCCCGCAGGTGCCGGGCACGGAGAATTCGGCGTTGATGCGCGCGATGAACTCCGGCTCCGCGAGCCCGTGCGCGCGCGCCTGCTGCGGCGTGATGCCCGTGACCAGGCAGGCCTCGGGATGCGGCAGGTAATCCGCCGGCGGGCGGCAATGGAGCATCAGCGGCTCGCCGATCTCGTTGAGCCCGGCATCGGTGCGCACGCCCGCGAACTGCGAGGGCCGGTCACGGGACGGATCGGCGCCGAAGGTCTCGTAGTCGTGCCAGTAGAAGCTCGGCTTGTGCGGCATGCAGCGCTCCTGGTGTCACGTAGGTCCGCATTCATGCGGACACGACCTGGCATCCATCAATGTCCGGCTGAAGCCGGACCCACGTCAGACGACCTCGATGTGCTCGGCCGCGATCTTCGCCTGCCAGATCTGCGGGCCGGTGGTGTGCACCGACTCCCCGCGCGCGTCCACGGCCACGGTGACCGGCATGTCCTTCACCTCGAACTCGTAGATCGCTTCCATGCCGAGTTCCGGGAAGGCCACGACTTTCGCCGCCGTGATCGCCTTCGACACCAGGTAGGCCGCGCCGCCGACCGCCATCAGGTACACGGCGCGGTTGTCGCGGATCGCCTCGATCGCGACGGGTCCGCGCTCGGACTTGCCGATCATGGCGATCAGGCCGGTCTGCTCGAGCATGGTGCGCGTGAACTTGTCCATGCGCGTCGCGGTGGTCGGGCCGGCGGGGCCCACGACCTCGTCGCGCACCGGGTCGACCGGGCCGACGTAATAGATGAAGCGGTTCGACAGATCGACCGGCAGCGTCTCGCCCGCCGCCATCATGTCGGTCATCTTCTTGTGCGCCGCATCGCGCCCCGTGAGCATGTGCCCCGAGAGCAGCAGCGTCTCGCCGGTCTTCCACGTGGCGAGTTCCTCGCGCGTGACGGTGTCGAGGTTCACGCGCCGCGCACCGGCCGCCTCCCAGGTGATGTCGGGCCAGGCCTCCAGCGACGGCGGCTCCTGCAGCGCCGGGCCGCTGCCATCCAGCACGAAGTGCGCGTGGCGCGTGGCGGCGCAGTTGGGGATCATCGCCACCGGCAGGCTCGCGGCGTGCGTGGGGTAGTCCTTGATCTTCACGTCGAGCACGGTGCTCAGGCCGCCCAGGCCCTGCGCGCCGATGCCGAGCTGGTTCACCTTCTCGAACAGCTCGATGCGCAACTCCTCGATGCGGTTCGACGGGCCGCGCTCGATCAGGTCGTAGATGTCGACCGGATCCATCAGCACTTCCTTGGCCAGCAGCGCGGCCTTCTCGGCCGTGCCGCCGATGCCGATGCCGAGCATGCCCGGCGGGCACCAGCCGGCGCCCATCGTCGGCACCGTTTTCAGCACCCAGTCGACGATCGAGTCGGAGGGATTCAGCATCGCCATCTTGGACTTGTTCTCGCTGCCGCCGCCCTTGGCCGCGACCTGAACGTCGACGGTGTTGCCCGGCACCACCTGGTAGTGGATCACGGCCGGGGTGTTGTCCTTCGTGTTCCGGCGCGCGCCGGCGGGGTCCGCGAGGATCGAGGCGCGCAGCACGTTGTCGGGGTTGAGATACGCGCGGCGCACGCCCTCGTTGATCATCTCGTCGAGGCCCATGGTCGCGCCGTCCCAGCGCACGTCCATGCCCACCTTCACGAACACCGTGACGATGCCGGTGTCCTGGCAGATCGGGCGGTGGCCCTGCGCGCACATGCGCGAGTTGATCAGGATCTGCGCGATCGCGTCCTTCGCCGCGGTGTTCTGCTCGCGCTGCCAGGCCTTGTGCATGGCCTGGATGAAGTCCACGGGGTGGTAGTAGGAAATGAACTGCAGCGCGTCGGCGACGCTGGCGATCAGATCATCCTGCTTGATGACGGTCATGGTACGGCTCCTGGTTCATGTATCTTCGTGGGTCCGCATTCATGCGGACATTGTCCGGATAAATCCGGACCCACGGCGATTACGGCGGCGGCAACGCGGACGGCGGGTTCTCGAGGCGCGTGAGGCGCTGCGTCACCTGCTTGCGAAATTCGATGTTCGACTGCACCCACTGCTCGTTGTCCTTGATCCGTGCCTCCTGGGCGCTCTGGGTGCTGGCGAGGCTGTTCATCGTGCTGTTCAGGCGCCCGATCGCGGACTGCAGGTTGGCCTGCTGCTCGCGCAGCGTCTTGATCGCGCCGGCCAGGTCATCGCTGGCGGCGACCTGCTGCTTCAGCTGCTCCTGCGCCGCCGCAAGCGCGGCGATCTGCTTGCGGTCGGCCTCGACGGTGCTGCCGGTCTTCTTCAGCGCGGCGTCCAGCCCGTCGATGCGTTCGCCGTTCTTGCGGTACGCCGACGCCCAGAGCTTGTCGACTTCGGTGCCGAGCTCCTTGAGCTTGACCTGCATCGAGGCGCTGGACTGGCTCATGGTGTCGCCGGTGCTGGACAGGCGGCCCTCGAGGTCGCTGATGCGCAGGTTCGACTGCTCGAGCGCGGATTTCAGCGCGGTGGTCTGCTGGAACAGCGCCACCCCGGCGCCGGTGGCCACGAGGCCGAACACCAGCCCCGCGACCGCGAGCAGGCGCCAGCCCGACGATACGCCGGCAGAGGATTCGGTGGGCGCGGTCCTGGCCGGTTTCGCGGGCTTGCGCGCCTCGGGGGGCTCGATGCGCTGGCGGCGGTACGAGTCGAGCTCGTCGCGCTCCGGGATCATCTGCGGGATGTCGGTCAACTTGTCGTCGTGATTGGACATCATGGTGCGCACGCTGAACGTGATTGGCCGTGGATCGCGCGATTATATCCAGCAAAAAGGGGGCCGAAGCCCCCTTTGTTGCAGCACTAGTACTGACTCAGAGCACGCTCATGATCACCCACAGCACCACGGCCAGTGCGATCGAGCAGTGGATGATGCCCTTCACGGTCACCATCGGCTTGTGCAGCTTGCCGAAGATCGCGTTGGCCTCGAGCGCGGCGATGATCGCGATCACGATCCACAGCGCCGCCGAGCTCGCGCTGCCCAGCAGGCCGTGCGACAGGTGCGAGGACGAGCCCATGAACATCAGCATCGGGCCCGAGAACAGCACGTTGGTGCGCGAGGCCAGCAGCGCCTTCGGGCCGGCCTTGGAGGCATCCCCCGACACGATCCCGCAGACGATCTTCTGGTTCGGCCAGATGATCAGCCACACGTTCAGGAACATCAGCGTGCCGAGCAGCGCACCGACGGTGATGTCGAAGGTCCAGCCCGTGGTCGGGTGTCCGCGCAGCAGCAGGATCACCACGCCGGTCAGGAAGGTGAACATCGCGCCCCAGCGGAACCAGAACAGCGCGCGCGGCGCGAGCTTCTTGGTGGCATCGGCCTTGGCGTCGGGCGTGGCTTCCTTGAAGTATTCGCCCTGCACGAAGTTGAAATAGTAGAGCAGTCCGATCCACGTGATACCGGCGAGGAAGTGACCCCACCGCATCAGGAATTCCAGACCGCCCGCAGTGAAAATATCCGGATTCATCAGTGCTCTCCTCGTTTTGCTGGTATTTCGCCGCGATGGCGATTCGTCTTGTTTACTGGCGCCCGTAGTGTAGGGCGGGACGATTGATTTTCAAAGCATTCACCCCCCACGCACGTGGGTCCGCATTCATGCGGACATTGTCCGGCCGCGACGCCATGTCCGCATGAATGCGGACCCACGGGAGGGCGCCCACAAGTGTCCGCATGAATGCGGACCCACGGGAGGGCGGTCCGCGCCATCAAACCGGCTGCCAAAAAAAACCCCGGCCGGAGCCGGGGTTTTCGTGTGCACCAGGGGTGCCGGTCGGCTTACATCATGCCGCCCATGCCACCCATGCCGCCCATGCCGCCCATGCCACCCATGCCGCCCATGCCGCCGCCAGCCGGCTTGTCTTCCGGCATATCGGCGATCATCACCTCGGTGGTGATCATCAGCGATGCGATGGAGACTGCAGCCTGCAGCGCGGTGCGCGTGACCTTGGTGGGATCCAGGATACCCATCGCGATCATGTCGCCGTACTCGTGGTTCGCCGCGTTGTAGCCGAAGTTGCCCTTGTTGTCCTTGACCTTGGCCAGGACCACCGAGGGCTCGTCGCCGGCATTCGCCACGATCGCACGCAGCGGGGTTTCCATCGCGCGCAGGGCCACCGCGATGCCGTGGTTCTGGTCTTCGTTGTCGCCTTTCAGGTTCTTGATGGCCTGAACGCAACGCACCAGCGCCACGCCGCCGCCGGCAACCACACCTTCTTCCACCGCCGCGCGGGTCGAATGCAGTGCGTCCTCGACGCGCGCCTTCTTCTCCTTCATCTCGACTTCGGTGCCAGCACCGACCTTGATCACGGCCACGCCGCCGGAGAGCTTGGCAACGCGCTCCTGCAGTTTTTCACGGTCGTAGTCGGAGGAGGTTTCCTCGATCTGCACGCGGATCTGCTTGACGCGCGCTTCGATGTCCTTCTCGTTGCCCGCACCGTCGATGATCGTGGTGTTGTCCTTGTCCATGGTCACGCGCTTGGCCGAACCCAGGTGCTCGAGCGTGGTGTTCTCGAGCTCGAGTCCCACTTCCTCGCTCACCACGGTGCCGCCGGTCAGGATCGCGAGATCCTGCAGCATGGCCTTGCGGCGGTCGCCGAAGCCCGGCGCCTTGCACGCTGCCACCTTGATGATGCCGCGCATGGTGTTCACGACCAAAGTCGCCAGCGCCTCGCCTTCCACGTCCTCGGCAACCACGACCAGCGGCTTGCCCGACTTGGCCACCTGCTCGAGCAGCGGCAGCATGTCGCGGATGTTGGAGATCTTCTTGTCGACCAGCAGGATGAAGGGGCTCTCCTGCTCTACAACCATCTTCTCCTGGTTGTTGATGAAGTAGGGCGACAGGTAGCCGCGGTCGAACTGCATGCCTTCCACCACGTCGAGCTCGTTGGCCAGGCTCTTGCCTTCCTCGACCGTGATCACGCCTTCCTTGCCGACCTTCTCCATCGCCTCGGCGATGATCTGGCCGATGCTCTCGTCACCGTTGGCCGAAATCGTGCCGACCTGGGCTATCGACTTGGTGTCGGCGCAGGCGGTGGACAGCTTCTCGAGCTCGGTGACGGCGGCGGCGGCGGCCTTGTCGATACCGCGCTTGAGGTCCATCGGGTTCATGCCGGCGGCGACCGACTTCAGGCCTTCGTTGACAATGGCCTGTGCCAGCACGGTGGCGGTCGTGGTGCCGTCGCCCGCGGTGTCGGAGGCCTTGGAAGCCACTTCCTTCACCATCTGCGCGCCCATGTTCTCGAACTTGTCCTTCAGCTCGATTTCCTTGGCCACCGATACGCCGTCCTTGGTGACGGTCGGGGCACCGAAGGATTTGTCGATGATCACGTTGCGACCGCGCGGGCCCAGCGTGGTCTTCACGGCGTCGGCCAGCAGGTTCACGCCCTTCAGCATTCTCTGGCGCGCGGAATCGCCAAACTTCACGTCTTTAGCTGCCATGGTTCTTTCCTTTGAGGTTAAACAGGGTTGTTTGCATCGTCATCGGGGATCGCTGCGGCGCCCGGCCGCGGCCGATCACTCGATCACGCCGTAGAGTTCGCTTTCGCTGAGGATCACGACTTCGTCGCCGTCGAGCTTCACGGTGTTACCCGAGTACTGGCCGAACAGCACCTTGTCGCCGACCTTCACCGACATGGGGCGCACGTCGCCGTTGTCCAGCACCTTGCCGCCGCCCACTGCCAGGACTTCGCCCTGGGTCGGCTTTTCCTTGGCGGAGCCCGGCAGCACGATGCCGCCTGCGGACACTGCTTCCTCTTCCTTGCGCTTCACAACGACGCGGTCGTACAGCGGACGGATCTTCATCGCTTTTCTCCCAATATATGGTTTGTGGTTACAAACACCCGAATTCAGTCGAGGTGGGCCATCCGGCCCCGCCCTGTTAGCACTCTCCCTCGGGGAGTGCCAATCATAGGCCGGAAACTCTTCGCGTCAAGCCGCATGAGCAGACGTCCAGGAGCTTCGCGACACCGGATATGGGGCCAACCGGCCGGTCTTCAAGGGTCGGCACCGCAGTTTTTTGACGCCGAGGGTGACCCG
>OEIV010000796.1_pt1 | contig 15952 bp, 17 predicted proteins | sample 1539231 | NCBI WGS metagenome assembly OEIV01 (sample SAMN03794762, study PRJEB22550) | activated sludge metagenome | feature: wastewater treatment plant; material: activated sludge; isolation source: Wastewater treatment plant of a petroleum refinery complex | place: Argentina: Buenos Aires ...
GCTGCCGCCGATTGCCGCAGGAGTGATCGCCGTCACAGGCTCGCTGCTGTATCTGTCCCCGCGGCTACCCTCGGTGGATGTGTTGCGCGACGTCAGGTTCCAGGAGCCCCTGCGCGTCTACACCCGCGACGGCCTGTTGATGGGCGAGTTCGGGGAGATGCGCCGCACGCCGGTGCGCTTCGAACAGATCCCGCAGGTGCTCATCGACGCGATGCTCGCCGCCGAGGACGACCGATTCCTGAGCCATCACGGCGTGGATTTCGCCGGGCTGACGCGCGCGGCGTGGGAACTCGCGACCACGCGCAGCATCCAGTCCGGCGGCAGCACGATCACGATGCAGGTCGCGCGCAACTATTTCCTCAGCCGCGACCAGACTTTCGTGCGCAAGTTCAACGAGATCCTGCTCGCGCTGCAGATCGAGCGCGAGCTGGACAAGCAGCAGATCCTCGAGCTCTATCTCAACAAGATCTTCCTCGGCTACCGCGCCTACGGCGTCGAGGCCGCCGCACAGGTCTACTACGGGCGTCCGATCCAGCAACTCTCGCTGGACGAGGCCGCGCTGATCGCCGGCCTGCCGAAGGCCCCCTCGGCGCTGAATCCGCTCGACAACCCCGCCGGCGCCCGCGCGCGACGCGACTGGATCCTCGGGCGCATGCTGGAGCTCGGCTACATCGATCGCGCCGCCCACGATGCCGCGGTCGCCACGCCGGTCAGCGCACGCCAGCACGGCTCGCGCATCGATCTGCATGCGGAGCACGCCGCGGAAATGGCGCGCGCCGAGATGATCTCCCGCTATGGCAACGAGGCCTATGTCGACGGCTACATCGTGCACACCACCATCGACGGCCGCCTGCAGCAGCAGGCACAGCACGCGGTGGAGCGCGGATTGCTGGCATACGACACGCGCCACGGCTTTCGCGGCGCCGAGGCGCGGCTCGAGGGCACGACCCCCGGGCAGTGGCTGCCCCAGCTCGCGCGCATCCCCACGGTGGCCGGCCTCGAGCCCGCGGTGGTCACCCACGTCGGCGAGCGCGAGATCGACGTGCTCACGGCGCGCGAGTCGGTGCGCATAGGCTGGGAGCGCGGACTGTCCGCCGCGCGGCGCTACATGAGCCCCGACTACCGCGGCCCCTCGCCCACCTCCGCCGCCGAGCTCGTGGCTCCCGGCGACGTGGTCAGGATCACGGCCGACGAGCAGGGCTGGCGACTCAGCCAACTGCCCGACGCGCAGGCGGCCCTGGTGTCGCTGGACGCCGCGGACGGCGCGATCCGCGCGCTGGTCGGAGGCCTCGACTTCGACTACAGCAAGTTCAACCGCGTCGCGCAGGCGCGGCGCCAGCCCGGCTCGAACATCAAGCCGTTCATCTATGCCGCGGCGATGGAGAACGGCTTCACGCCGGCATCGGTCATCAACGACGCCCCGATCGTGTTCCACGACCCGGGACTCGAGAAGGTCTGGCGGCCCGAGAACGACTCCGGCAAGTTCTACGGCCCGACCAGCCTGCGCACCGCGCTGGTCAACTCGCGCAACCTGGTCTCGATCCGGCTGCTGCAGCAGCTAGGTGTCGCCAGGGCCGTCGACTATTTGAGCAACCTCGGCTTCGAGCGCGCCGACCTCGCGCCCAACCTATCGCTCGCGCTCGGCACGCCGAGCCTGACCCCGCTCAGCATGGTGTCGGCCTACGCGATCCTCGCCAACGGCGGCTACCGGGTGCAGCCCTACCTCGTGGGCGAAGTGCGCCGCGCCGGCGGCGAGCTGGTCGCGCGCGCCGATCCGCCCCGCGCCTGCCCCGACTGCCTCGGCACCGGACCCTCTCGCGAAGCCGCCTCGATCGAGGAAGTCCTGGCCGCACCCGCGCCGGAGCCCGAGGCTGCGCCGCAGAAGACCGCCCCGCGCGTCATGGATCCGCGCGTCGCCTACATGATCGACAACATCCTCAGGGACGCCGTGAAGCACGGCACCGGACGCCGGGCGCTGGAGCTCAAACGCGCCGACATCGCCGGCAAGACCGGCACCACGAACGGACCGACCGACGCCTGGTTCTCCGGGTACGCGGGCATGGTCGTCACGACGGCCTGGCTCGGTTTCGACGCCAACACGCCGCTCGGGCGCCAGGAGTTCGGCGGTTCCGCGGCACTGCCCATCTGGGTCGACTTCATGCGCGAAGCCACCCGCGACATGCCGACTTACGTGCGGCCGATGCCGGTCGGGCTGGTCAACGTGCGCGTGGATCGCCAGACCGGCCTGCTGGCCTCGCCCGGCCAGCGCGATGCGGTGTTCGAGCTCTTCCCGCTGGAGAACGTGCCCTCGGTGACACCGACCGGAGACGCCTACCCCTCCGACGAGTACAACACGCAGGACATTTTCTGAATCAGGCGCCCGGCGCGAGCGCCGCCGGGTGGCGCAACTGCATCATCCACGGCGGGTGCCCGCGGGCGCGCGCGGTATCGCGCCAGGTCAGCCAGCCGCGCACCTCGACGGACGTGCCCTCGAGCGCGCGCAGTTGATCGAGGCTGAAGTATTTGCGGTCGGCATCCGCGATGCGCAGCGACACGCGATCATCGATCTCGACCCACCACGTCGATCCCGCCGGCTCGACCGCGGTCACGCGCCCCTGCAGCAGGCGAAAGCCGCTCTCCCCGGGCGCCAGGGTCGCGGTCGCGCGCGGCGCGAAGGCGCCGCTGCGCCACAGCCCGGCACGCGCGGCGCGCGCGCTGCGTTCGGCGCGGCGCAGGCAGTCCAGCTGGCCGAGGTTGGGCGGCACCGTCACCTGGCGCGCGAGGCCGGCGGCGAGCAGCGCGGCCTCGAGGCTCTCGCCGTCGGCGCGGTAGACGTGCGCCAGCGTGCGGCCGTAGCGGTCGCGCCGATCCGTGCCGACCACGACGCCCAGGCGCCCGGAGCCGAGGAAGCTGCGCGCGAAACGCGTGGCTTCGACGGCCCCCGCCTCCGGGCGACCGTCGCTGCCGCGCGTCTCGGGGGCGTTGACGCCGATCAGCCTGAGGCGGCTGCCGTCGGCGAGCGCCAGCGTGTCGCCATCGACCACCTTGGCCAGGCGAGCGGGCGTGAGTCCGGGACCGGGAGCGCAGGAAGGATCCGCCGCGGCGACCCGCGCCAGGCAGCAGACGCACAGCAGGACGCCGGCCGCACGCGCGACCGGTGTCCCGGACAATCTCTGCAGGAAAGCGGCAGCGCTCGGCAACAATGCCCGGCCGCCGGAGGAATCAGTCCTGACGGCGCGTGCCGACAGCGCCGAAACGCTTCTTGAAACGGTCGATACGACCGCCGGTGTCCATCACCTTCTGCTTGCCCGTGTAGTACGGGTGGCATTTCGAGCAGACATCGATATGCAGGTTCTTCACGAGCGTGGAGCGCGTCTCGATCACGTTGCCGCAGCTGCAGTTGGCGGAAACCTTGTCGTAAGCGGGATGTATATCGGCTTTCATCGTGTCACCTTGCCGCGCCCTGGCGCCCGCCCTGCTCTGGCCGGGGGGAATCGCCGCGCCGTTGGAATAAAAAAGAGCCCGGCATACTAAGCACTGGGACCCGCGATGGCAAGCCGCCCGGTGGGCTGCTGTGGAAAATACCCGTCCGGGGGCTGGACGGGCCGCGGACGCGCCCATACCCTCCGACCATGCCCGCCGAACCGATCCTGCGCGTCGCCATCCCCGCACCGCTGCGCCACGCCCTCGACTACCTGCCGCCGGCCGGTGTCGGGGCCAGCGCGATCGGCGCGGGCATGCGCGTCGTGGTGCCGCTGGGGCCGCGGCGCCTGGTCGGCGTGATCACCGAGGTGATCGCGCACAGCGAGCTGGCGCCGGGGAAGCTGCGCCGCGCCCTGGCGCTACCCGACACCGCACCGCACGTGCCGCCCGCCCTGCTCGCGCTCTGCCCCTTCGCCGCCCGGTCCTACCACGCGGCACTCGGCGAGGTGGTCGTGAACCCGCTGCCGGTGGAACTGCGCACGGTCGAGCGCGCGCCACGGCGCGTGGCGCGCTGCTGGCAGGCGACGACGGAGAGTTTCGGGCTGGGCGAGGCGGCGCTCGCGCGCGCCCCGAAGCAGGCCGCGGCACTCGGGTTCCTGCAGCGACAGGGCCCCGCGGACGACGCCGCCTGCCGCGCCGCCGGCATAGACAGCGCGACGTTGCGCGCGCTGGAGCACAAGGGACTGGCGATGGCGGCACCGGCCAGCCACGCCGCGACGCCCGCGGCGCCGGCGCAATCGGTCGGCGCTGCGGCGCCGGAACTGAATGCCGGGCAGCGGGCCGCGCTGGCGGCACTGGAACAGACCTGCGGCGCCTTTCACTGCGCGCTGCTCGAGGGCGTGACCGGCAGCGGCAAGACCGAGGTGTACCTGCGCTTCATCGAGCGCGTGCTCGCCGCGGGGCGCCAGGCGCTGGTGCTGGTGCCCGAGATCGGCCTCACCCCGCAGACGCGCCAACGCTTCGAGGCACGCTTCGGGCACGGCATCGCGGTGCTGCACTCGGGGCTTGGCGACCGCGAACGCCTCGACACCTGGCGCCGCTGCGCCGACGGCCGGGCGCGGGTGCTGATCGGCACGCGCTCGGCACTGTTCAGCCCGCTGCCGGAACTCGGGGCAATCATCGTCGACGAGGAGCACGACGCCTCGTTCAAGCAGCAGGAAGGCTTCCGCTACTCGGCTCGCGACCTGGCGGTGGTGCGCGCCCGCCAGCTCGGCGTGCCCGTGGTGCTCGGTTCCGCCACGCCCTCCACCGAGAGCCTCGCCAACTGCGAGGGCGGTCGCTTCCTGCGCTTGCGCCTGCACGAGCGTGCCGGTGCCGCGCGCCCGCCCGCGGTGCGCCTGCTCGACGTCAGGGGGCAGGCGCTCGAAGGCGGCATGTGCAGCGAAACCATCGCGCGCATCGGCGCCGAGCTCGCCGCGGGCAACCAGGCGCTGGTGTTCCTGAACCGCCGCGGCTGGGCACCGGTGCTGAGCTGTACCGACTGCGGCTGGATGGGCGAGTGCCAGCACTGCGACGCGCGCATGACGCTGCACCGCGCCCAACGGCTGCTGTGGTGCCATCACTGCGATGCGCGCGCACCAATACCGGTGAGCTGCCCCCACTGTCGCAGCGCGCGCCTGATCGCGCTCGGCACCGGCACCGAGCGCACCGAGCACACGCTGCAGCGCCTGTTCCCCGCCTTCCCCATCCGGCGCATCGATCGCGGCACGATGCAGGCACGCGACGCGATGGAACAGCTCATCGGCCAGCTCGAGCGCGGCGAGCCCTGCATCCTGGTCGGCACGCAGATGCTGGCCAAGGGACATCACTTCCCGCACGTGACGCTGGTCGCGATCATCGACCTCGACGGCGGGCTGTTCAGCGCCGACTTCCGCGCCGCCGAGCGCACCGGGCAGTTGCTGGTACAGGTCGCCGGGCGCGCCGGGCGCGCCGAACGTCCCGGCGAGGTGCTGGTGCAGACCTTCCACCCGGGGCATCCCTGGCTGACGCGACTGGTGGACGGGGGCTACGAGGCATTCATCGAGCCGATCCTCGCCGAGCGCCGCCAGCAGGGGCTGCCGCCCTACGCGCATCTCGCGATCCTGCGCGCCGAGAGCCGCGAGCAGCAGCCCGCGCTCGCGCTGCTGCAGGAGCTCAAGCACGAGCTGCTGCGCGAGCACCGCACGGTGCAGATCATCGGCCCCGTGCCGGCGCCGATGCAGCGCCGCGCCGGGTTCCACCGGCTGCAGCTGCTGCTGTCGCACGCGCAGCGCACCCCGCTGCACGCCGCCCTCGATGCCGCGTGCGGGCTGCTCGAGACCCGGCGCACGCCCGGCGTCGAGCGCTGGCACATCGACGTGGACCCGCAGGAAGGCGCCTGAAAACGCGGCGCCGTTTGGCAACAGCCCACGCGATACTGATAATGCGCACTCCCGGGCCGCCGGCCCGCCCGTAGCCGCAGCGCTCCGGCGCACCCACACTGCAGATTCGACCATGGCCCATGACTTCGCCAAACAACGTGCCGCGCGGGCGAACCGCTCCGGCCAGCCCGCGCACGCACCGTGGCTCTGGCTCGTCAGCGGCATCGTGATCGGCACGCTGGTCAGCTTCCTGGTCTACCTCGCCACGCTCACCCCGCCGCCGCAGCAGGCGGCGACGGTGAACGCCGACGCCGCGGGAGAGGAACCGGCGAAGGCAGCGTCTGTCGAGCCCGCGAAGAAGAAAGCTGCTGCAGCCCCCGAAACCAGGCCGCAGTTCGATTTCTACGACATCCTGCGCCAGACGGAGAACGGCAACGCCGCGGCCGAGGCCGCGACGCAGGCAACCCAGGCCACCGCCAGGCCAGCGCAACCCGTGGAGGTGCCCGAGCCGCAGACGCCCGCATCGACGGTCGCGGCCACGACGGCGGCCGCGAAGCCCGCGGCCACGCCGACTGCCGGAGCGGCCCCCGTTGCAGGCGCCGCAGCAAGCGCTCCCGCCGCCGCGACGCCTGCAACGCCGAAGCCGGAAGCGCCCAGGCCCGCCGGGCTCGCGATGCAGGCCGGCGCCTTCAGCCAGCATGCCGACGCCGATCGCCGCCGCGGCGAGATCCTGCTGCTCGGCTACGACGCCCGCGTCGAGCCCGTCAAGGGCGCCGACGGCCAGACCCGCTACCGCGTCACGGTCGGCCCCTTCGCCGACCCCGCGGCGCTCGCCAACGCGCGCCGCGCGCTGCGCGACGTGGGGATCGAGACGCTGTGAACGCGCGGCGCACTTGAAACGGCCCGCGCCCGCCCGCATATCCGCCCTTGCGGCGCGCGCTGTGCCACATCGCACCTGGATCACGAGAGGAGAGCGCCTTGGAGCAGTATCGGGGAACCACCATCCTCTCGGTCAGGCGCCACGGCAAGGTGGTGATCGGCGGCGACGGCCAGGTGTCGATGGGCAATACCGTCATGAAGTCCAACGCACGCAAGGTGCGCCGCCTGCACGAGGGCAAGGTCATCGCGGGCTTCGCCGGCGGCACTGCCGACGCGTTCACGCTGTTCGAGCTCTTCGAGGCGCAACTCGACAAGCACCAGGGGCAACTGGTGCGCGCCGCGGTCGAGCTGGCCAAGGCCTGGCGAACCGATCGCGCCCTGCGCCGGCTCGAGGCGCTGCTCGCGGTGGCTGACCGCGGCAACTCGCTGATCATCACCGGCAACGGCGACGTGATCGAGCCCGAGGACAGCCTGATCGCGATCGGCTCGGGGGGACCGTACGCACAGTCGGCCGCGCGCGCGTTGTTGCGCCACACCGACATGCCGGCGCGCGAGATCGTCGAGAGCAGCCTCGGCATTGCCGCCGACATCTGCATCTACACCAACCACAACCGCACCATCGAAGAGCTCGACGCCGCGCCCTGAGGCGCGGCGCGACACCACCGCCCGCACACCAACGGTATTGCGCCCATGTCCAGCATGACCCCTCGCGAGATCGTCCACGAACTCGACCGCTACATCATCGGCCAGCAGGAAGCCAAGCGCGCCGTCGCGGTGGCGCTGCGCAACCGCTGGCGCCGCACGCAACTCGACCCCGAGCTCGCGCGCGAGGTCACGCCGAAGAACATCCTGATGATCGGCCCGACCGGTGTCGGCAAGACCGAGATCGCGCGCCGCCTCGCGCGCCTCGCCAACGCACCCTTCCTCAAGATCGAGGCCACCAAGTTCACCGAGGTCGGCTACGTGGGGCGCGACGTGGAGTCGATCGTGCGCGACCTGGTCGACGTGTCGCTGAAGATGCACCGCGAGTCCGAGATCGCCAGGGTGCGCGAACGCGCGCTCGATGCCGCCGAGGAGCGCATCCTCGATGCACTGCTGCCACCGGCGCGCCCGGCGCCGGGCGCGGCACCCGAGCGCGACTCCGCCGCGCGCCAGGTGTTTCGCAAGAAGCTGCGCGAAGGCGAGCTCGACGAGCGCGAGATCGACATCGAGCTCACGGCAGCGCCGGTGGGCGTCGAGATCATGGCCCCGCCCGGCATGGAGGAGATGACCAGCCAGCTGCAGGGCATGTTCGCGAATCTGGCCCCCGGACGCAGCAAGACGCGCCGCCTCAGCGTGCGCGCCGCGCTGAAGATGGCCCAGGACGAGGAAGCAGCGAAGCTCGTCGACGAGGAGGCGCTCAAGCGCCGCGCGCTGGAGGCGGTGGAACAGAACGGCATCGTGTTCCTCGACGAGATCGACAAGGTCGCGCGGCGCTCCGAGTACCAGGGCGCCGACGTCTCGCGCGAGGGCGTGCAGCGCGACCTGCTGCCGCTGATCGAGGGCTGCACCGTGAGCACGAAGCACGGCACGGTGCGCACCGACCACATCCTGTTCATCGCCTCGGGCGCGTTTCACCTGGCCAGGCCCTCGGACCTGATCCCCGAGCTGCAGGGCCGCCTGCCGATCCGCGTCGAGCTCGGCGCGCTCAGCCCCGACGATTTCGCGCGTATCCTCACCGAGCCCGACGCCTCGCTCACCGAGCAGTACCGCGCGCTGCTGGCGACCGAGAACCTCGCGGTGGAGTTCACGCCCGAGGGCATCCGGCGCCTCGCCGAGGTGGCCTGGGAAGTGAACGAGCGCACCGAGAACATCGGGGCGCGGCGCCTGCACACCGTGATGGAGCGCCTGCTCGAGGAGGCGTCCTTCAGCGCCGCCGACCGCGGGGCCGGCAGCGAGACCTGCCGCCTGGTCATCGATGCCGCCTACGTCGACGCGCAGCTCGGGGAGCTCGCGCGCAATGAGGATTTGAGCCGCTTTATCCTGTAAGCTAGCGGGCCAGTCCAGGGGAGGAGCGTCGGGCGCGAGCATGAGCGTACAGGTCAAGGTGCCCGAGACGATACGCCTGCACCAGGCATCACGCGTGCTGGAGCTCGGCTATGCCGACGGCGAGCATTACAGCCTGAGTTGCGAGTACCTGCGCGTGTACTCGCCCTCGGCCGAGGTGCGCGGCCACGGCGCCGGACAGGAAACGCTGCAGACCGGCAAGCGCCTGGTCACCATCGAGCGCATCGAGACCGTGGGCAACTACGCCCTGCAGTTCCACTTTTCCGACGGCCACGACAGCGGCATCTACTCCTGGGAGTACCTGCACGAGCTGTGCCGCGAGCAGCACAAGCGCTGGGCCGATTACCTCGCACGCCTCGCGCTCGCCGGCGCCTCGCGCGAACCGGCGGGCCCCGTCCTGATCGCCAGGCAATGAGCACGCGCCACGGAGACGCCCATGGCTGATGACCGCACCACGCATTTCGGCTATCGCGAAGTCGCCGAGAAGGACAAGGCGCGCCTCGTCGGCGGCGTGTTCCACTCGGTGGCGGCGCGCTACGACCTCATGAACGACCTGATGTCGGGCGGGATCCACCGCCTCTGGAAGCGCCTGACGATCGAACTCTCCGGCGTGCGCGAGGGACATCGCGTGCTCGACGTCGCCGGCGGCACCGGCGATCTCGCGGCGCGCTTCTCGCGCATCGTGGGCAGTTCGGGCCGCGTGGTGCTCTCGGACATCAACGAGTCCATGCTCGGTACCGGGCGCAACAAGCTGCTCGATCACGGGGTGTGCGCCAACGTCGATTTCGTGCTCGCCGACGCCGAGCAGCTGCCCTTCGCCGATCACAGCTTCGACTGCATCACGATCGCCTTCGGCCTGCGCAACGTCACGCACAAGGAGCGCGCGCTGGAGTCCATGCTGCGCGTGCTGCGCCCCGGCGGACGGCTGCTGGTGCTGGAGTTCTCGAAACCCACGAGCGAGTTGCTCGGCAAGCTCTACGATGCCTACTCCTTCGGCGTGCTGCCCAGGCTCGGCAAGCTCGTGGCCGGCGACGAGGACAGTTACCGCTACCTCGCCGAATCGATCCGCATGCATCCGGACCAGGAAACACTGCGCGACATGATGGAAGACGCGGGCTTCGGGCGCTGCGACTACCACAACATGACCGGCGGCATCGTGGCGGTGCACCGCGGCTTCAAGGCCGACGCATGAGTGCCGGCGCCTCGACGCTGAACGTCGCGGCACTGGCCGCGCTGGAGCGCGCGATCAATGCCGCCCTCGGCATGGACGACGCCACGCGCGAGCAGGTGAACGCGCTCGCGGGCAAGGTGTTCTGCATCGACTGCAGCGTGCCGGCGCTGCGCGCCTACATCGCGCCCGGGGCGGACAGCGTGCGACTCTACAGCCACTACGAGGGCGCGGTGTCCTGCACCGTGAGCGGCGCGGCATCGGATTTCGTGGCACTCGCCGGCGCCCTCGACAAGGCCAGCGCGCTGGTGAACGGCAACCTGCGCATCAGCGGCGACAGCGCCCCGCTGCTCGCGCTCGAGAAGGCGCTCGGCACGCTCGAGCTCGACTGGGAACAGCGCCTGGCGCTCGTGGTCGGCGACGTCGCCGCGCACCAGTTCGGGCGCGCCGCGCGCGGCTCGGCGCTCTGGGGACGCCGGGCGCACGGCTCGCTCGCGCGCCACGTCGAGGAGTTCATCCACGAAGAGGCGCGCCTCGCGCCGCCGCGGCTCGAGGTCGAGGATTTCTTCGCCGACCTGCGCGCCACCGCGCAGCGCGGCGAAAGGCTGGAGGCGGGGATCCGCCGCCTCTCCCGGCGCATCGACGCACTCGCCGCGCGCGACCGCACACGCCGCGGATAAGCCACGATGTCGCGCGTGGCGCGCCTCGCGCGCATCCTCCAGGTCTGCCGGCGCTACCGTCTCGACACCTTCCTCGACACCGGGCAGCTGCCGCAGTCCTGGCGCGGGCTCCTGCGCCTGGCGCCGTTCACCCGGGGCGGGGAGCCCGCGCAATCGCGCGCGGTCAGGCTGCGCCGCAGCCTCGAGGACCTGGGGCCGATCTTCATCAAGTTCGGGCAGCTGCTGTCGACGCGGCGCGACCTGATTGCGCCCGATATCGCCGACGAACTGAGCCGCCTGCAGGATGCCGTGCCGCCCTTCCCCGCAGCCGAGGCGCAGGCCATCGTGGAGCGCGCACTCGGCAAGCCCGTGCAACAGCTGTTCGCGAGCTTCGAGGCCACACCGCTCGCCTCGGCCTCGGTCGCGCAGGTGCACGCTGCCACGCTGTTCGATGGCCGGCGCGTCGTGGTGAAGGTGATCCGCCCCGGCATCGAGCGCACGATTCGCGAGGACATTCGCCTGCTCTACACGCTGGCGCACTGGCTCGAGCGCTTCCATCCGGACGGGCGGCGCCTGCGCCCGGTCGAGGTGATACGCGACTACGAGCAGATCGTGCTCGACGAGCTCGACCTGCAGCGCGAGGCGGCCAACACCTCGCAGCTGCGGCGCAACTTCCTCGACTCGGACCTGCTCTACGTGCCCGAGGTGCACTGGGACTACACGCGACGCAACGTGTTCGTGATGGAGCGCATCCACGGCATCCCGGTATCCGATGTCGCGGCGCTGAATGCCGCGGGGGTCGACCTCAAGGAGCTCGCCGAGCGCGGCGTGAAGATCTTCTTCACGCAGGTGTTCCGCGACAGCTTCTTCCACGCCGACATGCACCCGGGGAACATCTTCGTGGAGGTCACCGATCCGGCGCGCCCGCGCTACATCGGCATCGACTGCGCGATCATGGGCAGCCTCAGCGACTTCGACCAGTATTACCTCGCGCGCAACCTGCTCGCGATCTTCCAGCGCCGCTACCGCGAGGTCGCCGAGCTGCACGTCGAGTGCGGCTGGGTACCGCCGCAGACGCGCGTGCACGACTTCGAGGCCGCGATGCGCGCCACCTGCGAGCCGATCTTCGAGAAGCCGCTCGGGGAGATCAGCTTCGGCCAGCTGCTGGTCTACCTGTTCCAGACCGCGCGGCGCTTCGACATGGAGGTCCAGCCCTCGCTGGTGCTGCTGCAGAAGACGCTGCTGCACATCGAGGGGCTCGGGCGCCAGCTCTACCCCGAGCTCGACCTGTGGGCGAACGCCAAGCCCTTCCTCGAGCAATGGGTGAGCGACCGCTATTCGCCGCGCGGGCTTCTAGAGAAGCTGCAAAAGCGCGCCCCGGGCTGGCTCGAGCAGTTGCCGCAGCGCCCGGAGAAGATCCTCGAGGCGTTGCGGCCCGTCGAGGCGCCGCGCGCCCCGGCGGCGCAGGCCGCAACGGGCTACGCCGCGGCGCGCCAGGGCGGCGATCGCTGGCGGCTGCTGGAACTGCTGGTCGCGGCCGGCGGCATGGTGCTGGTGAATCCGGATATCGCCGCCCAGGCGCCGGCACAATGGCATCCGGCGACGTGGGTGTTCGCGGCGCTGGCTGTGCATGCACTGTTCACGCGCCGTGCGTAGGTCCGCATTCATGCGGACACATTCCGATCGCGTCCGGATAAATCCGGACCTACGTGGCATAATCCGCGCCCATGAAAGCACCCGCCGATCTCGCCGCCAGCGTAACCTGGAACGAACAGGGGCTCGCCCCCGCCATCGTGCAGGACGCCGCCTCGGGTCGCGTGCTGATGCTGGCCTGGATGAACGCCGAGTCGCTGCGCCTGAGCATCGAGGAAGGGCGCGCGATCTTCTGGTCGCGCTCGCGCGGGCAGCTGTGGCGCAAGGGCGAGAGCTCGGGCCACGTGCAGACGCTGCGCGAGGTGCGCCTGGACTGCGACAGGGACGCATTGCTGCTGCGGGTGGAACAGACCGGGGGTATCGCCTGTCATACCGGACGCGAGAGCTGCTTTTTCCTGCGCCTCGACGAGCAGGGCTGGCAAGCGGCGGACCCGGTGCTGCGCGAGCCGGAACAGATCTACGGAGGCGCTCATGAGTGAGGTGCTGGCGCGGCTGGATGCGGTGATCGCCGAGCGCAGGCGCAGCGCCGACCCCGCCGCCTCCTACGTCGCGAAGCTCTGCCACGGAGGGCTGGATCGCATCCTGAAGAAGGTCGCCGAGGAGAGCGGCGAGACCCTGCTCGCGGCGAAGAACGTCGAGCGCGGCGGCGACCGCCGGGAGCTCGTCGGCGAAACCGCGGACCTCTGGTTCCATTGCCTGGTCATGCTGGCCAAGCTCGATTTGCAGAGTTCGGACGTGCTCGCCGAGCTCGAGCGGCGCTTCGACCTGTCGGGAATCGCCGAGAAGGCGGCACGGCAACACGCATCGCGCGCGGACTGAGGTTGCGCGCCTCACACGGGAGAACGGTATGGGATTGGGCGGCATCAGCATCTGGCAGCTTCTGATCATCCTGGTGATCGTCGTGCTGCTCTTCGGCACCAAGCGGCTCGGCTCGATGGGCTCGGACCTCGGCGCGGCCATCCGCGGCTTTCGCAAGTCGATGCAGGACGAGCCCAAGCCCGAGGACAAGCGCCTGCCCGGCGAGGAGCCGCAGAACTCCGAGGTGATCCAGGGCGAAGCGCAGCGCAGCGAAGAGAAGCACTGAGGCAGTACCGGTGTTCGACATCGGTTTCTCGGAGCTCCTGCTCGTCGGCGTGATCGGCCTGCTCGTGCTCGGCCCCGAGCGACTGCCCGGGGCAGTGCGCACGGCCTCGTTGTGGATCGGGCGGATCCGGCGGCAGTTCCACGAGATCAAGACCGAGGTCGAGCGCGAGATAGGCGCCGACGAGATCCGCGCGCAGCTGCGCAACGAGGCGATCATGGACGAGCTGCGCCAGTCGCGCGAGGCGCTGGAGTCCTCGGCGCGTGACATCCGCGCCGGCGTCGAAGCGCCGTCGCCGCAGGCCAGATCCGACGCCGTGCCGGCGCCGGAGGCCGGGGGCGCCACCGGCACCAAGGCCGTGCCATGAGCGCCGAACTCCCGCCGCCGGCGCCCGCGGAGGGCGGCGATCGCGAGATGCCGCTGATCGAGCACCTGACCGAGCTGCGCACGCGGCTCATTCGCGCGATGGTCGCCGTGCTGGCGGTGTTCGGTGCGCTGTTCTATTTCGCCAACGACATCTACCAGTTCGTCTCCGAACCGCTGCGCCGCTTCCTGCCGGAAGGCTCGACGATGATCGCCACCGAGGTGGCCTCGCCCTTCCTGGCGCCGTTCAAGCTCACGCTGGTCGTGGCCGCGCTGCTCGCGATGCCCTTCGTGCTGTTCCAGGCCTGGGCCTTCGTGGCGCCCGGCATGTACCGCCACGAGAAGCGCTTCGCGGTGCCGCTGCTCGTTTCGAGCATCCTGCTGTTCTACGGCGGGGTCGCCTTCGCCTATTACTTCGTGTGCCCGATGGTGTTCGGTTTCTTCACCAGCATGAGCCCCGAGGGCGTGGCGGTGATGACCGACATCAACCACTACCTCGACTTCGTGCTGACGATGTTCTTCGCCTTCGGCTTCGCCTTCGAGATCCCGGTGGCGACGGTGCTGCTGGTGTGGGCGGGCATCACGACGCCACAGGCACTGACCGAGAAACGCCCCTATGTGATCGTCGGCTGCTTCGTGGTCGGCATGGTGCTCACGCCGCCCGACGTGTTCTCGCAGACGATGCTGGCCGTGCCGATGTGGATGCTGTTCGAGATCGGCCTGCTCGCAAGCCGCTGGCTGCTGGCCGAGAAGGCGCGCAACGCGCCTAGTTCTGCAGGAGAAACGTGACCGGCCCGTCGTTGCACAGGCTCACCTGCATCGAGGCGCCGAAAATGCCGCTCGCCACCGGGGAGTGGCTTTCGCGCAAGACTCCCAGCACCCGCTCGTAGAGCGCATTCGCCGCCTCCGGCGCCGCCGCCGTGCTGAAGCCCGGGCGCAGTCCGCCCGTGGTATCCGCGGCCAGCGTGAACTGCGACACGAGCAGCACGCCGCCGCCCGCGGCGCGCACATCGAGGTTCATGCGGTCCCTGTCATCCGCGAACACGCGGTAGGCCAGCAGGCGCGCCGCGATCGCATCGGCGCGGGCCGCGTCGTCCTCGCGCTCCACGCCCAGGAACACCAGCATCCCCGGGCCGATGCGCCCGGCCTCCTGCCCGTCGACCTCGACCGCCGCCCAGCGCACGCGCTGGATCAGGGCCCGCACGGATCAATCCCCTGCGAGCAGCGTGGCGACGTCGCGGGCGGCGCGCACCAGCGCATCCGTGATGCCGGGCTCGGCGGCCGAGTGGCCGGCGTCGCGGATGATCCGCAGTTCCGCCTTCGGCCATGCCGCGTGCAGCGCGAAGGCGTTGTCGACCGGGCAGACCATGTCGTAGCGGCCGTGAACGATGTAGCCGGGAATGTCCGCGATGCGATGCGCCTCGCGCAGCAGCTGGTCCGGCGCGAGGAAGGCATCGTTGACGAAGTAATGCGCCTCGATGCGCGCCAGCGCCAGCGCGACATGCGGATCGGAGAAATGCCCGATCACGTCGTGGTTCGGCCGCAGCGTGGCGCACTGCGCCTCCCACAGTGACCAGGCCTTCGCCGCCGACATGCGCGCGATCTCGTTGGAGCCGGTCAGCCGGCGATGATAGGCGCGCATGAAGTCGCCGCGCTCCGCGGCCGGGATGTGCTCGGCGTAGTCGCGCCAGTAATCGGGAAATACGCGGCTCGCGCCGTGCTGGTAGAACCACGCGAGGTCCTCGGGCCGGCACAGGAAGATGCCGCGCAGGATCATCGCGCTCACGCGCTGCGGATGCGCCTCGGCATACGCGAGACTGAGCGTGCTGCCCCAGGAACCGCCGAACAGCACCCACTTCTCGATGCCGAGGAATTCGCGGATGCGCTCGATGTCGCCGACCAGCGCCTGCGTGTCGTTGCCCCCGAGCTCGGCATGCGGCGTCGAATGCCCGGCGCCGCGCTGGTCGAACAGGACAATGCGGTAGTCCTGCGGGTCGAAGAAGCAGCGGTTGGCGGGCTGGCAGCCGGCGCCCGGCCCGCCGTGCACGAACAGCACCGGGATGCCATCAAGGTTGCCGCTCTCCTCGACGTAGAGCTCGTGCGGCGGGTCCACCGCGAGCCGGTGAACCCGGAAGGGCTTGATCTCGGGGAAAAGCGTCAGCATGGCAAGGCCCCTGGCGGTGGCAGCGATGCCGCGCATTCTACGCGAGCGCGGGCTCGTGGGTCGGCTGTAGGTCGGGCTTCAGCCCGACAAGGGTTCGGCAAAGCCGAACCCGCCGCA
>OEIV010000797.1_pt1 | contig 15943 bp, 17 predicted proteins | sample 1539231 | NCBI WGS metagenome assembly OEIV01 (sample SAMN03794762, study PRJEB22550) | activated sludge metagenome | feature: wastewater treatment plant; material: activated sludge; isolation source: Wastewater treatment plant of a petroleum refinery complex | place: Argentina: Buenos Aires ...
ATCTTCCGCTTCGCGCAGGCGGGCTCGGAAGTGCCGGCGCTGCTCGGTCGTATTCCTTCGGCGGTCGGTTATCAGCCGACTCTCGCCACCGACATGGGCGCGATGCAGGAGCGCATCACCACCACGCAGAAGGGTTCGATCACCTCGGTGCAGGCCATTTACGTTCCGGCCGACGACTTGACCGACCCGGCGCCCGCCACCTCGTTCGCCCACTTGGACGCCACCACCGTTCTCTCGCGTAACATCGCCGAGAAGGGCATCTACCCGGCGGTCGACCCGCTCGACTCGACCTCGCGCATGCTCGATCCGCGCATCGTCGGCGAGGAGCACTACCTGGTTGCGCGTAAGGTTCAGTCGATCCTTCAGAAGTACAAGTCGCTTCAGGACATCATCGCCATTCTCGGCATGGACGAGCTGTCCGAGGACGACAAGATGACGGTTGCCCGCGCCCGCAAGATCGAGCGCTTCATGTCGCAGCCGTTCTCGGTCGCCGAAGTGTTCACGGGCTCGCCCGGCAAGCAGGTTCCGCTGGCCGATACCATCAAGGGCTTCAAGGGCCTGTGCGACGGCGATTACGATCATCTGCCTGAGCCGGCTTTTTACATGGTGGGAACCATCGAGGAAGCCATTGCCAAGGCCGAGAAGCTGGCCGAAGCTGCCTGATAAATCGGCTGGCGCGGGCTCGCGTCGGCGGCATCAAGCAGAGGGAGATGCGGCATGGCGGAAGAACCTGTTGGCGGAGCCGAAGGTACTGAGGACGAAGAGTTCGGCAGCTGCTGCGCCGAACTCAAAGAGGCGATGAGCGGCAAGGAATTCGACCCGCTCATCGCGGTCGGCGAGGATGGCATTCTCTACATGTCGGTCGGCTTGATCGACATCGAGGGAGAGGAGCCGGGCATGGTCGACCATCCGGTGTTCTTCTGCCCGTTCTGCGGTACCGAGCTGCAGGCGCGCGACGAACTCCGCCAGGACGGCGACGGCAACACCTGAGACGTGGCCTGGACCCGATCGCGTGAGCGCGAGGCAGGTCCAGGGGCACACCCGGACGGTAGGCGGCGGCACTAGTTGCCGCAGGCCGGTATCACGCGACCGGGATCACGAGACGAGGACGGCGGACATCATGGAAAGTACCTTCAAGTTCGATCTGGTCAGCCCCGAGCGCGTTCTGCTCTCGGCCGCTGCCGAGCAGGCCGTCCTCCCCGGAGTCGACGGTCAGTTCACGGTGCTCGCGGGCCACGCTCCCGTCGTCTCCGCGCTGATGCCGGGCGTCATCCACGTGACGCTCACGAACGCCAAGAAGGCGGTCTTCGTGAAGGGCGGCTTCGTCGAGATCAATCCGGAGAGCGTCACGGTTCTCGCCGCGCATGCCTTCGTGCTGGACGAGGTCGATCCCCGCCAGCTCGACGCGGAGCTCGCCGCGGCCGAAACTGCTCTGACGGCCGAGAAGGACGACGAGGCGCTGCGTCATGTCTCGCGCGCCATCGAAGAGCTGAAGGCGCTGCGCAAGACGGGCTGACGCACGCTTGCAGTGACGAACGAATTTCAAAGCAGCCGGTCGCGTGCCGGCTGTTTGCGTTTCAGCGTTCCGGCGTTTCAGCGTTCGCGCGTGGGCTTGCGTGCCGGACGGGATTGCCTATCGGCTCCTGAGAGCGGCGTATCACCCCGCTCGTTTGGTCACCCGTGCGCCCGTTGATCGCGGCAGGCGCCCCTCGCCGCGATGGCCATCGCGGTTGATCGGATAATGCCGCTCAAACATCCGCGGCGAGCGGTCCGAGGCCGGCGAGAACCTTGCGGTAGACCTCCGCCTTGAACGGCACGACGAGGTCCATCAACTCCGAGCGCTTCGCCCACCGCCACTCGTCGAACTCGATTTCGTGGTCGGGCGGCGTGATGTTGATCTCAGTGTCATTGCCGAGAAAGCGCATGGCGAACCACTTCTGCGTCTGGCCGCGGTAGCGCCCGCCCCACTTCTTTCCCATCAGCTCCATGGGGAGATCGTAGTTCAGCCATTCGGGGTGCTCTCCGATGATCTCGGCCGAGCCGATGCCCGTCTCCTCCAAGAGTTCGCGGTGCGCCGCCGCAGCCGGGTCCTCGCCCTTGTCGATTCCACCTTGCGGCATCTGCCACCACGTGCCCGGGCCCTCCGGCTTGTTGCGCTTGTTGTCCGAGCGCCGCCCGAGCCAGATCAGGCCGTCGCGATTGAGGACCATGATACCGACGCACGGGCGATACTTGAGCTTGCTGACGTCGACCGTGGCCACACTGTCCTCCCTCGTGATCCTTGCGGTGCGATGGATTGAGATTGAAGCACTCTCCGCTTCCCTCGATCGCATAGCACTCTCGCGTGAACCCTTCTCCGTTAGTCGCGCGGCGCAGTCTAGAGCGCTATCGGCCTCGATGGAATCGCTCTCGCGATCGTTCGAGGCCGATCTTGGTCATGGCGAAACCGGAGAGTTCGTTCGCCACTGATTTCGACGAGCGCAAACGAGAAGGGCGTCCTTGCGGACGCCCTTTCGTATGTCTGGACTACGTTTGCGTTGGAAGCGCGCCGGATCAGTTCGCCTTCTTCTCCGGCTCGCTTGCCTCGGGTGCAGTGGATGCAGCCGGAGCGGCCGCGATCTTGCCGCGCAGCAGGTTCAGCGCGTACTGGAGCTGCGTGTCCTTTTCCGGCTCCTTCGGCACGTAGGCTGACGAGCCGGACTTGTCTTCCTGCTCCTTGTCGTTCTTCAGGTGGCCCCTGAGGCTCGACTCGCCGCGGACCTTGGTCTGCGCGGCCTTGGCCTTCATTTCCTCCGGGAGCTCCTGCTCGACGACGACGTCGGGATCGATGCCCTTGGCCTGGATCGAGCGGTTCGACGGCGTGTAGTAGCGTGCGGTCGTCAGACGGATGGCGCCGTTGGCGTTGAGCGGAATGATCGTCTGCACCGAGCCCTTGCCGAACGAGCGCGTGCCGATGATGGTGGCTCGCTTGTGGTCCTGCAGGGCGCCCGCGACGATCTCCGACGCCGAGGCCGAGCCGCCGTTGATGAGCACGACGATCTTCTTGCCGTCCGTCACGTCGCCGGCGCGCGCCTGGCTGCGCTGCGTCTCCTCGTTGTTGCGGCCCTTCGTCAGCACGATCGCGCCACGCTCGAGGAAGTCGTCGGAGACGGCGATGGCCTGGTCGAGCAGACCACCCGGGTTGTTGCGCAGGTCGATGATATAGCCCTTGAGATCGGAGCCGATCTCCTTCGACAGGCTGGCGATCGCCTTGACGGTGTTCTCGTGCGTCTTCTCGTTGAAGGTCGAGACCTTCACGTAGGCGACATCGCCCTCGCGCCGCGCCTTGACAGCGTTGATGCGGATGTTGTCACGCACGAGCTTCACTTCGAACGGCTCCTCCACGCCCTTGCGGACGATGGTGAGGATGATCGGCGTGTTGATCGGGCCGCGCATCTTCTCCACGGCCTGCTCGAGCGTGAGGCCGACGATCTGCTCGTTATCGAGGTGGGTGATGAGATCGTTGGCGAGCAGGCCCGCCTTGGAAGCCGGGGTATCGTCGATCGGGGAGACGACTTTGACGACTCCGTTCTCCATCGTCACTTCGATGCCGAGGCCACCGAACTCGCCGCGCGTCTGTACCTGCATGTCGCGGAAGTGCTTCGGGCTCAGATAGGCCGAGTGCGGGTCGAGCGCCGTCAACATGCCGTTGATGGCATTCTCGATGAGCTGCGCGTCGTCAGGCTTTTCGACATAGTCCGAGCGAACCCGTTCGAGCACGTCGCCGAACAGGTCGAGCTGGCGGTAGAGGTCGGAGTTGGGCGACGCCGCGGAGTGCGTCTGGGTGACGCTGACCAGCGTGGTGACGCCAGCCAATCCGGTCATCATCAGGAAAGTCCAGAACGCGAAGTCGGTCTTGCGCATCATCCTTGCACCTTGTCAGGACCGTTCGCCCACCAGGGGCTCGGGTCGATGGGCCGTCCATCTTTGCGAAATTCTACGTACAGAACAGGAGAGCTGGATTCGTTCTTCCCGTCACGGGCGGCGGCGCCACCCATCGTGCCGACGGGCTCGGCCGCGAGCACGAATTGGCCGGGCTCGACATCGATCCGCGACAGGCCGGCCAATAGGATATGATAGCCACCGCCAGCATTGATGATCAAGAGTTGGCCATAGCTGCGGAACTCGCCGGCAAACAACACCCAGCCATCGCATGGCGACGTGATCTGAGCATTGCCGCGGGTCTGCAGCACGATGCCTTTCGACTGGCTGCCGTATTGGGTCTTGTCGCCGAAGCTCAGGACGCGCTCACCGTGGCCGGGAAGGGGCAGCCGGCCGCGCGCTTGATGAAACGGCAGCGCCGGTTTGATCCGCCCGGGGTCCGCCCGTACGCCGGACCCGCCGCCGGGCCGCAGCTCGATGAAGTCGCTCTGCTTGGGCAGCGGGCCGAGAGCGACACGGGTTTCGGCGGGCGGCGTGCCGGCCGGGGCCGTCGCGACGGGCGGGGCGGGCGAGCGCTCGGGCGCTGCGACGATGGGGCCGGGAGCGGCGCCGGCCGCGTCCGCCGCCTCGGCCGCCTTCGCTTCCTTGTCATAGGCGCCGAGCGCCGTCTTCTCGGTAATCGTCTTGTCGAGCTTGGCGATGAGCTCGTTGAGATCGCTGACGCTGCGGGTAATCTCGGCGGCGGCCCGGCGCACGTCGGCAAGCTCGGTCTTGCGCTGGGCGAGCGACTGTTTGCGCTCCTCCATCAGCCCGGCGAGCTTGGTGCGGGCGTCGCTGAGGCGCTCCGTCTCCGTCTTGAGCCGCGTGCTCTCGCCACGGATCTCGTCCATTACGCGGACCAGTTCGTTGAGGCGTCCGGCGAGCTGCAAGGCCTGTCCGCGCAATTCCGGGAACGCCGCGGAGAGCAGCATGGCGCTGCGCACCATCCGCAAGGCGTCGGATCGCTGGGTGATCATCACCGGCGGCGGGTTGCGCCCCATGCGCTGGAGTGCCCCGAGCAGCTTGCCGATCTGACCGTGACGCTGTTCGAGCGAACCTCTGACGATGCGCTCCTGCGCCTCGAGCTCGCCGAGGCGGGCCTCGATCGCCGTCATCTTGGCCTCGCTCTTCTGGATCAGAGCGGCGGTTTCGAGCAGGCGGGCGTTGATGCGCTCGCGCTCCGCATCGATTTCATTGACGTCACGGGCGAGCGCGGATTCCCGATCGAGCTGGGTCTTGAGTTCGCCTTGGCGCGCCTCGAGTTGGCGGCGAATGGCGTCCGGGTCCATCTTCTGTGCCTGTGCCGCGGGGGCAGCGGCAAGCGATGCGGCGAGCAACGCAGCCGCAGACGTACAAACGATGCCGGCCGGCGACGCGGCTTTCCCGGCCTGCGGCGGTCGGCCGACGGGCGCCTGCGGCAGGTGCGAACGGGGCGGCGTGGAAGATGCCGGTCTGCGGCTCAATTGGGAGTCCTCTGGGTCGCGCAAAGCGGTGACATTCGAGATTGGGAAACCTGCCGGGCCGCCCTCGCGAATCCACATTAGGCGCGAACGCGGCGGCCGTCGCCATAACGATTCGTAACAATTAAGGCAATTGTAGCCCGGGGCTACCGCTTCGCATGCCCGGCGGCGCCGGTGGCCGCGGCCCGGGTGCCGCCGGCGGTGGCGTGCGCCGAACCGACGCAAGGGGCGCGGATCGGTGCGGAAGCATCGTATAGCAAGGGCGAGCCGGCTTGACGGGCGCAGGCGGCTCTCTCAAATCAATCGTATTGCGCCCGGGTTACGAGGACACGACGGCCCATGCAGACCGCTCTCTATCACGTGACGACCATCGCCGTGCTCGCGGTTCTCGCGGTGCTCTTGATGGGTCTCTGGAATCTCATGCGCAACCAGAGCTCCAACCTCAGTCAGCGGCTGATGCGCTGGCGCGTCGGGCTTCAGTTCCTGGCGATCCTCGTGATCATCGGCTATCTGCTCGTGCAGAAGGTCTGAGCGGGCTGAACGGGGGACCCGGCGGCATCGCGTTGGCCGTTAGCGTGTCCACCTGGACGTCCTGGCGGTATTCGGAGGGCAGGCGCGATGGTCAAGCTGAACAAGATTTACACCCGCACCGGCGATCGCGGCACGACCGGCCTCGGCACCGGAGAGCGGGTCGCCAAATACGCTCTCCGCATCGAGGCGTACGGAACCGTGGACGAGGCCAACGCGGCTGTCGGCGTCGCCCGGCTGCACCTCGGTGAGAACCTGGCCATCGTCGACCGCATGCTGCTGCGCGTGCAGAACGACATGTTCGATCTCGGTGCCGATCTGTGCGTGCCGGACCGTGGCGAGAAGCTGGAATACGAGCCGCTGCGCATCGTCGCGTCGCAGGTGCAGCGCCTCGAGGCGGAGATCGACGAGCTCAACGCCGAGCTCGAGCCGTTGCGATCGTTCGTGCTGCCCGGCGGCAGCCCGGCCTCGGCCCACCTGCACGTGGCGCGGACCGTCTCGCGCCGCGCCGAGCGCATCATGGTGGCGCTGGCCGCCGAGCCGGGAGAGCCGGTCAGCGAAGCGGCACTGCAGTATATCAACCGCCTGTCGGATTTCCTGTTCGTCGCGGGCCGCTACGTCAACGACAAGGGCACGCGTGACGTGCTCTGGGTTCCTGGCAAGAATCGTTGAGTCTCCCAGCCCCTCTGATGGTTTCGCGCGTCCTGCGCGTGCTGGAACGATGCCGGCATGGGCGCCCCCGACGAAAGCGATTTCCTTCGCCACGATCAGGCTTTAATCTTCGGATCGCAGTGGCGCAGGGCACCACCTGCTCGTCGGACTTCTCTCTGACGGTCGATGGCCCGTGGCAGGATGCCCCGAGAACGAGGGAAGCGACGCCGTGTTCGTGCCATTGAAAGACGACAACCCGCTTCGCAGCATTCGCTTTCAGTTCGTCACGATCGGTCTCATCGTCGCCAACGTCATCGTCTTCGCGCTGACGGGGGCCGGCATCACCGAATCGACGATCGCGAGCTTCGCAGTGATCCCCGGAGAGCTGTTCGGTCTTGGTCCGCTGCTTCCGCAAACTGTCGCCGTGCCCGAGCGGTTTACCTTGCTCACCTACATGTTCTTCCACGGCGATCTGCTGCACCTCGGCGGCAACATGCTGTTCCTGTGGGTGTTCGGCGACAACGTCGAAGACGCGATGGGGCACGTCCGCTTCCTGGTCTTCTATCTTCTCTGCGGTGTGCTGGCCGGCCTCACACACGCCCTCATCATGCCGGGCTCGGAGCTGCCGCTGATCGGCGCGAGCGGCGCGGTGGCAGGCGTCATCGCCGCTTATCTGATGCTGCACCCCAACGTTCGCGTCTGGGTGCTGGTGTTCAAGGTCATACCGATGCAGATCAGCGCCGCCATCGTGCTCGGCCTGTGGATCGTGACGCAGGTCATCATGGTCACGTTGCCGCAGACGGATCAGGTCGCGTGGTGGGCTCACATCGGCGGCCTCGTCGCCGGAGCGGTTCTGGTGGTCTTCATGCGCCGGCCTGGAGTCAGGCTGTTCGACCGCGGCCTTCCCGTCCCGCAGCGCTGAGTTTTCCGCCGAACAAGGCTGGCGCGCTGGGCGCTCTGCGCTCGCTCCTCCGTTTTCGGATCGCTCCAGGGCCGCTGCCTCGTTCGACGAGGCAGCGCCAGAGGGCCTGACTCGGGGCGGGTCGCTGGTGCGCGAATTTTTGCAAAAAGCACGAAACAATTGCTGCGAAATGAGGCAGAGTGTTTGTCTTGTCGTTGCATTGACTTCGCGGCGACGCGACCATAGGCTGCCGTTTCGCAAGTGCGAAGAGCTGTGCGCGCTGTATCGGTGCCGCTGAAACAGGCGGTCCGGAAGGGGGCGAGCGGCACTGCACAAGCAATTGTCTGGGGGAAGGTTCGGGCATCGCGTAGCCGCAAAGCGGAGACGCGCTGTAGGGGATTGCGTGTCGCGCATCCCGTGCGGAAGTAGCCAAGTTGGGTGGCGGTGGCTGGAAACGGAGGCGCAAAGAGCCGTAGCCGCCGCGCTGGGCGGCCCAATTCGCTTCCTACTAAGGTATATTGAACGGGATGTGACGCAGCAGCAAGGACTTTGGGGATCGGTTTGCAGATGAAGATCGTGGTGCCGGTTAAGCGGGTCGTCGACTACAACGTCAAAATTCGAGTCAAGTCGGATGGATCGGGCATCGAGCTCGCCAACGTCAAGATGTCGATGAATCCGTTCGACGAAATCGCCGTCGAGGAAGCCGTTCGCATCAAGGAGAAGGGCGGCGCCACGGAAGTCGTCGTCGTTTCGATCGGTCCGGCAAAGGCGCAGGACACCATCCGCACCGCTCAGGCCATCGGCGCCGATCGCGGCATCCTCGTCGAGACCGCTGAAGGCGCCACCGTCGAGCCGCTCGCCGTAGCGAAAATCCTCAAGGCCATCGTCGACGAGGAGAAGCCGGGCCTCGTCATTCTCGGCAAACAGGCGATCGACGACGACAGCAATCAGGTGGGCCAGATGCTCGCCGCGCTGCTCGGCTGGGCCCAGGGCACGTTCGCGTCGAAGGTGGTGCTCGGCGATGGCTCTGTCGCGGTGACGCGCGAGGTCGACGGCGGCCTCGAGACCCTTTCGCTGAAACTGCCGGCCATCGTCACCACGGATCTTCGCCTCAACGAGCCGCGCTATCCGTCGCTGCCGAACATCATGAAGGCCAAGAAGAAGCCTCTCGACGTCAAGAAGCCCGACGCCTACGGCGTCGACATCACGCCCCGCCTCGAGGTGCTGACCACGGCCGAGCCCGGCAAGCGGCAGGCCGGCGTGAAGGTCGGTTCCGTCGCCGAGCTGGTCGCCAAGCTCAAGACCGAAGCGGGGGTGCTCTAATGACCGTTCTTATTCTCGCCGAGCACGACAACGCCAAGCTGAACGCCGCGACCGCGAAGGCGCTGACGGCGGCGACCGCCATCGGTGGCGATGTCCATGTGCTGGTGGCCGGCAGCGGTTGCGGTGCGGTCGCAGAAGCGGCGGCGAAGCTTGCGGGCGTATCGAAGGTACTCGTCGCCGACGCGCCGCACTTGGCCAATGCCCTCGCCGAAGAGGTTTCCGAGCTGGTGCTCGCGCTCATGCCGTCCTACGACGTGCTGATCGCGCCGGCGACGGCAAGCGGCAAGAACATCCTGCCCCGCGTCGCGGCGCGTCTCGACGTCATGCAGGTGTCCGACATCACCGCGGTGAAGGGCGCCGACACGTTCGAGCGGCCGATCTACGCCGGCAACGCCATCCAGACGGTACGCTCGCGCGACGCCAAGAAGGTCATCACCGTACGCACGGCGGCGTTTGCCGCGGCGGGCGAGGGCGGCAACGCTGCGGTGGAAACGGTCGCCGCGCCGGCCCCGGTCGCGATCGCGTCTTTCTCGGGCGCGGAACTCACCAAATCGGATCGTCCTGAACTCGCCTCGGCCCGCATCATCATCTCGGGTGGCCGCGGCCTGCAGTCGGGCGACAACTTCAAGACTTACATCGAACCCGTCGCCGACAAGCTCGGCGCGGCTATCGGCGCCTCGCGTGCGGCCGTGGATGCCGGGTTCGTTCCCAACGACATGCAGGTGGGCCAGACCGGCAAGGTTGTGGCGCCGGAGCTCTACATCGCCGTCGGTATTTCCGGCGCGATCCAGCACCTCGCCGGCATGAAGGACTCCAAGGTCATCGTCGCCATCAACAAGGACGAGGAAGCGCCCATCTTCCAGGTGGCTGATTACGGCCTCGTGGCGGACCTGTTCCAGGCCCTGCCCGAGCTTGCGAAAGAGTTGGGATGAGCCCTTAGCGCCGAAAAGAAGACGCTGGCAGGCTCGACGGTCGGGACAGAAGGACCAAAACCATGGACGTTGCGGTAAAAGCTGCACGCAAACCGAATGCCGGTGTTTCGGCGAAGGACACCATCCACGCGCGCGTGAAGACCATCGGCATCATCGGCGCCGGCCAGATGGGTAACGGCATTGCCCACGTGATCGCACTCAGCGGTTACGACGTTGCCCTCAACGATCTCAAGAAGGAGAACGTTGACCGGGCACTTGAGGTCATGTCGAAGAACATGGGCCGTCAGATCTCCAAGGGCATGATCTCCGAGGAAGAGCGCACGGCGGCCATCGGGCGCATCAAGTACGCACCGGACTTCAAGTCGATGGGCGACTGCGATCTCGTCATCGAGGCCGCGACCGAGGACGAGTCGCTGAAGCGACGCATCTTCGGCGAGCTCTGCCCGCACTTGAAGCCGACCGCGATGGTCGCCTCGAACACCTCGTCGATCTCGATCACGCGCCTCGCCGCCTCGACCGATCGCCCCGAGCACTTCATCGGCATGCACTTCATGAACCCGGTGCCGGTGATGGAGCTCGTTGAGCTGATCCGCGGCATCGCCACCGACGACGAGACGTTCGCCGTCGCCAAGTCGTTCGTCGAGAGCCTCGAAAAGAAGACCGCCGTCAGCGAGGACTTCCCGGCCTTCATCGTCAACCGCATCCTGCTGCCGATGATCAACGAGGCGGTCTATACGCTCTATGAGGGCGTCGGCACCGTCGAGTCGATCGACAAGGCCATGCGCCTCGGCGCGCACCATCCGATGGGCCCGCTCGAGCTTGCCGACTTCATCGGCCTCGACACGTGTCTCTCTGTGATGCAGGTGCTCTACGAAGGGCTGGCGGATTCCAAGTACCGTCCCTGCCCGTTGCTGGTGAAGTACGTCGAGGCCGGCTGGCTCGGCCGCAAGACCAAGCGCGGCTTCTACGACTATCGCGGCGAGAAGCCGGTTCCGACCCGCTAACGCGGCGGAGCGTAGCTCAGTTTTCAGCAACGGGCGCCCGAAGGCGCCCGTTCGCTTTTTGGTGCTCAAGGGTTGGGCAGCCGCCGTGCGCGTGGTAGCGTGCGCTCCGCATCGTAAGGCCGCATGGCCAGAGCCTGCATAGAGCGAGGGATCGACGTGTCGAATAGGGGAAAAGTCGCTGTCGTGACCGGAGCGGGCTCGGGCATCGGTCGCGCGGTTGCCCTTGCGCTCCAGGCTGACGGCTTCAACGTCGTGCTTGCGGGCCGCCGGGTCGCAGAGTTGCAGAGAACGAGTTCGATGGCCTCGAACAACGGCGGCGAGATGCTCGTGCGCCAGACGGACATCGCCGATCCGCTCGCCATCAAGACGCTGTTCGTCGCCACCGGCCAGGCGTTCGGACGCATCGATGTCCTATTCAACAACGCCGGCATTTTCGCACCGGCGATGCCTCTCGAGGAGTTGCCACTCGAGGCCTGGCGGCAAGTCGTCGATGTCAACCTGACCGGTGTCTTCCTGTGCTGCCAGGAAGCGATCCGCATGATGAAGCGGCAAGACCCCAAGGGTGGCCGCATCATCAACAACGGCTCGATCTCGGCCTATGTGCCGAGGCCGCTCTCCGCCGCCTACACGGCGACGAAGCACGCCGTCACCGGCCTCACCAAATCGATTGCGCTCGAGGGGCGCGGGCACGGGATCGCGTGCGGGCAGATCGACATCGGCAATGCGGCGACGGACCTGACAGCGCCGATGGCAGCAGGCGCGGGCGCCCTGCAAGCCGATGGATCGCGGCTGGTCGAACCGCGCATGGATGTGGATCACGTGGCGAGCGCGGTGCTCTACATGGCGAGCCTGCCGCTCGAGGCCAACGTTCTATTCATGACCGTCAAGGCGACCGAGATGCCGTACGAGGGCCGCGGCTGAGCAGGGGGAAGGTTTCCGCGATCTGTTTGAGCGGTCGGTGAAGGCTTCGTCATGCGAGGCAAATTGGATAACGAAGCGGTGTCTGCTCCAGCGTTGCCAGTGGGCCGCCGTCTAACAGATTACCAAGCGATCGACCTGCCCTCTTGGGTTCAGAGGGCCCTGCGGCTCGGCCGAGCCACGTCGGCCAAGACCTAGTCGGATGCGCGACGGGATCGATCAGCGGTCCCCGAAGATTTCCTTCTCGGCACGCTTGAGAAACTCCTCACTGCTCCGACGCTCGCGCTCGGAATACTCGAGGGTTTCCCGGATGCGACGCTCATGCTCTTCGCTGATCTGCCGGCTTCGCGACTGAGTGCGTGTCTCTCGCAGGCCGAGAACGGGAGCTATGATGAAGAGAAATAGCCCGATGAGCAGCACATAGACGAAACTGTGCCAAATCAATCCGGCCATTCCCTTGTCCGTTTGCTTTTGGCCTGCGTCATCACGGCCGCCCTTGTCGTTCATCCCTTCGCTCCTTCACTGGGCTCTTCCGTGCCGGTCGTCCGTCGACTCTGGCCTGCAGTCCGGGCTCCTAAGGATCATATCCCCGCGCCAAAGGCTTCGCTCAGCCAGATTCTTCACTCGACCAGATATTCTTCACTCGAATTGTCAGTTGTCGAGGGCTCGCTTCACAAACGGTATAGACGTGTCCCGGGTCAAAGCGGGGTCAGACAACCGCGAGGCGTGCAAGGCCGTTCGGCGAATGCCTGATCCGCCCGCGATTTCGGCCGGAGACGCCTTTGCACCGTCAGATCGGCCGTGCCTCAGGGTTCGACCGCAGAAGGCCCTCGGCCGAAGTGGACGTGATGGTCGGCGACGAACGCACCGCGTCGTCGCTCGTCCTTCTCGTTGATTGGCCGTTCCGACTTCTTGCGGCCATCGGTCTGGTTTCCGAGTTCCATTCTGCTGAGCGACACGCCTGCAGCGCATGAAACTTGCGGCACGCACGGCGGGTCCGGCCAATCCCTCGCGGTGAATAGAACGGAAGTAGGCACGGGAGGGTCCCTCCGGTTCCGCACGCCCGCTGATCCTGACGAAAAGACCAACGCCCTGCGGCTGGACAGGTGCGCACACTCCTGCAATAAGATACTAAACAGTTAATTAAGCTCTTGGTTAAATATGATGCGAGATCCACTCAGCCGCACCTTTGCGGCCCTGGCTGACCCGACGCGGCGAGCCTTACTCGCCAGGTTGTCCGAAGGGGAAGCCAACGTGTCGGAGCTGGCGGAGCCGTTCCTGGACGAGATGACTCTGCCGGCGATCACCAAGCACCTGAAGGTTCTGGAAGACGCCGGGCTCATCACCAAGGGCCGCAGGGCGCAATGGCGGCCGTGTCAGCTCAACGGCGAGCCGTTGCGCGAAGCCGTCGACTGGATGGAACAGCATCGCATTGCATGGGAAGACCAGCTCGATCGGCTTGGCGCCTACCTGAAAGCAAAACAAAAAGGAGTGCGCCATGGCCGCAAAAAGTAGGTCCAACGTCATCACGATCACCCGCGTCTACGACGCGCCGCTGCAATCGGTATGGGCTGCTTGGACCATCCCCGAGGAAGTTGCGCAGTGGTGGGGACCCAGGGGCTTCACGCTGACGACGCACAGTCGTGATCTGCGCACCGGCGGTCATTGGCACTACACGATGCACGGACCCGACGGCACCGACTACGAGAACACGACGCAGTACCTCGAGGTCGTGCCCATGCAGCGCATGGTCTATGACCACGGCGGCCACAAGGATCGTCCGCCCCTGTTTCGCGTCACCGCACTGTTCACCGAACGCAATGGACGGACCCAGCTCGACATGAGCATGGCGTTCGCTACGCCGGACGTCGCAACCGAAATGCGCGGCTTCATCAAGAAGGCCGGCGGCGAGGCGACGTGGGACCGGCTGGCCGAGTATCTTGGCAAGCGCCTCAACGGCGTGGAGCAGTTCTTCATCACGCGCACGTTCGATGCACCCATCGAACAAATCTACGAGATGTGGATAGATCCCGGGCATCTCGCGCAGTGGATGCCGCCGAAGGGCGCCACGATGCGGTACCTTCGCGCGGAGCCGCGCGTCGGCGGCACGTCTTTCTACGCGATGACGATGGCCAACGGCTTGGTGATGCACGGCCGTGTGAGCTATCTGGTTCTCGAGAAGCCAAGCCGGATCGTCTACACGCAGCAATTCTGCGACGAGCAGGAACAGGTAATCACGGCACCGTTCTTCGCAGACTGGCCGCAAACCATTATGACGACCGTGGAACTGGTTTCGGAAGCGGCCGATCTCACCCGTGTCAACTTGCGATGGGAGCCGTTGGACGCGACGTCGGCCGCCATCGCCGAGTTCGCCAAGCAGCGCGGCGGCATGACCATGGGCTGGACAGGTTCCTTCGACAAACTGGAGGCCATGATTCGATAGCCGCATAAATTCCGGCAGTGGCCGTTGCGCACGCCCGACCGGACCGTTTCATTCCGACATCGACCAGGACTTCACCGCCAAAGCGGTGGCGGAGTGATTGCAGCGGCCGGCGCAAGAGCCGCCCAGTTCGTGCGGTCATTTCCACAGGGTAACGGCTACGCCGAAAGCTTCAGCGGTCGGCGGCGCGACGCAATGCCCAACGAGACGGGGTTCTGGTCGCTCGGCCACGCCAGCGAACTGCTGGCCGAGTGGCGGGAGAACTACAACGGCCGCCGCCCGCACATGAGCCTTGCCGGGCTCACGCCAAAACGAGTTTGCAACCCGGTTCCAACGGAACCAAAACCAGAACGGACTCCACTTATAAACGAGTAACAAACGGGAGTGAGGGTCAAACGGCAGGTTTCGCGAGACGATCGGTAACAACTTACCCGCGAAAGCCGAAGCCGACCATTATACGGTCCTAGAGAAATCCACCAGAATTGCGGGCTGGCTCAAACCAAACGGCCTCCGGAAATGTCGGGGGGATCGAGACCAATTTTTTTGTGCCCCGAATTCGGACGCCAATTTTCCGATCGTAAACCGTAAAGGCAATCTGCCGACTCTGGATATTCGGCATTTGAATCAAATTTGCCAAAGCTTCATCAGCCTCCCGTCATCTTATTCGTAGGTGAACAGGGTGATGAATTAGCCATCGGTTGGCCAAGCATTGCCCGTGGAGGGGCGTATGCGTTGGCTGGGTTGGGGGCTCAAGAGAGCTCTTTTTTGTCTCGCGTCGATGGCGCTGAGTGGGGCGCTTGTTCAAGACGCAGCTGCCCAGGCCTACCTGGAGACAGGGCAAACCGGTGCTCAGACGCAGATCGACGTCAGCCATACGACGACGATGTACATCGGCGCTGTTGGAAGCTTTTCATTTGGTGGCGCCAATTATGTAATGAAGCGGGGTTCCTCCTCGACCGCAAACGTTGTTTTCACTGTCTACCCGAACGCATTGTGCACGGGAACGCCACTCGCAACGGTCACAAATCCCAGCACCGCATTTGACAGCAGTTATGCTGCTGTTCTTTTCCAAGTGCCGGGCAATCTGACGCTGGCCCCGGGCGTCTACTGCACAAAGCTGACATCCACCGCCGTCGATCAGCAGAACGAGGCTTTCTTCATCAAAGGCTTTGAGGCGTGCGTTGTTCTGCCGCCAAACCTAGCCAATGGTGCGACCTGCTCGACGACCCTGCCGTCACTGGCTCCGAACCTGTCCGTGACAAAGGCGGCTCCATCGCCAGGACTGGCTGTCGGTGCGTCGAGCACCTACACGTTGACGGTCACCAACTCGGGCAATCTAACGGCCGCCGTTGCACAAGTGAAAGACCAGCTGCCGGCGGGCCTCACCTTCGTGTCGGCCGCAGGCACCGACTGGAGCTGCGCGAATGCCAGCGGCCTCGTCACCTGCAACTTCGCGGGCTCGATCGCGGCCGGCGGTGGCACCAGCACGATCAACGTCGTCGTCGTGCCGAACGCGGGTTCGGCCGGCCAGTCGCTCATCAACCACGCCTCGATCGATCCGACCGGCGGCCCCAATCCGCCGACGCCGGGCCCCGCTTGCACGACGCCCGGAAGCTGCTCGTCGGCCACCGCCCTCGTCTCCGCGCCGAACCTCACGCTCGTGAAGTCGGCGCCGACTCCGGGCCTCGCGGTCGGCGTGCAGAGCACCTACACGCTCACCGTCACCAACTCCGGCACGGCTGCCGCGACCACGGCGCGGGCGCTGGATCAACTGCCGGCGGGCCTCACCTTCGTGTCGGCCGCAGGCACCGACTGGAGCTGCGCGA
>OEIV010000798.1_pt1 | contig 15911 bp, 15 predicted proteins | sample 1539231 | NCBI WGS metagenome assembly OEIV01 (sample SAMN03794762, study PRJEB22550) | activated sludge metagenome | feature: wastewater treatment plant; material: activated sludge; isolation source: Wastewater treatment plant of a petroleum refinery complex | place: Argentina: Buenos Aires ...
AGGGCCCCCCAGCCCACCTCGCCGACGACCAGGATGAATGGGAAGAGTTTTAGGACATGACCAGTGCGCAGTCGTCCTCCCCCTCGTTGGTGCCGGATCGCGAATTCCACTTCACCAAGGCGAACTTCGACCGTGTCCGCGAGCTGATCTATCAGCACGCCGGCATATCGCTGGCGCCGATCAAGCAGGACATGGTCTACTCGCGCCTGGCGAGGCGCTTGCGCGCGCTCAAGCTGTCGACCTTCGAGGAGTATCTGGCCCGCCTGGAACAGGGTGACGAGGATGAATGGGAAACCTTCGTCAATTCGCTGACGACGAACCTGACGGCCTTTTTCCGTGAGTCGCATCACTTTGACATTCTGAAGAAGCAATTGCAGGAGCGAACCTCCCGCCCCTTGCGCATTTGGTGTTCCGCGGCGTCGACCGGTGAAGAACCCTACTCGCTGGCGATTACGGCCTGCGAAGCGTTCAACTCCCTGACGCCGCCGGTCGAGATCGTCGCCAGCGACATCGATACCAATGTGCTGGCGACGGCCAGCCGTGGCGTGTACGCGATGGAGCGCGTCGACCGCCTGCCGGCAGCCCGGCTACAACGGTTTTTCCTAAAGGGCACGGGGCGTCAGTCGGGCTATGTGCGGGTGCGGCCGGAATTGCAGCGGTTGATACAGTTCATGCGCGTCAATCTCCTCGACGCGCGTTGGCCCGTCCAAGGCCCACTCGACGCGCTTTTCTGCCGCAATGTGATGATCTATTTCGACAAACCGACCCAGTACCAGATATTGAAGAAGTTCGTGCCGTTGCTGCGCGACGACGGGTTGATGTACGCCGGTCACTCCGAGAGTTTTCTGCACGCGGCGGATCTCTTTCGCTCCCTGGGCCGGACGGTGTACGAGCGTTCCGACCAGCCGGCCGGGAAACGGATGATGACATGAGCGGCGGTGAACCCGGCTTCATCGAGCACCTCGCCAACAATCGCTACTTCGACCGGCATTTCGAGGTCGAGGCGGTCAAGGTGCTGCCCGGCGAATACTATGTGACAACTTCCGACATGGTGCTGGTCACGGTGCTCGGCTCCTGCGTCTCGGCCTGCATCCGCGACCGCGAAAAAGGCATCGGTGGCATGAACCACTTCATGCTCGCCGAATCGGCAGACTCGGCGGGATTGTCGGCCTCGGCCCGCTACGGCACCTACGCGATGGAGATACTGATCAACCACCTGCTCAAGCTGGGTGCTCGGCGCAACAACCTTGAGGCGAAGGTCTTCGGCGGCGGCCGCGTCATGGCCAGCCTGTCGAGTTCGCAGGTCGGCGACCGCAATGCCCGCTTCGTGCTGGAGTACCTGAAGACCGAGGATATCCCAGTGAAGGCCCAGGACCTGCTGGACGTGCATCCCCGCAAGGTCTACTTCTTTCCATCGAACGGTCGCGTACTGGTCAAGAAACTGGTGCGCATGCACAACGACACGCTGGTTCGCCGCGAGAAGGAATACGCGGCGCGTCTTACCGAAGTGCCGGTCGCCGGCGATATCGAACTGTTTACGTGATGAGCATCAAGGTACTGATTGTCGACGACTCCGCGCTGATGCGCGCGCTACTCACCGAAATCATCGGCGGTGCGCCGGATATCGAGGTGGTGGGAACCGCGCCCGACCCGCTGGTCGCGCGCGAAATGATCAAATCCCTGAACCCGGACGTCCTGACCCTCGATGTCGAGATGCCGAAAATGGATGGTCTGGAATTCCTGAGCCGCCTGATGAAATTGCGGCCGATGCCCGTGGTGATGATCTCGTCGCACACCGCCCGCGGCTCGGAAGTGACCCTGCAGGCGCTGGAAACTGGCGCGTTTGACTTCGTCACCAAGCCGCAGGCCGACAATGCCTCGTTGCTGCATGCCTACGCCGAGGAAGTGCGCGACAAGATCCGCGCGGCCCACCATGCCCGCGGCCGGCTGGCCAGCGGGCGACCGGCGGCCCGGGCGGAGCGCATGGCGGCCGGGACCAGCACGATGGCGCCAGCATTTTCCCAGCGACTGCTGAACAGCCACGTTGTCGCGATCGGCGCGTCGACCGGCGGCACCGAGGCGATCAGGGAGGTACTAGCCCGTCTGCCGGCGGAGATTCCGCCGGTGGTGATGGTCCAGCACATGCCGGAATCCTTCACCCTGTCCTTCGCCAAGCGACTCGACAGCCTGTGCGCCCTGACCGTGGTCGAGGCCCAGGGCGGCGAAAAACTGCGCCCGGGTGTCGCCTACCTGGCGCCCGGTCATTCCCACATGATCCTGAAAAAGGTCGCTGGCGGCTACGTCACCGAACTCGATCAAGGCGAACTGGTCAATCGACACCGGCCTGCCGTCGATGTGCTGTTCAGATCGGTTGCCGCGCAGGTCGGTGGCAATGCCACGGGCATCATCCTGACCGGCATGGGCAAGGACGGGGCCTTCGGGTTGCTGGACATGCGCCAGGCGGGTGCCTGGACCATCGGGCAGGACGAGGCGAGCAGCGTCGTGTACGGCATGCCCCGGGAGGCCGCCAACGTCGGCGCCGTCGCCGAAGTGGTCTCCCTTGAGGGAATTGCGGGCCGACTTCTGGCCCATCTTCAACGACTTGACCGTAACTGAGCAAGGTATACTCGAATCGGTTCGCTTCCAGGAGCATCGACATGCAGACCAACGTGACAAACGCCGGCGGCCGCTCGGTGATCCGGCTTCAGGGCCGGTTTGACTTCAACGCCCACCGCGATTTTCGGGAAGCCATCGATGCCTCGCTGGCCGACGCCAGCAGCCGGGAAGTGATGGTCGACCTCGCCGATGTCGATTACCTGGACAGCTCGGCGCTCGGCATGCTGCTGATGCTGCGCGACAAGGCCAAGGCGTCCGGCCGGGCCGTATCGCTCGCCAACTGTCGCGGCGCGGTCAAGCAGGTTCTGGACATCGCCAATTTCAGCAAGCTTTTCGCGATCGTTTGACGTCGAAGCCGGCGACAGGCACATGTCCGATCTGCTGAAGAACATCGATGCGCGTACCCGCCTGGCGGGCACCAACAAGCTCGAGATCCTCTTGTTCACGCTGGGTGCCGACGCGCGTACCGGACGGCATGAAACCTACGGCATCAATGTCTTCAAGGTACGCGAGGTCATGCGCACTCCGGCGATAACGGCGGCGCCGGACATGCCGCCGGCCGTGAAGGGAATGGTCTCCTTGCGCGGCATCCTGGTGCCGGTCGTGGATCTGGCGGAATACGCCGGCATTCATCAAGATTCGCCGCGCGACATCATGATCGTCACCGAATACAACGGTCAGACCCAGGGCTTTCTGGTCGAGGGCGTCGATACCATCCTGCGCCTGGATTGGGCGCAGATGCGCGTGCCGCCGGCCATGTTGGCGTCGTCCACGCTGGGTGGCCTGGTGACGGCGATCACTGAATTGCCGGATGGCCGCCTGGTCATGATGCTCGACGTCGAACGGGTGCTGGCGGAAACGAACAAGATCGACGACGATTTTCTGTTCTCGAATATTCATTCCCTGGGGCGGGAAGACTTCACGGTATTGTTTGCCGACGATTCATCGATTGCCCGCACGCAGATCGAAAGGACGCTGACCGCGCTGGGCCTTCGTTTTGTCGCGACGGTCAATGGCCGCATGGCCTGGGAGGAACTCCAGCGCCTGGCCGGCTACGCCGAAGCGAACGGTCGCATGGCCAGGGACGTGGTGCAACTGGTGCTGACCGACGTGGAGATGCCCGAGATGGACGGCTACATCCTGACCAAGAACATCAAGTCCGATCCCCGCTTCGCCGGCATTCCGGTGGTAATGCACTCGTCGCTGTCGTCGCTATCCAATCAACAGATCGGCAAGTCGGTCGGTATCGACGAGTATGTGCCGAAATTCGAACCGCAGCGGCTGGCGGAGGCGCTCGACCGGTTGGTGCTGGGTCGGCCAGCGTCAGCGGTGGCATGAGCAGGAGATGTCGATGAACATCGCGCCCATGAGTCGGCCAGGCGGCGGCACGCTCATGGAGAGCGTCGATGCTCGCACCAAGCTGGCGGGCTCCAATCGCATGGAGATCCTGCTGTTTTCGCTGGGCACGCACGAGATCTTCGGCATCAATGTCTTCAAGGTCCGCGAGGTCAGCAAGACACCGCCAATCACCAAAGCGCCGAATATGCCCAGCGGCGTCGAGGGGCTGATCAGCCTGAGGGGCAATGTCATCCCCGTGGTTTCCCTGACCGCGGTTATGCATCTGGCCGACGCGCCGGTCGGGTTGGGCAAGTCGATGATGGTGACCGAATACAGCAAGCGCATTCTCGGTTTCTTGGTGCATGGCGTCGATCGCATCATCCGTGTCGACTGGGAACGCGTGCGGGCGCCGGAAACCGTCGTCACCAGCGATCTCCATTCCTACATCACGGCGATCACGGACTTGCCCGATGGCCGGCTGGTATCCATCGTCGACGTCGAGCAGATCCTGGCCAACACCTTCGGTGATTCCATCATCGGCCAGATCGATCGCGTCAACGCCGGCGAGTCCTACAACGTGTTTTTCGTCGACGACTCCGCGGTCGCGCGCCGGAAGATCTCCGAGGTCCTGGACAAGCTTGGAGTGAGGCACAAGCACGCCCTCAACGGCCTCGAGGCCTGGACTCGCTTGTCCGGCATGGCGGCCCATTGCCAGCAGCTTGGCCGTGACTTGCGCGAAGAAATCAGCGCAATCCTCGTCGATGCGGAGATGCCCGAGATGGACGGCTATGTCCTGACCAAGAACATCAAGTCGGATCCCCGCTTCCAGGGCATACCGGTGGTGATGCATTCCTCGCTTTCCTCGGAGGCCAATCGGGCCATGGGCAAGAGCGTGGGCGTGGACGCCTACGTCGCCAAGTTCGATGCCGAGGCACTGGCCGATACCATCCGGTCCATGTTGTCCTGATCGGCCTGCAACAGACTATCCGGAGACAGGTACCAATGCCAGCAGATCCCAGCAAGATCAAGTTCCTCGTGGTCGATGATTTTTCGACCATGCGCCGCATCGTGCGCAACCTGCTGAAGGAACTCGGTTTCACCAATGTCGATGAAGCCGAGGATGGCGCCGTGGCGTTGCAGAAGCTCAAGGCTGGCGGTTTTGACTTCGTGGTCACGGACTGGAACATGCCCAACATGGATGGGCTGCCGCTGTTGCAGTCGGTGCGGGCCGATCCGGCGCTCAAGCACTTGCCGGTGCTGATGATCACCGCCGAGGCCAAGAAGGAGAACATCATCGCCGCCGCGCAGGCCGGCGCGTCGGGCTACATCGTCAAGCCGTTCACGGCGGCGACCCTCAACGAAAAATTGGCGAAGATCTTCGAAAAGGTTGGGCTCTGAGATGGTCAAGCCAGTGAGATTCGACGAGTCTGGCGACTCGGAAGACTTGCAGGCCCTGTTCGACAGCATCGCCGCCGGCAGCATCGCGCTCGAGCCGCCACCGTCGGCCCCTGACAACGCCGGCGATTCCGACGACCTACAGGCGCTGTTCGACAGCGTTGCGGCGCATATCGAAAGTCCACTCGACGAGACCGGCGAACACGGGCCGGCGTTGAGCGGCCACGATGGCGACGGCGAGGTCTTCAACCGCCTTGGCCACATGGCCCGACAGTTGCACGACAGTCTGCGTCAACTCGGCTACGACAAGGCGCTGGAGGAGAGTGCCCGACAAATTCCGGACGCCAGGCAGCGGCTTGCCTACATCGTGCAGATGACCGAGCAAGCAGCCTCGAAGGTGCTTAACGCGGTGGATATCGCCAAGCCCTTGCAAGACGGATTGCTCGGGCAATCGGAATCGATGGCGGAGCGTTGGGAGCGAATGTTCGCGAACCAACTCTCGGTCGACGAATTCAAGGTGTTGGCCACCGATACTCGCGCCTTCTTCCAGGCAGCGCCCGGACGTCTGAAGGAGACCAATCGGCAACTGACGGACATCGTCATGGCGCAGGATTTCCAGGATCTCACGGGACAAGTGATCCGGAAAGTGGTCGACATCGTCGAGGGATTCGAAACGCAATTGCTCCAGGTGCTTATCGAAGCGCTGCCCGCCGAACGCAAGGCCGAGGTGCCGGCCGGACTCATGAACGGGCCGGTGGTGAGCGCGGCAGGTCGACTCGATATCGTGTCGACACAGTCGCAAGTCGACGAGTTGCTCGAGAGTCTGGGCTTCTAGGCTCGGCATCAAGGAGAACAGCGATGAGCGACTTTCAGGGCATGGAAGACCTGCTGCAGGATTTTCTGGTCGAGGCCACCGACCTGCTGTCGGGCGTCGATAACAAGCTGGTCGATCTGGAAAGAACGCCCGATGATCGCGGCTTGCTCAACGACATCTTTCGGGGCTTCCATACCATCAAGGGTGGCGCCGGTTTTCTCAATGCGACCGAACTGGTCACGCTTTGCCATCTCACCGAAAATCTGTTCGACAAGCTGCGCAACGGCGAAATGGTGGTCAGCAACGAGGCCATGGATGTCATTCTGGCCGCGACGGGCTCCGTCCGGGACATGTTCGGCGCCCTGGAGCGGGGCGTCCAGCCGCCCCCAGCCGACCCCGAACTGCTGGCCAGTCTGCGTTCGGCTATCGCCGGAGAACTTCGCGCCGCCACGCTGGCGCTGGCGGCGAAACCGGCCATCGCTGTGCCTGTCGTGGCATCTGCCCCGGTGGCGGGCCCGGACTGGCAGCAGTTGTTCCATGCCGTCACCGAGGTGCCTTCGTCCGCCGCCGCGCCTTCAACCAAAGGCGCGGTGACCGCTGGCGAACCGGTTTCCGCGGTATCGAGTCCGCCAATGGCGACGGTGGCGGCGGAATCGCCCGCGCAAGTCGTCCAGCGCGCCATCGGACGGCGCGCGAGCGACAAGCCCGGTTATCAAGGCCCGGTCGGCCGACGGGACAGCGAGCGGTCGCGGGAGAACACCATCCGTGTCGATACCGCCAGGCTCGACCAGGTGCTGAACCTCTCCGGTGAAATCGGGTTGACCAAGAACCGCTTGAATTCGCTGCGTTCCGACATCCTGAACGGCCGATCGGATACCGACACGCTGCATGCCCTCGATCAGGCGGTCAGTCAGCTCGACTTGCTGGTCTCCGATCTGCAGAACGCGGTGATGAAGACGCGCATGCAGCCGATCGGCCGGCTTTTCCAGAAGTATCCGCGCATCGCGCGCGATCTGGCGCGAGGTCTGGGCAAGGAAGTGGAGCTTGTGCTCGCCGGCGAAGAGACGGAAATCGACAAGACGATGATCGAGGATCTTTCCGATCCGATCATCCATCTGATACGCAACGCCGTCGACCATGGCATTGAGTCGCCAGAGGATCGGCGTGCCGCCGGCAAGCCGGAAAAGTCGGAAGTTCGGCTGGAAGCCCGTCAGGAGGGCGATCATATCGTCCTGATCGTCGCCGACGACGGTCGTGGCATGAACGCCGAGAAGTTGCGCGCCAAGGCGATCGAGAAGGGCCTCATCACCGACGACGAGGCCAACACGATGGACGAGCGGCAGAGTTTCAACCTCGTGTTTTTGCCCGGCTTTTCGACCAAGGATGTTGCTTCCGACGTTTCCGGCCGGGGCGTCGGCATGGATGTGGTCAAGACCAACATTCAGAAGCTCAATGGTTCGATCGACATCCGCTCCAGCCCTGGCAAGGGAACCACCTTCGTCATTTCGCTGCCATTGACGCTGGCGATCCTGCCGGTGCTGCTGGTGCAGTTGGGTGAACAGCCGTTTGCCGTGCCGCTCTCGATGGTCCGCGAGATACTTACCGTCGAGATCGGCGCCGTCCAGGAAGTCGGTGGCCGCGCGACCATGGTGGTGCGTGGCGAAGTCATGCCGCTCTATCCCCTGTCGTATCTGTTGGGATGGGCATCGGAAGGCGTGCCCGAGTACGGCGTGCTGATGCAGACTGCGGAGAGCGCCTTCATTCTCGCCATTGACGGCTTCATGGGTCGCGAAGACGCCGTGATCAAGTCGCTCGACGACTTCCGGCCCAAGGGTGTCGCGGGGGTGACGACCCTTTCCAACGGCCAGATCGTGCTGATCCTCGACATCAAGGAGTTGCTCGGGGCGCTCGGCGATAATCGCGGCGTGCCGCGTTCCGCCTTCCGGCAGCCCGCCGTCGCCGCCTAGCGATCACGTGGCCTGGCCGGACCGGGCCGAAAACGCCGTCAAATCCCGCTCTAATTCGACTCATGGGCCTTGACCATGGCGGCAATAATTGCCGCCATGGAGGATAGCGCCCTTGGCTGAAGAGAGCGATCTCGAGCGAACCGAACCACCATCGTCGCGACGCCTGGAAAAGGCTCGCGAAGACGGGCAAGTGCCGCAATCCCGCGAACTGATGGCGTTCCTGATCATGGCGGCCGCGGTTGGCGGTTTCTGGTCGCTTGGCGGCTGGTTGACCCACCAGGCCGGCGGCATCCTTCGTCGCGGCCTCTCGTTCGGCCGCGATGCCGCCTTCAGTTCGACCGCGCTGACCGACTCCTTTGGCGCCCTGACCTGGGATGGACTGCTCTTGGGGTCGCCAGTATTCCTGCTGACGATGGTGGCGGCTGTGGCGACACCCCTCGTGTTGCACGGCGGGCTGTTCTCGTTCAAGGCGCTGACGCCGAGGTTCGAGCGGCTCGATCCGTTGAAGGGTATGAAGCGGATGTTCTCGCTGAACAGCATCAGCGAGCTGGTCAAGGCCATATTGAAGACGGTGCTGATCGGCGGTGTGATCTATTGGGTGGTGACCCGCCAGCAGGGCCAACTGTTCGCCCTGATCGTCCAGCCGATCGACACGGCGCTGCCGGCGTTCGGTCAGATGCTGATCCACGCCTCGCTGGCGCTGGTCGCCGGCTTGGCCGCGATCGCGGCCGTCGATGTCCCATACCAGTTGTGGCGCTACTACCGGGGCTTGCGCATGACCAAGGAGGAGGTCAGGCAGGAAAACAAGGAAATGGAAGGCGATCCCCAACTGAAGGCGCGTATCCGCAGTCAACAGCGCGAGGTGGCGCGCCGCCGGATGATGGCGCAGGTGCCCAAGGCCGACGTGGTGGTCACCAACCCGACGCACTTCGCCGTTGCCCTGAAATACGATCGGGACAGGATGAGCGCACCGCAAGTGATGGCCAAGGGGATGAACCTGGTGGCCGACAAGATACGGGAATTGGCCGCCAGTCACGGCATTCCGGTGGTGGAAGCGCCGCCATTGGCGCGGGCACTGCATCGCCATGCCGAGATTGGCGATCAGATTCCCGCGGCCCTGTACACCGCCGTGGCCGAAGTGCTCGCCTACGTCTATCAACTGGGCCGGCACTTGGCGTCCGGCGGCCAATTGCCGCCGCCCGAGCTCCCGGCCACCATTGTCGTGCCCGCCGGACTCGACCCAGGCGTTAGCGCCGCCGCATGAACGATACACTCACCCTGGCGACGCTGTTCAACCGCGGCAACCTCAAGGCGCTGGCGGCGCCCGGTCTGATCATCGTCATTCTGTCGATGATGGTGCTGCCCTTGCCGTCGTTCGTCCTCGACCTGTTCTTCACCTTCAACATCGCCATGGCCGTGATGGTGCTGATGGTGGCCATGTACACGCGCCGGCCGCTCGACTTCTCGGTGTTCCCCACCGTTTTGCTCATCACGACGCTGCTGCGCTTGTCGCTCAACGTGGCGTCGACGCGGATCGTGCTGATCAACGGCCATACCGGGCCCGACGCCGCCGGCAAGGTGATCGAGGCCTTCGGGCACTTTCTGGTCGGCGGCAACTACACGGTCGGCATCGTCGTCTTCGTCATTCTGACCATCATCAACTTCGTTGTCATCACCAAGGGCGCCGGCCGCATTGCCGAAGTGTCGGCGCGCTTCACTCTCGATGCCATGCCCGGCAAGCAAATGGCGATCGACGCCGATCTCAACGCCGGTCTCATCGGCGAGGACGAGGCGCGCACGCGCCGGCGGGACGTGGCGCAGGAGGCGGACTTCTACGGCGCCATGGACGGTGCGTCGAAGTTCGTGCGCGGCGACGCCATCGCCGGCATCCTCATCCTCGTCATCAACATCCTCGGCGGCCTGGTCGTCGGCATTCTCCAGCACGATCTGGAGGCCGGACAGGCCGCCAAGATATACACCTTGCTGACCATCGGCGACGGACTGGTGGCGCAGATACCGGCGCTGATCATCTCGACGGCGGCTGGTCTGGTGGTGACGCGCGTCGGCGACGCCGGCGGCAACATCGGCGAGCAGGTCATCGGCCAGGTCTTCGGCAATCCGATCGTCATGGTGCTGACCGCCGGCATCCTCGGTGTGCTTGGCCTGATTCCCGGCATGCCGCACGTGGTCTTCCTGTTGCTGGCCGCCGGCATTGGCGCGCTGGCCTGGTCGATGATGCGGCGGGGCGAGGCCGAACGGCAGCGGGCCGCCGAGGTCACGCCGCCGCCGCCGCCCCAGGAAGGATTGGAGGCGAGCTGGGCCGATGTCGCGCCGGTCGACGTGCTTGGCCTGGAAGTCGGTTATCGGTTGATTCCCCTGGTCGACCGAAACCAGGATGGCGATCTGCTGAAACGGATTCGCGGCCTGCGCAAGAAATTCGCCGCCGAGGTCGGTTTCCTGTCGGCGCCGGTGCATATCCGAGACAATCTGGAACTCAACCCCAATGCCTATCGCATCACGCTCAAGGGCGTCGAGGTCGGTGGCGGCGAGGCGTATCCGGCCCTTTGCCTGGCCATCAATCCCGGTCGGGTCAGCGGTCCGCTCAATGGCAAACAGACCAAGGATCCGGCTTTCGGCCTGCCGGCCACCTGGGTCGAGACCGCCTTGCGCGACCAGGCCAGCGCGATGGGCTACACCGTGGTCGATGCGGGAACGGTGATCGCCACCCATATCAACCATGTCATGCTCTCGCATGCATCGGAACTGCTGGGGCGGCAGGAAGCCCAGCAACTGCTCGACCATATCGCCAAGGATGCGCCCAAGCTGGTCGAAGACCTGGTGCCCAAGCAACTGCCGCTGTCCACCGTGCAGCGGGTATTGCAGAACCTGCTCGACGAAGGCGTCAGCATTCGCGACACGCGCACCATCATCGAACAATTGGCGGAACACTCGGCGCGCACGCAGGATGCCCTCGACCTGACCAGTCAGGTGCGCATCGCCCTCGGCCGCGCCATTGTCCAGCAGCTTTATCCGGCTGGCGCCGAAATGCAGGTCATGGCGCTCGAGCCGGGACTCGAGCGCATCCTGGGTCAGGCGGTGCAAGGCGGTGGCGGCGATGCCTCGGGCATTGAACCTGGCCTGGCCGACACGCTGTTGCGCGAGACCGTGAAGGCCGCTCAGCATCAAGAGGAGATCGGCCTGCCCGCCGTATTGCTGGTGCCTGGGCCATTGCGCTGGTTGCTGTCGCGCTTTCTGCGGCGTGCCTGGCCGGCGCTGAAAGTGCTCGCCAATGCCGAGATTCCCGAAAGCAAGACCATCAAGGTAACGACTGTCATCGGAGCTAGGATATGACTGTAAGACGAATTGTCGCCCCGACGGCGCGCGAGGCTCTCCGGCGCGTCAAGGAGGAACTAGGCCCCGACGCCATCGTCGTCGCCAACAAGCCGGTGGCCGATGGCGTCGAGATTACGGCGATGTCCTCCGACAGCCTGGACGCGCTTGCCGCCCAGACGACCGGCCGCCCGCTGGCGGAGCCGATGTTGCGTCCGCCGCCAACTGGCGCGACGGAGCTTGCCGCCCATGACGTCGACGCTGATTACACGGTGACGTTGTCGGCCAAGGCGCACGCGCAAACGCCGTTTCGTCCCTGGCATTCGCCGGCCTCGGCGACGTCGGTACCGCCGCGGCCGCCGCTGCGTCCGTTGCCGCCGCTGCGTCCGTTGCCGCCGCGCACCGAGCGGCAGACATTGACGCCCGCCGACACGGGCGCCACGCCGCGCCACGGCGACGCCCCCGTCGGCGTCTCGCCACGGCTGACTTCCGGCCACGCGCCCGGCGATGCCCCGGCGGCGCCGGCCGCCGCCACGGAGCCGCCGGTCGCCCAACTGATGGCGGAGATGCAGTCGATCAAGGCCATGCTCGAGCGCCAACTGGCCGGCTTTGCCTGGGGTGAAATGTCCCGGCAGCATCCGGTTCAAGCCGTGCTGCTGGGCGAACTGCTCGATGCCGGCTTTTCCAGCGCCCTGGCGCGGCGCCTGATCGACGATCTGCCGGTGACACTCGAATCCGGCGACGGTCGCAAATGGCTGGCCGGCGCGGTCAATCGGCGCTTGCGGACGCTGGCGGGCGACAGCGACATCGTCGACCAGGGCGGTGTGTTCGCGCTGGTCGGCCCCACCGGCGTTGGCAAGACCACCACCACCGCCAAGCTGGCGGCCCGATGCGTGGTTCGCTATGGTGCCGACCGACTGGCGCTGCTGACCACCGACGGCTACCGCATCGGCGCGCACGAGCAACTGCGCATCTATGGCCGCATCCTCGGTGTCCCGGTCCACGTGGTCCGCGACAGCGAGGATCTGCGCCGCACCCTGGTCGATCTGCGTGACAAGCACATGATCCTGATCGACACGGTCGGCATGAGCCAGCGCGATCGCATGGTGGCGGAGCAGGCGGCCATGCTGACGCGCGCCGGCGAAGTGCGGCGCCTGCTGTTGATGAACGCCGGCGCCCGCGGCGACACGCTCGACGACGTGGTGCGCGCCTATGCCGGCGAGGAACTGGCCGGCTGCATACTCACCAAGGTCGACGAGGCCGCTTCGCTGGCGCCGGCGCTGGATGTCGTGGTGCGCCATGGCTTGTTGCTGGCCTACGTCGCCAACGGCCAGCGCGTGCCGGAGGATCTTCACCTGCCCAATCGCAACTACCTGCTGCACCGCGCCTTCAAGCGGCCCGCCGACGTCTCGCCGCATCGGCTGAAGCAAGATGACGTCGGCCTGGTGATGACGCCGAAGGCGACAGCCGCGCCCCTGGGAGCCCCCCTTGGTTGACCGTAATCCATGGGACGGCGACCAGGCCGATGGTTTGCGCCGCCTGTTCGGCAATCGCGCACCGCAGGTGGTGGCGTTCGCCTCGGGCCGCGAAGCGTGCGGCCGCACGACCCTGGTGGTCCAGACAGCGGCGGCCCTGGCCGCCGCCGGTCATGGCGTGGTGGTGGTCGATGAAAATCCGTCGCCCGACAATACGCTCGCCTCGTTCGGCCTGGCCGGCGGACGCCACGACTTCTTCAATGTGGTGCGCGGCGACCGGCCCTTGGCCCAGGTCGCCGTGAATGCGGCGCCACTGGTGCGCATCGTGCCGGCCGCGCGCGCGGCGCGGGAATTCGATCATCTCGATCTGTCGGGATTCCGGCGTCTGGCCGCCGGTCTGCGCGATATCCAGCGGGGCGCCAGCTTCGTGCTGATCGACAGCGCCAATCGCCGCGGGGGGCGACTTTCGGCCATCGCCGCGTCGGCACGCCACCTGGCGGTGGTCGTGGCGGCCCAGGGCGCGGCGATCACCCGGGCCTATGCCTTGATCAAGGGCATTGCCCAGGACTACGGCCGCGATCACTTTCAGGTTGTCGTCACGCGCGCGCGCTCGGCCGAGGAGGCGCGAGCCGTGTTCGACAACATGCGGCGCGTGGCCAGGGAACACACTGGCGTTCATCTCGACTACCTTGGCGCGGCCGCTGTTCCCGTCACCGCGCATCTGGCCGAGGCGCTGCTGCATCGATTGCCGATCCCCGTCGATCATGGCGACATCGGCGGCCCGCTCCCGTCGCGGCCGGATGCGGCCGGCCGGCCGGGCCTGATCGATTCGATGTTATAGTGGCCGGCAAATTCCGGTGCCCAATCCAGCCATTCCGCCCATGTATACCGCCCAGGGCGCGCCCGACAAGGAACATCTCGTCCGTCAGTACAGCTCGCTGGTCAAGCGGCTCGCCTTCCAGTTGATGGCGAAACTGCCGGCCAGCGTGCAGGTCGAGGATCTCGTCCAGAACGGCATGATCGGCCTGCTCGATGCCATCGGTCGCTACGAGGAGGGTCTGGGCGCGCAGTTCGAAACCTACGCGGTGCAGCGCATTCGCGGCGCCATGCTCGACGGCCTGCGCGAGAACGACTGGGTGCCGCGCGGCGTCCGGCGCGAGATGCGCCGTGTCGAGGAGGCCATTCATCGACTCGAGCATCGGCACGGGCGGTCGCCCAGCGAGACCGAACTCGCCGCGACCCTGGATATGCCACTGGCTGACTACCAGAAGCTGTTGCACGAAGCGCGCGGCCATCAGCTGATCTATCTCGAGGACTTGTCGGGCGACCAGGAGGACGACTTCCTGGATCGCAACGTTGCATCGCCGGCGCTCGATCCGCTCGCCCTGCTCGAGGATCAGGACATGAAAATGACTCTCGTGCGGGCCGTCGACGCCCTGCCGGAACGGGAAAAGACCGTGATGGCGCTTTATTACGATGATGATCTCAACCTGAAGGAGATTGGCGAGATTCTCGGCGTCACCGAATCGCGCGTTTGTCAGTTGCATAGCCAGGCGATCGCGCGCCTGCGCGCCGCGACGCAGGTCGGCGCGGCGGCGCCGGTGGCGAAGCGGCGGGGACGCAAGCCGAAGGCCCGTCCGGACCACTAGGGACCACCAGGCCGACATGGACAAGATCAGCGTCGCCGGTCTGCTGCTGGGGCTGCTGGCCATCGTCATCGGCCAACTGCTCGAGGGCGGGCACGTCAGTTCGCTGGTGCAACCCACGGCATTCTTCATCGTCATCGGCGGTACCCTGGGCGCGGTCATGCTGCAAAGTCCGTGGCCGACCTTCCTGCTCGGCGCGCGCATGGCGCGCTGGGTGTTGTTTCCGCCCCGATTGGCGCCGCGCGAGTCGGTGGACGAGATCGTGGCCTGGAGCCATGTCGCCCGCAAGGAAGGCCTGCTGGCGCTGGAGACCAAGATCCAGGAGGTGGACGACCCGTTTATCGCGCGTGGCCTGCAACTGCTGGTCGACGGCGCCGAGCCGGATGGCCTGAAAGATGTCCTAGAGGTGGAGATTGGCGCCTATGAAGCACGATTGAAGCTGGCCGCGAAAATCTGGGAATCGGCCGGCGGCTATGCGCCGACCATCGGCATTCTGGGCGCCGTCATGGGCCTCATCCATGTCATGGAAAATCTTTCCGATCCAGCCAAGCTGGGCAGTGGCATCGCGGTGGCCTTTGTCGCCACCATCTATGGCGTCGGCGCGGCCAACCTGATCTTCCTGCCGGTGGCGAAGAAGCTGATGGCCTGCATCCAGCAACTGGTGACCCTCAGGGAAATGTACGTGGATGGCCTGGTCGGCATCGCCAACGGCGACAATCCGAGGATCATCGAGAGCAGGCTCCAGGGCTATCTCCTCTGAACATGGCGCGGCGCAGGCACGGCGACGAGGAGCACGAGAACCACGAGCGCTGGCTGGTTTCCTACGCCGACTTCATCACCCTCCTGTTCGCCTTCTTCGTGGTCATGTACGCCGTGTCGCAGGTAAACGAGGGCAAGTATCGGGTGCTCTCCGATACGCTGTCGTCGGCGTTTCGCCATGTTCCCGGCAGCGCCAGCGGCGCCCAGGTGGCCATCAATCCGAATGCGCCGTTGCCGGTGGCCATCCCGTTGCGCAGGCCGTCACCTTCCCCGAAGACCGACGACAAGCAGCGTGTCAAGAAGGAGAAGATGCGGACCATGGCCAAGGAGATCAGCGAGGCACTGGCGCCCCTGGTCAAGGAAGGCCAGGTGCGCATCACCGAGGGCGCGCTGGCGATCACCGTCGATATCAATGCCAGCGTGTTGTTCGCGCCGGGCGATGCCCACCTCGATACCGGCGCTACCCAGGCGCTGACGGCGGGGGCGCGCCTCCCCCCGCCCCCCGAGTTTTCCGGGGCGGCGGGAGGGCGGACCCCCCACACCCCCCTCAGCACGCCGCCGTTCCCATCGC
>OEIV010000800.1_pt1 | contig 15884 bp, 7 predicted proteins | sample 1539231 | NCBI WGS metagenome assembly OEIV01 (sample SAMN03794762, study PRJEB22550) | activated sludge metagenome | feature: wastewater treatment plant; material: activated sludge; isolation source: Wastewater treatment plant of a petroleum refinery complex | place: Argentina: Buenos Aires ...
AACACGCTGCCGTTGGGGTATTGCCAGCCGCCCGAGGCCATGGGCCCGCCCGGGATGTTCAGGAACAGGTCGTCCTGCCCATCGCTGCTGCAATAGGCCAGGGCCACGTCCTGCCCGGCGTTCACGCTGGCCTGGGTGGTCATGGTCACCGTGCCGCTGGCCGCGCAACTGCTGCCCTGCCCCACGGCATAGAGGTAGGCCCCGTCGATGTCCACCCCCGGGTCGAAGGTGCCGTTGTGCACGTTGCCGTTGGGGTCGGTCCAGTCGCCGGTGTTGGGCGGGTTGCCGCCGAGCAGGGTCAGCATGTCCACCGGGGCGTCCAGGTCGCACACGGTGAGCGATCCGGCGGTGATCACCGCGCCCTGCTGCACTTCCACCACGATGTTGAGCGTGGAGGTCATGGACGGCTGGCCATCATCGGTGCCCTGCACGGTGATGATGTGGTAGCCCACATCGGCCGGGGTGGGCAGGATGTCGATGGTGATGTTGGCCGCCAGGCCGGGCACCAGGCTGGTGATGGTGAAGTTGGTGAGCGTGGTGGAGCTGGCCGAGGGGGTGGTGATCTGGTTGGGCTCGGGCGACAGGAAGGTGACGTCCAGGGTGGCCAGGTCGCCCACGCACAGGATGATGGAGTCGCACACGCTCTGCCCGCTGATCACCGGGGGCACGTTGGCCGTGGCGATGTCCGTGCTGAAGCTGAAGTACTGGTCGTCCAGGAAGCTCACACCATCGTTGAGGCCGAAGGGACCGTCGTACGCGGTGCCGGGCTGGTCGAAGCGGCCGAACTGGATGTAGTCCACGCCATTGCCCTCGTTCGCGCCCACGCTGGCCGGGGTGCCGCCGAACCCGTTGGTGCCGCCGCTGGCCGAGCCGGTGGTCCACTGCATGTCCTTGTAGCAGAAGCTCACGTTGGCGCCATTGGGCACCACGGGGTCCGTGCCATCGGTGATGATCAACTGAAAGGTGTTCACCTTGTCGGTCATCTGGCTGAAGTAGCCCACGTTGGTCCAGTTGACGTACATGGCCGTGGGGGTCACCTTGAACTGGACGATGTTGTTGCCGAAGCCCGGCCCGCGCAGGTCCACATCCGCCCAGAAGGGCGCCACCATGGTGTAGCCGTTGAAGGGGAAGCCGGTGGAGCTGAAGGTGCCGTAGTACTGGCCGAAGCTGACGTTGCCGTTGATGTTGATGTAGACCGTGTTGTACAGCGTGCCGTACAGGTAGAACTGGAAAGGCAGGACGATGGGGCCGTAGCTGCCGTCATCGGCGTTGTGGAAGCCGCTGGCGTTCCACTGGGTGTTGTTGTTGATGGTGGTGTAGCTGGCGTCCGGCATCACCCAGCAGTCGCAGGTGCTGCTGCCGCCGCGTTGCACGTAGGGGTCCGGCGGGGGGGCGATGCCCGTGTTCGGCGCGGTGGGGAAGGTGGCCAGCTTCCACGCGTCGTAGCTGGCCTGGTCGTGCGGGGCCTGGGCCGCGCCGCGCAGGCCGGTCAGCACAAGAAGAAGGGTCGCGAGGTGCCGCATGTCCGGTTCAGCGGATGATGTTCACGGTGTTGCTGTAGGCCCGGGCCTTGCCCGCCAGGTCCTCCACCTCGATGGCGTAGAGGTAGGTGCCGCTGGGGCAGGGGTGGCCCTGCAGGTCGTTGCCGTCCCACGCACGAAGGTCGTTGGACGTGAACACCAGGGCGCCTGTGGCGCCGCTGAAGATCCGCACGGCCACGCGTTGATAGTGGCTGCCCTGCGGCACCCACTGCTCGTTCTCCCCGTCGCCGTTGGGGGTGAACACGTTGGGGATGAAGAGCATGGGTTCGGCCACGGCCTCGTCCGGGGCAGAGGGCTCCGGTTCGGCCGCAGGCTCTTCCTGCGCCGGGGACTCGGGCCGCGCCTGTCGGTCCTCCCCGCGGGTCAGCTCGCGCAGCACCTCCTGCACCACCTGCTGCCCGGCGGGCTCGGGAGCATGCGTCGGCACCGGCTCCTCCGTGCTGGTGGACCGGTCGTTCACAGGGTCCTCCGTCCGTGCGGTCTCGGCCCCGGTCGCAAGAAGTGGCCGTTCCGCTTCACCAGCGGTGTGCGGCTCGGGCGTACGGGCTTCGTCCGGTCGGGTGCCGGCTTCGGGTCGAGCAGGATCGGCCTGAGGTGCGGTGGTGGTCGCTGGCGCTTCGGGTCGGGGGGCGCCGGGCTCCACGGTGGCGGGGATGCCCGTCGTCGTTCCCGCCGATCCGGCTTGGGTCGTCGTGGCCGGTGCTTCGGTCGGGGTCACCGGCGCCTGCTGTGCGACGGCAATGCGTTCGGCATTGGAGGTGGAGGAGGTGTCCGCGGCCAGGTACAATCCCCCGGCCACCAACAGGGCGGCGGCCCCACCGGCCACCCAGCCGAGCAGGGAACTTCCGCCAGCGGCGGCGCCGTGGCCCAGCTGGCCTTCGATGGCGGTCCAGGCGGCGGACGGCACGGGCATCTCGTGGCCGTTGAACCGCTCGCGGAGCAGGCTGTTCACCGGGTCGGCTTGGGCCACCTGGTGCTCGATGGCCTCCCACACGCCGGGGTCCACGTCGGCCTTGTGGCCGCTGAACCGCTCGCGCAGCAGGTCGCTCACCAGGTCGGTGCTGGTGGCGGCGCCCAGGGCCAGCTGGCTGGTGATGGCGTCCCAGGCGGCCGGCGGCACGGCCACCTCATGGCCGGCGAAACGGTCGCGCAGGACCTCGATCAGTTCATCCTTCCGCTCCATCGCCATAGATGTCGGCCGCCTCCTTGGGCAGCAGTTTGCGCAGGTAGGCCCGCGCCTTCATGAATTGGCTCTTCGAGGTGTTCTCGCTGATGCCCATCATCTCGCTGATCTCCTTGTGGGCGTAGCCCTCGATGGCGAACAGGTTGAAGACGGCGCGGTAGCCCGGGGGCAGGGCCTGGATGAGCTCCATGAGCTCCCCGGTGCTCATCTGCCCCAGCACCTGGGCGTCCTCGCTGTGCAGGTGCTCGGCCTCGGTGAGGTCCAGGCTGTGGTCGTAGGGCTTGTTGCGCCGGATGTGGTCCAGGGCGGTGTTCACCATGGTGCGGGCGATCCAGCCGCCCAGGGGGCCGTCCCCGCGGTAGTGGTCCATCTTCTGGAACACCTTCACGAAGCCGTCCTGCAGGATGTCCTGGGCCTGTTCCCGTCCCGGGGCGTAGCGCATGCAGATGCTCATCATCTTGCGGGCGTAGGTGCGGTACAACTCCTTCTGGGCCAGGGGCTCACCCTTCAGGCATCCGGTCACGAGCTGTTCGTCCGTCATGGCGTCCGTGGGGAATGATGCGATCGGCGGGCAAAAGGTTGCCCGGGCCCCTGCAAGATACGGCCTGTGGAGGGTGTACACGACGGGAGGCCGCGTCCGGCAGGGGGTGGGGTTGGAGAACGTTGCTACCCCCGGCCCATCCACTTACTCCGGCGTGTAGGTGTATAGATAGCGCGGATCCAGAGCCTGCATGTCCAATGAGTCACGCATGGCCTGTGTGATGCGCAGCGGATAAAGGCCCCTGTTCACCGGCTTTTTCATCATCTCCAACCACGTTACCTCCTCGATCTGCGCCGGACAATTGGCCAGTAGCACCGCGCGCATGGTGGCATTCAGTGTATCGGGTGGTGCCGACGATCCAGGTTCCTGCGCCAGCAGGCCGAGGGGCACCACGAGCAGGATGAAAATGAGCGCGCGCATGCTCAGGGCGCTTGAACGATGATGCGGGTGGACGCTGACCGCATGTCCCAGCGAAGCGTGCAGTGGTACATGCCCGACGCTTCACCTGCGAGGTTCACCCGATGCACCTGGCTCCACTGCGGCATCCGCTCGCGCAGCACCAAGCGTCCTGACAGGTCGCGCAATTCCAGCTCGCCCACGGTTGGCTGCGCGGCGTAGCTCAACGTGAAATCGCCATTGCTTGGGTTGGGATAGGCGGAAACCGCGGCTAGTAGTTCATCATCGAGCACCCCCGCATTTATCCCCAAACTATCGCACACGCTGCCATCGATGGGCCCCAGATGGTAGTTAGGGTGGTTGGGTAAGGAGTTGTTGAAGTAGCGCGGCAACGCGATCCCATGCTGCTCGATGTTGCAAGCCAAGCCTGCCGAATCGGGGTCGTGGATCACGTGCAGCTTATCGGTGCTGTTGCCCGTGCCGATGTAGATCTCGCCGTCGGGCGCCAGTTGCGCGATGTCGAATAATGTCGCAAGCGGGGGAAAGGGCGAATAGGTGCTATCCCAATGCGCGATCTGTACCATGCTCGCCTCGATATCCGGCGCCTCGGTGTCATATTGGTACACATCTTCCACGGAGGAAACGTAGAGGAATCGGCTGCTCGGGGAGAAGGCCACACCGCCCATGCTGTTCGCATCGTTGATGAGGATATGCACCGGGTTGGCGAACAGCCCCGTGCAGCGATCGAAATCGAAGATCTCCAGGTCTTGGTTGAACTGGCCCCAGTAGTAGGCGAACTTGCTGCCGTCAGGACTGAAGCAGATCTGGCCATGATCCCGGGGGCGGATAATGCCGATGGACTGTGTTCCGTCAACGCTCACACCATACGGCGTGACAAGCAGCCGGTGGAAACTGTTCGTATTCACCTTATGGCAGAGGACCCACCAGTCGCGCCCATTGGCATGCCGCACGGCTGTGATCCTGCCGGCGTTCAGCGTATCATTGATCAGCACCTGGTTCTTTGTTACCACGCCACCCAAGCCACCGTCCAGGCTCATGTCGATGGTGGTCAAATAGAGATAATGGGCTACAGAAGTTACTTGATCATCAATGGTGCCATGGAAGAGGTAGTAGATACCCGGTGCGTCCGGCTTGGGCAGGATCAGGCAGGCTTGCGAGATGTACAAGCCTTCCGGGTAGTTGGAGGTATACGCGCTGGGGTTGAGCCAGGTGCCATTGTACATCGTGTCGCCTGTGGCATTGGCGAGGTATGCACCATTCGTGCTGAAGAGCAAGTTCGCATTGGGATCGGTGATGTTCGTGTTTGTTCGCTTGTAATCCATGATCCGCGATACAGTGGAGATGATTAAGCTCCCGGACATGAAATCCAAGTCCACCCCTCCCCACGGCGGGCCCCACTGCTCACCGTATCCCCCAAGCCAGAGATTGTTCAGGCCCTGCTGGGCCGATGCAGGTTGCACCAGAACAGGCAGCACGTGAACGACCCACAATACCCGCCTGAGCAAGCACCGTATGATCCGCTTCGACATCATTCAGCGAACGATTGTGAGCTTGCCGTTGCCAACCAGACCACCGCTTGACAATACCGCATAGTGGTATAAGCCGGGAGCAATGTTGGTGGTGGTGAATGGAAGACGCATCGTGCCTTTCGGTACGAGCATGCGAAGCACCTCCGAACCCACAGCATTGTATAGGGTCAACCAGGCAGGGACTTCGATCTCCCTGGTCAACACCAAGGTAGCCTCGTCCTTGGCGGGATTGGGCACCACGCTCACTGCGTGCGCATGCTGTTCCGTCAAGTTCTTTACAATGATGCCGTAAGGCAGGCAGAGCGCAGCATCGTCGAAATCGTAGGCATCATCGATGAGCCAGTACAGTGAGCGTGCCTTGAAGACAGCGTTCCCGCCCAGCATAGGACATTGGTTCGCGATATTAAAAAGTGCAGAGGTCTGATCGGTGGTGAACATATCCACATCCTTGCCCACTGTCTCGAGGTAGACGTCATTCACCGTTTTTTCGTTGGTCTCGATCAGGTCGCTGGTCGAGATACCGGTGTTCGCGGCCTGCACATCGTCTGCCGTCAGCGTCTTTCCAACCGACGCCAATTGCAACGTAGCGGCATTCCAAGTGGATAGGTCGCGGATGTTCTGGCGGTAGCCGCTGAGGCTCGTGAGCACAGCCTGCCGCTGTGCGGAAGTGAGCGTGCTATCGCCCAACTGCTCCAAGCCATCCTTGACCAATGCCATCGATGCTTCGATCTGGACACGGTTCTCCTTCAACTGCGCCACCACCGTGCTATCCAAGCTGTAAAGCACAAGCTGATCATCTTCGATCGCCTTGAAGGCGGCCGTGGTGCTGCCCAGCAGGTCATCGTAGAGATCGGCCATCAGTTGCAGGCTGTCCTGCAAGTCCGGGTTGTCATCCAGCTTCTTGTACAGGCCACCCTTCAGGATCCATTTGGTTTCGTCCGTGTAGGGGTTGTTGGTCAAACTGTCGTTCGCCACGCGTACGTCAAGATCGGTCAGCTTGTCCTTCTCGTGCCCGGTGTGGAATTGGTTGCAATAGGGCTCGCCGTGGTGGTCGGCGCAGTCATAGTTCGTGCCACCGACTACTTCGAACCATCCAGACATGGGCCACACGGATGGTGGCGCGGTGGTACCGCCACTGATCGTGTCCGGTGAATAGAAGAATTGATTGAACGAAGCGTTGACCGAGTCCTCATACAACGCCCCCCAAGTCGGCGTGATCGCGTTCGGGTCCCAGAGGTTGCCCTTGTGGTCCTGTGCACCAATGATCGCCGTGGCATCCAAATGCAACGCCCACTTGTGGTCGTGGAAGAAATTGCCGCGCACGTCGGTATTGTAAGCCACACCGTTGAAAAGGATGCCGTTGGCCGTGCGGTCCATTTCGTTGCAGCTGATCAGCGGTTGGCTCCCCATCATGTTGCGGATGGCGCTTTGTGCGGCGATGGGGTAGCCGGTGTCGCTGCTGCTGATCTGGTTGCAACTCACCTCCGTGGCCCGGCAGCCCTCCAGCTGGATGCCCGTGCGGTTGTGGGCATTGCTCACCATCAGCACCATGTTGTCGGCCACCTGCCAGGCATCGGCCGCGGTGAGAGCGATGCCGAAGCGCGAGGTGGGCGCGTTCAAGAAGTGGATGCTGTTGTTCAGGATGCGCGCATCATGCGCCTGCTGGTTGCCCTCGGTGACGAGGATGCCCGTGTAGCCCTTGCAATTGGCGCAAGGGTGGTCGCCGAAGGTGATGTCGTTGCCTTGCAGCAGGATGTGCGCCGCGCCGTCGTTGGCCCGCAGTTCCATGCCGTGCCGGTGGGCGGCCACGAGGTTGTTGAGGATGTCCACATAGCGGTAGCCGCTGCGCTCCACATGGTGGGCGGTACCCATGTCCAGCATCCGGTTGTCTGTGCTCAGCACGTTCATGTACTCGGTGTACACGCCCCAGCGGCAGCTGGTGAAACTGGGGGTGCCGGCCATGCCGTAGCCCTGCTGCCGCAGGAAGTGGTAGCCCTGGTCGCCGCGGGCGAAGATGCCAGCGCCGTTGCCCGTGAGGGTGTAGGCGCTATCGGGCTGGATGTCCTGCATGCGGCAGTCGCTCACCTGCACATCGCTCTGGTGGGCCACGATGCCATTGCTCAGGGAGTGGAGGGTGTTGTGGCCACCGGCGAGGTCCAGGGTGGTGCGGTGCACGGCAAAGGCCGCGAAGCCCCGGTCGCCCACGGCGGTGGTCTGGCCGGGGTAGGGCAGCGGCATGGCGCCCGCGCTGTAGAACGTGCTGTTGCTCACCCAGCAGGCCACGTTGTTGTAAGGCAGGCCCACATCGGGGATGCCGATGCCCACGCGGTTGTTGTGGAACTGGGTGCCATCCACCCAGATGGTGGAGCCGTCCAGGGCGGCCACGGCGCTTTCGGCATCGTCCATGAAAGACCCCCGGATGCGCAAAGTAGCCCCGTCCTCCGCCGTGATACTCTTCCACATCACGCCGTTGCAGGCCGTGAAGGAACTGTTCTCGATGTCGAGCGTCCAGCCGTTCTGCACGATGATCTCCGCGCCGGGATCCAGACGCACTGCGGCGTTCTGGAAGAGCACATCCGCATCCACGAAGAACCGCCCCTGGATGTTCACCGTACCGATGAAGACATCGCCCACCACGCTCGCGAAGGCACTGTCAGCAAGGACGGTGAGTGAATAGCAGTTGGCATCGCTGCTGCACGGCGGCATGAGCACGTTGTTGTCGGGATCGCAGAAGTCCCAATGCGCCACGGTGTCCTGGAGGAAGAAGAAAGGCTTGCACGCCGGGAATGCGGACATGGGGATCGTATCGACGGTGTACCCCGTGCAATAAGGTGCACAGTTGTCGAACACGACATTGTACTGGTCGCTGAGAAGGCCGCCGCGCACGTTGCCGGGAATGGTGAAGGTCGTCAAACTATCCACAAGCGTGTGCCTGCCTGAAAAGACCTCCGTGAGCGTGCCACAACCGGTCCGCCCCGTGTTGACGAAGGTGCAATTCATCACCCTCACATAGCGGTCGTCCGCACTGTCGCAACCGATGCAGGGTCCCGTGCTGTTCAGGGGGCAATACGGGAGTGCGGTGGAGGACGTGTCCCGGCCATAGAAGCGCACGATGGCCCTGCAATTGGTGTAGAAACCACAGTGATCGAAGATCACCCGCGAGCCGGGGGTCTTGGTGAACCGGAACATGTGCGGGCCCGCCGCGCAGGTGGCGGTATCATGTATACCGTAGATCGTCCATGAAACGTAGGCCCACTGGTCGTCCTCTTCATGGAAGTTGGTATGACGGAACTCCAGGTCGTAGGCCGGGTCGTAGGGCAGGTTCTCCGGCTGTTCATAGAACCGGCCCACGTTGCCGTACACCTCGCAACTGTCGAATGACATCTGCCGGGTCTCGGGCCAGATGGCCATGCCCTCCAGGCCGGCTTTCACCACGCAATTCGTGAACTTGAAGTCCTGCTGTCCCAGACATCGGGCTCCGGCGGAAAGGATCCCATGCGCGCGATTGTGCAGGAAGCGGCAGTTGTCGAAGGTCCCGTGCCTCACGCGCATGGGTCCGCCCACGCCCTCGATGTCCAGGCCCGAACCAGGCTGGCTGGTCATGCGCCCGGCGCCGTTGTAGTTGAAGTCGCAATCCGAGACCTGAAGCCCGGAAAGGCCGGTCCAGGAGAGGCCCTGCCTGCCGTTCCATTCGAACCGGCTGGTCAGCACACGGTTGTTGAAGAGCACAGTGCGGTTACCCGGGGTGGCGCTGCTGTCGGCCGGGTCGATGCCCACCTGCAGGCCGGGGTACACCGTGGCAAAGGGGACCAGCGTGTCCGCGTATGTGGCATAGATCGTGAGCCCGTCTCGGCCGAAGTGATGTGCCCGCACATGATCGATGAGACAGTTGCTGGACTCGTGGATCAGGAGACCGTCGTAGTCCGTCTGGATCCCATCGAACCAACTGCGGCCGCCCAGGAGGGCCTTGTCAATGTTGCCGTTCAAGTCCAGGTCGCGCACGGTGATGGAGTCGCAATGGCTGAAGCGGAACATGTTGCCCACGTAAGCGTGCAGCAGATCGGGCAACTGCCCCGGGTGATCGCAGGACTGGCAACTATCCACACCGGCCGCGCTGAACACCTCGTCGGTGCCAGCGGTGCGCAGGAAGGTGCCGTAGTACAGGCAGTCCCGGTAGCGGATGGTGGTGTTGGTGCCCCCCTGGATGGTGAACTGCGCACATCCTTCGAGGGTGAAGCCGGTCTGCACGGCCACCAAGGGTGAGCATTTGGGGGCAGAAGGGGGCAGCCCGCTAGGGTATTCGTGGGCGGTCCAGTCCGGCCCTGGCAGGGGGTCGGTGGCCCAGTGCAGCTCCTGCATTCCAACGATGTACTCGCCCCCCTCCAGGATCAGGATGCCGTAGCCACCACGAGCCTGGAAGAAGGCGGCAGCCTTCAGCAGCGCTGGCTGGTCGTTGATCAGGTCGTTGGGGTGGCCGGAGCCAAGGGTGTCGAACTCGGACAAGTACTTGGTCACCATCGGAGGCTGGGCCACCAGGACCATGGGTGCGACGAGGAGCACAAGGAGCAGAACCCATGGGTGGCGAAGCGTGCGCATGGGGAAGGGGTGAGGGGATGCGTATCGAAAGTAAGGGAAAGCGGCGCACCACCCGATGCCGGGCCATGCGCAAGCAGGAACCCCCAACGGCTACCTTTGCACGCCTTTTCCGGACCCGGCCATGGAACACATCCGCCTTCACCCGAGCCCCCGGACGGTGCGGTCCACCGGAGGCAAGGCCACGGTCCACCCTCATCCCAACGACGCCCATGTCACAGGTTTCGGCGGATAGCATCCGCAACTTCTGCATCATCGCCCACATCGACCACGGCAAGAGCACCCTGGCCGACCGGCTGCTGCAGATGACCGGCACCATCGCCGACCGTGACATGACCAACCAGGCGCTGGACGACATGGACCTGGAGCGCGAGCGGGGGATCACCATCAAGAGCAAGGCGATCCAGATGGACTACGTCCTGAACGGGAGGAAGTACGCCCTGAACCTGATCGACACGCCCGGCCACGTGGACTTCAGCTACGAGGTGAGCCGCAGCATCGCCGCCTGCGAGGGCGCCCTGCTGATCGTGGACGCCACCCAGGGCATCCAGGCGCAGACCATCAGCAACCTGTACCTGGCCCTGGAGCACGACCTGGAGATCATCCCCATCCTGAACAAGATGGACCTGCCCTCGGCGAACCCCGAGGAGGTGAAGGACCAGATCGTGGACCTGGTGGGCTGCAAGCGGGAGGACATCCTCAGCGCCAGCGGAAAGACCGGCCTCGGGGTCGACAAGATCCTGGAGGCGATCGTGGAGCGTGTTCCTGCGCCCAAGGGCGATCCGAACGCGCCGCTGCAGGCGCTCATCTTCGACAGCGTGTTCAACAGCTTCCGTGGCATCATCGCCTACTACCGGGTGATGAACGGGACCATCCGGAAGGGTGACAAGGTGAAGTTCTTCAACACGGGTGTGACGTACGCGGCGGATGAGGTGGGCGTGCTGAAGATGGACCTGCGCCAGCGGCCGGAGGTGCAGGCCGGTGATGTGGGCTACATCATCAGCGGGATCAAGACGGCCAGCGAGGTGAAGGTGGGGGATACCATCACCCATCAGGAGCGCCCGTGCGCGGAGGCCATCCACGGCTTCGAGGATGTGAAGCCCATGGTGTGGGCGGGCATCTTCCCGGTGGACACCGACGAATACGAGGAGCTCCGCGATGCGATGGAGAAGCTCAAGTTGAACGATGCGAGCCTGACGTGGACCCCGGAAAGCAGCGCGGCCCTCGGTTTCGGCTTCCGCTGCGGCTTCCTGGGCCTGCTGCACATGGAGATCATCCAGGAGCGGTTGGAGCGCGAGTTCGGCATGACGGTGATCACCACCGTGCCCAACGTGAGCTACGTGGTGACGAAGACCAACGGCGAGGTGATCGAGGTGCACAACCCGACGGAGCTGCCGGAGGTGATGCACATCCAGACCATCGAGGAGCCCTACATCAAGGCGCAGATCATCACCAAGGCGGAATACACCGGTTCCGTGATGACCCTGTGCATCGAGAAGCGCGGGATCCTGATCGGCCAGAGCTATCTCACCACGGACCGCGTGGAACTCACCTTCGAGCTGCCCCTGGGCGAAGTGGTCTTCGACTTCTTCGACAAGCTGAAGTCGATCTCCCGAGGCTATGCCAGCTTTGACTATCACCCGATCGGGTTCAAGGAGAGCGACCTCATCAAGCTCGACATCCTGCTGAACGGCGACAAGGTGGATGCGCTGAGCGCGCTGATCCACCGCGACCACGCGTACGAGCTCGGCAAGAAGATGTGCACCAAGCTCAAGGAACTGTTGCCGCGCCAGCAGTTCGACATCCCCATCCAGGCCGCCATCGGTGCCAAGATCGTGGCCCGGGAGACCGTGAAGGCCTTGCGCAAGGACGTGACGGCCAAGTGCTACGGCGGGGACATTTCGCGCAAGCGGAAGCTGCTGGAGAAGCAGAAGGAGGGCAAGAAGCGCATGCGCCAGGTGGGCAGCGTGGAGATCCCGCAGGAGGCCTTCCTCGCTGTGCTGAAGCTGGACTGATCGCAGGCTGAGCGGAGCGAAGTCCCGCTCAGCGGGATGGGCAGCGTGGAGCTCCGGCAGGAGGCCTTCCTGGCGGTGCAGAAGCTGGGTCGATCGGTCCGCTCACCGGGTCGTCATGTGGCTTGACCTTCGCCACGCTCACTGCAGCACCACGCGCACCGCCCCGATCACTTCGTCGTCGCGCATGAGCCGCACGGTATAGGCCCCCGCGCCGAGCCCTTCACGGAACAGGGTGACGGTCCGCCCGGTCGGTCGCAGCACACGCAGCACCCGCCCGCTCACGTCCACGAGCTCGATGCGGTGCTGCGCGGTGAGCAACTCGGAGATGTGCAGCACGGCCATCTCGCCCATCGGGTTCGGCGCCACGCGCAGGGTGAGACCGGCGGCTTCAGCGACGTCCGTGAAGATGTAGGTGTACGGAGCGCTCAGGGCCACGCAGCCGTATGCGCTGGTCACCTGCACGGTGTAGTCGCCGGTGAGGGTGGGCAAAAGTTGCGGCAGGGTGTCCCCGGGCAGCGGCACGCCATTGAAGTACCACTGGTAGCTGATGCCGGCGGAGGCTTCCAGTACGTCCGGGGTCGGAGACGCGATGAGCGCTTCGTGCAATGAACAATCCACCAGGGTGTTCAACACGGTATTGGTGATCACGGGCGGGTTGAGGTCGAAGTGGATGGCGGCGCTGTTGGTGATCGCGGTGAGGTGCGCGAGGCCTGGGCGAGGACGGATGCGGTACTTGACGAAGCCATGGCTTGCCGGTTCGTTCACATTGCTGTCCGGCAGCAGGATGCGCTCGAAGCGGAAGAGGGCCACCTGCTGGGCGTCCACCTGGATCTGCGTGAGGTCGTGCGAGGCGGCCAGCACCTCCATGGTCGCGGGGTCGAGGTCGGCATCCAGCGTGTCGAGGAGCTGCACGGTGAAGGCCGTATCGGTGCCGGTGTTCTGGAAGCGGACGGTGTATTCCAGCCATTCCTGATCGATGGGCACCGCTCCGGCCGGGCCGAAGCCCTGCGGGGTCACCAGCTTGTCGTTGGGGTCGTAGGCGCAGGAGACGGTGGTCTGGAACGGCGGCTGTTCGAAGATCACGGGCTGGTTCGTGGCGGTGACGGTGTATCCGAAGCCGGCCACGGACCCCACCGGCCCGACCGTGAGCGCGATGCTGGCCTGGAACTCCTGGAACCAGCCCAGGCTGTCGATGTGCCAGTGGATGTGGTGGCCCGCGATGGAGTCCGGCGCGGGATAGGCGCCATCGATGGTCATGTCCGGCTCCACCGTGAAGTCCACGTGGATGCCTTCGGGAATGAAGGTGCCGTTGTTGCGCAGGGTGAGCCACAGCACCACCTGATCGTCGCAGCGCAGGACGCCGCTTTGTGTCAGCGTGATGAAGGGGAGCGTGTCCTGGATGGCGGGTGCCAGACCGATGTCGAGCCCCGTGGCGATGGGCTGTTGCACCGTGAGGGAGGCCTGCAGGGTGTCCGGATCGTTGGTCACCGCGTAGAGGGCCGGCGGCGTATGCCACACGTTCCAGGTGCCGGTATCGGCCGGTAGGTCGTAGTCGCCTGCACTGTTCGTCCACACCAGCACGTCGTTGGCATCGGTACGCACCAGGCGGTAGGGGATCTTCAGCTCCGTGCTGTCCAGGTCGGCGTCCAAGTCGAAGTCCATGAACACGGAGCCGCGCAGGCGGAAGGCGTTGAAGAAGAGGTTCTCCTGCCAGCTGATGCTGCGGAAGCGGGCGGTCACCAGGTCGGGCACCGCGTCGTTGTTCAGGTCCTCGTACACCAAGGCGGCCGCGCTCTCGGCCGTGGGGTCGATCAAGCTGGCCCCGCCGATCGTGCCGTCGCCGACGCCGAGATTGTAGTAGGTCTGGTGGGTGTAGCCATTGCTCATGGCCCACAGCACATCGGGGATGGCATCGCCGTTCAGGTCGCGCATCAGAATGGCGCGTGGCTGCGGGGCGGTCACTCCGGTGAAGAGGAGCGTTCCATTGACCAAGGCCCCGGAGCCATCATTATAGAACCCGTGTATCTGGATGCCGGAGACAATGACCGCCGCATCGGTATCGCCGTCGCTGTCCAGGTCGCCCAAGGCGAACTTCGCAAAGGCGAGCGCCGGGGTGCTGATGGCCGAGAAGCCGCCGGCCCCATCGCTGATCAAGGTGGAGAAGCCCGAGGCGGTCAGGATCACCAGGTCCATGACCCCATCGCCGTTCATGTCCGCTGCACGCACCTCTCCGCCTACCATCAAGGGCTCAGTGTGCGGAGAGAACGAACCGGAGCCATCGTTCTCGAACCATCGGTCCGTTCCCACGAGATCGAGGTCACCATCGCCATCGAGGTCCACCTCCGCCCGGCTCACCCCCAGGCCCGGCAGGGTGTCCGGTGTCCAGGAGCTTCCCCCCGCCACGTTCCACAGGATGGCCCGATCGGCCTTGTTGCTGACGATGTCCAACAGGCCATCCGCGTCCAGGTCGGCCAGGCGGCTCGCGGACACGGCGTTGGCGTGTTGGGTCACCACGCGTTGGCCGGCGAAGGTGCCGTCGCCGTTGTTGGGGTACCAGCAGATCCAGTCACCGTAGGTGCTGGCGGTCACCAGGTCCATGTCGCCATCGAGGTCGATGTCGCCGGCGCTCAGATCGACAGCACCGGCCATGGTCTGGCAGAAGCGCTCGCGGGGTGCGAAGGTGCCGGTGCCCGTGTTGGGGTACCAGCCCGCCAGGTCCATGCCGCTGCACTGCATCAGGTCCACGAGGCCATCGCCGTTGAGGTCGGCCCCGTGGTAGCTGGTGCCCACCAGGTTGTAGCCGCTCACCTGCTCCACGTTGACGCTGGTCCAGGTGCTGCCACCGTCATTGCGCAGGATGCGCACATCGCAGCTGGTGCCGCTGTCCAGGGTGAGGTCCACATCGCCGTCGCCGTCGAAGTCGCCCAGGGCCTCGGGCATTCCGCTGGGGATGGTGTCGCCGACGGAGAAGGTGCCGCTGCCGTCGTTCGCGAACCACACCGTGCCGCCCGGCAGCCCGAAGGCGATGAGGTCGTTGTCGCCATCGGCGTCCACATCCCCGCACAGGGGCGTGCTGGGCTGCGCCTGCGGGTCGATCGCCTGCTGCGGCCCGAAGGCTCCGCCGCCCAGGCCCTTGTACCAGCCCATCTGGGCGTTGGTGCCGCCGATGAGCAGGTCCTTCTGTCCATCCCCGTCCAGGTCGGCGTATGCCACGGCCAGGCTGGTGGTGCTGCCCAGTGGTCCCAGTGAGGCTCCCACGGTGAAGGTGCCGCCGCCCTGGTTCAGCAGCAGGTCCACGCTGTTGGCCTGCCGGACCACATCGTCCACATCGCCATCCCCGTCCAGGTCCACGAGCAGGCGCGCTGGTGTTCCCACAGGGCAGTACGGGCCCACCAAGGTCACCGCACCGGTGCCGTCATTGCGGTACCAGGTGTGGTCCACCACCAGGTCCGCGTATCCGTCCGCGTCGATGTCGCGCATCATCGCGTCCTCCGCATAGGGCAGGTACCCGGTGAACATGATGCGCATCGGCCCGAACGCCCCGCCGCCCAGGTTCTCGAACCAGCGCATGGTGTAGGTGTAGATGCTGCCCGTGCCGGAGTTGTACGTCACCGGGTCCAGGTCGCCATCGCCGTCCACATCACCGGCCATCACCTGTCCGGGGTATTTCGCTTCGCTCTCGAAGAGCAGGTTCACCGGCCCGAACTGGGCGTCGGCGAGGCCGACGGAGATCAGCGCGGCGAGCGCGAGCGGGGACCGGAGCGGGGTGCACATGGTGGGAAGTAGACGCATCGGCGGGTAAAGGTTGCGTACGGCAAGCCTCAGCGCCACGGATGGAGCACGGCGTTGGGCCGGTGGAGCACGGTGTCCATCGCCATGCGGATGGTTGGTACCCAGGCCCTGGCGCAGGCATCGTGGGCGGCCGTGTCCGGGCCCAGCACCAGCACGGCGTCCACGAAGCGCTCCGGCGGGGTGCGGGCCATGTGCCGCAGCCAGTATCCATCGCACATCCGACCGGCCAGCAGCACACGCATGCGTTCGGCCTGCGGGGTGCCGCGCGCGTAC
>OEIV010000802.1_pt1 | contig 15864 bp, 13 predicted proteins | sample 1539231 | NCBI WGS metagenome assembly OEIV01 (sample SAMN03794762, study PRJEB22550) | activated sludge metagenome | feature: wastewater treatment plant; material: activated sludge; isolation source: Wastewater treatment plant of a petroleum refinery complex | place: Argentina: Buenos Aires ...
ATCGCGCCAACCGGCGTTTTCCCTTGGAGTTGATCAGGCACCATGGCTAAGATCATTGTCGGCATGTCCGGCGGCGTCGACTCGTCGGTGGCCGCGTTGCTGCTCAAACGCGCCGGGCACGAGGTTACCGGCCTGTTCATGAGGAACTGGGAGGACGACGACACGGAGGAATACTGTTCCTCGCGCCAGGACCTGATCGACGCCGCGGCCGCCGCCGACGTGATCGGCATCGACCTTGAAGTCGTGAACTTTTCGGCCGAGTACAAGGACCGCGTGTTCGCCGATTTCCTGCGCGAATACCAGGCCGGCCGCACGCCGAATCCCGACGTGCTATGCAATTCCGAGATCAAGTTCAAGGCCTTTCTCGACCACGCGCTGAAGCTCGGCGCCGACCGGATCGCCACCGGCCATTACGCCCAGGTGCGCGAGTTCCTCGGCAAGTTCCAGTTGATGAAGGCCGAGGACGGCACCAAGGATCAGAGCTATTTCCTCTATCGCCTGAACCAGGAACAGCTGTCGAAAACCCTGTTCCCGGTCGGTCATCTCTACAAGCGCGAGGTTCGGAAGATCGCCGGGGAGGCCGGTCTGCCCAATCACGCCAAGAAGGATTCGACCGGCATCTGCTTCATCGGCGAGCGGCCCTTCCGCGAGTTTCTCGCACGTTACATTCCGAGGCAGCCGGGCGAGATCCGCGCGCTCGACTCGGACCGCGTCGTCGGCAGGCACGAGGGCCTGATGTACTACACGCTCGGTCAGCGCGAGGGGCTCGGCATCGGCGGCGTCAAGGGCGCGCCGGAGGAACCGTGGTTCGTGGCGGCGAAGGATATGGAGAAGAACATCCTCTACGTCGTGCAGGGGCACGCGCATCCGGCGCTGATGCGCGATCGCCTCGTCGCCGGCCAGCTGTCATGGGTCTCGGGCGAGATGCCGCATGTCCATTGGGTGTACGCGGCCAAGACGCGCTACCGGCAACCCGATGCCGCCTGCGAGGCGGAAAGCGTGGATGCGAATCGCTGCGAGATCGCCTTCGCCGCGCCGCAATGGGCTGTGACGCCCGGGCAGTCGGTGGTGGTCTACGAGTCGCTGGTCTGCCTGGGCGGCGGCATCATCGAGTAGGGCGCGGCGGTCAGAGTCAGTCGCGGCGGCACGCCGGCACGGCGTGTCTATTGTCGAGGCCCGGCGCGCGATGAGACGTCCGGGAGAATGATGCCGTGTCCGTGATCGAAACGCCCGCGCTTGCTCAGCGTGTCGCTTGGCAGTTCGCCGAACCTGGCCTTGTAGGTGGCGGAAAAATGGCCGAAATGCTGGAAGCAGAACTCCAGGGCCACGGCGGTGACCGAGTCGTTTTCCGGATCGGCGGCCAGCAGGCGCTCGCGTGCCTTGTCGAGACGCAGATCCTTCAAGTGGCGCATCGGCGTGGTATCCAGATACTGCTGGAAGCTGCCGTAGAGGCTGCGCGGACTGATGTTGATGGCGTGCGCGACATCCTCGGGCGAGACGGGACTGCACAAGTGGTCGATCATGTATTGCATCGCTCGCTTCAGATGACGCGGCTTTGGCGTTTCGTCGGCATCTTGCATCGCGTCGCGACGGTTGTGATCGAGGGAGTCGACCAGGGTATTCAGCACCAGCGAGGCGATCGCGGCGCGGGTGCTCCCGGGACAATCATCTTCCTCGTGGTGCGAATGGATGACGGCGGCGAGGTAGTCCAGCAAGGCCAGAATCCGGTTTCCCGTCCTGCCCGACAGATCCACCTGTGGCGCGAATGCCAGCGTCGGCCGGGAGGCCGGCTCGACCTGCCGGCTGATGTGGCGTTCGAGGCAGTCCGCGTCGATGCGCAGGATCAATTGCTCGCAGCCTTGCGCGAATTCCATCTCGACGTCGAGGCACGGCGAGATCATCATTCCCTGCCCCGGGCCGCACAGCACGTCGTGGTTGCCGACGCGACCGCGCGCGCGACCGCGCAGGGGAATTTGCAGCAGGTAGAAACGCTCCAGCCGGCCCGGCTTGACGCGGACATGCGCGCCATGGCGATGGTAGAGGAGCGAAATGGCATCGATGCCGCCGCCGCCGATGCAGACGTCCAGTTTCTGCCGCCGCCCGACGACCGTGAGTTCGTGCGGCTTGAACAGCGCCGAAATATGAGCGCGCGCGGCATCGAGATCATCGGTACGGAACGGACGACAATGCGCAAGCCTTCGAGCCGCCGACAGTGACGCGATGTTCATGATCCCCCTCCTCGTCAAGCTACCCGCTCGAAGACACCAGCCCCCTCGGCGAGCTTTGATATTGCGCAAAAGGCTACCTCGTCCGCGCGCAACAATCAACCATGGCCCTGATGCCGGCCATTGCGCGAAGGAGGCGCGGTGATCGGCGCGTCAGCGGCCGGGAGCGTCGATTCGCTGGCGTAGCGCCTTGATTCGGGCGCTCTCGGGGTCGAGGCGCGCCAGCCGGTCGACGTAGTTAAGCGCGATGGTCCGCCGGCCGCGTTGATGTTCGAACATCGCCAGCGCCACGAGAAGGTCCTGATCGGCCGGGAAGCGCCGATGGGCCTGGTCCAGAATCGTCATGGCCTGGCCGACCGATCCCGAGTCGTGCAGTGCCACGCCGTGAACGTAGGCATAGCGCGGCACGGCGGGCGCCAGGGCCGCGGCCTTGGCCAGCGCCGCCAGCGCGCCCGGCCGATCGCCCGTGCGTACCTTGAGCAGACCGAGGGCATGGTAAGCCTCGGCCGACTTCGGCTCGATGGCGATGGCTTCCCGCAGGAGGGTTTCCGCCTCCGCTTCCCGCCGCGTCGCGCGGTAGAGATCGGCCAGGTTGACGCGGGCGGGCACGAAGCGGGGGTCGAGGCGCATGGCTTGCCGGAGTTCGTTCTCGGCATCCTCCGACCGGCCCATGCGGCCAAGAATGTCGGCGAGATTGAGATGGCTTTCGGGACGCTCGGCGGCGGCCAGTTCCGAGGCGATCAGTTCATCCGTGGCGGAACGTCGCGCGGTGCGATGTTCCGGCGCCAATCCGGTGTCCGGCACGCCGGCAAGCGTTCGCGCGGCTTCGATGCGAACCAGCCGCACGGGGTCGAGCAGCAAGGGGCCGACCGTTCTGGCCTGTTCGCGCGGATCGAGGCGCACGGCAGCCGAGGCTGCGGCCGCCCGAACCAGGGCATCGGCGTCACCCAGGCCGGCGCCGATACTGGCGCGCGCCGCCGCCGTCGGCGATGCCGGCAGCGAACGCAGCGCCGTGGCCCGAACGATGGCCGGCTCGGTCCCGTCCCGCGCCACCGCGGCCAGCAGGCGACCGGCTTCCGCGGCTTGCGCCCTGGCCGCCGAGAAAGCCGTCGTGGCCGACGTCGGAGGCCGAAGCTTGCCTCGCCAACGCGCCACCGCTTGCGCCGCCCATTGGGCGGATCGGTTGTCGTGACATCGGCCGCAGGCATTGGGCAGGCCGTGCTTCACGGACATGTCGGGACGCGGGACGCGAAAACCGTGGTCGCGTCGCCGGTCGACACCCATGTAGGTCTTTTGCGGCATATGGCAGTCGATGCAGAGGCTGCCGGCCGAGCCTGCCTTGTGGCCGTGATGTGATTCGACATCGAATGCATCGGGGCGGTGGCATTGTGCGCAAAGGGCGTTGCCCGATGCCTTGGGGCGCAGGCTGTGCGGGTCATGGCAATCGCCGCAGACGACCCCGGCTCGATGCATCTTGCTTTGCGTGAAGGAGCCATACTCGTAGACTTCGCCGTCGATCTGGCCATCGGCATGATAGGCGCCGGCTTCGAGCAGGGTGGGCGCGTAATTATCCAGGAACGCGGCGCCGGGAATCGGTGGTTCGACGATCTGGCGTCGCCGCGCATGGCAGGCGAAGCAGGCGTCCAGCACGCCGCCGGGCGCCGTCGCGCCGGTCCGATGCGCAATCCTGTCGCCGGGCGCGAACACCCAGCGCCGATTGGCGTCGACGCTGGACGGCTTCACCAGGCCCTTGTCGGGCGTGGCGGCGTGGCTCGCCGGGGCCTGGCGTCCCCATTGGACGTGCGTCGAGCCCGGGCCATGGCATGCCCCGCAGGCGATGTTGATGTCGGACCAGCGCGTGGCAAAGGTGTCGGCCGCCGCATCGTAGTTCTTGCGCAGGTCGGTCGAATGACAGGCCGCGCACATGTAGTTCCAGTTCTGGCTGCGCGCCGTCCAGTGCAAGGGATCGCCGGCCTTGATGCGTTCTCCGGGATAAAGGTGGTACCAGCGCTGGCCGCCCTCCGCCCTGGGGCGCGCGTCCCAGACGATCGAGAGCGCCTGCAGGCGTCCCCCCGGCAATTCGATCAGGTATTGCTGCAAGGGATGGACCCCGAAGGTGAATTTGATCTCGAAATCGGCGAGACGGCCGTCGGGGCCGTCCGTATTGACGAAGAACCTGTTGTCGCGTCGGAAGAATCGCGATGCGCCCCCGCCGTGGGTGAAGCGGATGCCGCTGAAATCGCCGAGTACCGTTTGTTCCTTGGCTTCCTGCATTGCCAGTGCGTGATGCGAGCCGCGCCATTGCTCGGTCTGCCGAGGGTGGCATTCGGCGCAGGCGGCGGCGCCGACATGCTTCGGAACAGTGCCAGCATCTCCCGCCTGGGCGAATCCGCCGGCCGCGAAGCCGAGCGCCGCGACGATGGCAATCAGCATGGCCGTCAGTATCGCCGTGCGCCGGCGGGCGCGACTGAAGATATTGGAATTCATCGGCCAAGCATAGCGGAAAAAACACGCGCGGCCGGCACTTCGGGTGCCGACCGCGCGTCGGTGGCGCCGGGCTTACTTGGCGGCCTTGGGCTTGGACGCCGCCTCGAGCTTCAAGTCCTCGTAGTACTTGCCGGCATTGCTGTAGCCGGGTCGGGCGGCGAGATTCTCGATTTCGATCACGCCGTTATCGGCCACGTACTTCGGCCACTCGGCGACCAGTTCCTTGAGCTTGTCCGGGTTCTTGGCAGAGAGGTTGTTGGTTTCCGCCCGGTCATTGGCCAGGTTGTATAACTCCCATTCGCCCGTGCCCCACGGCTTGTTGGAATAGACGATCTTCCAGTCGCCCTTGCGCAAGGCCTTGCGTCCGCCGAGTTCCCAGCCGATGGCTTCATTCGCGTCATGGACGAAAGCCTGCTTGCCGGTCAGGTAGCCGAGCATCGACTTGCCGGTCACGGGCAGCGCTGGCTTGCCCCGGTACTCCGTGCCGGGATGCTTGGCGCCGGCCAGTTCGTAAAACGTGGGCGCCATGTCCCTGACATGCGTCACGGCCCGCTTGATGTCCTTGCCGATGCCGAGCTTCGGAGCCCAGACGATGGCCGGCACCGAGATGCCGCCTTCGTACATGAACGACTTGTACATGCGGAACGGCGTCATGCCGGCCTGGGCCCAACCGGGGCCGTACTCGATGAATGAACCGGGGCGGCCGATGTTGTCGGTGCTGTTGTCCATGCTGCCGTGGATCCATTCGCGATTCCGCTCGACGTCATAAACCGAGTTGCCGTCGGCGCCGTTGTCGGACATGAAGAAGACGAAGGTGTTGTCGAGTTCGCCCTGCTGTTCGAGGTAGGCGAGCACCCGGCCGATCTGCCGGTCCATGCGGTCGACCATCGCGGCATAGACGGCCATCCGCCGCGCTTCCGAGCGTTGTTGTTCCGGCGGCAGCGTGTTCCACTTCGGCCAGTACGAATGACCGGCGTAGAGCGTCGTGTCGCTCGTGACGAGCCCCTTGGCTTTCATGCCGGCCAGGCGATCCTTGGCGAGGGCGTCGTAGCCGCCGTTGTAGCGGTTCTCGTACTTCCTGATGTCCTCCTCGGGGGCCGCCAGCGGCCAGTGCGGCGCCGTGAAGGCGAGATAGGCGAAGAAAGGCTTGCCGCTGCCCTTGGTCTGCTCCAGGTACTCGATCATCTTGCTGGCATAGGCGTCGGACGAATAGAAGTCCTTCGGCAGGGTGATCGACTTGCCATCCTCGCGGTAGTCGGCGCGGGGCGGCTTGGCCGGATCGAAGGCGACGATGCCCAACTGGTCGCCCCAGTGGCTGGCGCCGCCGGACATCTGGGCGAAGGAGCGGTCGAAGCCCCGGCCGTTGATGTCTTCATTGTTGCCGAGGTGCCACTTGCCGGCCATCAGCGTGCGGTAGCCCGCATCGTGAAGCACCTGCGGCAGCGCCACGACGCGATCGTTCAGGCGCCCTTCGTAGCCCGGCTTGCCGCGGACATCCTTGGTCATGAGCTCCGCCATGTCGCCAAAGCCGGCCAGATGGTTGTCCGTGCCCGACATCAGGATCGACCGGGTCGGCGAGCAGAAGGGCGTCGTGTAGTGGCTGGTCAGGCGCACGCCATCGTTGGCCAGGCGGTCGAGGTTGGGCGTGCTGATCTCGGAACCAAAGGGACCGATGTCGTTGTAGCCGAGGTCGTCGGCGACGATGAGCAGGATGTTCGGCCGCTTGGCCGGCTGGGCGCTGGCCGGCGTCACGGAAGACACGGCCAGGGTGCCGAGCACCAGTGCCGCGCATGCGGACTTCAAGATGTTCATGGTGTTGTCTCCTGTAAGTAGTTTTGACTGCTGCTGTCGCTGATCCGGCCATGGCCAGGCCCTGCCGTCACAGCTTTCCCCAATGCTCGACCATGAACCTGGCCGACTTCATGGCCATGGCATGGGCGGTGAAGGTCGAGTTCACGCTCGAACTGGTGGGAAACACGCTCGGGCCGCCGACGAAGAGGTTCGAAACCTCGTGGGCCTGCCCGGCGCCGTTCAGCACCGATTTGCCGGGATCCTTGCCCATGATCGTGCCGCCCATGATGTGCTGGCCGCCAGGCGGGCTGGGCCAGGCCTCGCGGGCGCCGGCGGCCTTGAACAAGTCGACGCCTTCCTTGGCCGCCGTGCGCCAGAGTTTCATGCCCTCGCCGCTGATCTTGTACACCACGCGAGCCTTGGCTGCCCCGTACTTGTCCTTCTCGCCGGCCAGTTCAATGCGGTTTTCCCGCAGCGGCTCGTCCTCGCAGACGCCCACCATCGAGCCCATGTGGCGGGCGCCCTCCCGCATGAACTTGTGCAGGGCCTCGCCGTAGATGTCCGGCCGCGTCATGGCGATGCCCAGCAGGTCGTTGGTCTTGAGCGCCAGGCCGATTTCCCACTGCCGGCTGCCGAAGGCGCCGCCAGGATCGCTGGTCTTGTCGAAGGCATCCTGGCACAGCAACTGGCCGCCCGTGGCGCCCAGGTGGTTCTCCATCTCCTCGTCGAACATGCCGGAGATCGAGACAGCCGGATGGCACATGAGGTAGCGTCCCACCGTATCGCTGCGATTGGCCAGCCCGCGCGGGTGCCGGTCGTTGGCCGAATTGAGCAGGATGCGCGCGTTCTCGACGGTAAAGGCGCACAGCACCACCGCATTCGCCGGTTGCACCACCTTTTCACCCTTGGCGTTTATGTACTCGACGCCGGTGGCACGCTTGCCCGTGCCGTCGGTGAGCACGCGGGTGACATGCGCATCGGCCTGCAGGCGCGCGCCTGCTTTTTGTGCGCGCGGCAGGTAGACCACCAGCGGATTGGCCAGCGCGCCGGTCGGACAGCCCGCATCGCACCAGCCGTCCCAGATGCATCCTGGTCGGCCGTCGTAGGGCTGCGACAGCACCGCCATCGGAATCGGCGCGACGCGCTTGCCGAGCTTCTCGAATCCCCGGGCCAGCACCTGGCCATGCTTGCTCACCAGCACCGGCGGCAACGGATAGTCAGCCCCGGCGGGACGCCACACTTCCTTCCTGGCGTCGCCGGACATGCCGACATCGGTTTGCACCTGGTCGTAATACGGACGCAGTTCGTCATAGCCGAACGGCCAGTCGAGCCCGCGACCGTACCGGCTCATGAGCTCGAAGTCCTCGGGGTGGTAGCGTGGCCAGACACCGTAGTGGTGGATGGCGGCGCCGCCGAAGCCGTGGCCGGCATTGAAGCCGTACCAGATCGAGTCCGGTCCCGCTTCCACGAGGGTCGACGCACCCCACTTGAGGCGGCGTGCCCAGATCTGCGAGCTGTAAAGATCGGTCAGCTTGCGTGCCGTGCCGCGTTCCAGCACCAGCACCTTCTTGCCGGCCTCGGCCAGCACCGCCGCGAACACGCTGCCGGCGGCGCCGGAGCCGACGATCACGACATCGACTTTTTCCATTGCCTTAGCCATTCCATCCCTCCGGCGGCATGATGTGGGCCATGTAGGGAACATCCAGTTTTTCAAAACCCTTGGGCGTGCCGTACACGACATCGACGGCATCGGAACGCAGGCAGAGATAGAACAGGGACAGATCGAAGTCCCCGACCTTGGTGCCTGGCCGCCCCATCTCGCCGACCAGTTGATGCAACTGGCTTGCCGACAGCGCGACCAGCTTCTTGTTCAGCTTGCCTGCCGCAAAGCGTTCGGCGGCCGCGAGCCCGCGCTGGTACCACGTCGTAAAAGGCTGCGGCACTGGAAAGTACTTGGCGATGAGCATGCAGTCGTCGGGATCGACGCCCAGTTGATGGTCGATGAAGTGCGCAACCCCGGCGGCGGCGGCGCCTGGCACCATGGTCTCGGCCAGTTTCTCCAGGGCCTGGGTTTCTGGTCGCGACAGATGCTTGATGGCGATGCCCTTGGCTCGCGCTTCCCCTGGCGTGAGCAACAGCACGGATCCGCCGACGCTGAACGCCAGCGTGAGTGCCGTTCCTCCCGCGCCGGCCTTGATGAATTGCCGCCGAGTGACTTCCATCGATCTCCTCCTTTGGGCTTGTGGGTTCCGTGATTGTCCGCCCGGGAGTAGCCGATCGCTATCCACACACTGCAAAGGGTGTCACATGCCCGCAAAAATCCGCGGGCTGGCCACATGGGTTACGCGGGGTTCCGCGCCGATGGCAGGTGAAGCTGGATTGTCCGCCGGGCGGGCAGCGATGCCTACTCGCGCGGCGTGCTTTCCGAGAAGGACGGGCGCTGCATCAGCTTTTCGTGGAGCCTGGCCAACTGCGGATGCCGGCTGCGCCAGTCGATCGTGGGGAAACGGAAGTCGAGGTAGCCCAAGGCGCAGCCGACCGCGACATCGGCGAGCGTGAACGGTGTTCCCATGCACCATGACTTGTCGCCGAGTTCGCTCGCCATCATGGCGAGCGTCGCGTCGATAACCGCGTGCTCGCGCTCGATCCATGGGCTGCTGCGCTGTGGCTCAGGGCGCAACTGTTCAAGTCGAATTCCCACCGCTGCGTCGAGCAGGCCGTCGGCAAGTGCTTCCCAGCGCTTGACCTCGATGCGTTCGCGATTGGCTTTTGGCAACAGCTTGTTATTCGGCGCTAGATTATCGAGATATTCGACGATGACCGGCGAATCGAAAATGGGGGTTTCGTCGTCGAGCACCAATACGGGCACGCGCGCCAGCGGGTTGACGCGCCGGGCGATGCTCTCCGGATCGTTTGGCGAATCCGGTATCCACTCGAAGTCGATTTTCTTTTCCGCCAGGACGATGCGCGCCTTGCGTACATAAGGGCTGGTGAGCGTACCGAGCAGCTTCATGTGCATCCGCCTGGGTTGCGGTATCCATTGACGATGAAAAAATTATACGCAGCATTGCCGAACTGCCGCGACGAATTCAGCGTGGCGGGCCAGCCACGGCCTGCGTGATAAGATTTGCCATCGTTATCCGGTACTTGCATGCCCATGTCGTCAACGTCCCTCAGTGCCTTGACAGCGCTTTCGCCGCTCGATGGCCGTTACGCCACCAAGGTAACCGCGCTCGGTTCTCACTTTTCCGAGTATGGTTTGTTCAGGAACCGCATCCGCGTCGAAATCGAATGGCTGAAGGCGCTGGCCGCCGAGAAGACGATTGCCGAGGTTGCCGCATTTTCGCCTGCGACGATCGCGGAACTCGACGCCGCGGTGGCCGCGTTCTCCGTCGCCGACGCCGAGGCGGTGAAGGCGATCGAGGCGCGCACCAACCACGACGTGAAGGCGGTCGAGTACTGGTTGAAGGAGCGCTTCAAGGGCAATCCGGAAGTGATGCGCGTCGCGGAATTCATCCACTTCGCCTGCACCTCCGAGGACATCAACAACGTCTCGCACGCGCTGATGCTGAAGGAAGCGCGCGACACCGTGCTGCTGCCGGCGCTGGACACCGTGATCGCCCGTTTCCGCGACCTGGCCCATCAGCTGGCCGAGCTGCCCATGCTGTCGCGCACGCACGGCCAGCCCGCCAGCCCGACGACGCTGGGCAAGGAGATGGCCAACATCGCAGCCCGCCTCATGCGCGCCCGCAGCCGCGTCGCCGCGGTGAACATGATGGCGAAATTCAACGGCGCGGTCGGCAACTACAACGCCCATCTTTCCGCCTATCCGGACTTCGACTGGGCGGCGTTCAACCGCGTGTTCATCGAATCCTTCGGGCTGGAGTTCAACCCCTATACCATCCAGATCGAGCCGCACGATGCGATGGCCGAACTGTTCGACGCCATTGCCCGCACCAACACGATCCTGCTCGATGCCGATCGCGACATCTGGCAGTACATTTCGCTCGGCTACTTCAAGCAGAAGACCAGGGCCGGCGAGATCGGCTCGTCGACCATGCCGCACAAGGTCAACCCGATCGACTTCGAGAATTCGGAGGGCAACCTCGGCTTGGCCAATGCGGTGCTGAAACATCTTTCGGAGAAGTTGCCGATCTCGCGCCTGCAGCGCGACCTGACCGACTCGACGGTGTTGCGCAACATGGGCGTGGCCTTCGGCTATGCGCTGCTGGCCTACGATTCCACGCTGCGCGGCCTCAATAAGCTGGAGGCGAACCCGCAACGCATGGCCGAGGATCTCGACGCCTGCTGGGAAGTGCTGGCCGAGCCTGTGCAGACGGTGATGCGCCGTTATGGCATCGAGAACCCCTACGAGCAGCTGAAGGACCTGACGCGCGGCAAGGGCATCGAGAAGGATGCGCTGCACGCCTTCATCGTGACGCTGGCGATTCCCGAGGGTGAAAGGCAGCGTCTCCTGCGCATGACGCCGGGCAATTACGTGGGCATCGCGGCGAAACTGGCGAAAGACATCTGATGGCTTTTGCGGAGAACCTCAAGGCCTTGCCGGGCATTTCGCATCTGCAGGCTATCGAGCTGGTCGACGCCGCCGGTGCGGTTGTCGCGACCATCGAAAACAAGCCCGGGCAGACCGGTTCCCTGGCCGTCTATAATCATCTTGGGCAGCTTTACGGTGCCATCACGGCGGAAGCTGCCCGCAAAGGCCTGGAACTCTATGCCGAGCATGCGGTCGATGCCAGGGCGCACCTTGGCAAGCATCCCAATATCGACCGCTTGCTTGAATTGGCGCAAGGGGATGGCGTGTTTCGGCTGAAGCACGTCTTTGCCACGGGCATGGAGTGATCGGGGTACGCCATTCCTGCAAGAGTACTGTCGTCGCACAAACCGATGTTTGTTCCAACACCACGGAGATCGATCAATGAAGAAGACAACAAAAACCCTGCTGGCCGGCTTTGCGCTCTCGGTCGTAGCCGGCACGACGCTGGCGCAGATGAAAGTCGAGGATGCCATTACGTTCCGGCAGTCCGGCTACAAGTTCATGGCCTGGAACATGGGCAAGATCAAGGCCAACGTCGAAGGTCAGTACAACAAGGATCAGGTCGCGGCGGCGGCCAATGTTGTCGCCGCCATCGCCAATTCTGGCATGGGGGCGCTGTTTATTCCCGGTTCGGACAAGGGCAAGGGCTGGCATGAGACCAACGTCAAGCCGGAGCTGTTCACCGACAAGGAAGGCGTCGGCAAGGTGGCTCGTGCCTACATCGACGCCGCCAACGAGATGGCCCGGGTGGCCGCGACCGGCGATGCCGCGGCGGTCAAGGCACAGTTCGGCAAGCTCGGCGAAACCTGCAAGGCCTGCCACGACAAGTACAGGAAAGAAGAGCACTGAGTCGCGCGGTTGGCGCCAGCAACGGCCACCCGCGGGTGGCCGTTGCGCTTTCTAGGCCGGGTAAAGCGCTCCGAGTACGCGCGGCCCGCGCGCGCCGGTGACGGCGGGCAGGTTGCCGGGCTGCCGATGCACGGTGCGCCAGGCCAGCCAGGCGAAAGCCGCGGCTTCCACCTGATCGACCGGCAGGCCAAGAGAGTCAGTCGTGGCGATACGCCGGCAGCCAGGCAACCGCTCGGCGAGCGCCGACATCAGCGCGCCGTTGCGCGCGCCGCCGCCGCAAGCGTAGATCTCGTCGGGTTGTCCGCAATGACGCGCGATGGCAGCCGCGATCGTGGCCGCGGTAAAGGCGACCAGCGTCGCCTGTACATCTTCGGGCCGCTCGTCGCCCGTCAGTTGCGAGCGAAGCCAATCCAGATTGAACTGCTCGCGGCCGCAACTCTTCGGCGGCGGCAGGGCAATGAAGGCATGCGACAGCAAGCGATCGCGCAGCGCGGGAAGAACGCTGCCCTGCCGCGACCATTGGCCGTTCTCGTCGAACGGACGCCCCAGATGCCGTTGTGCCCAGGCATCGAGCAGCATGTTGCCCGGCCCGCAATCGAACCCGGTAGTCGGGTGACCCGGCGCCAGATCGGTGAGATTGGCGATGCCGCCGATGTTGAGAATGACGCGATGCGTTGTCGGCGCGCGGAACATCGCGTCGTGGAAGGCTGGTACCAGTGGCGCACCTTGCCCACCGGCCGCGATGTCGCGGCCGCGGAAGTCGGCAACGACGTCGATACCGGTCAGTTCGGCCAGCAGCGCCGGATTGTTCAGCTGTAGCGTGTAACCTTGATCCGGTGCATGGCGAACAGTCTGACCGTGGCAGCCGATGGCGCGGATGGTTCTGGTCGGCGTGCCGTCAAGACTGACTTTCAGGGCGGCGACCGCTTCGGCGTAAAGGTTGGCGAGACGAATGGCCAGCAACGCGGCGCGATGCAATTCGTTGTGGCCGGCGCGGTGCAGTGCCAATGCCTCGCCGCGGATTGTCTCGTCGAAGGCAAGATGATGAGCGGCCAGACACTCGATGCGGCTACCATCAAAGCCGACCAGAACGGCGTCCACGCCGTCGAGGCTGGTGCCTGACATCAGCCCGGCGAAATATTCGACGGGCTGGCTAGCCACTAATCGAGCAGGGCGAGACGGGTGGCGCCGATGGCATCGAGACGTGACAGGATCGCACTTGCCTGATCGTGGAACCGAGCCAACTGGCTTGGCGCCAGCGGCGTCGCGCCAGGCAGGGCGACCGTGAGCGGGTTGCGGTGTTCGCCACCGACACGGAATTCGTAATGAAGATGCGGCCCGGTGGCGATGCCGGTGGCGCCGACGTAGCCGATGACGTCGCCCTGGACAACCCGGGAACCCTTGCGAATGCCTGCGGCAAAGCCCGACAAGTGGCCATAGACCGTCTCGTGGCGGCCTTGATGCCGCAGGATGATCACGTTGCCATAGCCGCCCTGGCGACCGGCAAACTCGACCACGGCATCGCCGGTGGCCTTGACCCTGGTTCCGGTCGGCGCGCCATAGTCGATGCCCTTGTGGGCGCGGACTTCCTTGAGCACGGGGTGGAAGCGCGCGGTGCTGAAACCGGAAGTGACCCGGGAAAACTCGAGTGGCGAGCGCAGGAATGCCTTGCGCAGGCTTTTGCCGTCCGCCGTGTAGTAGCCGCCTTGGCCGTCGCCGGCATTGAACCAGATCGCCCGGTGGGCGACTCCATCATTGATGAACTCGGCGGCGACCACGCGGCCGGTCCGCACCGGTTTGCCGAGATGATTGATGGATTCGTAGATGACCGAGAAACGGTCGCCCTTTCGCAGGTCACGGTGGAAATCGATGTCGCCGCCAAAAATATCGACGAGTTGCGTGGCCACGCCGTCGGGAATGCCCGCCGCATCGGTGGCGCCGAACAACGAATGGCGAATCTCGCCCGATTTCATCAGCACCACGGTATCCAGTGGCAGAACCTGCTCGCTGGCGCGGAAGCCGTCGCTGGCGCTTTGCTCGACCAGCAGTGCCCGATCATTGCCGCCGTTGAGCGGAAAGACCAGGGATACCAGCGTACCGTCAGCGCTGACTTTGGCGGTGACCGGCTTGCCCGGGCTCATCTGCCGGAAGATGGTGGCAGCCGTGGCGTCGTGGCGCAGGAAGGCCAGGGCCTTGTCATCGTCCATGCCGAGACGAGCCGCAAGGCTGACGACGGTGTCGCCCTTCCGGATACGAGTTTCTTGGACAAAAGTAGTGTCCGGGCTGTCCTCGACGGTGATCAGCGGCGGCGCCAATTGCTCGACCAGTGGCTGCTGCAGGCTGGCGATTTCCGCGGTGCCGGGGGCCGTGCCAAAGGCGGCGACCATGCCGAAAAGCGAGAGGCTCGCAATGCCGGTGGCGGCCCACAAGTGGCCTGACTTGGCGTCGCGAGTGCGCGTCAGTTGCGCTAAGATTCGACTCTTTTCGTTTTGCACTAGGGACTTGGCTGGACTTGGAAGCCGGGCGAGTGTATCAAAAATCTTCCGGCCGTCAAATTCCGCCGGATCACGCGGGGCAATCCCATGATCGATATCGAATCCCAACTTTCCGTCATCAAGCGGGGCGCCGATGAACTGCTGATCGAAACCGAGTTGATCGAGAAGCTGAAGTGTGAGCGGCCATTGCGCATCAAGGCCGGTTTTGATCCGACGGCCCCGGATCTGCACCTCGGCCATACGGTATTGATCAATAAGCTGCGCCACTTTCAGGATCTTGGTCATCACATCCTGTTCCTGATCGGCGACTTCACCGGCATGATCGGCGACCCGACCGGGAAGAATGCCACCCGCCCGCCGCTTTCGCGCGAGCAGATTCTCGCCAATGCCAAGACCTACCGGGAGCAGGTGTTCAAGATTCTGGATGCCGAGAAGACCGAGGTTTGTTTCAATTCGACATGGTTCGAGCCGATGGGCGCCGCCGGCATGATCAAACTGGCGGCAATGCATACCGTGGCGCGCATGCTCGAACGCGACGACTTCGCCAAGCGCTACGCCAGCAGGCAGCCGATCGCCATCCACGAATTCCTCTATCCACTCTGCCAGGGCTACGACTCGGTGGCCATGAAGGCCGACGTCGAACTGGGGGGCACTGACCAGAAGTTCAACCTGCTGGTCGGTCGCGAATTGCAGAAGCATTACGGGCAGGCGTCGCAATGCGTCCTGATGATGCCGCTGCTCGAAGGGCTTGATGGTGTCAACAAGATGTCGAAGTCGCTGGGCAACTACGTCGGCATTGCCGAGCCGCCGAAGGAAATCTTCGGCAAGCTGATGTCCGTCTCCGACGGCCTCATGTGGCGTTACTACGACCTGCTGTCGTTCCGTGGCAACGATGAGATCGCAAGGCTGAGACAGGAGGTGTCGGACGGGCGCAATCCGCGCGACGTGAAGGTGATGCTAGCGCAGGAGATCGTGGCGCGTTTCCACTCGCAGAAGGACGCCGAAGAGGCATTGGCCGATTTCGAGGCGCGCTTCCAGCGTGGGGCGATGCCGGACGACATGCCGGAATTGGCTGTACCGGCCGGGCCGGTCGCCCAGGTGCTCAAGCAGGCCGGGCTGGTGGCGAGCACTTCCGAAGCGATGCGCATGATCGATGGCGGCGGCGTGCGTGCCAACGGCGACAAGGTCTCGGACAAGAATCTGGCTCTTGGGGCTGGCGAAACGATCGTTCTCCAGGTCGGCAAGCGCAAGTTTGCGCGCGTGACCCTGTCCTGAAAGCCTTTTGTGGTGGCCTTCTTCGGCCCTCGCTGGCGCGCGGCAAAAAAATTATTGGCAAAGTGTTGACCGATCATCCTCGGCCCGTATAATCCGCCGCTCTTCGCTGCTGGCCGTGACGAATCAGCAGCCGTTCTTTAACAGTTCAAACAGCCGATAGGTGTAGGTGTTTGTTGTGCTGGAGGTG
>OEIV010000803.1_pt1 | contig 15855 bp, 10 predicted proteins | sample 1539231 | NCBI WGS metagenome assembly OEIV01 (sample SAMN03794762, study PRJEB22550) | activated sludge metagenome | feature: wastewater treatment plant; material: activated sludge; isolation source: Wastewater treatment plant of a petroleum refinery complex | place: Argentina: Buenos Aires ...
CAAAGGCTGACAGTTGTTAACGGCAACCGAAGGTGACTTCAGGGAAAGTGCCACAGAAACGAAACTTCCTCGGTAAAACGGGGGGATGGTGAAACGAGTGGGGTAAGAGCCCACAGTCCGTGCAGGTGACTGCATGGGGAGGTAAACCCTGTCTGCTGCAAGGAGTGCGTGCTCCGCTGGAGTAATCCGGCATGTACCTTTGCTCGTGAGTACGTACGCGTGAGATACCCGCTTGAGGCTTAGAGTAATCTGAGCCCTAGATAGATGACCGCCACCCGCATTTTTTGATGCGGGGACAGAACCCGGCTTACTCGTTTGTCTGGCTTATACATATGAAAAACCCTCGGGAGATCATGTCCGAGGGTTTATTCTTTTTTGCCTAGTATTTACTTGTTGGCGCTTCTAACAAGAGCGCTAAACGCTGCTTTGTCGCTGACTGCGAGCTCGCTGAGCATCTTGCGGTCAACTTGAATGCCTTGATTTTTTAGACCGTGCATAAGCTTGCTGTAGGTGGTGCCATTTTCGCGAGCTGCTGCGTTAATGCGGGTGTTCCATAACTGACGGAACGTGCGTTTGCGCTCGCGTCGGTCGCGGTGCGCATTCTCTAGTGCTTTGATAATAGCTTGTTTGCCACGTCGAACGCTTGAGCGGTTCGAAAGGGTCATACCCTTGGTGCCGCGGCGGATTTTATTGTGTCGTGCGCGTGCAGTGACGCCTCGTTTTACTCTCATGATTGCTCCTTCTTTATGCTCCCAGGTTTAACTTCACGTTTTTTGCTTGCTTACCCGTTAGCACCTTTACCCCTGCAAGTGTTCGCTTACGACTCTTGCTCTTTTTTTGGAGCAAGTGATTACCGGTAGCCTTGCGACGCAAGACCTTCCCGTTCTTATTGATTCTGATGCGGTCTTTGGTGCCGCTATGCGTTTTGAGTTTTGGCATTCTGTGATCTCCTTATGACGAATGTTAGTTGTTTGCCGGCGAAGGTAGCTTTCTGATCAACGACGATGGTGTCTCCAAAAGATTCGATGATTCGGTCTGCGAGGGCGAAACCGACCTCTTTGTGTGCAAGTTCACGTCCACGGAAACGCAGGGTGTACTTGACCTTGTGACCTTCTTCAAGAAATTCACGCACTTTTTTAGCTTTGACTTCTAAGTCATGTGCGCCGATTTTGAGGCCGACTCGAATCTCTTTGACTTCTAAACTTTTAGCGTTGCGCTTGTTTTTTTGCAACTGCTTGGTTCGTTGGTAATTATACTTACCCCAGTCTACAATCTTTGCGACTGGAGGATCGGCATTAGGTGATATTTCAACAAGGTCGAGTCCTGCTTCTTCTGCAGCAGTGAGCGCCTCTGATTTACTTAAAATACCAAGCTGATTGCCTTCTTCGTCAATCACCCGAAGTCGTGACGCCCGAATTTGGTGGTTCAGGCGAGTTACCGTGTTGATGGAACTGCTCCTTTACGTTGTTTATTGGTTTCGCATTATTTTACCAAGAAAGAGCTCAGATTTCAAGAGGTAGGAAGGGGTCGATACCGTAATGCCTCACTTATGTGTTGTGGTGTGATCTCATCTGAGTCGTCGAGGTCGGCAATAGTGCGCGCAACTTTAACAAGCTTCATATACACCCGTGCTGATAAATCGAGCTTTGTCGCTGCGGTATCAAGGAGCTCCTTTGCATCAGGGGTAAGCTTGGCGTATTTCTTGATATCACGATTGCCCATAAGGCCATTACGCATGGTGGGATTGGTGAATCGCTTGCGACTGCGGTCGAGAGCACGAATAACTGCTAGCCGTATCGTACTACTTTTCTCTGTTGGCGAACCTTTCGCTAGCAGACTGGCGTGGTCAACGGAATCAACTGTAACGTGAATGTCGATGCGGTCCAGGAGGGGTCCGGACAGCTTCTTCTGGTAGCGGTCAAGCTCGAGTGGCGAACAGACACAGGGCTTGCTACTCCCCCAATACCCACAAGGACAGGGGTTTTTAGTGGCGATGAGGAGAAAATCAGTCGGATAGGTCACACGGTCTTGAGCGCGGGATACGGTCACTGTCTTATCTTCTAGGGGTTGGCGTAGGCTCTCAAGGCTTGAGCGTTTGAACTCAGGAAGTTCATCAAGGAAGAGAACACCTTTATGGCTTAAGGATACTTCACCTGGTTTTGGACGTTGACCGCCACCAATAAGGGCAATATCACTGGTGCTATGGTGGGGTGCTCTAAAGGGGCGAATGGTCACGAGATCGGTCGTTTGCGCACCGACGAGACTGTGTAAGTGGGTGATTTCGAGTATTTCTTCTCGAGAGAGAGGTGGCATGATGCTGATAAGCGCTTTTGCGAGCATGCTTTTTCCAACTCCTGGTGGGCCACTCAATAACACATTATGCTGGCCAGCAGCGGCAATCTCTAGTGCTCGTTTGGCTGCATATTGCCCAATGATGTCTCCAAAATCGACTTGGGATTGTTGTGCGGATTCATCTGTGAGTTCAAGCCCGTCATTACTTGAGGTGAAATCGAGCTCTGTAGTTTGTTGTAGGTTGGTGACGAGTGCCTTCAGTGTGTCGAAACCTGCCAGCTGGATATGAGGTATGAGTAAGGCCTGACGCATGTTTTCAGCCGGTATAACGAAATGTTGATACCCTAGCCGTGATGCAGTGCGGATTTTACCGATAATGCCCCTAACGGGTTTTAATGTGCCATCTAGACCTAATTCGCCAAAATATACAACAGGTTGAGCGGGATACTTAATCTGGGAGGACTCGAGCAGAATAGAAAGTGCCAGCGCCACATCAAAGTATGATCCGTTTTTTGGTACGTCTGATGGGGCTATATTGCAAATAATCTTCTTGCGAGGCATTTGCAGGCCACTCGCAGAGAATGCGCTACGTATGCGTTCTTTTGCTTCATCAAGGCTTTTCCCAGCCATACCGATAATCTGAAGGGTAGGGAGCCCGTTTGAAAGACTCGTCTGTACTTCAGCGATGACACCACCACTTGCATCATCGAGCAGGGAGTAGACCGGCTTCATGGTCTCCACTGTATGCCTGTTTGATAGAAATAACAATACTGATTAAAAAAAAGAACAACGACCTGCGAGGAGTCGTTGTTACAGAGACCTTTTTGTTTTTGAGCACTTATTTTATTCAAGTGCTGATGTAATGGTATCTCCAGATTTTGCTTATGTCAACAGCTTTTTTGCATAATTGTGGAGAATGTTTGGTTTGTTCTTATTCTGTTTATATATTTGTTCACTTTTAGCGGAGATCAACTGTATTTTTTAGGAGGAATGAGCGAAGCAGGCGCTCATGCGCGCCCACTTTAAGTGCTATTGGAGTCATCTGATGCTTTAAACAGCGTCTAAGGTGTCTTGCCGTGGTGCGGGTAGGTATTTGAACGATGGGGGGGTGAATAGAGCGAGCGAAGTATTTCAGGGATATGCTGTAAATGGGCATGTTTACTGTAGCCAATTAAGTGATGAGGGTTCCGTAGGTTACAGGCAGAAATCTTTTTGTCTATGGGCGTTCTTATTAAAAACTCACTAGTATTTTTTCTAATACATCACAGTGGCATGAAATGAAGCAATGTGCGCGTAAGAATATGTGTTTTTAACCGCGCGTGCCGAGCAAAAATACATTCTAATTTTGCATAGAAAACCGGCAAAAGAACGATTACTTTCTTGGCATATCACAGGTCACGCACAAATTAGTACGAAGCAACATGAATACAGATAATGTGCATAAAATATTAAAAAATATGTTGTAAATAATAAATAGTATACAAATTATAAAAGTATATAAATTACACCTTATATAAGAATAAAGAATTAATTCCTACAACAAATCAAATAACAAAAATAGTATTGACATAAGCATAAGCGTGTGCTAGTATGTGAGCATGTTCAGCAAAAACAAAAACCCTGAATAAAACAAAATATCGCCCCGGAAAGCCTAAAGCTTTTTGGAGCGGTCAGTCATAGCCTGTGGACGATAAGCGCCTTATAAGTCATAAATTTTTTGGGTGGATTTATCGTCCAGGCTCCTCGAAATTAAAAAGATCTGTTTCTATGATAAGAATCGTGTTTGGAGAGACACGATTCTTTCTTTTTAGGTCGTAAAAACGTATAGTTTAGCAATATGGAAACTAGTGATAAACAGCAGAGAACAAACCTACGGACGTATCTATTGATAAGAACGGTGATGCTTGCTGTTGATGGGAGCGCGCTGGTTGTGTTTTTAATGAAGACGAGCCCAAAACAAGCGTCGTTAGCTATTACGCTTGTGCCTTTGGTACTTGTTTGGATAGCGATATTCTTCGCGTCGGTCATCATAGGGACGGTTATTCGACGAAAACACACTGGTTATATGACTACTTTGGCTGCCGTATTTGCCACCGTATGCGTGCTCCTCATGATGTTTTCTGCACTTGGATCGGTGAGTGTCTTTGATTTCTCACTTTTGGTATTGCTTGCGATGCTCGGTGTATTTTATTTTCGTAGATCATGGCGAAAATAAAGAGTTATTGATATAATAAAATCAACGTTTATGGATGACATGTCTTCGCAACAACCATCGCTACCGACTGTTGATCCTGCGCAACAAGCAGCAGGTACTATGCCGATGCCTCCACAACAGATACAGCAACCTGTACAAGCAATGGGACAGCCACAGTCTTTGAAAGCACAAATCAGCGCGTCAATGCCGATGCAAGCGAGCGATTTGGAACTGATAGAAAAAGAATGGGTCGAAAAAGCAAAACTCATTGTGTACCGAACACACGGTGATCCGTATACGCAGAGTAAGGCGCTTGGTGAAGCAAAAGCAGACTATATCCGTAAACGGTACGGTAAAGAAATTAAAACGAGCGAGTAGGGCGGGATACTGAATCATATGGTTGGAACACTGATTGTCATTACCGCAATACTTATTATTGTCACAGGTGTTGTGGCGTTTGCATATGCTCACACGCGTAAGTTGTGGCGTGAACAGAAGAATTTTGAGCGAGGCTTGAAGATGGTGCCCCTGCTTATTCACTTGCCACCGCCAAGTGAAGATATTGAAGGTGGGGGACGTGATGCGCGTGATGTGGTTGACGAAACGATTTCGAAAGCACAGACGTTGTACGACATTATTGCAAGTACGGTCAAGAAAGGCTTCTGGTCAAAGTTTTATGGTCAGCGACATTTCGCATTTGAGATTATTGGCTCTAAAGGATTCGTACACTATTATGCTGCAGTGCCGGTACCAATGGTTGAAGTGGTACAGCAAGCTATTGTGAGTGCCTACCCATCTGCTCGCCTTGAAGAAGTTGCTGAACACAATATTTTTAGCCCGATAGGCCGAACAAGCGGGACGATTGGTGGTGAATTAATTTTAAAAGAAGATCCAGCGTATCCGATTGCAACGTACCAAGAAATTAAACGCGATACGATTCAATCGGTATTGAATGCACTTTCAACGCTCGATAAAGAAGATGGAGCAGGAATTCAGATTTTAATGCGACCAGCGCCTAATGAATGGCGAAAAGCTGCTTTGAGCGTCGCGCAGAAAAAGCGCAAGAATGAGCACAGTAAGAGCAAGGCAAAAGTTGCCTCTGGATGGTTCGGCCAACTTTTATATGCGCCCTTTAAACCACCAGAAGATCATAAAGACGAGAAAAAAGACGATAAACCTTTGAGTAGTGTTGATCAAGCACTGATTGAAGGTATCGAAGAGAAAACGCGCTATGCGGGGTATGAAGTGTGTATCAGGATTGTGGCATCGTCTAATGTGTCACAGCGAGCGCAGTCTATTTTGAATAGTGTGGTGGCGACTTTTGCGCTGTTTGATAAGCCTGGAAAAAACGGTTTTAAATATGTTCCAGCAAAAGATATAGATAGTTTTGTGACCGCATTTATATTGCGGTTCTTTCCACCTGAGAATAATAAATCTATTTTAAACTCGATTGAGCTTGCGAGTATCTTTCATTTTCCTGATCAGAAGAGCATTCCAACGACGCAGTTGGAGCGACAAGCATCTAAGCAGGCTGATGGTCCACGAAATATGCCTGAAGAGGGGCTACATCTTGGGTATAACGTCTTCCGAAGTGTGAAGAAGCCAGTACGTATTGCGCAAGCAGATCGTGCACGACACATGTATGTGGTGGGACAGACGGGTACGGGTAAGTCAACCTTCCTTGAGAATCTGGCATTTCAAGATATGTTGAATGGTGATGGGTTTGCATTCATTGATCCGCACGGTGACACCGCAGAAAAACTCCTATCGGCAGTGCCTAAAGAGCGTACCGAAGATGTCGTTTATTTCTGCCCTGCAGACATGGATTATCCACTCGGATTAAACTTGTTTGAATTTGATAATCCAGATGAACAGGACTTCTTGATTCAAGAAGCAATCAATATGCTCTATAAGCTCTACGATCCGCAACATCAAGGAATTATTGGACCACGATATGAACACTGGTTCCGCATGGCTTCACGTACGATTATGGCTGATCCAGCAGGTGCAACATTTATTGATATTCCAAAAGTGTTCACCGACAACCAATACGCAAAAGAGAAATTAGCATTCGTGAAAGATAAAGTGGTGCTCGATTTCTGGAATAAAGAAATGGCGCAGACAAGTGACTATCACAAGAGTGAGGTGCTTGGGTGGTTCGTCAGTAAGTTCGGTGCGTTTATGGCAAACGAGATGATGCGCAATATTATTGGGCAGGTGAAGAGCTCGTTTGATTTACGCGAAATCATGGACAATAAGAAAATTTTGATCGTGAACCTCAGCAAAGGTCGTACAGGTGAGCTGAACTCTAAGCTACTCGGTATGATGTTTGTGATGAAATTTCAAGCGGCTGCGATGAGCCGAGCCAGCATACCGGAAGATGAGCGAGTCGATTTCTGTCTCTATGTTGATGAGTTCCAAAACTTCTCAACAGACAGCTTTGCAACCATTATGTCTGAGGCGCGAAAGTACCATTTGAACTTAATCGTCGCAAACCAGTTTACAACACAGTTGACTGAAGAAATTCGCGACGCGGTGTTTGGAAACGTCGGTACCATTGTATCGTTCCGTGTCGGTCAAGATGAAGATGCTGAAGCGCTCGCTAAACGATTTAAGCCCGTTTTTGACGCAAGCGACTTACTGCGCATTCCGAACCATAATATGGTGGTGAGAACGCTTATTGGAGGTGTCCCAACCCAACCATTTAGTATGGTCGGTATTCCACCTTTAGCGAGCCCGAACAAAGAACTTGGAGAGGCGTTGAAACAGCTCTCTGCTGCAAAACATGGCCGACCACGTGCGGTAGTTGAGAAAGAAATATTTGATAGGCTACAGACAAGTGACGACCAACCACCAGTGAGCAAGCCAACTGCAGGATCAATGGGAGCCGGATCACGACCAGCTGCTCCGCAACGACCAACGACGGGTTCGTCTTTCTTGGATGACTGGTTGCAAAAAAAAGAAACGAATAGTTTTAAAACACCGACGTCGCCGTTTAATAATCAGCCAGCACCAGCACCAGCACCAGCACCAGCACCAGCACCAGCACCAGCACCGCCTGTTGCTTCCCAACCTCCACAAATGGCCCAGCCTGTAGATCACGCTCCCACTCAAGGGGCACACTACGACTCAACTCAAGACGTAACGACTCCCGTGCCAACGGTCCCATTGCAACCCCGTGAAGAGACTCCGAAAAACGAAGAAATGCCCGAGGAAGTACCACCAGAGAGTAAACCGACTGAAGGCATTATCCACTCGAACGAGACCTCTACATCTAACGACGAAACGACCATACATATTCGATAAGAATAACGGTGGAAGATTATGAACGGCGTTTAGCGGTTCGGTAGATTATTTCTGCAGTAAGTCCAAGCGCCATACCGGCAATGAACATGAGGAGTATAGCTAAGTAGTTATACTCGTAGCCGTAGCGCTTCGTAATCCATAAAAGCACACAACTACCAAAAGCAGCAAAAAACGCACCACCGAGCATGCTAGAGGGTCTGGCGACCGTTTTTCCAACGAACTCGGATGGTTTGTCGACTACTTTGCTATGAATGACTTTACTGAAAGCACGAGAAGGGAGGGGGAGGCGTTTGCGAACTCGCGTCATGGTACGTGAATATGCCATGTCTTTCAGCTGTTTATTAATAAGTACCGGATGATGTTTTGGTCGTTGATGCTCGGCGGCAGAACGTTCTTTACCACTGATTGCATGTTGTTCGACACGGCGCGCAATCTCGCCTTGGTCCAATTTATGGTCGGTCGCTTTTTCTGCGTCTGAATCTATTTTTTCTCGGATAGATTCGAGTTGTTCACGTGCAGTTTCTGGGCTAGGTAGCGATTCATTTTGATGTGGTTTTGGGGCAAGCTCACTCATTTCCTACATGCCTCCTGTCATGGCGTATTCGGTGCGTACAATGTCGAGTTCTTTAACAAGTAAGCGACTACGAGCAAAGAAATAGCCAATTATAGTAGTGACCACACCCATCATAAAAATGCTCTTTCCAGGACCAGTGTTAGGGAGGGTTTCGATGCGCTTAATTATAGGGCAATCGATATTTATCGTTACTTCGTTTCCATATTCGTTGCTTATTTTGCAGTCAAATCCTGTCGTAGTGCCTGACGGGCTGTTGGTAGATGGGACAGGGTCTTTTACTTTGACGCGGAAACTATTTTGCACTTGGCTATTTGCATCGATGTCTATTTTCTTCCATATCACTTTCTTGGAACTCGCATCGAATTCACCACCTTGGTCTTTGAGGTAGTCTTTGTCCAGCTCAGCATAATCGAGCACGTCTCCGATGTAGTCACTGACAGTTATTCCGAGCCGTTTGTAGTCCTGAACATTTGAGGTGGTTAAGGTAAATTCGAGCTCGTCACCTGCCTTGAGCACACCCTTGGTGACGGCTTCACCAACTTTATCCTGAGTGATATTTTTCACTGATTTTGATTTGCCGAGTGGCTTTAGCTCAACTTGTGGTTCTTCTGGTTCTTCAGGCTCATCTGGAGGCGTTTCTTCGACGAATTCTATCGGGCTCGTACATAGTGCTTCTTGCTTACCATCAACGCCCTTTGCACCGTACGTAACAACTACGGTCGCGACGTAATCACCTGGCTCGTAAGTGTGTGTCTGGTCGTCACTATAGTCTGCTGATTGTTTGGTGAGTACGTTTCCGTCACCAAAATCATAATTGTAGCCGTATACCTCGGTGTTTGCTGGATTTGTTGACGTTACTTTGGTACGGAAAGTGACACGACTAAGCGTGCGATTAATAGAGGCTTGGGTAATCTCACATACGAGTTTTGGCTGTGAGCAATTTGGATTGTTGGCATCTGACACAGAGGAGTCGTAAGGACATGGATTGATGATACCTATACAGACTTGAGGAGAATCGACAGCGGTTGCATTGTCTGCGGTCATGCGACTTGCATTGCAGACTTGTGCGCCTGAGCTCAATTGATCTTTGAGTTTGACGGTGATGCGAATTTCATCGTAGCTGTTTTTGAATGCTAGGTTGCCACGTTTATATTCCAAGAAGCCGTTCGTTATGGTTGCTTCATTTGGGTCAACTGATATGACGTCAAAACTCTTCGTATCGAGTTCATCGGTAATGATGACATTTTCAGCCACTGATGCATTGACGGTATTGCGGTAATTAATGAGGTAGGTATAGCTATCACCTGGTTTAAGTGAATTAGGCTTGTCGACGATGGTTTTTTTGATTTCAAGGGCTGGGGTTGGCACTTCTGGTGGTGGCGGAACTTCTCGCGAAATAGCCACTTCGCATGAACTATTATGGGGGAGCCACTGACCAAGTTCGCGGTCGAGTAATCGTACCACGAGTTTACGGTCGAGGCTGTTTATGCGAACATTAAGCGTTACTTGGAAGTTGCTACTTTGCGCGTCTGTTACATAGTACCGTCGATAAGTATGTCCGTCACGCCAGTTGAACTCATAATAAGAAACGCCACTCGTACCGTCCGCAAGGGAGATATAGTCCGATTGATTGTCTGGCGGACTAGAGGTGAGATCTTCGTTCTTATATTTGTCCCATGTTGCAGGACTGCCGTTCGTCGTAACCGAAAGATGAAGCCCACGACCCTCTCCGGTAGCATCAGAGCTTCCTTTTGGCACTGAACTTCCAGCTGGTAAGTTTATGCGGACAGGTATTTGCGCGGTGGTTGAGCTGGCACCTATGACAACCGGCCCAATTAAACTGCAAGCAGCACTGAGCGGATTAATGGGAGTTGTTGGCGGAGGTGGCGGCGGTGTATATTTACCAAGTTTGGTGAAGTTACCACAATCGTAAAAAATCCAAAATGTTTCGCCGGTGCTCGCGATTTTACCTTGCAACGCTACGTAATAGTTGCCCGTTTTATTGACGATATCCCACGCCTTAAGCTGACGCTGATACACAAAACGGTCATCTGATGTGGTGGCGGTATTTTGACCTATATATTGAATAGCAATCTGGGTGTCTTTATATTGCTGAGCTACGTTCGAGTACGAAAGCAGAGAGTTTCTGCCTGTAGTCCAATAGTCGGCATTTCCAGAAAAGATGGTGACTGTTTTATTTTCCATTGAAGCGATATCATCGCGGGTGACCCCAAATGCCCCATAGATTGCTCGAATATCTTCGTTGGCATCCCAATTTTGGAGTAGAAAATCTTTATTTTGCTGGGGTGTCTTAGCGGTGCTTAACCCATCGAGGATGTGATTGTCTGAGGCAGCAAGAGATTTTTCTGGCGGTACGATCACCGCGAACATCTGTAGTGCCATGGCAAAAAGAATAAGAAAGCTACTCGCGGCACGAATGGTACGCTCACGCTTCAACCGGTCGGTATAGAAGACAAGCTGGTTTATAAGGCTTGGGTTGAACGGCAAATTAGCAACAAGTTTCTGAAACATATATTAAGAATGACAGCGCGCTCCCTCTCACGCGATTATGCTCATGCTATTTAACCATAGTTGTTCACTGCCTCGCAAGATAAGAGTTGGCAGAATCTCTAGACGTTAGCTATAATGAACATGAAGCGAAACGTAAGTCAAAAGAGGGTAGAGTTTTGAGTAAACAAAAAGCCTATGATTCAAGTGCTATTCAAGTGCTTGAAGGACTAGAACCGGTACGCAAACGACCGGGTATGTATATTGGTAGTACAGGCATTGATGGTTTGCACCATATGATTAAAGAGATTGCCGACAATGGTATCGACGAGGCAATCGCAGGATATGCCACGGAGGTGACGGTAACGTTATTGGCTGATGGCGGGGTGCGTGTCACAGATAATGGCCGTGGTATCCCTGTCGAGAAGCATCCTAAGACCGGGGTGAGTACCCTTGAAACCATTCTGACCGTCCTGCATGCAGGTGGAAAGTTTGGTGATGGTGGGTATAAAGTTTCCAGTGGTTTGCACGGTGTTGGATCAAGCGTGGTGAATGCGCTTTCTGAGAAGCTTATCGCTGAAGTTCACCGAGATGGCTTTGAATACATGCAGGAATTCTCAAAAGGAATCCCTGTTGGGAGTGTAAAAAAGGTCGGGCCGTCTGACTGGACTGGTACTATCATTTCTTTTTGGCCAGATACGACCATCATGGCGAGTGAACCGTTTGAGTATCAGTGGGTACTCGACTATTTGCGACACCAAGCATATCTCACAAAAGGTATAAAAACTTACGTCGAAGACGAACGAACTGGTAACCGTTATGCTTTCTATTTCGAGGGAGGAATCCAGAGCTATGTGAAGCATTTAAATATCGGTAAAGACCCGATTGATGATGTATTTTATGTTGATAAAAACATAGAAGATTGCCAAGTTGAAGTCGCGGTGCAGTATTCTGATACCTATAACGAAACCGTGAAAGCCTTTGCCAATAACGTCTTCAACCCTGATGGTGGCTCACACTTAACAGGTTTTCGTACTGCATTGACTCGTGTCGTCAATGACTATGCCCGCAAGAACGGACTCTTAAAAGAAAAAGAAGAGAACTTGTCTGGTGAAGATACACGTGAAGGTTTAACGGCGATTGTCCTTGTCAAGTTACCTGATCCACAGTTTGAAGGCCAGACCAAGAATAAGCTTGGCAATCCTGAAATGCGTGGTTATGTTGAATCAGTATTTGCCGAATGGTTTGGCTATTATCTCGAAGAACACCCATCGACGGCTAAAAAGATCATCGGTAAGGCATTACTTGCAGCCCGAGCCCGCAAGGCTGCTCGTGCAGCCCGAGAGAATATAATCCGAAAAGGGGTCTTGGAAGGGGCGAGCATGCCAGGAAAACTGGCCGATTGCTCGAACAAAGATCCGAAACAGTCTGAAATCTATCTGGTCGAGGGTGACTCGGCAGGTGGTTCGGCTAAATCGGGACGCGACAGTAAGTCGCAGGCTATCTTGCCTTTGCGTGGTAAGGTCCTAAACGTTGAACGAGCTCGCCTTGATAAGATGCTCGCGAACAACGAAATCGTGAGTCTCATAAAGGCGCTTGGCGTCGGCATTGAAGATTCTTTTGATATTGGTGGGCTTCGGTATGACCGCATCATTATCATGACCGATGCTGACGTCGACGGTTCACACATCAGCACACTACTCATGACCTTCTTCTTCCGGTTTATGAGACAAGTAGTGGATGGCGGTCACTTATACCTTGCTAAACCACCGCTGTTTGAACTCGTTCGCTCCGGCAAAAGAGAAAATGTCTTTATATATGACGAGGAAGAACTCGATGTCGTTATCGATGCAGAAATAGAAGCGCGAAAAGCCGAAGGCTTGAAAGTGGACGCAACCCAAGAACGATTCCGACAAGCAGGCTTTACTGAGCAAAAGCGCTATAAAGGTTTGGGTGAAATGGATGCTGAACAATTATTTGAGACGACTATGAACCCAGAAAAGCGGGTGCTCGTGCAGGTAAAAGTGGAAGACGCTGAAAAGGCTGACGGTATATTTACGAAGTTGATGGGCTCAGAAGTTGAGCCACGCAAAAACTTTATAACGACGCATGCTAAATTTGTGAAAGATTTGGATATTTAATATGGCAGATGATACACATACACCTCAAGACGAACAAAATGAAACACCAGTAGTAGAAGTGATGGACGAAAAAATAACCCATTCACGACTCGTTGAACAGCGAACCGTAGAAAATGTCATGCAAGACAGCTATCTGCGCTATTCGATGAGTGTGATTATCGACCGCGCGCTACCGGATGTACGTGATGGTTTGAAGCCAGTGCATCGCCGAATCCTCTACAGCATGAACAGGAGCGGTTTACGTAGTAGTGCACGACACAAGAAGAGCGCAAACGTCGTGGGTGAAGTGATGGGTAAATACCACCCGCACGGCGACAGCTCAATTTATGATGCGATGGTGCGTATGGCTCAGCCATGGTCTATGCGCTATATGCTCGTAGATGGGCAGGGAAACTTCGGAAGCATGGACGGTGATCCGCCGGCAGCTATGCGTTATACCGAAGCAAAGATGGAACGTCTCGCTGATGAAATATTGGCTGATATTGATAAAGAAACGGTTGATTACCGCGATACCTATGATGGTGAAAATAAAGAGCCGACCGTCTTGCCAGCTAAATTGCCAAACTTGCTCCTAAATGGACAGCTTGGTATTGCCGTCGGTATGGCCACGAATATCCCGCCACATAACCTCGGTGAACTGCTTGATGCGACCATTCACCAGATTGATAACCCAGAGGCGACCGTCGATGATTTATTGCAGTTCGTGAAAGGCCCAGACTTCCCAACCGGCGGTATTGTCTATGGCAAAGAGAGTATGCGAGCGGCATACGCAACCGGACGCGGTGGTATTGTGATGCGCGGTATTGCCGAAATTGTCGAAAACACGAAGGGTAAACAGCAGATTCTGATATCTGAAATTCCGTACGGCCTCAATAAGGCATCGTTAATCGAGAAAATTGCTGATTTGCACAAAGAAAAGAAGATTCTTGGTATCGCAGATTTGCGAGACGAATCAGCGCGAGGTGTGGTTCGCATTGTTATTGACTTGAAGCGAGATGCGTTCCCAAAGAAACTTTTGAACCAATTGTTCAAGCTGACGCCGCTACAGAGTTCTTTCAACTTCAATATGATGGCGCTCGTCGACGGCATTCAGCCACGTGTGCTTGGTTTGCAAGACATTATTCAAGAACACATTAAGCACCGACAAGTCGTTGTCAGAAAACGAACAGAATACGAACTACGCAAGGCGAAAGACCGTGCGCATATCTTGGAAGGGTTGAAGATTGCTCTCGACCATATCGATGAAGTCATCGCAACGATTCGTGCCAGTGAAACGACCGAAGAAGCGCAAGAAAACCTCATGAAGAAGTTCAAGCTTTCTGAGTTGCAGGCAAAGGCAATCTTGGCGATGCAACTTCGGACGCTTGCCGGACTCGAGCGCAAGAAGATAGAGGATGAATTAGCGCAACTCATGAAGCTCATCACAGAACTTGAAGCCATCCTTGCCGACGAACAGAAGATACTTGGGATTATCAAGCAAGAATTTGAAGAGCTCAAAGAAGCGTACTCTGATGAGCGACGCACCAAGATTGTGCCACAAGAACTCGGCAAGTTTAGCGAAGAAGAGCTGATTCCAAATGAGCAAGTTGTAGTGACAATGACGAGCGCAAGCTACATTAAGCGAAGTAACGCACTTGAATATCGCCGACAGAACAGAGGCGGTAAGGGCAAGCGTGGTATGGCGACCCGAGAAGAAGATATCGTTAAGCATTTAGTCATGGCAGAAACACACGATTTCTTGCTCTTCTTTACTGACAAGGGCCGCGTCTTCCGCTTGAAGGCGTACGAAGTGCCGGCAGCCGGCCTCACTGCAAAAGGTGTTGCAGTCGTGAACTTGTTGCAACTGCAACCTGATGAAGTGGTGACGTCTATTGTTCGAACTGACGCAAAAGATGGCGAGGGCTACCTCTTTATGTGCACGATTCACGGTGTCGTAAAGAAGACCGCTGTTGAAGCCTATAAGAATGTTCGTAGCTCGGGTATGATTGCGATCAATCTCGATGCTGGTGATGAACTTCGATGGGTTAAGCAGACTAATGGTAAAGACGAAGTCATCATTTCAACCCAAGCAGGTCAGGCAATTCGCTTTGCGGAAGATAATGTCCGTGCCATGGGACGTGTATCTCGCGGTGTGCGAGGTATCCGTTTGCGAAAAGATGACAAAGTCATTGGTATGGATATCGTTGATGAGAACGCAAGTATCTTTGTTTTGAGCGAGAAGGGGTACGGCAAGCGCACAAAGGTAGCGCAATTTACACCGCATGCGCGTGGGGGCGTCGGTATTCGCTCAGCAGTCGTGAACAACAAAACAGGCTTGCTCATCGGTGTCGCATCACTCAGTAATTCTGGAAAAGAAGAGGTTATTATCATCAGCAAGGCAGGTCAAACGATCCGTCTGGGCTTAAATGATATCTCTGAAATAAGTCGTGCAACACAGGGTGTACGCGTCATGCGCCTAAACGAAGATGACACGGTTGCCTCAATCGGATTGGTTGAAGCAGCTGACCTTGAGTCAGAAGGCGATGACGAATCTACAACGGAAAAAGCCGACTAAAGCGTAATTTCTAGCGCATAAGGTGTTGACTTAACTCGCCGTGTGCGCTAGAATTACATTCACGCGTTTGAGGTAGGCTCTGGTTATAGACAGGGACTTCTCTCGCAAGTACGTTAAAATTTGAATAGTGTAATTCAACGTCAATTTTTCTTTAACAATATTTGTTAACACAAACGTTAGAGTTTTTTTCTGAGATGTTTTAAAACAATCAGATTCTTTTTTGGAGAGTTTGATCCTGGCTCAGGATGAACGCTGGCGGCGTGCCTAATACATGCAAGTCGAGCGG
>OEIV010000804.1_pt1 | contig 15847 bp, 12 predicted proteins | sample 1539231 | NCBI WGS metagenome assembly OEIV01 (sample SAMN03794762, study PRJEB22550) | activated sludge metagenome | feature: wastewater treatment plant; material: activated sludge; isolation source: Wastewater treatment plant of a petroleum refinery complex | place: Argentina: Buenos Aires ...
GGGCAAAAGGGAGGGGCGTATCGTTGCGGGGATCGCCTGTCATGGGCCGTCCCCACGCCTCAGTCTCGAGCGCGCGTTGACCCATATCGGCGCCATGCGCAAAGCGGCGGATAGCTTGAGTGAGACCCTGGCGGCGTCCTCGTCCTGATGCGCGCCTGAGCGTGTCTCGGGTCGAGTTCATGTCATCCGCAACACCTTGCACTCGATGCCTGGTGCAGCGCATGTGCGGCGCCACCTTGTTGTGAAGGCCCCCACAGAGCCAGGATTGAAGCGGACATCGGCATCGGCCGATCCGGCCTGCGGCAATGAGGACTGCTGCGCTGCGGCCCCTGTTCAGGTCGATGTCAGCTTGAGGTGCGATTGCGCCCGTCATCGAAGTGGACGACGGGGGTTTGCCATGCCGAGTTCATCGCGAGCGGCGGTCCGCGGCGCTGTCCAGGCGACGCTGTCATTGGCTGGAGCCCTGGGTCTGCTGATGGCCCCGGAGGCACGAGCGGCCGAGCGCTGCCCAGAGCCGGCGCAAGCATCCAGCAGCGGGTTCTGGCCGTATTCGGGAGCACGCAGGCGGGTCTACGTCCGCAATCAGCTCGATTGTCCCTGCCAGGTCATCGTGCGCAGCTTCCGCAGCCGCCGTACCTACGAATGCCCGTGCACGGGGAAGAAGTGACCATGCCATTCGATCTGCTGTCCGTCGCCATCTTTCTCGCGGTCTTCCTGCCGGCGCTGTTCTGGTTCGTCGCGCTCGCGGAACGGCAATTCCGCGCAGACGAGGCCAGCGGGCCTGCGCATCCGCTGCCGCTTCGCTGATGTGTCTGCCGGGCCGAGAAACGATCTGACGTGCGCCCGCCCGTACGAGGCGGCGGTCTTTTGGACCGGCCGAGACGGATTGGTGCAGGCGCGTTCACGCCACCGCTTCTCGCCCATCGGTTTTCCGGGGGTATCGCTTGGGGCCGGACGAACGACGGGGAATTTCTCGGCCTCGGCGCCAAACCCGTGGCAGCATGGCAGGGCCGCGCTGGCGCGGGAAGGAGCGAGACGAATGCGAATTCTGCTGGTCGAGGACGAGCCCGGTCTCGGCGATGCCGTGCGCGAGCATCTCGCGGCCGCCGGGCACGCCGTCGATTGGTTCACGACCATCGGTGCCGGCGAGGCGGCCCTTGCGGCGGTGCCCTATGACATCCTGCTGCTCGATCTCGCGCTGCCCGACGGCAGCGGCCTCGGTCTGCTCAAGCGTCTGAGACAAGCGCGTAGCGTCGTGCCCGTCGTCATACTCACGGCCCGCGACCAGATCTCGGACCGCATCGCCGGTCTCGATGCCGGCGCCGACGACTATGTGGTGAAGCCGTTCGATCTCGACGAGATGACGGCGCGTGTCAACGCCGTCGCCCGCCGCTATGCGCAGGCACCGAGCCCGACCGTTTGCCACGGCGACCTCGAAGTCAACGTCGGTGCTCGGCGTGCGAGCGTGAACGGGCAGGCGATCGACCTGACGGCGCGCGAATGGGGCCTGCTCGAGGTCTTTCTGCGCAATCCCGGCGCGATCGTAAGCAAGGGCCAGCTCGAAGAGGCGATCTACGCGTTCGGTGCCGAGGTCGAGAGCAACACGGTCGAAGTCTACGTCAGCCGTATGCGCAAGAAGCTCGGCCGCGACTTCATCGAAACCGTGCGCGGCATCGGATATCGGATGGCAACATGACATCGCGCATCGCTCCGAGCATCACGCGCCGTTTGACGGTCACGCTCACCGCGTTCATCGCCGGCTTCTGGCTGATCGCGACGGCGCTGGCGATGCTCGTCATGCACCACGAACTCGACCAGTCGCTCGACAGCTCGCTGCAGGAAGCGGCGCAGCGTCTTCTGACGCTGGCGGTCGAGAATGGAGTCGGCACGACACGGCCTGCCGATACGGCCGTGCGGCAGCGCCAGGGCGGCATCATCGTCAAGCACGACGAGTACCTGACCTACCAGGTGCGCGATCGCTCGGGGCAGGTGCTCTTGCGCTCGCACGACGCGCCGGAGAAGCCTTTCACCTCCGAGCTCGAGCCGGGCTTCGTCAACACCGAGGCGCAGCGCGTGTTCACAGAGGCGACCGCCGATGGCGCCGTGTTCATCCAAGTCGCCGAGACACACGCGCATCGCCACGAGGCGCTCTGGGAATCCGGGATGGCGCTGGTTCTGCCCATCCTGCTGCTCGCTCCGCTCAGCGCCTGGGTGATCCGGCGGATCGTCTATCGCGGCATGTCGCCCATGATCTCGATACAGCGCGAGATCAGCGACAGGGGCGCAGGAAACCTGACGGCGATCGAGGACGCGGGCATTGCAAGCGAGCTTGCTCCGATCACGGCGGCGGTCAACACGCTCATCGAGCGGCTGCGCTTCGCGCTCGAGGCAGAGCGCGCGTTCGCTTCGAACAGTGCACACGAGATGCGTACTCCGCTCGCGGCCGCTTTGGCGCAGGTGCAGCGGCTTCAAGCGCAGCTCACCGACGCTTCACATAAGGAACGTGCGGCGGGCATCGCGCGAGATCTGCGCCGCCTCGTGGATCTCACCGAAAAGCTGCTGCAACTCTCGCGGGCGGAGTCGGGCACCGCCCTCACGCTCGGGCATCGCGAAACCGATCTGATGCCGATCCTGGAATTGATCGTCGACGACATGGCGCACGGAGCCCGTGCCGCGGGCAGGAGCATCCTTATCGAGCGCGCCGCGAACGAGATCGTATCGCGGCTCGACGTTGACGCGTTCGGTATCGTGACGCGGAACCTCATCGAGAACGCGCTCAACCATGGCGATGGCGGCGAACCTGTCGTGGTTCGCGTGGAACCCAATCTGAGGCTGACCGTGGTGAACGGTGGCCGTGTCGTGCCGGCCGCGACGCTCGAAGGCCTGAAGCGACGCTTCACCCGTGGCGCAACCACGGCGAATGGTGCGGGCCTCGGTCTCGCCATCGCCGACACGATCCTGCGCCAGAGCGGCGGAAGGCTCGAGCTTCGTTCACCGGCCACCGGCCGAACAGATGGCTTCGAGGCCATCGTCGATCTCGGTACAGAACGATGAACATGCCGTCCATAAGGGGAGCAACGATGAGACGCGCGATACTTGCCGGCCTGTTCGCCGCTGCAGCATGGTCAGTGCCGTTCGCGATGGCGGAACCCGAACATTCGCCCGACCAGCAGAACGTCGTGCACGGTGCCCCTGCCAAGCCGACGCCCGTCTGGAAGCTCTCGGCCGGTGGACGCATCTACGACAATTGGTGGGAAGCGCTCGATCGAAAGAAGCCTGAGGGCACCAACCCTGCTTACCCGAAGAACTCCAAGCGCAGCGGTGCCACGACCTGGCGCTGCGTCGAGTGCCATGGCTGGGACTATCGGGGCAAGGATGGCCTCTACGGGGCGGGTGAGCGTTACACGGGCATCACGGGCATTCGCGATGCGCGGGCCATGAGCGTGGCGGACATCGTGAAGCTGCTGCGCGCGCCGTCCCACGGATATACCCCTGACATGATCCGCGACGAGGAGCTGGAGCGCGTGGCGATGTTCGTGCGCGGCGGCCAGCACGACGCCGACCGCTACATCGATCGCGCGACGTCCAAGGCCAGGGGCGACGTCGTGCGCGGCGCGTCGATATTCCAGACGGTCTGCGCCACATGCCACGGGTACGACGGGCGATTGCTCAATTGGGGTAGCCGGGAGGAGCCGGCCTACGTCGGCACGGAAGCACGCGCGCTGCCGGCGGAGGTGCTTCACAAGATCCGCAACGCGCATCCCGGCGCGGCCATGGTGAGTCTGCGCGCCTTTGCCTTACAGGATGCCGTCGACGTGCTCGCCTACGCGCAAACGCTGCCGGAGAAATAGCGTCGTCGGTTCCACCGCATTCCCCAATCGGCGGGATGGGGCGCGTTTGGGCATCGGTATCCGGACGCCTGACTCGATTCCGGCTCGGCCTCCGGCTTCAATGAAGCAAACGCCCCGCTCTGTCGGTCTCGAGCAATTGCGGCGGCGCGCGGAGTGCTAACGGCCTCGATGAAGTCTTGCTCGCGATCCATCGCGGTCGTGACGTTACCCCATGACCGCCCCCTGTCACCCCAAAGCCTCTTGTCACCCTTCTCCTCGGGCAAGGACGAGCGCGACGCGGCCGCTCGCGGCCGTCCGCGTCGAAGGTCGCGTGACGTACTGCCGGCTTAACCAAAGTCAAGTCGGCATGGCGTCGGAGTGACACTATGCCTCGCGAGCCGAACGTTCGTTCTGGCGAGGGCCGTGCTTTTGCGGCCGCCCTCGAACGTGGGGGAGTGCAGGTGGCGCGCACTGGGGATGGGGATGACCACCACAATCAGTCGTCGCGATCTGTTCCGCCGGCCAGTCGCGCGCCCGCCCGAGCAGCGTCCGCCCTGGGCGCTACAGGGGAGCGAGTTCACGGCCAACTGCACGCGATGCGGCGCATGCATCGAGGCGTGCCCAACCGGGGTGCTGGTCGAGGGCCACGCGCGCTTTCCCGCTATCCAGTTCAAGGCGGCCGCCTGCACGTTCTGCGCGGCATGCTGCGAAGCGTGCCCTGCCCATTGTTTCGTTGCAACGCGCGCAGAGGCCTGGCCGATCAAAGCAGCTATCGGTGACGGGTGCATCGAGGCACGCGGCGTCACTTGTCGCATGTGCGAAGACGCCTGCGAGCATAGCGCCATTCGCTTCCGCCCGATGCGGGGCGGAGGCAGCACGGTTGCCGTATCGCACGAGCACTGCACCGGCTGCGGCGCCTGCGTTCGAACATGCCCGGTTTCGGCCATCGCCATTCGCAGGCCCCACGACAACGAGGTTATCTGATGAATATCTGCGGCGTCCTCGTCCATGCGGATCCGGCGCGGATCAGCGGCGTGATCGCTTCGATTTCCGCGATCCATGGCGTCGAGATTCACGAGGTGGCGGATGGTGCGCGCATCGTCGTCACCGTCGAGGACACCGGGCCGCATCTCGCACTCGATGCCTTGGGCGCGATCCACGCGACGGACGGCGTCGTCGCAGCAGCGCTCGTCTACCACCATTTCGAGCCCGCGCGCGAAGGCGCGGCAGCGGATTGATCGAGGAGATGTCAACCATGACTGTCGACACGGCGAAGAGCTCCATCACATCCGATCTGTCGCGCCGCGACGTTATCAAGGCGAGCGCCGTGACCGCGACGCTGGCAGCCGCTGGCCTGCCGTCGCGAGGCGCAGTCGCGCAGAGCAACGACGGAATTCGCTGGGACAAGGGCGTCTGCCGATTCTGCGGCACGGGCTGCGGCGTTCTCGTCGGCACCAAGGAAGGGCGCGTCGTCGCCACGCAGGGCGATCCCGATGCGCCCGTCAATCGCGGTCTCAACTGCATCAAGGGCTATTTCCTTTCCAAGATCATGTACGGCGAGGACCGGCTGACGAAGCCCCTGCTGCGCATGAAGAACGGCAAGTTCGACAAGAACGGTGATTTCACGCCGGTCTCGTGGGACGAGGCCTTCAAGATCATGGCGGACAAGTGGAAGGCGGCCCTCAAGGATCACGGGCCGACGGCGGTCGGCATGTTCGGCTCGGGTCAGTGGACGATCTGGGAGGGGTATGCGGCAGCGAAGCTGTTCAAGGGCGGCTTCCGCTCCAACAATCTCGATCCGAACGCGCGCCACTGCATGGCGTCGGCCGTCGCAGGCTTCATGCGCACCTTCGGCATCGACGAGCCGATGGGCTGCTATGACGACCTCGAGTACGCCGATGCGTTCGTGCTGTGGGGCGCCAACATGGCGGAGATGCACCCGATCCTGTGGTCGCGGCTCACCGATCGCCGCCTGACGCACAAGGGTTGCGAGGTGCACGTGCTCTCGACCTACGAGCACCGCTGCTTCGAGCTCGCCGACAACGCGATGATCTTTACGCCGCAGTCCGATCTGGCGATCCTCAACTATATCGCCAACCACATCATCGCCTCGGGCAAGGTGAACAAGGAGTTCGTCGACAAGAACGTCTCCTTCCATCACACCAACCTGCTGATCGGCTATGGACTGCGGCCGAACCATCCATTGGAGCAGGGTCAGGAGAACGCGGCGAAGGCCGGCGGTATGAAGCCGATCTCCTTCGAGGAGTATGCCAAGGCCGTTTCGACCTACACGCTCGAGTACACGGCGAAGCTGTCAGGTGTGCCGGCCGATCGCCTGCAGAAGCTCGCCGAGCTCTACGCTGATCCGGCGAAGAAGGTGGTGTCCTATTGGACGATGGGCTTCAACCAGCACACCCGCGGAACGTGGGTGAACAACCTCGTCTACAACGTGCACCTTCTCGTCGGAAAGATCTCGGAGCCGGGCAACGGACCGTTCTCGTTGACCGGCCAGCCTTCCGCTTGCGGTACCGCGCGCGAGGTCGGAACCTTCTCGCACCGCCTGCCGGCCGACATGGTCGTCGATAATCCGGAGCACCGCGCCAAGACGGAGAAGCTGTGGCAGCTTCCCGACGGCACCATACCGGAGAAGCCCGGCTACCACGCCGTGCTCCAGCATCGCATGCTCAAGGACGGCAAGCTGCGGGCCTACTGGGTGCAATGCACGAACAACATGCAGACGGCTCCCAATATGAACGAGGAGGGCTATCCCGGTTACCGCAACCCTGACACGTTCGTCGTCGTGTCCGATCCCTACCCGACGGTCACGGCTCTCGCCGCAGACCTCATTCTCCCGACCGCCATGTGGATGGAAAAGGAAGGCGCCTACGGCAACGCGGAGCGGCGCACGCAGTTCTGGCGTCAGCAGGTGCTGGCTCCGGGCGAGGCGCGCTCGGACGTGTGGCAGACCGTCGAATTCTCCAAACACTTCACGATCGAGGAGGTGTGGCCGGAGGAGCTGATCGCCAAGAAGCCCGAGTATCGCGGCAAGACGCTGTTCGACGTTCTCTATGCGAACGGCGTGGTCAACAAGTTCCCCGCCACCGAGACGCAGCAGGGCTTCGAGAACGAGGAGAGCAAGGCATTCGGCTTCTATCTCCAGAAGGGATTGTTCGAGGAGTACGCGGCGTTCGGTCGTGGCAAGGCCCACGATCTGGCGCCGTTCGACGCCTATCACAAGGCGCGCGGCCTGCGCTGGCCGGTGGTCGACAACAAGGAGACGCTCTGGCGTTTCCGCGAAGGCTACGATCCCTACGTCAAGGCCGGAGAGGGCGTGAAGTTCTATGGCAAGAAGGACGGCAAGGCGGCGGTCATCTTCTGCCCCTACGAGCCGGCCGCCGAGAGCCCGGACAAGGAGTATGATCTGTGGCTCTGCACGGGCCGCGTGCTCGAGCACTGGCACTCGGGTTCGATGACGCGGCGTGTGCCGGAGCTGCATCGCTCGGTCACTCACGCGATGCTCTTCATGCACCCGGAAGACGCGCAGGACCGCAAGCTCCATCGCGGGCAGGTGGTGAAGGTGAAGACGCGCCGCGGCGAGGTCGTCACGCGCGTCGAGACGCGCGGTCGCAACAAGATGCCGAAGGGCCTGGTTTTCATCCCGTTCTTCGACGAGAGCCAGCTTGTGAACAAGCTGACGCTCGATGCGACGTGCCCGATCTCCAAGGAGACGGACTTCAAGAAGTGCGCCTGCAAGATCGAAGTGGCGTGACGGAGTTCGACGAGCACGGGCGGGTCGCGAATACCCGCCCGCTCGACGCCCATCGGCATCATCTCATGCAAGCTCGAGGCGCACAGACCACGCCATGGCAGCCGCCGCTTCAAAAACGAACGGGTTCGATCCGAAGCGCCGGCGGGCGCTGAAGGAGGTTGCCTCGTACTGCGCCGGGGCGGCCGCGGTCACCTCGTTCCTCGCGGGCCTGGCCGGTCTGTCGCGGCCGTTGCCCGCCGCGACCTTGCGGCCGCCCGGTGCGTTGCCGGAAGGCGAGTTTCAATCGGCATGCGTCCGCTGCGGTCTGTGCGTGCGCGCGTGCCCATACGACACACTGAAGCTTGCCGAGATCGGCAGCGGGCCAGCCGCCGGCACGCCGTACTTCGTGGCGCGTTCCATACCTTGCGAGATGTGTGACCACATCCCTTGCGTGAAGGCCTGCCCGACCGGCGCGCTCGATCATCAGCTCGTTGAAATCGAGAAGGCGCGCATGGGCGTCGCGTCGCTGGTTGGGCGCGATACCTGCCTCAACATGCAGGGGCTCCGGTGCGATGTCTGCTATCGCGTGTGCCCGCTCATCGACAAGGCGATCACGCTGCAGTTGACCCACAACGCACGCACGGCCAAGCACGCAATCTTCGAGCCTGTCGTGCATCCGGATGCGTGCACGGGCTGTGGCAAATGTGAAAAGGCGTGCGTACTGACGGCGACCGCGATCCGGGTGTTGCCGGTGGAGCTGGCGCGCGGCGAGATGGGGAGCCATTACCGGCTAGGGTGGGAGGAGAAGCAGAAGGCAGGAAAGGAGCTTGTGCCCGGCATCATCGATCTGCCGGACCGCATGCCGGATGTGCCCGGGGGTGCGAAATGAGCAAGAACCGAAACCCTGGGGAGGAAGCGCGCGCACTCCACGGGGTCTTGACGGCGAACCGGTGGCTCATTGCCCGCCGCATCTCGCAGCTCGCATTCTTCATGCTGTTTGCGAGTGGCCCCTGGTTCGGCATCTGGATTGCCAAGGGAACACTCGCATCATCGATGACGTTGGATGTCCTGCCGCTCACCGATCCGCTCGTGCTGCTGCAGAGTCTCGTCGCGCGCCACTGGCCGGAGCTTCTGGCCATCGTCGGCGCCACTATCGTTCTCGCGACTTATGCCCTGATCAACGGTCGCGCCTACTGCTCGTGGGTCTGCCCGATCAATCCCGTGACGGACCTTGCCGCTTGGGTCCGTCGCCGCCTCGACATCCAGAAGGGATGGAGCCTGAAGCCGCGCTCACGCTATTTCGTGCTCGGCGCAGTGCTGCTTGCTTCCGCGTTGACCGGAACCATCGCCTTCGAGCTCATCAACCCCATCACGACGCTCTATCGCGGACTTCTATTCGGCGTGTCGTGGGGCGTGCTCGGCGTACTCCTGATTTTCCTGTTCGATCTCTTCGTCGCGCGGAACGGCTGGTGCGGGCACGTCTGCCCGGTGGGAGCCTTCTATGGCCTCCTGAACACGGGAGGTCTGTTGCGGGTCTCCGCCCGTGGCCGTGAGCGCTGCGACGACTGCATGGATTGCTACGCGGTGTGCCCCGAAATGCACGTCATCGCTCCGGCGCTCAAAGGCGCGGGCCCGGATGCAAGCCCAGTGATCGCGGACCGCGACTGTACCGCGTGCGGGCGATGCATCGACGTATGTCCGGAGCGGGTGTTCCGTTTCACCCATCGCTTCGACCGCGAGATCGATACGACTACCGGATCGAAGCTCGCGGAGAAATCTCGCGAGAAGGCCGCATGACATGCCCAAAGGCTCACGGAGGTTGCACGAGATGACCAGACAGATCGGACACAAGGCAATCGTCATTGCAATTGCACTAGGTGCCGGCCTCTTCGTCGCTGGAGCCGGAGTCGCGCAGAACAAATCCGGCGGAGCGCTCGACGGCCTCGGTGGTGCTGTGACGCTGAACCAGACGAACGCGGCGCCGGACGTCGAGCGCCAATCGTACTCAGACGGAGGGTTTGGCCGCGCCTATCGCCAGCAGCCGCCACTCATCCCACACAAGATCGACGGCTATCAGATCACGCCGACGGACAATGCCTGCATGAATTGTCACGACTGGCCGGGCAACAACAAGTTCCGCGCCCCCAAGGTGTCGGAGACTCACTACGTCGATCGTCAGGGTGCGCGCCTCGATAAGATCGCCGGCACCCGATACTTCTGCCAGCAGTGCCATGTGCCGCAGGCAGACGCCAAGCCGCTCGTCGGCAACACGTTCCAGAACGCGACCCAAGTCAAATAAGCACACGCTGCGATCAGCTTGGAGGAGAGGGAGATGGCGAACCGCGGCACGGACAAGGATGGCACGAGCGAGCGGAAGAACGGCATGATCGGACGGCTTTGGGGTTGGCTCGCGACGCCAGCGCGCACGACGGCGCTTGGAACACTGCTCACCGGCGGCTTTGTCGCGGGCGTTCTGTTTTGGGGCGGTTTCAACTGGTCGCTCGAGCTTACCAATACGGAGAGCTTCTGCATCTCGTGTCACGAGATGAAGGAGAACGTCTTCAAGGAGTACCGGACCACCATTCACTATTCCAACAAGTCCGGCGTACGTGCGTCCTGCCCGGATTGCCATGTGCCGAAGGAGTGGGTGCACAAGATGGTTCGCAAGGTGCAGGCGAGCAATGAGCTCTACCACCACGCGCTCGGCAGCGTCTCGACGCCGGAGAAGTTCAACGCCAAGCGGCTGCAACTCGCATCCAACGAATGGCGGCGCATGAAGAGCACCGACAGCCGCGAATGCCGCAACTGCCACAAGTTCGATTACATGGACTATTCCGCGCAGGAGCCGCGTGCCTCACGCATCCATCAGGAAGCGCTGACCAGCGGCAAGACCTGCATCGACTGCCACCGTGGCATCGCCCACGCCCTGCCGCCAAAGGCCGATGAGACTTACGAGAAGCTCGTCGAGAGCATGGAAAAGCAGGAAACGAGAATTCTGACCGACTATCTGAATGCGGTCATTCCGCCGGCACACGCCAGGCCCTGAGCCTTTGAACCGACGCGCTGCGAAGGGAGACGGCCTCGTTGCGGCAGGCCCGGTTTGCCGGGCCCTGGCGTTCATGCGGGTTGCGCTCATGTCAGAGCGCGCCATGTGTCGGCTTTGTCGCTCTGCGCGTCAGAAATGCGAGAGTGATGGAAGCGCGAGGCGCTTCCATCACTGTTCGTGGCACACGAGCGCCAGCGCGGCGGCCTCCCTGAACCCCGACGCCCCGCTTCGTCAGGTCGCGGCGTGCGCGGCAGTGCCTGGTGCGCTCGCGCTGTCTGGTGCCTCTATGCGGAACCACGTGACGTAGAGCGCCGGCAGGAACACGAGCGTCAGCAACGTGGCGACGAGCAAACCGCCGATGACTGCGAACGCCATCGGCCCCCAGAAGACGGTGGGCGCAATCGGAATCATGCCGAGGATCGCCGCCGCCGCGGTAAGGAGGATCGGCCGTAGCCGGTGCTGGGTGGCACTGATGACGGCATCCCAAGGCGCCTCGCCAGCGGCGATGTGCTTGTCGATCTGATCGATCAGGATCACCGAATTGCGGATGACCATGCCGGTCAGCGAGATCACGCCGAGAATCGCCACGAAGCCCATCGGTACCTGGAAGATCAGCAACGATGCCGCAACGCCGATGATCGCCAGCGGCGCGGTCAGCAACACCATAATGAGGCGTTGGAAGCTCATGAGCTGAACCATCAGGATGGACAGCATGAGCAGGATCATGAGTGGGAACACCGCGAAGATGCTGTTCTGCGCTTTGGCGCTGTCCTCCACCGTGCCGCCGACGACGACGCTGTAACCCGGCGGCAGCTTGGCGCGGAATGCCGCGATGTCGTTGGCGAGCTTCTGCACGACGGTCATCGGCTGAATGCTGGCTGGGACGTCGGCCTGGATCGTCACGGTCGGCAGACGTTGGCGGCGCCAAACCAGCGGCGGCTCGAGCTCGTAGGAGACCGCGGCGATCTGCGCCAGTGGTACGGTGGTGCCGGTGGGAGACGCGAGCTGAAGGCTTCGCAGCGTGTCGAGCGTCGCGCGTTCCTCGGGTTTGGCGCGCGCCACGACGTCGACGAGATAGGTGTGGTCTCTGATCTGCGTGACGGTGGTGCCCGTCAGAACAGCGTTGATGCTGCTCGCGATATGCTGCGACGACAGGCCGACCGCGCGGGCACGATCCTGATCGATATCGATTTTCACGGCCTTCGACATCTCACCCCAATCGAAATTGACATTCTGGACGTTGGGGTTCGTGCTGATGGCCTCGGCGAACTCGCGCGACAGCGCGCGCACCTTCTCAGGCTCGTCGCCGCTGATGCGGAACTTGAGCGGCCAGCCGACCGGTGGACCGAGCTCCAGCGGGCTAATCCGGATCAGGGCGTCGTCGAAGCCTGTCGACATGGCTTCCTCCAGACGTGTCTGGACGCCCTTGCGCAGCTTGTAGCCCTTGGTAACGACGACGGCCTGGGCGAAGAACTTGTTGGCGAGCTGCGCGTCGAGCGGCAGGTAGAAGCGAACCGCGCCCTGGCCCACGTAGAAGGTCCAGAAGTCGATGTCGGCCTCTTTCTTCAGGATCGCTTCGATCCGATCGACGGTCTGGCGCGAGCCTTCGAACGAGGTGTTCTGCGGCAAGGTGACGTTGATGAGCAACTCGGGCCTGTCTGACGCCGGGAAGAACTGCTGCTGCACAAAGCGCATGCCGACCAGCGCGCCGATGAAGACCGCAGCCGTGCCGGCGAGCACGAGATGCTTTTTCCTCAACATCTGGTCGAGGAGCACCGTAAAGCGGGTCGGACCGCCGTGGCCATGCGTGGCCTTCATCTTGTCGGGAAGAATGTAGACGCCGGTCAATGGTGTGAACAGAACGGCGACGATCCAAGACACGGTCAGCGCGATGCCGACGACAGCGAACAGGGTGAAGCAGTATTCGCCGGCCGCGCTCGCGGCGAAACCGACGGGCACGAATCCGGCGATCGTGACAAGCGTGCCGGTAAGCATCGGGAATGCGGTCGAGGTGTAGGCGTACGTCGCGGCAGAGATCTTGTCGGCGCCGGCCTCGAGCTTGGAGATCATCATCTCGACGGCGATCATGGCGTCATCGACGAGCAGGCCGAGCGCGATGATGAGGGCGCCGAGGGAGATGCGCTGAAGGGATATGCCGAAATACATCATCAGTGCGAACGTCACGCCGAGGACCAGCGGAATGGCGATAGCGACGACGATGCCGGGCCGCCAGCCCAAGGCGAAGAAGCTGACCGCGAGCACGATGGCGATGGCTTCCCAGAGCGTCTTGGTGAACTCGCCGACGGCCTCCTCGACCACGTGCGGCTGGTTGGCGACGAGATGGACGTCGATGCCGATGGGGATGTCGCGCTCGATTTCGGCCATCGCCTCCTTCAAGTGCTCACCGAGTGCGAGGACGTCGCCCCCCGTGGTCATCGAGAGTGCGAGGCCGATCGCCGGCTCACCGTTGAATCGATAGGCGGGCTGGGGTGGATCGACATAGCCACGGCGGATGGTCGCGATGTCGCTCAGTTTGTAGAAGCGTCCGCCGGCGCGAAGATTGACAGACCTGAGGCTCGCCTCGGAATCGAAGGCTCCCGAGACGCGAACCGAGATGACCTCAGTTCCGGTTTCGAGCGTGCCGCTCGGCACGATGGCGTTCTGCGCCTGCAGCGTATCGACCAGGGCGGCGGTATCGATGCCGAGTGCCGCCATCTGCTTTGTCGAGAACTCCAGGTAGATTTTCTCGTCCTGTGTGCCGATGAAATCGACCTTGGCGACATCGGGCACGCTCAGCAGCCGGGCGCGCACCTTGTCGAGCTCGTCGCGCAGCTCGCGCGGGTTGAAGCCGTCCGAGGTGAAGGCGTAGACGACACCGTAAGTGTCGCCGAACTCGTCGTTGAAGAACGGGCCCTGTACGTTGGACGGAAGAGACGACCTGATGTCCCCGATCTTCTTGCGGACCTGATACCAGAGGTCGGGCACGAGCTTCGCCGGTGTCGAGTCCTTCAGGTTGACGAAGATGAGGCAGTCGCCGGGTTTGGTGTAGCTGCGCACATAATCGAGGTGCGGCAGTTCCTCGAGCTTCTTCTCGATACGATCGGTTACCTGCTTCAGCGTGTCGGAGGTCGTTGCGCCCGGCCACAGTGCGCGCACCACCATGGTCTTGATCGTGAAGGGCGGATCTTCCTCGCGACCGAGCCGCTCATAGGCAAAGACGCCCGCAAGCGCGGATATGATCATCAGATAGAGCACGAAGCTCTGATGCTTGAGGGCCCAATCCGAGAGATTGAATTTCGTCATGACGCGCTGCCCTGAAGCCTGACGACCTGGTTTTCCCGCAGCCGATTGGCTCCGGCGGTCACGACGATGTCGCCTTTGCTCAGTCCCTCGGAGACGACGACCTTGTCGGCCTCGTAGCGGGCAACGGCGACGAGCCTCAGCTGTACTTTCGACGAAGCAGCATCGTAGACCCAGACCGCCGGTTTGCCGTCCTTATCCGAGAGAGCGCTGCCGGGAAGGACGACGACGGGCGCGGTCGTCGCCTTGAGGCGGCCGAGCACGCTGGCGCCGAAGCGCATGGCGGCGGGCGGCTGCTCGAGCGTGACCTTGACCTGATAGGTGCGCGTGACCGGATCGGCGACGGGCGAAACCTCGCGAACCTTGCCTTCCGAGGTGATCCCCGGGCTGCTCAACAAGGAGACGATGACCTCGGGACGCTCACCGGCCTTGCGGTCGCGAAAGGCCGATTCCGCGACGTTGAAGACGGCGTCGATCCCGTCGGGACGCGCCAGCTTGACGACCAGTTGCCCGGCGCTGACGACCTGCCCCGGCTCGGCGCCGACGGCCGTGACGATTCCGTCGAAGTCGGCCTTGAGCTCGGTGTACTTGAGCTGATCCTTGGCAATCTCCAGTGCAGCCTTGCCGGACTCGAGGCTGGCCCCCGCCGCTCGCTTGCTCTTGAGTGCTGAATCGTAGTTGGCTTTGGTCGTCACGCCCCGCTCGAGGAGCTGGCGCTGGCGCTCCTCCGCCGCCGTCGCCTCCGTCAGCACGGCTTCGGCGGACGTGACGTCGGCCTGCGCGGAGCGCAAGCGGTTCTGGAAGTCCTGTTCGTCGAGGCGCGCCAATGTCTCCCCCGTCTTGACGGAGGCACCGGCATCGACACTGCGAGAAATCAATTTGCCGCCGACACGGAAACCAATGTCGCTCTCCTGCCGCGGCCTGATCTCGCCAACAGACTGACGGTCGTCCTCGATGGGGCGAGGCTCGACGACGACGGTTCGGACGGGGCGGATCTCCTGTTTCGGAGCGGCCGCTTCCTTGCAGCCGGCGAGCAGGGGGGCGGTGCCGACGAGGGCGACGGCGACAGCGAGCAACGACGTGCGCATGGGCTCACCTCTAGGGTGCGATCGGTTGAGATGAAGGCGCTCGACGCCTTCGTCGAAAGCGTGCATCGCCCCGTTGGGTCACGGTTTCAGGTGCGATCGTTCGAGATGAAGGTGTTCGGTGCTCTTATCGAAGGCGTGAAGCGCACCGACGGTTGATGGGCGCAAGCACTCTAACTCAGCTTTGGAACCATGCCTATGCAAGCCAGGGAATTCCGACCATATCGGCGAGGCCGGCGGCTCGAAGAGTAGCCTGGATCGTGGATCACGTGCGGACTTGGCGCGCCTTCATCGAGCTCAAGGTTAACCCGCGAGCCTGGCTGGTGACCGAACTTGGTCTGCAACGTTCGAGATATGGTTGTTATCTCCGCATGGTCTCATCGAGTTCCCACTCCAGAGGAATTCGAACGGTATCCTTCCGAGCCTGCGCTTCCTCGGTTCCGAACGATCGCCGCCCGGGCTCGGCGCTCTCGTGTGCAACGATCGAGGAGAACCGTTCCTCTCCTTTGCATGGCGGTATAGCAAGGCCGTGCCTCCACACTCGGGACGTGCCACTCGGTCGTCGACGCCATCACGCGCGACATCGGCACGCGCGACATCGCCGTCGAGATGCCCGGGTCCGGCAAGTGCCAGGTCCAACGCTCGGTCGGATGCGTCGTGCAATCGGTCCTGCCGAGTGGCTGTCAGGGACCTAGGGGTCCGGTCCTGCCCGCGGTGCGGACGCTTCCGCCTGCTGCGTATTATGGCTCTAACCTAATGAGCGCAAATGCTATTTTTGCTCCGCTGGACCGCGGTCGCAGGTCCAACGAAGGCGTTGGCACGCTCGTGTGCACGCGCT
>OEIV010000805.1_pt1 | contig 15842 bp, 12 predicted proteins | sample 1539231 | NCBI WGS metagenome assembly OEIV01 (sample SAMN03794762, study PRJEB22550) | activated sludge metagenome | feature: wastewater treatment plant; material: activated sludge; isolation source: Wastewater treatment plant of a petroleum refinery complex | place: Argentina: Buenos Aires ...
GAATGATTGGTGCGACAACGCTTGACGAATATCGTAAGCACATCGAAAAAGATACGGCCCTTGAGCGTCGTTTCCAGCCCGTAGTTGTTCCAGAGCCCTCTTTAAAAGATACATTGGCTATTGTAAAAGGACTTCGTAAATACTATGAAACACACCATGGTGTTCGAATGAATGACGAGGTGTTAGAAGATGCAGTGTATATGTCGGACAGGTACATAGCAGATCGATTTATGCCGGATAAAGCAATCGATGTTATAGATGAAGCAGCTGCTTTGGCACGTGCATACAAGACTCAGCCACCAAAGGAGCTGCGTGGTATAAGGAAAGAATTAAAGGAGCTTGCAGATAAAATAGATGATGCGGTAGCGGCTGAAGATTATGAGCGTGCGGCATTGTATAAAACACGTCTTAGTCAGTTGAGTGAAAAAATAGGCAAAATTGACAGTGTGTTAAAAAATAAATCGCCTATTGAATTAACGGATGACCATGTTGCTCGAGCTGTAGCGACGATGACTAATATTCCTGTCGAACGCGTACATGCTTCAGAAGCAAAATTGCTTGCAAATCTTGAAAAACACCTATCGAAGCACGTTATTGGCCAGACGGAAGCGGTACAAAAGGTAGCACGGGCTGTGCGTCGTAGTCGTAGCGGCGTTAGCACTACAAGTCGACCGATAGGTAGCTTTGTGTTTATGGGCCCAACTGGGGTGGGTAAAACAGAATTGGCTCGCGTCATAGCTCGTGAAGTTTTTGGTAGTGATGATGCGCTAATAAAAATTGACATGAGCGAATTTGGCGAAAAACATACAGCAAGCCGCTTAGTTGGTGCACCTGCTGGGTATGTTGGCTACGAAGACGGCGGACAATTGACCGATAAAATCCGAAGACAGCCCTATAGCGTTGTGCTGTTTGATGAAATTGAAAAGGCTCATCCTGACGTATTTCAGCTTCTACTGCAGCTATTGGAGGACGGAACTATAACGGACGCTAAGGGCAGGACAGTTAGCTTCAAGAATACAATCATTATTTTGACTAGCAACCTTGGTGCTGATGAGATGACTCGCGAATCGCGTCTTGGATTTTATGCGGCTACAAAAAAAGACCGTAAAAAGCTTGAGGATGAGCACGAAAAGAATGCGACCGCCACACGGAAAGCTTTGGAAAAATATATGCGTCCAGAACTTATTAATAGGTTTGATAATATTGTTACATTCCGCGCACTGACCCACAAGGAAGTCGGCAAGATTTTTGCAAATATGGTAAACGACCTAAAAGCTAGGTTAGAGCGCAAAGGCCTGAGCTTGACGGTGAGCCCTAGCGCTAAAAAATTAATTATAGAAAAAGGCTATGACGAGAAGTTTGGCGCACGACCTCTTAGAAGAGCACTGCAAGATGAGTTGGAGCACGTGATAGCAGAGGGTATACTAGAAGGTAAGTACGATAAAGGCACGATGATTACAGCACGGGCATCGAAGGGTATAATAGTTCTTGATAGTAAAACAGAATCAAGCAAATAAAGCATCGATTGTACCTTGGGTACTATTGCTGGTATTTACAGGCATTGTTGCATGGCTCGTCTTGAACCGTCAATTTGTAATAGACACATTTCGGGCGGCGCAATTTAAACCGAGCGATGCAATAGCTACGATTGAACGTGACCTTGATTTAACCGATTCTGCACGACAGTTATTTGCTGCTAGTCAGCCAGAGCTTAAGTCGGCCGAACCGTTTAACCAGAGCTGCAAGCAAAACCTAGAAGCTAATAACCCTATTCTGGGGTGTTATACGCACCAGACAATCTATGTGTACGACGTAACAAACCCAAAGCTTGAAGGAATAGAACAAACCACTGCTGCCCATGAACTATTACATGCAGCGTACGAACGTTTAACGGTTAATCAGCGAGAATTACTAGATAAAGAGCTCGCAGCAATATATTCGAAGCTAAAAGATGATAAGCTGGCCGAACGGATGGAATATTATAAAAAAACGGAACCTGGTCAGGAGATGAATGAACTTCACTCAATATTAGGTAGTGAATTTAGCAACTTAGGCAACGCTCTTGAGGGCCATTATGGGAAATATTTCAGAAATAGAACCACGATTGTTGAATTTAATAAAAAATATAGTGGAGTGTTTACTAGAATATCCGATAAAATGCAACAACTCGTTAGTCAAATCAATAGTTCGACTGCAGAATTGAACCAGCGAATCAATGTGCATAATCAGTCTATTAAAAAGCTACAGGTAGACCAGGAAGTATTTGTGAATAAAAATCGAAGAGGTGAATTTACGGACGAAGGTAAGTTCAATGCTGAACAGCAGGCGCTAAATAGACGTTCACGAGCATTAAATAGCGATCGAAGCGCATTAACTGCTTCGATTGAGGAGGTTAACGCCTTGCGCAAAGAGTATGATGTATTAGTTGATGAATATAATGAATTAAGCCAAAGCATGAATAGTTCTTTGGCCCCACAACCGAGTTTACAATGAAAGTTAGGTGTCTAATATGGTAAAGAAGAAGTCGAATTTTATATGTCAAAGTTGCGGTGCAAAGTACCCTAAATGGACAGGAAAGTGCGAAAACTGTGGCGAGTGGAATTCGTTGGTCGAGCAGCTGATAGAAGCTGGCAAATCTGCAGTAGCTCAAGCCTCTAGCTCGGGTAAGAGTCTAGAAGTACAGTCTGTAGGAGAAATAAATACTGGTACCGGGATATCACGTATTGTTACCCAATTTAAGGATCTTAACGATGTCCTTGGTGGTGGCATCGTTGCGGGCGGTGTTGTCCTTTTGGCTGGTCAACCGGGAATTGGTAAGAGTACCTTACTTTTACAGATTGCTAATTTTGTTGCAAAAAATAACTCTGTATTGTATGTAAGTGGCGAAGAAAGTGCAGGACAAATCAAATTGCGAGCGATGCGCTTGGGTGCGGACAAGGCCACAGACTTGCAATTTGCTGCGAGCACAAGTGCAAATGATATTGCCGCGACTATAAAAAGTGGTGAGTATGGTTTAGTGATTATCGATTCGATTCAGACTATGAGCGTTGAAGAGATAACTAGTGCACCGGGCACGGTTAGTCAGATAACTAACAGTAGTAATGTTATTATACGTGCTGCAAAGGAATCGAACTCCGCGATTATACTAGTAGGCCATGTCACGAAGGAAGGCAGTATAGCTGGTCCAAAGGTACTCGAACATCTAGTAGATGTAGTGCTGCAGTTTGAAGGTGACCGCTATGGCGGATTCAAGATAGTACGTGCGGCAAAAAATCGCTATGGTTCAACAAGCGAAGTGGCTATTTTTGATATGCAAGGAGCAGGCTTGGAGCTGGTCAGAAATCCATCTGCGGCATTATTAGCCGAAAGGCATAATTCAGATGGGTCGGTTGTACTTGCCACAATAGAAGGCAATAGACCCCTGCTTGTTGAGATACAGGCACTTGTTAATCCAACAAATTTCGGTTATCCTAAGCGTACAGCCAGTGGATTTGATCTTAACAGGCTTAATTTACTTGTTGCGGTCTTAGAACGTCGAACAAAATTGAAATTATCCGATAAAGATATTTATATAAACGCTGTGGGTGGTCTAAGGCTTACTGATCCAGGTGCTGATTTGGCTGTGTGTATAGCGATTGCAAGTGCGGCTGCAGAACGCAAGCTTGATGAACATATAGTAGTGTTTGGCGAGGTGGGGCTAGGCGGTGAAGTACGTAGCGTACCTTACGCGGATCGTCGTATAGCAGAAGCCAAGAAGCTTGGTTTCGTTACTGGCATTGGCCCAAAAATATCGAATAAAATTAAGTTTATGCATTCAGTGCAAGATGTGCGTCAGGCACTCATTGACTATCTTGCATAGAGTAAAAGGAATAACATGGATTATATAATTATTGCCCTTCTGGTTATTATGCAAGTTGAAATAATTGTATTTTTATGGTTGCGCACACGATTATCATTACGTTCGCAATTTCCTGTATTTGTGGACACATCAGTCCTAATGGATGGAAGGATTGTTTCAATCGTAAATGCGGGTTTTATACCCGATAAAGTGTATATACCATCCAGCGTCTTAAGGGAGCTCCAGCTCGTAGCAGATGCTTCAGATAGCGATAAGCGCGCCCGTGCTCGGCATGGATTAGAGGTGGCATCGCAGCTTACTGACATGAAGCGACGTGTAGCGATATTTAACGACAACACGTCCAAGGGTGTTGACGATTTACTGCTGGAGCTTGCAAGAAAGCATAACGGCAGTATATGTACTATTGATTATAATTTGAATAAAGTTGCAAAAGCTCAGAATATTGACGTTCTAAATGTACATGAGCTAGTGCAGCAACTTCGCAATAACTATCTTCCTGGCGAAAGAGTGTCGATAAAGATCACGCAAAAAGGCAATGACAGTCGTCAAGGTGTAGGCTATATGGCTGACGGAACTATGGTGGTAGTAGATAGCGCACAGACCGATATTGGAAAAATTGTCACTATTGAATTTGTACGCACTATTCAAACGGCTGCGGGCCGCATGCTATTTGCAAAAAAGATTGATCAAGGCACGAAAAAGCAGTTAGATACAAGATCTACTAAAAAAACTAATCCAAAACGACGAGTAAGGCAGTCTGCTGAAGAATCACTACTCTCGCTAGTCGAAAGACAAGACTGATTGTCAGGGGAATTGTTGCGAATTACTTCCTGAATAATAGCCTTTGTCGGTAACTGTCGCCGTAATTGTTGTCGGGTCGGTAATTTTACGTGCTGTCGAGTATGTACCACTTGCGGTAACGTTTAGCGTTGATATCACTTCAGAGCCAACTTTTACTTCAAGTGTATCTAAAGGAAAAGTCCCTTGGACAATACGAACAGTGATCTCGTTACCGCTAATAGTGATTCCGGTAACTGACGGCTTTGCATCGGAACAGTTATGTGAATTGTCATTTTGTGTTGCGTCGTATCCATCTGTGCTTGTTATAATATCTTTTTTTGTAATCGGATCAATTGTTTTCATGACTTCTATTTCGGTGCGAGCACCTGGTGGGGTACAGTCGGTCGCCAGCCTTTTTGAAACCTTATCAAATGTCATTTTCGTAGCTTTAGGAGCATTTCTTCTATTGAAATACGAAGGATAAATCTCCCCGTTGATAGTTTGGATGCCGTCGGGTCGAATAAACCACTCACCCTTCTTGGCAGTGCCAGCAGCTTGATAGCGTTTAGTCGCAAAAGTCATAACCGGGTCAAGGATTTGTGCCGGTATAGATGAATTACCATTTGTGAGCGGTTTTGTATTAGAGTTGCCTAGCCATACAGTCATCGCAAGGGATGGCGTATATGCAACCGTCCATATATCTTTTGGTTTTCGGTCAAGGTCCGAGGTGCCAGTTTTGACAGCTGTCTTAATTCCTGCAGCGTCTAGTTCTGGAGTTATTGAGCGTCCAAATAGGGCACGACGTGCGTTTCCATCACCAAGTATATCGTTTACCACGTATGCAGCTTGAGGATTGATAATTTGTTTCTGCTCATCTTTGTATTTCTTTAGAACTTCACCTGAGCTATTTTTTACTTCTATTATTGAAGTATGAGGTTTATAAACACCCATACGGCCTAATGAGGCGAGACCATTAACGTGGTCAACCATACGGGTGCCACATCCACCAATCGATGAAGCGAGCCCGGCTTCTTTCTCTACGCCGCGGGTGCAGTAGTAGGTGTTGCCAAGTTGGCGAATTGTCTGTAGGGTTGGGTTGACTCCCGAAACTTGCATTGCTTTGATAGCAGGGATATTGCGAGAAGTAGCGAGTGCTGTTCGTAGGTTAATATTACCCCTAAACTTGCCATCGGCATTTTGCGGTTTCCAGCCTTCAAATACGAACGATGTATCAGAAAGTATCGAACCACTACCGAAGTTTTGCTTGTTCGTGCCTTTATCTTGAAAAAGTTGAGCGTACACAAATGGCTTAATTGAAGAGCCTGGTTGGATAAACGAAGTTGCTGCGTTATCTTGGCCGAACCCCTCGTAATTAAAGTCACGGCTTCCAAGTAGTGCAATAATCTGACCGGTTCGGACATCTTCTACCGTACCTGCACCATTACTGAAGCCTGCATATCTGGGGTACGAAGAGCTGAACATGTTATTCATTTCTTCCTCTAGCTTTGATTGAATTTCAAGGTCTAATGTTGTTTTTATATTCAGACCACCGCGGCCAACAACCGATTCTCCAAGTTGAGCGCGTAATTCATTGCGTACCATTTGAACAAAATGAGGTGCCTTGATGTCTTTATACTGGTCTGCCAATGGCTTTATGCTATCAAGTATTGGTACTTTTATAGCTTCATCGGCTTTCGCCCTGGTTATGAATCCCTGGTCTACCATGTTGTTGAGAACTTTACGTTGACGGTCGATAAGTGCGCTGTTGCCTGCCGTATTGTAAGGATTGTACAAGCCCGGCTGATTTGGTATTGCAGCAAGTAATGCAGATTCAGCAAGCGTTAGTTCTTTTGCGTGCTTACCGAAATAGGTTTGAGCTGCGGATTCAACACCATTACGTCTACCTCCGTATGGCGACTCATTTAGATAGAGGTTTAAAATTTGGTCTTTATTGTACATACGCTCAACTTCAATAGAAAGAATGACCTCTTTGATTTTACGAGGCACACCATCCCAGCCTCGTTTTGTAGATTCTTCAGAAAAGAAAACCTGTTTAACTAACTGTTGCGTAAGAGTAGACCCGCCTTGTACACTGTCGCCTTGTGAGTTGTTGAGCGCTGCTCGAGCTAGCCCAGTCATACTGATACCACCGTGTTTGTAAAAGTCTCTGTCTTCAATAGCTATGGTTGCTTGACGCATTGTGTCGGGTATTTCTTCTTTCTCAATAAAGATTCTATAGTCGCCCGCACCTTTATCTTCCCATAGTAAATTATTATTACGATCATAGTAGCGACTCACTGTTGTTTGGACCCTGTTAGCAAGTTCTTCGGGGCGTATTTTGTCTAGGTCTTTACGGAAGTATGCAAATAGTGCACCAACTGTAAGTATCATTAACAATACCGTAACACCGGTGACTTTTAGTGCCATGAAAAGACCGCGTTTACTAAACCAAAAACCTGCAACACGCTTTGGGTGCATACGATACAATGTACGTTTTATCGGGTGCTTTGGAAGGCTTGCTAGATATTCGGCACGCTTGCGACTATCTTTATCTCTTTTTGTTCGTCGTTTGTGCGTCAAATTAGAATACACGCTCACGCGCTTCGATGATTGCTTTTTTCCCACGTCTATTTTTCTCATAAGCGATATTATATTTATTATAGCACTATATCAGCATTTTACGGCAAATTTTTCTGTTATAATAGAACACAATGAATCAGCAATCTTTACTATCCGATGAGCTCTCTTGGCGTGGTTTTATCAACCAAACTACGTTTCAAGATTTTAGTGATATAAATAAACCCCGAATATTTTACTGGGGTGTTGATCCAAGCGCAGACAGTATGCAGGTTGGTAACTTGGCGTCCGCCATGATGATTCGTCATTTCTTAGAACATGGCCATAAAGCTATTTTGCTGGTTGGTGGTGCGACAGGAATGATCGGCGATCCTGATGGAAAAAAGCAAGAACGAGACCTTAAGGACTTGGATGAAATTGCTAAAAATAAAGCAGCGATTGTCGAGCAATACAAAACAATTTTTGCAGGTTATGATTTTGAGATTGTCGACAACTATGATTGGTTTGAAAAAATAAACTATCTTGATTTTCTGCGTGATGTAGGTAAGCACGCGAGTATGACGCAGATGCTCGATCGAGATTTCGTACAAAACCGTATCGGCAAGGGTGGTGAAGGCATTAGCTATGCCGAGTTTAGCTATGCATTGATTCAAGGTTACGATTTCTTGCACTTGTTCCGTGAAAAAGGCGCCACATTGCAGCTGGCTGGTGCAGATCAGTGGGGTAATAGTATCACAGGGGTATCACTTATCCGTAGGCTTGAAGGTGCAGATGCCCACGTGTTGACTAATCCACTGATTACAAATAAGAAAACGGGAATAAAATTTGGTAAAAGTGAGGGTGGTGCAATTTGGCTTGATCCTAGGAAAACTAGTCCGTATAAGTTTTATCAGTTTTGGCTGAATGTTGACGATGAGACGGCTAGGGACTTAGTGAAAATATATACGTTACTTGATAGACCTACAATTGAAGCGCTACTTGAACGTCACGAACAAACCCCGCATCTGCGTGAACTGCAAAAAATACTTGCCGATGAGGTTACCAGCTTAATACACGGCAACGAAAGATGTCGGCTAGTTAAACGTGTAACTGCGGTATTGTTCGGAAGTGAGTCTATAGAGAGCCTAAGTGGCGAAGAAATTAACATGTTGGCTACTGAGATACCTACGGTAGACCCAGGTAGTCTTGTAGCGAGTATGCAGTCCGCAGGCATCGTACGAAGTGCAGGGGAAGCGAAGCGTTTAATTACTAATAACGCTATAACCGTAAATGGAAAAAAAGTATTAGAAGATTGCCAGCTTCACAGCCCCTCTATCATTAAAAAGGGAAAAAATACATTTATACTTGTGCGATAAGCTAGGCAATAATCTGTTTTATTGTGGATAGTTCTGCCTCTAGTGTTGCCTTATCTATAGCTTCAATATTGAGACGAATTACGGGCTCGGTATTGCTAGCACGAAGATTGAACCAGAATTTATCAGCTTCAACAGTAAGGCCGTCAAGCTTGTCCTGCGGCCAATCTGAATAATGTTCGCATAGTTTTGCAAATACTTCATTTTTGTGGTCGGTTTCAAAATTCATTTCAGCAGGCATTTCATAACGACGATACTCATCGACAAGTTCTGAAAGTTTTTTACCAGAGCGGGCAATTGCTTCGATAACATATAGTGCAGCAATTAACCCCGAGTCTGCATCATAGTTGGTTTTAAAGAAAAGATGCCCAGTTGTTTCACCTCCAAATTGAGCACCCACTTGACGCACCAAAGCACCAATATACACACGTCCTGCTTTTGTGCGCACCGGCTCACCGCCCCACTCGGTGATAAGTTCTTTGGTTGCACGACTAGTGCGGACATCATGAACAATCTTTGAATTTGGATATTCGTCTAAAATCATTTTTGAAACAATGCTAATTAGATCAGTTCCAAGCACAGGTCGCCCAAGGTCGTCTACGAAGCCTGCACGGTCACCATCACCGTCAAATGCAATACCAAAATCGTATTTATTTTTTTTGACTTTCTCTATTAAGTCCTGAAGATTCTTTGGGTCCTGAGGGTTAGCTTCGTGGTTGGGAAATGTGCCATCTAGGTCGAAATACATTTCCTCGGCCTGTAGGGGTATCTTGCGCAGTACGCTTGGTAAAATTGCGCCAGCCATACCGTTGCCCGCATCTATTGCAACTGTAAAGCTAGGCCATGTTTCAGGGTGTACAGTCGAAAGCGCGTGCTGTACCCATTCTTTAGTTATATCCTTTGACATTAGTGATCCAGTGTGTTTATTTGGTGTAAACTCGTTCTTTTCTGCTAAGTCGCGAATCTCTGCAAGACCGCTGTCTAGCCCCACGGGAGTCACTTTGTCCCGGTATATCTTGATTCCGTTGTAATCACCTGCATTATGGCTAGCAGTCACTACTATACCTCCCGCGAGGTCGTAGGCTCCGATTGCAAAATATATCATGTCGCTAGTTACTTCACCAATATCCCATACATCACGGCCTTGACTACGTAACCCTACGATAACAGCATCGGCAAGTTTTTTAGAGTCAGGGCGCATATCGCGGCCGACGGCTACAATACCTTGGGTAGGTAGCCATTGGGCAGTGGCAGCTCCTGTGTTTTTGCAAAGCATTGTGGTAAGCTCGCTATTAACTTTACCTCTAATATCATATGCCTTAAAAATGTGGCTTGGGAATGTCATTCTACTAGTCTCCGTTTAGTCTGTATCTATTCTATCATTTATACAGAGTGTTACACTAGTTGTAGATGCAACTTTCAACAAAACTAGAATTGGTAAAGGGCGTGGGGCCAAAAACTGCCATCCAACTGCACGCAGCTGGATTAGAGAGCGTGCGTGATATTCTGTATTTTTTGCCGCGTAAACATGAAGATTTTACAGATTTGACACCTATCACTGACCTGAAACCAGGTAAAGTAACCGTAAAGGCTACATGTGAGTCAGTGGTAACAAAAACTGTACGTCGCGGTATTAAGGTAACAACAGCAGTTTTAGTTGATTCAAGTGGCAAGATGAATGCGGTATGGTTTAACCAACCGTACCGAGCTATGCAATTAAAAAATAATATAGAATTTTATTTTTCGGGTGAATTTGAATTTAAAAACGGACGTTACCGGTTGACTAGCCCAAGTGCACAGGTAGCAAGCCAGGTACCTTTACAGGCAGAGCGACTTGTGCCTGTTTATCGTAGCATTAAAGGTTTAAAAAGTCAGACGGTACGCAAGATATTAGATGAGCTACGACCGTTGATGACGATGATGCCGGAAAACTTACCCCCCACGGTAGTACAAAAAAACGACCTCATTTCACGCGCAGATGCAATTAGTCAAATCCATTTTCCTAAAACTGCTCATGACGCTATCCGGGCGCGTCAACGATTGGCATTCGATGAACTCTTCGAGTTGCTACTTGCAAGTCAACTGAATCGTCAAGAGAATACTAGACTAAAAGGCTGGAAGATTCGGTTTGATCAAAAGATTGTGAAAGATTTTGTAAAAGAGCTACCTTTTTCTCTTACTAATGCGCAGCGACGAGCAGCATGGGATATTGTGCAGGATTTCGAGGCAGGAGTGCCTATGAATCGTATATTGCAAGGCGACGTGGGGAGCGGAAAAACTGCGGTAGCAGGGTTGGCCGCGCGATCGGCTGCTGCCGCAGGCTATCAGTCAGCAATAATGGCGCCAACCGAAATCCTAGCAAGCCAGCACGCTGAAACACTACATATGTTACTGGCTCCGTTTGGCGTTAAGGTAGCGCTGCTTTCTGGAAGTATCAAAGGGGCGGCACGAGTACAGCTGAACTCCCAGCTGGAAAGCGGAGAGATAGACGTACTAGTTGGTACGCATGCGGTATTTCAGCCAACGGTAAAGTTTAAAAAGTTAGGATTTGTTGTGATTGATGAACAGCATCGTTTTGGCGTTGAGCAGCGTCAGAAGTTATTGAATAAATCCACACGCCTACCTCATCTGTTGGCAATGACAGCAACACCAATTCCACGCAGTTTAGCGCTAACAGTTTATGGTGAGCTTGATGTCAGTGTGTTGAACGAGCTACCCGCTAACCGTAGACCAATACAGACCCAGCTTATATCGCCGATATCTTCCAAGAAAGTCTATGATCATATTGATGCTGAGATAGCAAAAGGTCGCCAGGCATATGTGATCTGCAGCTTAATCGATGATAATCCGGAAAATGACATAAAGAGTGTTGAGAGCGAATACAAGCGGTTGAAAAATAGTGTTTTCGGACATCGTAATATTGGTCTGTTACACGGCAAGATGAAAACCGTTGAAAAAGAGCAAGTGATGAAGGATTTTAAAGATAAAAAATACGATATCTTGATTAGCACCACAGTGGTCGAGGTGGGTGTTGATATCCCTAACGCCAGTATGATTATGATAGAGAATGCTGATCGTTTTGGGTTGAGCCAGCTACATCAGTTACGTGGGCGTGTAGGGCGTTCTGAACACCAGAGTTACTGCTATTTAGTACTTAGTAGCGCGCAAAAACCTAGTGAGAGGTTGCGTGAGATTGAGAGGTCGAATGATGGTTTTTATCTAGCTGAGGTAGATATGAAGTTGCGTGGTCCGGGTGAAATTTATGGACGTGCACAGCATGGTGCCTTAAACTTGCAGATTGCTAGTTTAGCTGATACTGAACTTATTTCTCGTGCTCAGAAAGCTGCAAAAGAGTTCGCATCTTCTGGTGAAGACTTGCTACAATATAAAGAGCTAGCTGCGCAAGTAATACAATATCAGCGGTTAACCACATTAAATTAATATGTACAGCGGAACGACATTTCACACAAAATCGGGGCGAATTATGGGAGTTCATCAAAAGATCGACCGTATAGCACGCAGGCACCTAAGGCCTCATATTGCGCGAGGCTCTTTTTTTCCTTTAATTCGTGATATCCTACATTTCGAAGGGGCAAATGGTCCAGATGGAATTAAACGCAAAAGTCCTGGTAAAGATGAGCCATGGCATTACGTTAACCCAAATGACCCATCAGATACTGCACTTGTAGATATGATATTAGACCATATTCATAATCTTGCAGCCGCATTGAAAGAAGGTAATAGGGAGCGCGCAGCATTTGAGTCGGCATGGCTTGCACATGCAATTACCGATGGGTTAACTCCTGCCCATCACTACCCATTAGAAGATAAATTGGTTGAACTTCGTGGTGGCCAAGGAATAGAAACACGTACCACGAAACGAAAAAAAATTGTTATGCCAGGTAAAACTACAGGTGAGCGCATGAAGAACAATTGGGAATATTGGGGTGCAAAAGGTGTAATGACGACGCATTTAAATTTTGAACTTGGTGTTGCATCAGCGTTAGCTACTATGAAATTTGATACTTTTTCTATGAGTAAAGAACTTAAGACTAAATTAATAAAAAGTGATTTTAAGACATTATTCTATGATGCATTGAGCGAGGTAGATGGTATGAAGATGTATGAAGAATTCACTAAAAAAGGCTGGACTCGTAACCTTGCGAAAGAAACAAAAAACGTGTTGGTGCCAACAATTATTCGAACAGTAATGTTGGGGTGGTTAAGTGCAATATGGGAATCGGAAAAAAACACATGAACGTACGCATTATTGCAGGAAAATATGGCGGCAGGGTGATAGATGCGCCTGGGCGCAATAGTACGCATGTAATGGGGGAGCGAGTACGTAACGCGATGTTTAATAGCATTGGAATGGAAATTATCGACACTAAAGTGCTTGATGCTTTCGCTGGCTCAGGAGCGATTGGGCTCGAAGCGTTGAGTCGTGGTGCGAATTTCGTCACGTTTATTGAAAAGGATAGGATTGCTTCAAAGATTATTTCAGCAAACTGCAAATTACTACAAGAGCAAAATAATTCAGAAGTGATTAAGACAACAGTAAATAACTGGCTTGAGACAGCCGACAAACAGTTGTACGATATTATTTTTGCTGATCCGCCTTATCATGACGAACAGTTTTCCACAGTAAAAACGCTTTTTAATATTCTCAAACCTAATGGGCTTATGGTATTATCTCATACAGGAAGAGGTGAGGTACCAATACAGGACAAAATTGTTGTGGTGGACAATCGTAGTTATGGAAATGCGTGCCTGACATTTTTCCGAAAAAGAAAAGACGCCTGAGGTGGGCGTCTTTTCTAGTATAAGTAAGTCTGTACTTACGCATGCTGATCCGTAACGTATTTTAGAAATTCGAGACTGATGGGTTGTTTTTGCTGATCGTCGTAAAGGGCTATTCGCTATCCAGGTTTCTGTGGCGCACTGTACGTATCGCCAATAAAATCCAACAAGCGACAGCTAGGCTCGCAAAGATAGCCGGTATAGGCTCCTCTAGTAGGAGTGATGAAGCGATAGCGCACAGAAAGGCGACCAGGTTAGCAATAACATCGTACACCGGTGCTATAAATTTATTATTTATGACGTGAGCAATGGCTATAAACACACCACACCCAAAAGTGATTGAGAGTAGAACAGCTATCATTCGATTAACCTCATGGTAATTATCATCCTAATACACTAAGTTCTTGCCTGCAATAGTCTAATAGTTTCTGTGTACTTTAATATGAGACGCTTATACTGCTCCTAGAACACTTTTTATAGTATATTGAACTGCCTACCGGTAGATGCTTGGGGTTGAGCAATAACTAGTTTTCCAACTCCGATAATTTTTTGGTAAACGGAATTGACGTGCCGGATTCACCAACTTCACAGTCTAAGTGCAGATAAGTGAAAAGGCGTTCTAGTACATACAGACATTGACATAGTCGCCTTAATAGTATAAAATTTAAGATGCTTTCGTAAGACTTTGGCATGCTAAGCGGCGGGGCTTATGAGATTTAGTATTCTTCCTCAAAATATGATCGAGCAGAGTTGTATAATTTAACCATTTCAGAGTAAAAATCTAAATCTTCACCCTTTCGGGTGATTTTTTGATGTTCCCCCCGCCGAATTTCTTTTTGAATTAGGAAGAAGTCAGGTCTGTCGGGTCGGCTGCCGCAAAGCGGCCGTGCTTCATCGGTGATAATATGTTAAAATGCCGGCATGAACAGAAACCCTTACGAAATGTTGGAGAAACTACCAAAGTTCACGCTTTCCAGTACAGACATTGCGGACGGCGAGCAGTTGCAAACAGCTCAATTAAGTGTACGACTTGGCGGATAGGATTTGTCGCCTTATCTTTCGTGGAGTGATTTTCCAGAGCAAACAAAAAGTTTTGCTGTTACTGTGTATGACCCTGATGCACCTACGCCAAGCGGTTTCTGGCATTGGGCTGTTTTCAACATCTCTAAAGATATCACCAAGTTGGCGCAAGGCATTGGCAGCGAGGGCGGTGTTTTGCCGCCTGGTTCAGTTGCACTAAAAAACGACAGAAGCATTGCGTCATTTGTTGGGGCTGCTCCGCCTGTTGGTACAGGCAAACACCGCTATTTCTTTATTGTTTACGCCCTAGATACTGAAAAGTTGGATTTATCATCAGACGCAACGCCAGCATTTTTGACGTTTAACTTGTTGCCACGTACGTTGGCATGGGCAGGCATTAGTTCTTGGTACGAGCAAGTTTAGGCTGGAAGTTCGTTTAGCTTCACTGGCTTAACGCCAGTTCTATGAAACTGAAGCGTGCCAGCAAGTACCGCTAGCTCGGTTGCTTGCTGTAACGTCTTGCCCTGTTGCACAAAAGCACAGAGCGCAACCATTGTCTGGTCAACACAACCAGTTTTGTCTTTTTCGTTGCTATCAATAGCGACTTCGAAAATTGGAGTATGTTTTTGCGTATCTTTTGTAGACAAGACGCACCATTTACACCAGCCGTTATTAAAACGTTCTCAATGCCTTGTTCGTGGAGATTTTCGGCGGCTTACTTGGAAGTTGCAAAGTCAGAACATCAACACCTGTTAAGATTTTTGACTCGAGTTCGTTTGGTTTAATGAGGTAAATACCCGCCTTGATTAGCTCAGTTAAATCGCTGTCGGTTTCAATACCACCTGGATCAAACAAAACTTTCAATCCGTATGTCTTGGCTAACTTAACAGCGTGAATAGCCGTAGATAACGGATATTCAAGCGTTAATACCAAAGTGTCGTTATTTTTGCCAACTTGTTCAAATAGCTCGCTGGCGTTATCAACGTCGCTTGCACTGAAATCATCGTTAATTCCAGGCAGCACAAAAATCTGGTTGTTACCCTGCTGGTCTACTGGAATAAGTGCAATGCCTGGTAGTTTTTGCACGTCAGCATAATCCGAAATATTCACATAGTCAGTATTAACGCCGACTTTATGTAGGTCGTCAATTGGAGCTTGCCATAGCCCATATGGGTTTTTAACAGTCCTGCCGATCATAGCAACACTACTAGTCGGCGATAAATGAGCAATCATATCGGCTATATTGCGCGATTTACTACCGGCACCAATCAGAAGCTCCTTGCCGTAAACGTGTTCGCCTGGCTTTGGAAATTGTTTTATACCTGTTGCGACTAAATTGGTATTCAACGATCCAATAATTATTGTTTGCGTACCACCATTTCAACAGATTACCACCGATGAAGCACTGCCATTTCTGTCGCTTTGCGGCAGCCGACCCGACAGACCTGACTTTT
>OEIV010000806.1_pt1 | contig 15829 bp, 11 predicted proteins | sample 1539231 | NCBI WGS metagenome assembly OEIV01 (sample SAMN03794762, study PRJEB22550) | activated sludge metagenome | feature: wastewater treatment plant; material: activated sludge; isolation source: Wastewater treatment plant of a petroleum refinery complex | place: Argentina: Buenos Aires ...
GTTAGTCTTTTGACTGTAATTGCCAATGATCTTTTCGGGAGTGAAGTTCGATCAGTCGCAGAAGAAGAAGATTTTACTTTGCTGGGCAATATTCAGGCTATCAAGTCACATACCGATACAACTATTCACCTTAGCGCTAATTCACAAGACCAGACAACTATGGTTTTTGAGGGAAGCTTCAATCTACTAAATAAAAAAGATATTATCACTTTGCCCAGTGATTTGGATTGGTTGCACATAGCTGATTTGCCAAATGAAAAAGCTGTATTGTCCAAGCTTGTTAAATATGCAAAATCCAATAATATACAAATATCAATTAACCCAAGGACATTACACAATACTCCTGTTAGATCAATTTTGAAGATTATTCGTTCTTGTGACCTTCTGATAATCAATGCCGATGAAGCTAGTATTTTACTTGGAGGCTTTTACACACACATTGAAGCTGCCCAAAAACTTCATGACTGTAATATAGGACATGTAGTGGTATACGGTGGAGATGATGGTAGTGCTATAGCCTTCGATCAATCAGTGTACAGTATAGTACCAAATTACAAAATTAAACCGATTGAGTATTCTGGCGCCGAATCAGTCTTTGCCGCCGCTTATGCAGAAAAGTATGCAGCGACTCTAAGTATCGAACAGGCTATTAATCATGCTCAAGCTCAAGCCTGCTCTGTTAAAACAATATCGGGAGCTAGATCTGCAATACTCAAACAACCACTTTTAGAGCCAATCGAAATTAAAATTCAAGATAATATCAAAGGAGATCTATGAGTAATATACAAGTATTAAGTATCGGTGATGTAGTAACAGACGCATTTATTGAACTCTTACCCCAAGAAGCAGAAATAGAGCACGACAATACGAGGCATCCACTCTTGTGTATGACTTACGGCACTAAGATACCATTCAAAGACGCAGTTATTATAAATGGAGTCGGAAACGCAGCTAATGCTGCTGTGGCATTTGCCAGACTCGGATTGCACTCGGCTTTTATGAGTAATATAGGTGATGACAGAGTAGGTAGAGAAATATTGAAGGACCTACACCGCAGCAAAGTGTCTACAGAATTTATACATACCAACATAGGTAAAAAAAGTAATTATCATTATGTATTGTGGTATGGATCAGACAGAACAATATTGATAAAACATGAAAAATATGACTATAAGTGGCCTGAGATTCGTAAATATCAAACCCCGGAATGGATATACCTCAGCTCGATTGGAGAGACAGGTGGGCCTATACACCAAGAGCTCGAAAAATACATGAGAGACAATCCTACCGTCAAACTAGCTTTTCAGCCAGGTACTTTTCAGATTCGAGAGGGGTTGAAGAAGTTAAAGAGTATCTATGCAAAGACAAATATATTGGCTGCAAACAAAGAGGAGTTTCAGCAGATTTTGGACACCCAATCCAATAGCGAAAAGATATTGATAGATAAAATGCACGAGTATGGACCTAAGACTGTGCTGCTCACTGATGGACCAAACGGTGCATATGCGTCGGATGGTAAGCAGATAGTCTATATGCCACCATATCCAGATCCCAAACCTCCATTAGATCGAACAGGAGCAGGAGATAGCTATACTAGTACATTTACTTATGGCATTATGCAAGGTAAGAGCATGCAAGAATCTTTAGCTTGGGCGGGAGTGAACTCAATGAGCGTGGTGCAGCAAGTAGGCGCTCAAGCTGGACTTCTAGAAGAAGAAGAAATCGAAGAATTGCTAAAAAAAGCTCCCAAAAATTATTCTTCTAAAGTGTTATAATAATACTTATGTCTCAAGATAGAATGTACGATCTTATAATAATCGGTGCTGGACCAGCTGGTATGACTGCTGGTGTGTATGCTGCTCGAAAACGGCTCAAAACTCTCATACTCACCCAGGATATCGGAGGTCAAATGGCATGGAGTAGTGATGTAGAAAATTACCCAGGATTTAGCATGATTAGCGGTGCAAATTTGGTAGAAAAATTTGAAAATCATATTGAGCAGTTCCGTGATGTATTGGAATTGAGACTTGTCAATAAAGGTGTTGGTGAAATATCCAATAGCAAGACTTACTTTTCTGTGAAGACAGTGGATGGCAATACGGAGCATACTCGAGCTGTCATTGTTGCTGGAGGTAGAGTGCCTAAGCCACTCGGCGTAAAAGGTGAAAATGAGTTTTTAAATCGTGGTGTTAGTTATTGTGCGTGGTGTGACGGGCCTATATTTAGAAACAAAGATATCGCAATCATTGGGGGAGGCAACTCTGCTCTAGATACTGCCATCAATATTGATAAATCAGTCAAGTCTATAGTAATCATAAATAGTGCCAAAGAATTAACTGGTGATAAGACGATGATAGACAAAGTGATAAACGCACATAGTATCAGGATACTAAATAACACTGAAGTAGTAAGTATCAATGGTGATAAGTTTGTGAATTCGATTACAATCAAAACCGTCAATAAAGATCAATCAGAAGATATCAGGCTTAGTGGAGTTTTTATAGAGATAGGGAGTATACCAGCTACGGACTATCTCAAACAAATACTGAAACTTAATCAAAATGGGGAAGTAGTAATAGACAAGTACAATATGAGCTCGGTCTCAGGAATATTTGCAGCTGGTGATATTACTGATATTTTAGAAAAACAGATCATAACTGCTGCAGGCGAAGGTGCAAAAGCTGCTATAAGCGCATCAAAGTATATAGCCCGCTTCAAAGAGTAGCATTGACTATACCTGTTTCATAATCTAAAATATTATATACCATAAGAACTATAAGGAGACTTAGTGCAGAACGACATTAAAACTAAAAGTACTGATTTTTTACCTGGCAAACCAAGCATCGATAGTGTAGCCAAATCTTCAGTACCACCAATCAATACTGATGATAATCTAAAGCCAATAGCTGGCCCATCAAGTGCACATGTGATAGATCTCAAAAAGTCATCCGTATCCCCAGTAGACTCACGGCTACTAAGTCAGAACGATACAGGAAGCGAGATAGAAAAACCTACAAGTATTGCCCCCGAATTTGATGGAATTAAAAAAGAAGCTGCTCCCAAATCAGACATTGTCGTTAAACCAATCATGGAAGAGCCAACCCCTGTTGCAAGCCCTAGTGCTTCAGCTGCTGAAGTTAGTAATGCTCAGTCTGCGTCTAGCTCAAGCACAGATAATCAAGAAAAGACTGATATCGACAATCTAAACCTCGCCGACTCTAGCCCCCGCCAAGAGGTAAAAGAGACTGATAATAAGCCCAAGAAATCTTCAAAGCTCAAATGGCTTCTCTTGGCATTTTTGTTTATAATAATTGGAGCAGCTATCGCCGTAGGAGTCATATACGCACTAAACTACATAGCTGTATATAATATACAGTAGTTATAAATAAGGATTTACATATATGAGCAAAGAAGATTCAAAACAAGAAAAAGTAATAATTTACACTACGCCATGGTGTCAGTTTTGTAAGCATGTCGAAGCATATCTAGATGAAAAAAAGATACCATATGAGAAGATAGACGTTCAGGCTGACCAGTCTAAAGCCAAAGAAATGATTGATAAATCAGGCCAAATGGGTGTGCCGGTGACAGATATTCATGGTCAGATTATTGTAGGCTGGGACAAGCCTAAGTTCGAAGAGATTCTAGCCAAGTAGAGCAAATATTATTAATCACAAAAAACAGTCCGTATCTTATACGGATTGTTTTATAATATATGCATGAGTAAATTCAACCTCAACTCCAAATACCAACCATCCGGTGATCAGCCTGAGGCTATTAAAAAATTATTTCAAGGTCTTCAGAAAGACTACAAAGACCAAACGCTACTGGGTATTACCGGCAGCGGCAAGACATTCACCATGGCAAATGTAATAGCTAATTACAACAAGCCCACTCTTATACTGAGCCACAACAAAACTTTGGCAGCTCAGCTCTATGGAGAATTTAAGGAATTCTTTCCAGATAATGCTGTGCATTATTTTGTAAGTTATTTTGATTACTACCAACCAGAAGCCTATATAGCAAGGTCTGATACATATATTGAGAAAGATAGCGCAATCAATGAAGAAATAGATCGATTGCGCCACGCCACTACTGCAGCACTACTAAGTCGTGAAGACGTCATTATAGTTGCATCAGTGAGCTGTATATATGGTATTGGAAATATCACTGACTATACAAATATGACGGTCAAGCTGGTCGTAGGAGAACGAAGAGTGCGGGATAAACTACTCCGTCAGCTCAACGATATACAATACCAACGCAATGATTCATCTTTCGAAAGAGGTAGCTTCAGGGTGCGTGGAGAAAATCTGGATATATTTCCTGTAGGTGATGATTTCGCATTTCGTATAGAATTCTTTGGCGATGAAATATCAGCTATCAAACAAATTGATTATCTTACTGGTGAAGTTACTAAAAAACTTGAGGAGATCATGATTTTTCCGGCCAAACACTACGTCACTCCACGCGATCAACTTCAAATTGCCATGGAAAAAATCAGAGTAGAAGCAGATGAGCGCATTGATTGGTTCAAGAAGAACGATATGTTGCTCGAAGCACAGCGCATCGAAAGTAGAGTGAAATACGACCTAGAAATACTCGAGCAAACCGGATACGTGAAAGGCATCGAGAACTATGCACGGTATCTGACTAACAGGGAGCCTGGTGCCCAACCAGCTACTTTGATGGATTATTTCCCAGATGATTATCTGATGTTTATTGATGAATCACACATGACGATTCCTCAGGTGGGCGGTATGTACAATGGCGATCGAGCGCGCAAAACCACCTTGATAGAGCATGGCTTTCGCTTGCCTTCGGCATTAGACAACAGACCGCTCAACTTTACAGAGTTTGAGAGACATATCAACAAAGTGATATACGTTTCTGCTACACCTAGCGAATACGAAATGAGCAGAAGTCAGCAAAAAGTAGAGCAGATTATTCGCCCCACCGGCTTACTCGACCCAATCATCGAAGTGAGAGGATCTGAGCATCAGGTCGATGATCTGCTAGCGGAGATCCAAGAAAGAGTAGCAAGGGGCGAGCGAACTCTAGTCACCACACTTACCAAAAGAATGGCAGAAGATCTCACCGACTATATGCAAGATATTGGCATCAAAGTACAATATCTTCACAGTGATGTGGATACATTAGAACGCACCGATATATTACGTGATCTGAGATTGGGTGTGTATGATGTATTGGTAGGTATCAACTTACTTCGAGAAGGACTGGATCTTCCAGAAGTAAGCCTAGTAGCAATCATTGATGCTGACAAAGAAGGATTCTTGCGATCTGAGACAAGTCTCATACAGACTATTGGTAGAGCAGCCCGACATCAAGAAGGCAAGGTAATAATGTATGCCGATAATATTACAGGCAGTATGGAGCGGGCTATCAAGATCACTACTGATCGGCGTGAAGTACAAGAAGCCTACAACAAAAAACATGGCATCACTCCAAAGACAGTTCAGAAGGCCCTAGCCGATAGCATGCAAGCTGAAGTAGAGGCCGAAAAGTCTGATTTACAAACCATAGATTTTAAAAAAGTACCCAAGGATGAACTACAGTTTATTACCAAACAACTAACTGAGCAAATGGAGTTGGCGGCAGCAAACCTGCAGTTTGAAAAAGCCGCCGAACTAAGAGACCAAATCGATGAAATTAAAGAGGTCGTGAGTAGTAAGAGGATGAGTAAATGAGCGAACCAACACCGGATCTAGATTCTCAGGATCCAAAAGAAGAAGAGGGTAAGTATCGCGATATGATCTCGCAAACAAAACCATATGTTCCGAATCCCAATGCGATTGCCGAGGCAGGCCAGGAGTTTGAAAGTGTTGAGCATACGCCAGCCTTTGCTAAAAAACCAACAGAGCCCACAGAAAAAAAGATTGCTACTCATGCATCATCAAGATTAACTGAGTTAAAGGCAAGATTGGGCTCCTCATATATTGTTAGGTTGGCAAAAGAACGATCGCCTCAATTTAGTGGTACATATATTGTTAATCCAAGTAAAGAAAAGTTAGAGGAGATCGATAATAGGGCCCGAAAAAACTTTATAAAACTTCAGCAGGCTAGAATTAATGTGCCTCCTACATACTTTATTGCTGGCGTTGACGATAGTGGCCTGTATGACACTGAACTTACGGGCGAAACTAAGTTATTTCAAGCAACGAAAAAAGTAGAAGGACAGGATCTGAAAACGATTTTCGACAATGACGAAGTCGAGAAGATGAAAAGACCACAGCGCGAGGCATTTATAGAAGAACTTGACCAAATGTTAAGGGGTTTGGCAGATTATTTGAAAAAGTATGCAGTTGAATATCTTAATGCTAAATATAAAAAAGAAGAATTTCGCGAAATGTTTTTAGATGATATTTTTAAACCAGATCAATTCGTCTTTGGCCATATTCCGGAATCACCTGTAGAAAGTATCTATTTAGTCGATACAGAATTGCTTCTCTCGGAGTTTTCTATAGTTAGCTTTAAACGAGCACTATATATGTTAGATACAAAAAGTGTTTCAAAAGCATTATTTGTGGTTTCTCAACCCGAACAATATAATGATATGATGAAAGAGCTGTATGGGTATTTAAACGAAATGGTATTAATTGATACGGTAGAGGGACTTTTTGAAGAAGCAAAATTTTATTCTGCTCAAGAAGTATTGGATAAGATAGTCTTAAGTGGTTATCTTGACATTTTTAATAAAAGCCCCTCCTGGACCAAATTTGTACGAAACGCATTGTTTGATGGTGGTATCTACAACAGATATACTGTGATTGAATTTGTGAAAGAAATTTTTGATAGGAAGTAATATTATGAACGAACCAACGCCAGACGATAATGCCAAAAGCGAACCAGCTATCGCGCCAGAAACTACAGAAGCGCTTAAAAAAATAGTTGAAGAACAAAGAACTCAAAAGAATAATGAAACAGGCGAAAAGATCATTGGGGAGAAAAATTTGCAAAAAATATTCGAGGAAAATTACATACCTCATAATGACCCAGAAAATATGCGGCGAGGAGAAATTAGAGAGAGCCAACCCGGCGTACACATTGCCCAATATGAGACTAATGGTGTTAGATTTACCTATATAGTTAACCCAGGTGTAGAGGGAGCATCTGGTCATAGTTACGATCCAGATAATCCAAACTTTGAAGATTTACAGGCTAAATTTGAAAGTTTAGATATTGACCCTTCTAAAACAACTGTCATTGTAGAGGGGCGGGCAGCTTCAAAAGATTACCCTAGCTATGAGATAGCTATTGCAGAAGAGACTGAATCTGGCGCTTTAGTATTTTTGGCAAAAGAGGCTGGAGTTGAAAGAATAATAAGCGGCGAACCTGATGCTAAAGAATTAAGAGATAGCGTGGCTGAAAAAGGCTATGATAGAAAAGATATTGCCTTGCTAGATGTATTACGTAGTATTCCTACTGCAGCTGCCGGCAAACCAGACTTCGATTTGGGACTACATATATATACAATTGCCGCCAGAGATGGAGTAGAAGGATTTACCGAATTAACCGATGAACAAAAAGAAAAATTGATAGCCGAAGGGCCGGATGCAGTAGCAAAAGTTCAAGATCAAATGCGCGAACAAGCTAAGTTACTGATTGAAGGATTTAACTCAAAATTAGGAAAAGAATTATTTTATTCGGATGAAAACGGGATAATAAAATTGCAAGTAGAATCAAATTTGACCGACCAAACCTCACTGGATGCCGAACTTCAGCCTCTCCACTCCCAAGATAGTGATGGACCGCTTGCCAAAGTTGCCACAGAAATGTCTGCTCAAAGAGACGCAATATTAAACGAAAAGATACTAGCAGAAGTAAAAGCTGGCAGAGATGTTGTCATAACATTTGGTGGATCGCACTTCGATGCCCTGCAAGGAGTTTTTGAAGAGGAGTTTGACTCAGCAACTTATCCTGGATGGCAACCAGCAGAAAGTACTAAGGACAGTATTTTGGCAGAGCAAGAATTAAGTGATAGGAAACAGAGAGACAAAATTTTTAGCAAGTTTTATGCTGATTCTAAGTCAACCTACTATAAAGAGACAAATCAGGCTAGGGTAGATAAGGCCAATACCCCTGGTGCTCAGAAAATAAAAGTCAACCAATTTGGCGAAGAAGGCAGAGTCACAGTAATAGCTCAAATCAAAATTGATGAACAGACAGGCAGAGTAGTAGATGGGCATGACTATAATCCAGAAGCTCAATCCCATAAGGAATTAGAAAAGAGATGGCAAATTTACATAGAATCAACACCACCCGAAGAGAGGGTCGTAATTGCCGAAGGAATGCCTATGGATGAGCGTTTTTTTATAAGTAGAAGTGCTGCTATCAGAGATAGCAAACGGGGTGACGGGGGAATTACTCAACTACTAGCTAAAGATGCAGATGTAGAAGTGATATTTCCTGAACGAAGTACTAGAGAATTGGCTGAATTAATGGTAAAAGAAGGTGTATCGTTAGAGACTTCTGCTCTTTTCTTTGTATTCAGAGGCTTAGCCGCTAATTATAATAATGAAAAAATACCAGATGATATAAGTATGTACTTTTATCCAGTTTTGGCTGAATTAGGGTTGGGTGAGGCTATAGCTATACCAGAAGACCAAAAGCAAGAATATAGTTCTGACCCTTCTAAAATGCGTGAGCTTAAAGACAAAGTAGCGCCTTTTGTACCTCAATGGAATGAAATTCTGACTACCTCAGGCCTACCTCCACTCGTTATAGGCGAAGACGGGAGCATAAGTTTTGCAGATGATCCTAGATTTGAGAATGGTATTACATATAATATTTTGTTAAAAACCCTTGATTCGGGTAAGGAAGATCCATTAGCGAATGCGGCAAGAGTAAGCGGCCGTATGCGTGATAGGATGATTTTTGAATCTATTGCACAGGCAACTCAATCTGGCAAAAAACCTTTTGTGGTTTATGGCGGTTCGCATGTAGTGAGCTTAGAGCCAGTACTCAAGCAGTACTACGGTTCGCAAAGAGTCCTTGAATAGTATTGACTTTGGTGATACAATTGAGCCTTAATTTATGGCTCAACACGACAAAATCATCATCAAGGGTGCCCGTGAGCACAATCTTAAGAACATCGATGTAGAAATCCCTCGGGACAAGTTGGTGGTGATTACCGGTCTCTCCGGGAGCGGTAAGAGCTCACTAGCATTTGACACTATCTACGCCGAAGGCCAGCGAAGATATGTGGAGTCACTCAGTGCATACGCTCGACAGTTTTTGGGTCTGATGGAAAAGCCAGATGTTGATCAGATAGATGGACTAAGTCCGGCGATTTCTATAGATCAGAAATCATCGAGTCGCAATCCTAGATCTACAGTTGCAACTGTCACCGAAATATATGACTATCTAAGGCTATTATTTGCACGTATTGGTATTCCGCACGATCCTGATACCGGGGAGGTATTGACTCGCCAAACACCTCAACAAATAGTTGATATTATCAAACAATATCCTAAGGATACTAAGATCATAGTATTGGCACCCATCGTCAAAGACAAGAAGGGTGAACATCGACATTTACTTGAAGAGGCTCAAAAGGCTGGCTACACAAGGGTGAGATTGGACGGAAGAATTTATGAGATAGATGAAGTCCCTGCCATCGATCGCAATAAAAAGCACACTATAGAGATAGCTGTAGATAGAATCAATATCGATGCTGAAAATCCCCAAAGGCTTGTAGAATCTGTTGAAGCTGCTCTTCATCTTGGTGAGGGTGTAATAAATATATTAAATTTTGATACTAATGAAGAAAAGTTATTCTCAGAGCACTATACCACTGTCAATTCGGAATATGCATTGCCAGAGATAGAACCAAGGCTGTTTAGCTTCAACTCTCCTCATGGAGCATGTCCAAAATGCATGGGACTAGGTTCGCTTTTAATCGTTGATCCAGACCTGATAGTTCCCAACAAGAAACTAAGCATCGCTGAAGGCGCAATACGACCGTGGAGTAGGACCACTCAGCGTTTGAGTTGGTATACCAAGCTACTTGAGGCAGTGGCAAAATTGCATAATTTTAATCTAAATGTACCTGTGGAAAAGCTGTCCAAATCTAGCTTTGATATCATCTGTTATGGTACAGGAGATCAAGAAATAGGAGTACCTGGTCCTGGTGGAAAGATATATAGAACTAAATTTGAGGGAGTAATACCCAATCTAGAGAGAAGATATCGAGAAAGCGATAGTGATTTTGTCAAAAAAGAGATCGAAAAATACATGACTACTCAAATATGTACGGAATGTAATGGTAAAAGACTCAAGCCAGAAGTACTAGCCATCACCATCAAAGAAAATTCTATCGCAGACATTACGGAGTTGACCGTAGAAGATGCATTGGATTATTTCTCATCGTTGAAATTAGTAGATCAAGAAGCTACCATAGCCAATCAAATACTCAAAGAAATAAATGCCAGGCTGAAGTTCTTAAACAATGTTGGTTTGAGCTACCTTTCGCTCAATCGAGCCGCCAATACTCTCGCTGGTGGCGAAGCTCAAAGGATCCGTCTAGCAACACAAATAGGCTCTAGTCTGATGGGAGTACTTTATATCTTGGATGAGCCTTCGATAGGTTTGCATCAACGGGATAATGATAGGTTGATCGAGACTCTAAATACCCTTAGGAATCTAGGCAACACCGTTATAGTCGTAGAGCATGATGAGGATACCATCAAAGCTGCCGACTATGTGATAGATATCGGCCCTCTAGCGGGAGAAGAAGGTGGAAAAGTTGTAGCAGCTGGCAGTCCCAGTGAAGTTCAAAAGGTTAAAGAATCCTTGACGGGTCAGTACTTGAGCGGTACCAAAAAAATCGAAATTCCAAAGAACCGGCGCAAACCAGATGGAAGATATTTGGAAATAATTGACGCCACTGAACACAATCTAAAAAATGTAAATGTAAAGATACCACTAGGAATCATGACGGTTGTAACTGGTGTATCAGGCAGTGGTAAATCCAGTCTAATCAACGATATATTGGCGCGCAAACTCAGTCAAGAATATCATCGTTCACAAGAGCCAGCCGGTAAGTTTAAACAAATAAAAGGTACAGAGTATCTAGACAAAGTTATAGATATAGATCAAAGCCCTATCGGTCGAACTCCTCGCAGTAATACAGCTACTTATACGGGTACTTTTAACGATATCCGAGATTTATTTGCTATGGTCCCAGAAGCAAAGATTCGTGGATATAGCTCAGGTCGGTTTAGCTTCAACGTAAAAGGTGGTAGATGTGAGAATTGTAAAGGTGATGGGATAATAAAAATCGAAATGCATTTCTTACCTGATGTATATGTCACTTGTGAGTCTTGCCATGGTAAACGATACAATCGTGAAGCACTGGAAATATTGTATAAAGGTAAAAACATCTCAGATGTATTAGATATGACTGTTGAAAAAGCCTGTGAATTTTTCGCAAATATTCCATCTATTTCTAGAAAATTAGAAACTTTGCGTAGTGTAGGCCTTAGCTATATCAAATTGGGTCAACCAGCTACTACGCTATCCGGAGGCGAAGCACAACGAATCAAACTTGCTTCAGAACTAAGTCGTCGAGCTACTGGTAAGACGCTGTATATATTGGACGAACCAACTACTGGTTTGCACTTTGAAGATGTGAAAAAGCTATTAGAAGTCTTGCAGGCTCTTGTATCATTGGGAAATTCTGTTCTGATAATTGAGCACAATTTGGATGTAGTCAAATCAAGTGATTGGGTTATAGATTTGGGTCCAGAAGGTGGTAGTGGTGGTGGACAAATCATAGGGAGTGGTACTCCAGAGCAGATTGCAAAAATCAAAGGTTCTTACACTGGTCAATATTTGAAAAAAATATTATAGATAAATCCTCTGTAAATAATATACAATCATAAAGTATGAACAGTACTCTAAAAGCAAAACTGTCAAAATTGCCAAATTCACCTGGTGTGTATTTCTTTCTCAATAAATCTGGCGATATCATATACATCGGTAAGGCTACTAGCTTGAGATCAAGGGTTCGGTCATATTTCCAATCCAAGCACAATGACTACAAGACCCCTCTACTGGTGGAGAATATCTATGATTTACGCACTATTGATGCTAATTCGAGTGTGGAAGCTCTATTTTTGGAAGCAGAATTCATCAAGCGCCACAAGCCGCTCTATAATGTCAGAGAAAAAGATGATAAGAACTTCATCTATATAAGAGTCGCTGTAAAAGAAGATTTTCCCTACATCACAATAGTTCGAAGGCCAGAGGACGATAAGTCCAGATATTTTGGTCCGTTTATTGCATCATTCCAAGTCAAAGAAGCTTTGAGATATCTTCGCAAAACATTTCCGTACTACACAAAATCCCAAAAATTGCATATATCAAAGTTGGAATATCAGATTGGTAATATTCCACACCCATCAATCTCAAAACAAGACTACAGTTCTAGTATTCGTAAGTTGATGCTTATATTTGAGGGCAAAACTAATAAGCTTCTTTCTGAACTAGAAAAAGAAATGAACAGTTTAGCAAAGGCTAAGAACTTCGAAAAAGCCGCTGAAGTTCGCAATCAATATTTAGCAATCAAAGGTCTTAGCACTAAGATATCTATCGGTGACGATGATGGTCATGACATTCAGCTAGACCAGGCACTTAGTCAATTGTCAAAAACACTGGGTCTAAGTTGCAATCCTAGGCGAATCGAATGCTATGATATTAGCAATTTTTCTGGAGTTGATGCTGTTGCAAGCATGATTGTCTTCACAGATGGTATACCAGATCAAAAACAATATCGACATTTTAAAATGAGAGTGAAAGGGCCAAATGATTTTGCTATGATGCAAGAAACGATACAAAGAAGATTCTCTAGTCGAAATTCTAAGTGGCCTTTACCGGATCTTATAATTGTAGATGGTGGCAAGGGTCAGCTGAGCTCAGTAATTAAAACATTACAAGAGATGGATATAAAAATACCAATATGTGGATTAGCAAAAAGATATGAAACCATCGTGGTGCAGGATACATCAAATGGCAATATTAAATATACTGAGCACAACTTTGAGAGGCAATCACCTGTATTGCATTTAGTACAAAGGATACGAGATGAAGCTCATCGATTTGCAATTAGTTACCACAGAGTAACTCGCAAAAAAAGAATTGATAATTCAGAGTTAGAAAATATTGAAGGTATTGGGCCGGCTACTACTAAAAAATTATTGCAGATTTTTAAGAGTGTTAAGAGTATAAGGAGTGCCGATATAGACAGTATAGCTAAGCAAGTAGGTGTCTCAAAGGCCAGAATCATTTATAATTATTTTAATAACTCATAAATAGAATCCAAGCAGTACGTATTCTTTAAATTTTATTAAATTTCTGATAGAATAGAGCGGTGTTAAAGAGATTTTTGTTGTCATGGCTGGTAAACGGAGTTGGATTATTTATAGCATCGCTGCTATTCTCTGGTGTCGGTTACGGTAATAAAATAATCGTGTTGGTAGTAGCAAGCTTGATATTTGGATTAGTGAATTCGCTCGTAAGACCACTTATTATTCTACTAAGCCTGCCAGCCATCGTCTTGACTCTAGGACTTTTTACTTTTGTTGTAAATGCAATGATGCTCTGGATCACTAGCTTGCTATATCCAGCTTTTCAGGTCAATTCCATAGCATCAGCAGTTGGAGCAGTGATAATAGTCTGGTTTATTAATTACTTTTTTGATTTATTTATTTTCAAGGATAAGGAGCAGTAGGATGAGAAATACATTAGCAATAATAACCGTAATATCAAGTATTATGATTATCATAGCGATATTACTACAAAACCAAGGAAGTGGACTAGGCACAGCTTTCGGTGGTGAGAGCAATTTTTATAGAACAAAAAGAGGTGCAGAACAAGTATTATTTTACTTTACGATAGTACTTGCTGTTGTATTTGTAGGTTCGCTCATCGGCCTCTTGTTAGTTAAGTAAGAATCCAATGAATTCTTATTTTCGTTTTCAACTAAATAGAAAAAGCAGAAGGTATAAAAATAGATTTAGAGCATGGAGACGATGGATCTTAAATTATACTGACCGTCATATATTTGGTGGTTGGGAAAAGTTTGGTCAATCCCGATGGGTATTCTTATCATTATTGATGGTTTTTGTGCTTAGTTGTATTGGTTTTTGGCAGCAAATACAGGCTCAGTCAGCAAGTTATTTGACCAGAGCTGCCGACTATGGCGGAACATATGCTGAGGCACTAAGCGGACAAGTCAAAGGAGTGAATCCACTTTATCCAGACAATTCAGCTACAACCGATGTAACATCGGTAGTATTTTCGGGTCTTACTAGAGTAGGTAGCAATCGTAAAATTGAGCCAGACCTTGCCAGTAGCTGGGAAGTAAGCCCTGACAAGAAATCATATACATTCAAATTGCGACCAGATCTCAAATGGCATGATGGATATAAATTGGATGCCAACGATGTGGCTTTTACTATCTCAAGAATACAAAACCCTGATACCAGAAGTCCTCTTGCAAGCAATTGGACCGGGGTGAAATACGAGGTCATAAACGATACAACTATCAAATTTAGCTTACCAAATAGTTACGCTCCATTCTTATACAACACCACAGTTGGAATTATACCAAGACATATTCTTGAAGGAGTACGTCCTGGTCTCACCAGAACTTTTGAATTCAATCAAAAACCGATTGGAAGTGGCCCATATAAATTACCTGTAATTAAAGAAAACAGCGATGAACTAAATCTTGTTGCATTTGAAAACTACCATTTCAAAAAACCTTATATCAACAATCTCAAATTCGTGCAATATGATAGCGAAAACGACTACCTTGATGGTTATCAAAAAAAACAAGTTAGTGGATTTGCCATCAACGATCCAAGGATAGAGAAGAAAGCAAGCCAGATAGAGCAGATCAAGATTAACCATTTGAACCTGCCTGCTTATGGAGCACTTTTTTTCAACATGGGCTCACCAACAGTAAGTGATGTGAACTTAAGACAAGCACTTTCATATGCCACCGATAAAAATTCAATTGTCAAAAATCAACTCGACTCACAGGCTGTAGTAGCAAACTATCCTATATTAGCTGGCTATTCCGGTTTTGATAATACGGCAGCCAAGTACAGCTACGATGAAGCAAAGGCCAAGTCTATCCTTAGTGCTATGGATCAAGAAAAACTAAAAAATACTCGTATTCGCCTCGCAACTCTTAAAGGTTCGATATATGAAGAGGTTGCTAATACAGTAAAAGATATGTGGTCAAAGGTGGGAATACAAATAGATATTGCAAGTGTTGACCTTGATGAATTGCAGCAATTTTATATACGAACTAGAAATTATGATGTCTTGCTCTACGGGCAAGATATAGGCTATGACTCAGATATATACACCTATTGGCATTCCTCGCAGGCCAAGGATCCAGGTCTCAATGTGAGTCAATACGTAAATACTGAAGCTGATAAATACCTAGAAACGGGTAGATTGGCAAAAGATTTGGACTACAAAAATAGTCGATACTCAGCATTCTTACAGTCTTGGTCGAAAGATTTACCAGCTATCATCTTGTATAGCCCATATTACAATTATGCACAGAGTATAGAAGCAAAAGGATTTAGTGCAAACAAGATAGTCGAACCAAGCAATAGATTTTACAATATTCAAGACTGGTACGTAATAACCAAGCAGGCTACCAAAGCTAGCCAGAAATAAGTATTATAGTAAGTATAGATTGGCCGAAGTGGTGGAATTGGTAGACACGCTAGCTTCAGGAGCTAGTGGAACGAAAGTTTCGTGGAGGTTCAAATCCTCTCTTCGGCACCAA
>OEIV010000807.1_pt1 | contig 15802 bp, 9 predicted proteins | sample 1539231 | NCBI WGS metagenome assembly OEIV01 (sample SAMN03794762, study PRJEB22550) | activated sludge metagenome | feature: wastewater treatment plant; material: activated sludge; isolation source: Wastewater treatment plant of a petroleum refinery complex | place: Argentina: Buenos Aires ...
GGTTGTAAGTTGTAATTGATCATCCCTGTACCTCCGGTAGCCGTAGCCGTGAGGGTACCGTCGTTACCGCCGTTGCAGTTTACATCAGTGGTAGCTGTGGTGGTCCAGCTAAGTATCGTTGGTTCGATGATGGTAGCTGTGCTACTGATAGTACAACCATTGGCATCGGCAACTGTCATGGTATAGACACCAGCAGCTAAGTTGGTAAATATCCCTGTGGCATTGTTTTGATTCACAGGTTGTAAGTTATAGTTCAAGGCTCCTAAACCACCTGTAGCTGTTACGGTGATGCTGCCATTATTGCCTCCGTTGCAGTCTACATCTGTGGTTACAACCGCAGTAATTGTGGGTGAGTTTGGTGGAGCAATGGTTTGTGTGCTTGTCGCTGTACAACCATTCGCATCCGTTACCGTGATGGTATAATTACCTGCACCTAAGTTCGCAAATACATTGTTTGCCTGGTTTGCACCACCGATGTTATAGGTGTAAGGGAGGGTACCTCCAGAAGCGGTAATCGTCATGCTGCCATCGTTACCTGGTACACAAGTTGGATTGGCGAACGTGATGTTGGTGATACTTAGCAATGTAGGTTGGGAAATCGAAATTGTTGTGTTTCCAGTACATCCATTGGCATCGGTCACAGATATGGAATAAACACCCATATTCAAATTGTTAAACACATTGGATAATTGAGAAGGCCCAGCATTTAAACTGTATTGAAATGCAGGTGTTCCACCATTTACATTTACAGTTATAGATGTATTACCTCCAAAACAAGGGATTAAATTGGAAACAGCAGTAACTGTTAAAAGGGGAGGAACAACCAAATTGACTACCGTTGTCGAAGTACACGAGGTAGCATCAACTACTTGAATGGTATACGTACCAGCTACTAATGGATTAAAAATACCTGTGGCATTGGAAATATTTCCAGGATTCAAAGTATAGGTTAGTCCCCCATTGCCTGTTGCGGTTGCTATAATAGAACCATTTAAATTGTTACAATTTGGATTTGTAGATATAATATTTGTAAAGGTAGGCCCGACTGGTTGGGTAATACTAAGGGTTGTGATTACTGAACAGCCATTTGCATCGGTTGCAATAACCGCGTAATTACCAACACCTAAATTTGTGAAAATCCCCGTATTGTTTACAAACCCACCAGGCATGATCAAATAACTATAAGTTGGAGTTCCACCTTGTACTGCGGCATTGATTTGTCCAGTGTTTACAGCACCACATGGTATATTTGTTATTGTTACATTTTGCCAGGTTAGGGTTGGTGGGTTATTGATTATAATACTTGCTGACTGTGTACATCCAATTGCACTAGAAACAGTAACGGTATATACACCTGGTCCGAGATTATTAAACGTGGTTGGACTACCTATTTGTGTAACTCCACCTGGTAGTAATTGAAAAGTTACAGGACTATAATTAACAATACCTGAAGCAGTTATACTTCCATTCGTATTGCCATTGCAAAGTATTGGTGATGCAATCAATGAAATGGTTGGTGTTGGTTCTACAAAAATCGTAATTGTAGAATCATGTGGGGGGCAACCAGGATAATTAGAAGTTACCGTATAAGTTGTGGTTGCATTAGGGGTAGCTGTAACCACATTTCCAAAGGTAGGATTTACAAATGCTATTGGGGCCCAAGTAAAAGTAAGATTTGCATTCCCTGGATTGGGCGTTGCAGTCATGACTGATGTTTGACCTTGGCAGATTGTATCATCATTTGAAACAGTAAAATTCGGATATTCTAAAATGTTTATTGTTACACTATCTGTAATAATATTTCCACATAAAGTACCATAAACATAAACTTTGACTGTTTCAATACCTTCAGGAATATTATCCTGAATAGGAGAAATATTAAATGAAGTACTAACCCCAAAAGCAGGAATAACAACAGAAGTAGGCAACACTGGAAAATCAACTCCATTGGTAGCTGTACCAGCATAGGTCAATGCAATCGTTTGAGAGTATGGCTTAGGAGCAGGTCGTGATAAAGTAATGGTTGCAGAATTACAACCTTCAATGGCAAAAGGTGTTGCAGCTGGTATATTATTTGAAGAAGTGACATTGCTAATAGTAGCAGCTTCAGAAACAAAACTACCAGCTTCTAGAAAAACACCAGAGTCTAAAACGCCATCATAAACATCAGCAATCGCAAATTTCATATGATACGTAGAACAAGGTGTTACAGCGGCTCTAGCCATGATTTTTTGTGTCAAACCATCATACACAATTGAAGCTCCGAAAGTATTATTAATGTATAAGGCGTTATTAGGTGGTGCACAAGGCGCAACTACTGTACCACAAGGGTTTGCATTTGACCAGTTTACTGTATTGATTGATACTGGGCAATTTGTTCCGGGTATCAGTGCTACATTGGTTGGCACACCATAACCCGGCCCGCTGATAAAAAATGAAAAGATATCATTAAAACTGGAACAAGTATAGTTTGTGTATTCCTCTGAACCAAAACGATAAAAAAACTTGACAGTATCGCCAATGGGTACAAAATCGAATTCTAATTTACATAAATCATAGATTGTACCTGTAGCTGCTGCTTGTAAATTAGCGTCCCCACCAACAGTACCATAGGATACACTTGAAAACACACCTGCGTTTTGATTTGTGTTAAGTGCCGATCCACTTGTTAATACTACCCCGCTATCCATCACTAGTGTTGTAAGAATCGCATTATCAAATTTGCCACTAGCCCCACTTGGACAAGTTAACACTGGATTTGTATAAGTTACACCTGTACCAACCAAGCGATCAACCATCGAATTGGCTGTTTGATTAGGTATCACAATCATTTGTGCTTGTACCTCAACACTAATGAATAAAAATGCAAAAATTGTTAAAGCAGAATGCTTTAAAAGTATATAAAATTGTTTCATTCTAACTTGAAAAATAACGGGTTAACTAATCTAAATGTTATTTAAAAACTAAAATTAAACCAATTTTTTAAAACAAAAGCTATTAATTATGATAATAATGTAAACAATTTGATAAGACACTATCAAATAAAATGCCAAAATCAATAAAAATAAAAACTATTTCAGCATAGTTAAGGTTGTTTTTAAATTTTATAATTAATTTCTCGAATCTATTTAGCAGACAATATTTCTGTTCATTTTAAAAGCCTTGATGCATGTAAGGACTATAAATTATACTCATTTACACGTTTGCGAGAAAATCAAACTTTTAGATCAATATATCGTTTTTGCCCGCTTCTGCATCAATTGTATTTAAGTGCTTATCAGAAAGTCCTCTATCAATCCAAAATTTAAAAAAATGTCCTATGCCAATTAGTTATTCTCTTTTCCATTAAAATGGATTTTAAATAATCATTTCATTAAAAAAACATAATTTAAATAATTTGAGAGGGTTTCTAAATAATGAAAAAAATAAATTATTGCAGCCCAAGAAGATTTTATCTAAAACTATAAAAATAATTACTGAAAAAGAATCGAATTTTAATACTTTTACACTTTAAAAAATAAAGCAAAATATGGCAATAGTAGATTTAGTAATGCCCAAAATGGGAGAAAGTATTATGGAGGCAACCATTTTAAAGTGGCATAAAAAAGTGGGAGAGACTATCAATATGGACGAAACCCTTCTTGAAATTGCAACCGATAAAGTAGATAGCGAAGTACCATCCACTGCCGCAGGCACTATTACCGAAATACTATTTAAAGAAAATGATGTGGTGGCTGTAGGTAAAATTATCGCAAAAATTAATACTGAAGCGGGGGCTGTAAGTCTGTCTGCTCCAATAGCTGAAACATCACAACCACAAGTGGTAACCCATGCAGCACCAACTGTTCAGCCAAATGTTACCCAAACACCAATCAATTCCTCAACAAATACAAGCAATAAATTCTACTCTCCTTTGGTACTCAATATCGCAAATACTGAGGGAGTTAGTATGAGTGAACTTGAAACCATTTCAGGTACTGGCAATGAAGGTCGTGTAACCAAAAAAGATATTATTCAGTTTGTTGCATTAAGAAAAACTGGCACTCAAACTATAGCTCAGCCAGCTTCTGTATCTGCACCTCAACCTTCATCAGCGGTGACGCAAACAAGTTCACCATCCGTTTCCTCTACAAATGGCAATGTAGAAATCATAGAAATGGATAGAATGCGTAAACTGATTGCTGAACATATGGTCAAAAGTAAAGCTACATCTCCCCATGTTACTAGTTTTACAGAAGCCGATGTTACCAATATTGTGAATTGGAGAAATAAGATCAAAACCTCTTTTGATAAAAAATATGGTGAGAAAATTACTTTCACGCCTATTTTTATTGAAGCGATTGTAAATGCAATCAAAAAATATCCGATGATTAATTGCAGTCTTGAGGGCAATAATATCCTATTGAAAAAAGACATTAATATTGGCATGGCTGCGGCTCTCCCTTCAGGAAATTTAATAGTCCCAGTTATTAGAAATGCCGATACGAAAAATTTATTCGGACTTACCAAAGAGGTGAATCAACTTGGATTTAATGCAAAAAACAATAAATTAAAACCAGATGATACCCAGGGTGGCACTTTTACCATGACAAATGTGGGTACTTTTGGCAGTTTAATGGGCACCCCAATTATCAATCAACCACAGGTTGCAATATTAGCAGTAGGCGCAATTAAAAAGCGTCCGATGGTACTAGAAACAGAGGCTGGCGATGTTATAGCCATCAGACATATGATGTATCTATCGTTAAGCTATGATCATCGCATCGTGGACGGTTCATTAGGTGCTAGTTTTCTTACAGAAGTAGCCAATGAATTAGAGAGATTTGATATTAAAAGAGAAATTTAGATTTTTGTCTGCAAACTCTAAAAAACGAATCAAAAAAATACAAACATCGCCGCAGTTTTTTTTAGACTAAAAAATTCAGTTTGCATTATTTATTCGTTGTTCAACTGATTTTTGCTAAGTTATTTACAAATTAAGCATTCAATATGCTTTCCTTATTTGTATGGGTTGATTTGAGGATTTATGCATGAAACCTATGTAATAAAAAATCAAATTTAGATGCTCATGATCTATACATTTCTCATTGTGTCATTTGCAAATACCCTTAGCGTACTTTTTTAGATTTATTTAAAAAAATTACCAGGGAATATATTATTTTTTCTTATTCTTTTTTGGATGAGAACTCTTCCATTTTGCATCTTCAATGGCGGCATCATTGATTAATTTCTGCCAATCGTTTTTTGCTTCATTGGTCAATATTTTAGTCATGCTATATTCTGATTTCGAAACTTGCATGACTTTAATTTCTTTATCTAAAAATGATTCTATCTCTGTTAAAACATCCTTCTCTTCGGGCGAACAAAATGACAGGGCTTGCCCCTTTTCTACTCCCCTGCCTGTACGCCCTACCCGATGTACATAATTTTCGGCAACATCTGGCAAGTCATAATTGATTACTAATTTCACGCCTGCCACATCAATCCCTCTGGCACTTAAGTCAGTGGCTATTAATACTTTTTTAATCCCTTGTTTAAAATTTTCTAATGCTTCGAATCTTTCTTCTTGATTTTTATCGCCATGCAATGTTATCGTTTCTATACCAACACGTTCCATTGCTTTTTGAACACGTTCAGCCCTTACTTTAGTACGCACAAAAACCAATATTTTTTCATCGGCTCTTTCACGAATAATTCTTTCTAAAAAAAATCTTTTGTCATCCATTTCTATAAATGCTACTGCATGATCTACATTCTTTGAAACGGGATCTTTAGGCGATATTTGAATTCGAATGGCATTATGCACTAAAGAATAAGCCACTTCTTTAATTTTTTCATCGATTGTAGCTGAAAAAAACAAGGTCTGATGTTTGCGTGGTAAATGTCTTACTACATCATGTATATCTTGTAAAAAACCTAATGCCAGCATATGATCTGCTTCATCAAGTACCAATATTTCAACTTTACTTATATCAATATGACCTTGACTTCTCAAGTCGAACATACGACCAGGCGTAGAGATCAACACATCGATTCCAAATGACAACTCTTCAATTTGTGGATCTTGTGAAACCCCTCCAAAAGTACATAGTATCACAAGTTCTGTATGAACGGCCAATGCGGTAAACACTTCAGTAATTTGCAATGCCAACTCACGTGTAGGAACCATCACAAGACACTTAATGCGATTTTCCTCTTTATTTTTTTGAATAGCGTAATGCAATTTGTGTAAGATAGGAATTGCAAATGCTGCAGTTTTTCCAGTGCCTGTTTGTGCAATAGCCAATACATCTTCACCTTTTAAAATAGAAGGAATGGCTTTAAATTGAATATCAGTTGGACGTTTAAAATTCATTTCATTTAAACTCTGCTTTATCTCTTTTGCAAAATGGTAATCTTCAAATTTCATTGACCAAACGTTTTATAGGGTGCATTAAATTATCTATTTGTAAAAGTACATTTATTATTCTTGATTGTTTAAATGCTCGACGCTTAATATGATTTTATATTAAAATAATATTTATATTGCATTGAATTATTTTTTATTATGAATACAAAAATATTGTTCTTATTTCTGTTCCTTTTCTGTCAGTACTTTATGGGATTTTCGCAAAAAAGAATACCCAAATCGGAAAGAGAATATGCAGTAAAAAAACACCAATTCATGTTTACTGTAGGATATGGAGCTCCAAGCTTTGTGAGAGCCTATTTGAAATACAAAAATACGCATGCAGATTATAAAGTTTCTGGCGTAGGACCTTTGATTGCCAAAACTGAATTTATGATCAGTAATAAATTTGGTGTTGGGATCAATGCTTCTTTTAGTCAATCAAAAATTAGTTGGCTTGATGATGGTTACGACACAGTGCAACAATCTTATCGAAAATTTGAGTTTGGCATTAAAGCGTATGAAATTTCAGGTACTGTAAGGGGGAACTATCATTTCTGGAAACGAAAAAATATTGATTCATATGCGGGGTTAGGTATAGGGTATGGATTGATACATATGTGGTCATACACTTTTGCACACACTACCCGTTTTGGTATAGTGTATGATTTTCCTCCACCAATTAGTCTTGAGTGTACCTGGGGTATTAAATATTTTCCTTTAAAAAATCTTGGTATATTCACTGAACTAGGTCTCGGAAAGAGTTTTATTCTTTTCAATAAATATTTCATTCCTGAAGCCCTCGTACAAGCGGGACTGACATTAAAATTATAATGATTTTATATTGTATGATTTTGCAAAAAAATCAAAACAATTAGAACTGGATTCAATCTTTTACTATTATAGATAAATGGCAAATCACCTACTTGTTATAAGTTGTCATTGATTGCATGTAACATTATACCAACATCCTATAAATCTATTAAATGTTTTTAGGTAATCATCAATCCAAAAAAAAAATCATCTTAAACGAAACTAAATATTTATAATAGTTCGTATACAATATTCTATATGATTGTAGGTATAAGTCAAAACAAGGTGTAAAAAAAATAAGCAAGGAATAAATCCTTGCTTATTAATTAAATTTTTGAATAACAGATTAAGGCTGTTTCGCAGTTACTCTAAAAGTATAATTCACTCTAAACTTAGCATTTGCGGCTAAACCTTCATATTCCTGAGTTCTGAATGCCACTAATATTTTCATATAATCTGCTCTAAAATAATCTTTGATATCATCAGGCATCACATCAAATTCTACACTTGTAGAACCAGCAGGTATGCTTACTTTCTGTGCTACTAATTTTGGTGCAGTACCACCAAAACTATCTACATAAACTTTCAAACTAATCAATGAATCTTTTACAAAGTTAAATGTTTGACCAGGTGCATTTTCAATAATCATATTAAGCTTAACAAGATTTACTTTTATAATATCATCTTTTGAAAATCCATATGGAGAAATATATTCATCTACCTTGGTTGCAAATGTATCTATTTGCATAGGAGTAGCAGAAAAATCTAAGGAGCCTGGCAAAGGTGGAATGGCAGAAGGCAATGTTGTAGTATCTGAGCGATCAATATTCACAACAATATCATTGCTGTTTCCATTGTTTGTAGTGGTACTTTTCTTTTTGCAACATGTAAATGAAATTGCAATGATTAAGCAAAGTGCTGTTAACGAAAGGAGTTTGTTCATAATTTATTAAATTGTTTTAAGGGTTAAAGTTACTTTATAATGTTGATTAAATGCATGATTTAGATAAAAATGCTATTTTCTTATACCAATGACGAATGTTTATGTATATTTGTTAGATAAATTATGAAATTCTTTATGAAAAAATGTATTTTCTTTTGTTTAGTGTTGTTTATTACGGTTCAAACACAAGCTCAGATTGTATATACAATGGGTTATGAAAAAGCAAGTATTGAAGTGATAGACCCTCATTTTTTTAGCACCTATAAGCTTCCTGACTTACCTGGTGAATGTGGGGTTTATGACAAAGCCTCCGCTACATTTTACACCTGCGATTACAAAACCTATCGATATATTGATGAAGATTTTGTGATTGACCCTTATGGTGAGTCCGCTACCCAAAACAACTGTTGCGAAAACTTTGATTTTGATCCTAAAAAATATTATGGCACATTAACATTAAAAGGGGTCATAGAACATGTGGAATGGGATAGTATGATTGTTTATTTTACCACTGACAAAGCGCGTTTAAAAATACAAGTAGATGAAAGAGAAGTAGATTACCTTTATAAAGAGTTTTACAAAGAGAATCATTTAGGTAAAGTACATATTATATTATGTTTAAAAACATTTGACACACCTAAAGAAAATGTACTTTCTTATAATAAAAATACTGAGCAGCCTGTAAAACCAGTTCGTACTTTTACAAGAATCCTTCGCTGGTAGTCAATATCTTTTATTTTTATGGAACCAATCAACATACTTGCCATTGAATCGTCATGCGATGAAACCAGTGCCAGTATTATTTCAAATGGCAATATCTTATCAAATGTCATTTACACCCAATCTATACATGAAAAATATGGTGGGGTAATTCCTGAATCTGCATCCAGATTACATATTAAAAATATTTTACCCGTTGTAGAAGAAGCTTATCAAATAAGTGGAATTGAAAAAAATAATCTTAACGCTATTGCCTATACCCAAAGTCCAGGCTTGATAGGTTCATTACTGGTTGGTAGCTGTTTTGCAAAAAGCTATGCCCAGGCATTGAATATACCAACTATTGCTGTAAACCATATGCAAGCTCATGTTCTTTCTAATTTGATAGAAAATCCGAAACCTGCTTTCCCATTTTTATGTTTAACCGTATCGGGGGGGCATACACAAATTGTGCTTTGCAAAAGTCCCTTAATGCAAGAAATAATAGGTACCACAATTGACGATGCCGCAGGTGAAGCATTTGACAAATCGGCCAAAATGCTTGGCCTACCTTACCCAGGGGGGCCATTAATTGACAAAAATGCTCAATTGGGAAATCCACTAACGTATAAATTTGCTGAACCTCAAATACAAGGTCTTAATTACAGTTTCTCAGGTGTAAAGACATCTATTTTGTATTTTTTACAAGCACAAAAAAAACTGAATGAGCAATTTATTTCTGAAAATATGCATCATTTGTGCGCAAGTATTCAGCATACAATTATTAAAATTTTGATGAAAAAATTACTTGCTGCATCTAAGGAAACAGGTATCAAAGAAATCTGCATAGCTGGAGGAGTAAGTGCCAATAGTGGTTTAAGAAAAGCCTTACAAGAATATGGGGTAAAATATAAATGGAATACCTACATTCCTAAATTTGAATACTGTACCGATAATGCAGCTATGATTGCTATTACGGCTTATTATAAATACCTCAACAATGAATTTGCATCTTATAATGATATTGCAAGTGCAAGAAATTAAACTTATAAGCAAATAGGCACAACAATAGGATCTTCTGATATAATTGAGTATAAAAATATCATCGATATCTACATTTATTAAAATTCAGAAGATGGATACTTTATCATGATTTGAACATAAAGGTTGATTCATTTCTTAAAGTAGTCTAAAATAGATTGATAATATCTACAAACATTGAATTTCAGGATATTACTATTAGACAATCTATAATGTTTCATAGATATTATAGTGATTGGCAATCAAAAATATGTTGTAAGTAACAAATATTGATTGTGATTATTCTTAAAGAACTTCACTATTATAAAAAAAGAGGCTTACATAAAATAAGCCTCTTTGAATAAAAATAAATTTGTTTTGCAATAATCTAATTACCTTACCAATGTTAAATCACCTCTTAGGAACTGTGTTTTACCATTTGGATATGCTACTCTAATTAGGTAATAATAAACACCTGGGTCTTGATCAACACCTTTGTATGTCCCATTCCATCCTTTTTTGATGTCTTGTGTTGAGAATATTTCATTACCCCATCTATTGAAAATTTTAAATTCTTGCACATTGATAAATTTCCTTGCGGTCACTCTAAAGATATCATTGAGTCCATCGCCATTGGGTGAAAATGCATTTGGCACTACAACATCTTGTTGAATCACTTTAATATGAAACGAATCTGTTTGAGGGCAACCTTGTAATAAGCTTACACCTGTTACAGTGTATGTAATATCTTCAAGAGGTGTTGCTAATGGGCTATTGCTTTGTGAATACGTTAAATAATTTGTAGGCGTCCAATAATAAAAGGGTGCTCCAGAAGCTCTTAACTGCACATTATCGCCTTGGTAAATAGTAGTATCACCGTTGTGTAATACTAAATTAAAAGGTGGATGATTTTCTACATTTACAGTTAAAGTATCTTGACATCCATTGGGATCTAACAATACCGCAAAATAACGTGTAGTTCCTAAACTGGTAGCTACAGGGTCAGGACAGAATTCACAACTAAGTGTATTTGCAGGATACCATTGATATTGTCCATTACCGCCTGATACCCATAATTGAACTGGCTCTCCATTACAAACCAATGTATCTTCAATAATCGAACCTACAGCAAAAGGCCAAACCACCACATTCACACTGGCAGTATCGGAGCAAATAGCCTGGGTAACAATTACTGAATAGGTAGTAGTGGTATTAGGAGCTACTGTAATACTTTGCGAAGAAGAGGCGTTACTCCATGCATAACTGATACCTGCTGGTGAGACGGTTAAAGTGGTACTCTCGCCTTCGCATAATACAGAGTCACCTGCAATGCTCGCTACTGGTACTGGATAAACCTGTACTGTGGCAGTCACTGTATCTGCACATATCCCTTGATTTACAATTACAGTATAATCAGTAGTCATATTGGGAGTAATTGTTATACTTTGTGCAGTATCAGCATTGCTCCATACATATGCCAAACCAGCAGGATTGGCTGTTAAGGGTGTACTTTCACCCATACAGATATCTAAATCACCTGCAATGGTTGCAACAGGAACTGGTAAAACCGTTAAAGTACGTGTGGTTGAATCAACCCCTCCAGGATATACAATTGATAATTTAACATCATATACGCCAGGCGTATTAAAGCAAACAGTACCAGGATTTTGCAAATTGGAAGTAGCAGGATTCCCGTTGGGGAAAGTCCATGTCCATGCGGTAGGATTATTGGTAGACAAATCAGTAAAAGTAACACATGAACCTGCGCAAATGGTATAATTACTAATGGTAAAATCAGCTACAGACAAGCTTTTTGCTGGTTTACTTGGGCAAGTAGCTAAATCACTCGCAGACATATTTCCGATGGGAAGTAAATTTACGACCCCTGCAATGATTTGTCCACTATATAAACTTGGGTTAGTATTAAATACAGCAAATACCATATCGCCTATCATGGCAAATCCACCACCTGCGGTTTGGATTGGATTGCCTGTAACCACAAAACTATCGATGAGTGCTCCTGCTGAATTATATTTTAAGATTCTTCCTGGCGTCACATTCGTTACAAGATGATAAAAGTTATCTTGTTGATCTACTGCTAAATCGTAGGGACCAGCGTTTCCAGAAACAGTGGTTAAATAGGTCGCATTTCCAGTACCATCATAACGCCATATTTCACCAGTTCCTCCATTTTTACTATAAATATAATTAACGCCTCCACCAGGATTTACCACAGAAACGGTATGCCCAGTACTAACATAAGCTGCGCCATCCCAATAATTGTATATTCCACCACTATTGGTATAAAAAGTTGGCGAAGCCGCGCCACCATTCAAATTGTAACTAATGGCCAAGCCTCCCATAGGTGTACCTGTTGTAACAAACACAGAAGGATTGGTTGGTGACAAAGGCAAAGCTGGGTCATATGCTTTGATTTGATTGCCATTATGCACAAACACTAAAGTGGAATCAAAGCCAGCACAGTTTACTAATTGAGCCTTCGCTGTAAATACACCCATGCAACAAATTGCCAATAAAAATGAGTAATAATATTTCTTCATAAATTAATAAGTTATAAATCGTGTATAAAAATATTGTTTTTTTTTAAATTAACATAATTATTTTAACAATAATGAGTGTTTTAAAGTAAAAATAATGAACAACTTATTTAAAGACGACATTCATATAAAAAACGTTGGGTATGCTTTTTTTAGCCAAGTTCTTTCTCCGCATTAATTTTATCTACGATTTTTTTCTCTATTTCCATAGCCATTTCGGGGTTATCGAGTAATAACTGCTTCACTGCATCGCGCCCCTGACCTAATTTATTGGTTTCATAACTATACCATGAACCACTTTTTTGAATAATACCATGTTCAGCACCTAAATCAACCAATTCGCCTGTTTTGCTAATCCCTTCACCAAATATGATGTCAAACTCAGCTTGTCTAAAGGGTGGAGACACTTTATTCTTCACTACTTTCACCCTAGCTCTATTTCCTATAGCCACATCTCCATCTTTGATTTGGCTGATTCGACGGATATCTAATCGCACTGAAGCATAAAATTTCAAGGCATTGCCACCTGTTGTTGTTTCTGGACTTCCAAACATTACGCCAATTTTGTCGCGTAATTGATTTATAAAAATAATGCAACAACCTGTTCGATTGATGGTAGCCGTGAGTTTTCGCAATGCTTGACTCATGAGTCTTGCTTGTAAACCCATTTTACTATCACCCATTTCCCCTTCCAATTCTGCTTTGGGTACTAAAGCAGCCACTGAATCTACTACAACTAGGTCAACCGCACCTGAAGAAATCAATCGGTCAGCAATTTCCAAGGCTTGTTCTCCATAATCAGGTTGCGATATCAATAAATTATCGATATCCACCCCTAATTTTTTAGCATAACTCGCGTCAAATGCATGTTCTGCATCAATGAAAGCACAAATGCCCCCTTTCTTTTGGGCTTCTGCAATTGCATGGGTAGCAATAGTCGTTTTACCTGATGACTCAGGCCCGTATATTTCTACAATTCTTCCTCGTGGAAACCCACCTATGCCCAACGCAATATCAATACCTAATGAGCCGGTAGAAATACTGTCCATCTCTACCACTTCTTTATCGCCCAACTTCATGATAGATCCTTTGCCATAATCCTTATCAATTTTTTCCATTGTAAGCTTGAGCGCTTTTAATTTTTCGTTGTCTTGTGACACTTCTTTTTCTTTTGCCATGTTATTTTGTTTTTTTATTTATGTGATTTTGTGAACAAATTTATTAATAATATTGATTGTAAAAGGCCATAATTAAAATTGTTGATAAGTTTTATCATTTAGCAAAGTCAATGAATTACAAGCGTAATTCCTGACTTCACTCAATGATTTTACGTTCCTTTTAAATTCAATGCAAAGATGTATCTATTGCTACGTAATCAGTTTACGTAGAGTTGTATTTTTTTTTTTATTTCTTTGTGCCATGAAAATGCTAGCTGCAAAAGAAAAAATCATGAATGCTTGTAAAACTTTGTATGAACAAAATGAGTTAAAAGCAATCAGTCAAAGAATCATTGAGCATTTAAGTGGTAAACAGGCATTTGCATTACACATTGATAAAAATATTGAGATTGATGAAGAAGCTTTACAACATATTATAGATGAACTAAACCACAACAAACCGATTCAATACATATTAGGTTATGAATGGTTTGCCAATTTAAAACTCAAGGTGAATGAGGGCGTATTAATTCCACGACCAGAAACAGAGGAATTGACACGTAAAGTGATTTCATACATCAAACAACATAAAATAAACAACTGCCAAATACTCGATATCGGAACCGGTAGTGGATGTATTCCCATTTTAATAAAAAAGGAATTGCCCAATGCCAGCCTATTTGCCATAGATATCAGCAATGATGCTTTAAGTGTAGCCAAAGAAAATGCCACAGTGCATCAAACCCCTATTCTTTTTTTGGAAGTCGATATTCGAAATGAAACTTCATTAGAGATGCCACCTTTAGATGTGATTATCAGCAATCCTCCCTATATTTTACAAGAAGAAAAAAAAGATATGCATATTAGGGTGTTTTCAAATGAACCTGAAGTGGCTTTATTTGTTACGCACAACGACCCATTAGAATTTTATAAAGCAATTTTAAAACTTGCAAAAAAGCTACTCAAGCATGAGGGAATATTATTTTTAGAAATCAATTCGTTGTACAGTATGGCCATTCAATCACTCTATGAAAATGATGGCTTTGTTTGTACCATTGAGAAAGACATGTACGATAACGAACGATTTGCCATTGTGACTTTCAAGCATTAATAGTATCATTTCATCTTAATGATCTTATTGATTTAGTATATTCATTTATGACCAGCGACGCAATTTACAACAGTCCAATTGTCATAAGCTTAAATGCTATATGTAAGGGCATTGTACTGGTCTTTTCTAAAAAACAAAATAATCCTATTTGTTATAAAAAGTAGGGTATAATCAAATTGAATCAAAACTTTTTTAGTGTCTATGAACCTGATTTTTGTTAAATAATTTTTATTTTAAGAAAATAAAATTATTTTTAAACTGTTAAAAAGATACATCCGTCTTATTTTATATTAAACCAAATAATCTTTAACTACAAATCTCTTATTAATGAAAAAAATATATTTATCTTTTTTACTTACGATTCTTTTCGCTTTTCAATTGTCTGCACAATGTGACCTAGGCAATTATATGGGTGCATTTAGGATACCCCCAACGGCTTATCCCTATACAAATGCAGCAAATATTACAGTCAATTCAGCAGTTGTAAATATTACGAATCTTGGCAACTTTACGTATGGTTGTGGTGGCAATACTTTTGATGGATCAAGTCCTGCCTGGTGGATTAATGCAGCCAATGCTTCTATTACACTCACCTTTTCGCAACCTGTTTGCAATTTTACCGTTTTGGTAAATGGGACAAATACAACCGAAGAATTTTATTTTACTCCAAATAATGGAACCGTTCAATTGATGAATTTTTGTCCAAACGACTATGTACTCACTGGCGGTGGCACTTCGCTTTTATGTACAGTTGTAGGTGGCGCTTCAGGTACTATCATTACTGTAGACAATCCTTTGGGAGCAACACAATATGTGTTAACCCATAATGGTTTAGCTGCAGGATCACGGTTAACATTGTTAGATTGCTATGTTGGTTGCAATGTACAGCCCCCAGCAAATCAAATTACTTGTTCTCTTCCGGTATTGTCCTATTGTGTAGGCGAAAATGCGACGGTCGATTATATCGCTACAGGGACCTTTAATCCTGGAAATATATTTACTGCTGAACTATCAGACCCTTTGGCCAATTTTGCAGCCCGTACCGTAATTGGCTCAGTGGCAGCCGTTGCAAGTGGCTCAATTCCTTGTACCATTCCTTTGGGTGCCTTAAAT